>Ga0315281_10007556_pt1 | contig 15280 bp, 15 predicted proteins | sample YL17G07_0_MG_FD_204540 | JGI IMG/M metagenome (GOLD analysis project Ga0315281, IMG submission 204540) | Sediment microbial communities from Yellowstone Lake, YNP, Wyoming, USA - YL17G07_0 | ecosystem: Environmental > Aquatic > Freshwater > Lake > Sediment | place: USA: Wyoming | collected...
GCAGACGATGTACGACGACAGACTGACGCGACTCGACGTGCGTCTGGCGAAACGCATCGCGGTTACGCAAAGAGTGCGCGTCCAGGCCAACTTCAACATCTACAACGTATTCAACGGCAGCGCGAGTTCCGTGCTCAACACCAACTACGGCGCACTGTGGCTGCAGCCTTCGCTGTTGCAGGACGGCCGGATGGTCCAGTTCAGCGCCAGCCTGACTTTCTAACGAACGTCCACTGCGGGGGCCTGCGCCGGCAGGCTCCCGCACGTCAGCGTATCCAGCGCACGATGCCCGCGACGCCGTCCACGGCCACCTGCGCGCCGTCAGGGATTCGCCTGGTCGCGTCGGCCACGCCGAGCACCATCGGCACTCCCCGTTCGCGCGCGAGTGACGCGAAGTGCGAGGTGCTGCCACCCCGTTCGGTGACGACGCCGGCCACGCGCGACAGGATGTGACCGAGCGCGGGGCCGCCGACACGCGTCACCAGCACGTCGCCCGGCGCGACGCGTCCGATTTCGCATTCGCAGTTGATGACGACGGCCCGCCCGGCCGCCCAGCCGACGCCCGCCGGATGGCCGCTCAGGCGCGGATGCTGCAGCCAGATCTCATCGGGCACGTGCGCCGGCTGCAGATGCAGCGGCCGCGCCTGCAGCAGCTTGAATCCTTCATCGTCGAGGGCCCATTCGATTTCGACGGGCGATCCGATCACATCCTCCGCCTTCCGCAGGAGGCGGCCGATCTCCGCAACCTGCGCCGGAGTGAGGCACGCCTCGGCCGCGCGTGCGGCCGACACGGCCTCGGTTGTCGGCGCCCGGCGATGTTCGCAAGCGACGGTGTGATCTTTTTGGCCGACCGCCGTGCGAAGCAGCTCGCCCGCCTGGCTGAGCTCGAAACGATCGGGCGTCACCTCGCCTTGCGCAATCGAGGACCCAAGTCCCCAGGTCGCGCTGATCAGCATTTCACCGCCCGCCGTACGGCTCAACCCGCCGCCGGCCGCACGTGCGCGGACGAGCGGTTGTATGAGGACGGCCATCGCGGTGTCCGCAGGGTCGAGGTCGTGCGTCGCCATGTATCGCAACGCACGCGTCGACCAGAGCGCGGCCCAGCACGCGCGAACCGCGGTGATGAATTCAGATTCGAGCTCCAGGCCCAGGTAGCTTTCGAACTGCCCCGCGAAGCTGGATCCGAATCGGTCCTCGACGAGCGCCGAGGACCGCACCGCGGTGAGAGCGCCGGTTCTCGCGACCAAATCGCGCCACGCGGCGAGAAGCGGCACGAGCACGGCCGGCGCAATGGGCTGCTCGAGCAGCTCGAGCTTCATCCGTAGCGTGTGGCGCCGGGCTTCCATTCCATCCTCGGCCGCGAACGCTCCGCGTGCGGACGCTTCCAGATCGAGCGCGGCGAGTTGCAGCCGGTACGCCTCGGCATCGAGGCACACGCCATCGGGGATCGGCAGGCCCGCGCGCCCGAGGGCCGCAAGGTTCGCAGCCTTCGGGCCGAAGCGACCGGCGTCGGTCGCCTCAGGTGACGCAAGCGAGACGATGAGGTCGTTCACTTGACGTGGTCACCATAGCCGGGGATTGGATCGACGACCGTGATCTGCTTCACCGGGAAGTTCGAGATGATCTCGACGCGATCTTCGTGCACGATCAGCATCTCCTCGATGCGCACGCCCCACCGGAACATCTTCCCGTGCTGCGTCTCGAGCGCGAACACCATCCCGGCCTTGATCTCGATCGGGTGGTCGAGCGACCAGATGCGCGAGATCACCGGCGGGTCGTACTGCGCGAGACCCAGCCCGTGCCCCCAGAGGTTCGCCGCCGCCTGGTCCTCTTCCTCGTACCCGTACGCCTCTTTGGCGGACGGCCATTTGGACGCGATCTCACGCGTCGTCGTCCCGGCTTTCACGGCCCCAATGGAATCGTAGAGCCACTTGAGCGCCGTGGCGTACACATCCTTCTGTTCCTGCGACGGTTCTTTGCCCACGCAGTACGTGCGGTAGTAGCACGACTTGTAACCGTTCCACGTGAGCGCCGCGAGATCCATAAAGACGATGTCGCCCGGCTGGATGATCCGGTCCGAGAAGTTGCGCCAGTTGGGCCACGTGTTCGGGCCCGACGAGACGATGACGTCCTCCACGTCTTCCATGCCAGGAATCGAGTAGAGGAACTGCATGATGTGCGCGGTCACCTGGTTTTCGGTGATCCCGGGTCGCAGGAACTTCATCGTTTCCCAGTGCGCGGCGTCGCCGATCGCGCCGACAATGCGGAGGCACTCCTGCTCGTCGACGTTCTTGACGGCGCGGGCCTCCATCATCGGCGACATGCCGTCGACCCAGTCGATCTTCGCCTCCTTGAAGGCCGCGAGCATGTTGATGTCGATGAAGTCCACGCCGAGCTTCATGCCGGCCACGCCGCTCTTCTTCATCTGTTCGAGGGCCGCCTTGGTGAACTTGCCGACCTGCTGCGTCGACGCAGGCCCCGCGGCGCCTTTGATCCAGGCGTACGACCACTTGACGTTTTCTTTTGGAATCCAGGGCGAATGCCGTTCGATCTGAAACCCCAGGTCGCCCTGCTCGAAGAGCACCGGCGGATCGTCGCCGCACAGCATCGCGTAGCGCAGGCCGGGCTTCAGGCGGTTCCAGCCCGGCGTCAACGTGCCGGTCAGATATCGAACGTTCTCATCGTACATACACAGCATCGCGCCGAGGCCGTGGGCTTTCATGCGCTCGCGCGCCCGCTCCAGCCGATACGTCCGCAGCCTGTCCCAATTGATCCGCTGCTGCCAGTCGAGTCCCGCGATTCCGAAGTTCGCTCCCATTCCTATGCCCTCACGAAAGTGGAAAGTGCAAAGTTGAAAGTTGGAAAGTAAGTTCCAAAGTATACTCGCGCGCGGAGGGTGCGATGCGTACTTCAGTCGTATTCGTGATGGGAATCCTGTTGGGGTCGGCGCTTGCCCCGGTGCTCGCCCAGGGGCAGAGGCTTGCCGGCGAGAACTACGTCAACCACGTCGGGATGGCCGTCGAGAACTTCGACGAAGCCTTCGCCTTCTACACGCAGAAGATGGGGTTCCGGGAGGCGTTTACCGTGCGCGACGCGGCGGGTAAACCGACGCTGGCGTACGTCCAGGCCAACCGCAACACGTTCGTGGAGCTGCAGCAGGCCAACGCCACGCGCCGGCCCGGGCTCAACCACTTCGGCCTGCACGTGGAGAATCTCAAGGCCACGGTCGCTGCGCTCAAAGCGCGCGGCGTCACCGTCGAGGAGCCCCGGGTACGACCGGACGATTCGTCGGTCGCCAACGCCACCGATCCGGGCGGCATCAGAATCGAGATGTTCGAATTCGGTCCGGGATCGCCGCAGGGCAAGGCGATCGCGAGCTGGAAGTAGCTAGCGAGGCGGCGTCGCGCCGCAGTCCCTCTTGCAGGGCTCGAGCGGCACGTACGTCGCCTTGATCTTCTTCCGGTACTCGGGATAAAGCGTCTCGACTTCTCCGAGCACCGCCGCCTTCGGCAGGTGCCACAGCGTCGTCAGCTCATCGACAAACGGATTCTTCTCAGGCACGTAGTGCGGCGTGCTCTCCCCCGGACGCTTGCCCTCGAACCCGGTCACGCATGGCGGCCCGATCGGCAGCATCGGCACGGTCGCGAGCTGGAAGCTCTTCGTGACGATGTGCGGCTCGGCCAGGTAGATCGGATCCTCGACGACCGCCAGCACGGTCAGGATGTCGCCGTGACGCCAGAACCTCGACGTCATCGTCGCCTGGTCGCTCTGGGGCGGGCCGTTCTTTCGCAGAAAGCCCGCCTTCATGTGCGTGGTGTAGGCGACGAGCGTGTCGCCCTCCCAGCGGCCGGTCGTGAAGCCGCCGCGAGTGTGCTCCGCATATTCGGAGGGGTGCGGCCGCCCGTCCATCCAGATCGTCATCGGCGCGCGATCTTCCCACGCGCCGATCGTGAATGAGATGGTGCCGCCCCTGACTGCCTCCGTGTCGCTCCAGATCTTCAGACCGAACGGACCCTGCACGAAATACACCGGCGCCCATCCCTCGCATTGGTGCTCGATCATCGCCAGCTGCGCTTCGTTGTAGCTCAAGGCCCTCAAGCGCCCTTCGTCGTTGAGCGGGAGGCCGAGGTAGTCCACCGGGTACGAGTCGCGCGAGACGTCTTCGGTGTTCCTCGGCGCCCACGTCCCGACGAGCTCGGCCTGCGCAAAGACGCTGCGGTTGAGCGGCGCCGCGAGCAGCAGGAGCAGCGCGAACGCCGCCCGGCGCGTTACCACGTTGACGAGCACGGTGTGGGATCCCATTTCGAACCGTCCGCTTCCTTCTTGAAGTGCGAGCTCACGATGAACTGCTGCAATAAGTACTTCGGGTCGTCCACGGCGGTGGTGACCACCAGCAACTGACCGTTGTTCGGCATCGGGGACAGGTCGAAGTACTCGGTAACGCGCGCGTTCTCGCTGTAGGGCACGCCGTTCTTGCGCAGATACCCGGCGCGCATGTTCGTGGTCACGACAGTGAGCGATCCCGCTCGCACCGCGGGATTTCCCCGGCCGGGCCGTTCCCACCGCGCGGCTGACTGGCCCTGCCACGCCGGCGCCCCGGCCGGAGCGGGCACGGCCGCGAACTGGAAGAGCCGCGACTGCATTCCCGCGTCGGTGTCGACACGCAGCGTGTTGTCGTCCTGCCAGGTGATATGGATCCGGCCAGGTACACGCATGACGGCGGCGGCGCCATACGACTTGCATTGATCGCCGGCGGCGTCATCCGCTTTGGGATCCCACGCGCTGACGATCTTGAGCGCCTCCAACGTGATCGGCACGCCGCGATAGTCGCCCTTCGCCGGCGTCACCATGCGGTAGCGCCAGTCTTCGTTGACAACGGACACCCAGTAGCCCGTGAGATCGATCGGCGCCGACGCTTTCGCAGTTGGCGGCGGCCCGCCGCGACCCTGGGCACGCGCAGGTGCCGGCGCGGCAAGCGCGGCCGCGCTGACAAGCGCCCCGATCAGGAGACGATGCGACGCGGTCACGGCTTCTCCACCGTCTGATAAATGGCCTCGACGAAGCTGCTCGTCGTCCACGGGCCCGAGTCCGATCCGTACCTGCGGGTGTAACCCCTCGCCGGCGCTGTGGCCTTGACCTGGTTCAGCGACATGCCTGCCTTCTTCAGATCCCGAACGCGGTCGCGAATGACGGTCACCATGTCGCGGTACGCCGCCACGTCGTATTGATCGCACACACGGCCGTGCCCCGGAATGACGAGCGTGCCGGCATCCCTCGAGACGATCGGCACGGACGGGATCGCGAGATCGACCAGTCGATTCAGCGCCGCGATCTCGCCGTTGATCGTGCCGCCTTTGGCCACGTCAATCACCGGGAAGCGAGTCGTGTCCAGGATGTCGCCGGCCACGACGACGTCCGAACGGCGGAAGAAGACCATGACGTCGCCGTCGGTGTGCGCCGCTGGCTGATGCAGGATCTCGATGCCTTCGCCGTTGAGGTACATGTACTTTCGCGGGTAGTCGAAGGTTTCGGTCGGCGTCGCGCCAATCGGGTACGGGGACGCCTTCCCCGTCGGCGCCGTCATCCTCTGCAGGACCTGCTGCGCCGAGAGAATCGACGCGACGCCCCCGAGGAAGTCGCCGGTGACGCCGATCGAGCCGGGAGCGGTGAACAGCGTCTGACCGGCCTTGGAGAGCGTCTCGTTGCCGCCGACATGATCGGGATCGGCGCCGGTATCGATGACGTATCGAATCGGCTGCGTCGTCAACTTCTTGATTGCGGCCACCACCGCGTCGGCCCTGGCCGCCACGCCGGCATCCACGACGACCACGCCGTCCTCGCCGACCTGGACGCCGATGTTGGCGCCCGCGCCCGCGATCATGAAGAAGTTCGGACGGAGCGAAAGGACCTCGAGATCGCGGGCATCTCTGGCGGCTTGCGCGCCCGCCAGGTTGACGGGGGCGCCGGCCCACAAGAGCCAGGCCGCCGCGATGGCCAGGCCGCTCTTCAGCGCAGGTGTCATCGGGCGAGATCCTAGCAGACCTTGCCGCTCCATGATGAGCTAGAATTCGACACCATGATGATGCTTCGCCTGTCTCTCGTGGCGTTGCTGGTCGTCGGCGCATCGGCCCAGACCGATCGCCCGAGCGACGCCCTCTTTGCGGCCATCCAGCGCGGGACTGTCGCCGATGTCGATCGGCTGCTCAAGAGTGGGCTCAGCCCGAATGCCGTGGATGCCGACGGAACTCCGGCGGTCATGGCGGCCACGTTATTCGGGAACGTCGACATGGTGGACCTCCTGCTCACACGCGGCGCCGAGCCGAATCGGACCGGCCCCGGAGGCGCCACGGCGCTGATGTGGGCGGTGCCCGACATCGAAAAAGTTCGGCGTCTCCTCAGCCACGGCGCCAACGTGAACGCCAAGTCGGAAACGGAGCGGACCGCGCTGCTCGTGGCTGCCTCGTACCCGGGGACGGTCAACGTCCTTCGGCTGCTCCTCGAGCGCGGGGCCGACCTTCGCGCCGAGGATCGCGGCGGCTCGACGGCCCTGTCGCTCGCCGTGCGATCGGCCGACGTGGAGGTCGTCAAGTTCCTCGCCGGGAAGGGGCTGGATCCGACGGCGCTTTCTCCGGGGGCGCAACGCGCAGGTCTGGCGCGCTACGACCTGCCGACGACCGACTACCTGATGTCGCAGGTGCAGAGTTCAGCCCAGGACTTCCTGGGCGCGGCAGCGACCTGGCAGCCCACCGATCGCGTCGCCCGCTGGATCGAGCGCGGGGCCAACGTGAATGCGGCGGCCGCCGCCGCCCAGTACTCGAGAACGCCGCTCATGAACGCGGTGACGTCGGAGGCCGAGGGCGCCGAGACGGTCAAGCTGCTGCTCGATCACGGCGCAGACCCGAACGCGAAGATGACGGAGGGCGAAACATCCCTCGACTGGGCGATCTACAAGAACGATCGCGCCAAGATCGCGGTGCTCGAACAGTACGGCGCCATGCGCGGCAACGGGCCACGGCGCGAAGACATCCCTCCGCCCGCAAAGGGCGGCATCGCCGACCCGCGAATGTCGCTGACGAGAAGCGTCGCGCGATTGCTCGACGTCGCGCCCAAGTTCCGCGAACACGCGACCTGCATTTCCTGCCATCACAACGCGCTCCCGGCGCTGACAGCGGCGACGGCCAGACGGAAGGGAATCGCGATCGACGCCGCGCCGGCGCGCAAGAACCTCGACGACATCCTGGCGTTTTTCCGGAGCAACGCGCCTCGGATGATGCTCGGCGATCCGGCCGTGGGCGGCGAAGCGCTGACGGCGGGGTACGTGCAGATGGCCCTTGCCGCGAACGAGTATCCGCTCGACCGGCTCACGGGCACGACGACGCACTGGCTGCTCGCGCGGCAGATGCCGGACGGGAGATGGCTGGGCAACGGTCTCAACCGTCCGCCGTCCGAGTACAGCGTGATCAGCCACACCGCGATCGCGACTGGCGGGTTGAAAGCGTATCCGCTCCCCGGTCGTACGAACGAAATCGCGGAGAGCCTGCGCAGAGCCCGGCAGTGGCTGCTTGCTGCGGATCCGAAATCGGCGGAAGAACACGGAATGCGTCTGATGGGCCTCGTGTGGACCGGGGCGCCGCGGCCTGCCGTTGCGGCCGCGATCAGGGCGATTCGCGATCGTCAGGAAGCAAGCGGCGGCTGGTCACAATTCTCGCGGACGGATCCTGATGCCTACGCGACCGGACTGTCTCTCTACGCGCTGCACATCGCCGGCGTGCCGCCGACCGACGCGACGTACCGCAAAGGCGTCGCGTTCCTGCTCGGCAGTCAGTATCAGGACGGCCCCTGGCTCGTGAGAACCCACTCGTTTCCGCAGCAGCGCTACTTCGAGAGCGGATTTCCGTTCGGGCGAAATCAGTGGATCTCCGCGGCCGGGACGAGCTGGGCGTCACTGGCCATCGCCCAGACCCTGCCTGACGCGTCACGATAGGCAGGAAAGGCCCTCTACTTCGGTGCAGCCGGCTTGGTGAACTTCGCCGCGTCGACAGGGCCGTTCACCTGCACGTCGGTGAACGCCATCTTCTCTATCCCGTCCAACCACGTCACCGTGAGGCGAAACGGGATCTTGATCCCGGAGACGTCGCGATAATCGGCGTAGTCAGTCTGCGTGGGCAGGCGGCCGACACGCGAATTGGCGTAGCGCACCAGCCGCACGAGCAGGCCCGACGCGCTGTCGAAGTAAAACGTCGCGAGCGCTCCACCCGGGCGCGAGCCCTGGACCACTTGCACCGGCCGATCGTCGATCTCGGTCGGCACGCCGACGCGCCATTGGCCGAGCGTTTCCTTGATCCGCGACGGAAACAACAACTCGGCGTCGAGCTTGACGCCGTCCAGTTCGCTTCCGGTGAGCGTCAGCACCGGTATCGGTCTGTGCGGCCCGGCAATCCACGCGGCGCGGCCGTCGCTGACCGTGGTGTTGTCGCCGTCGAGCGTGTGGATGACCGTCGTGCGCTGGCCCGGCGCCTTGGCAAAGATCTCAACAGGACGGTCATACCCCTCGGGCCCGTACCCCACGCTCTTCCCCTTCGCGACTACGCTCGTGATACCGGCCAGCCGCTGCGCGCCGCCGAGCGCCTGGATGTATGTGTCGAGAATCTGCACGGCGGAGGGCTGTCCGGTCGCCGGCAGGACGATGTCATCCTGCTCGTCCAGCGTCGTCGCGCCGTACAGCGCGGCGAGACTCGGCGTCACCCTTGGGCGATTGGTGCCGCGATGGCAGGTGTAGCAGGTCACGACCTGCCGTCCCCCGAAGTTCGCCTGATTGATGGACGCCATCATCGTCACCATCCGGCGCGCCGTCGCTTTTCTCGGGGTGGTGTCGAGGGCGTAGTTTTCCCACTTGGCGTCCGACCCCTTGTGACAGTCCTCGCAGGACCACCCGAGCGCTGCCGAGAACACGCCCATCGTCCCCATGAACTCGTCCGCCGGGATTCCTTTGAGCACTCGGACGTTCTTGAACACTTCTTCCGCCATCGGGGCCTTCGGCTCCGGCGGAGCCTGGCCTGCGGCCCACACGACGCTGACCAGGCACATGCCCGCTGCGGCCGTCGCACAAGAGATCGTTCGCATTGATCGTCCTTTCATCTCGGCACTCCCAGGTATTGTGTCTTGATGTCCTCATTTTGCCAAAGGGCCGCCGGCTCCGACGAATGCACAATCGTGCCCCTGCTCATCACATGGACATAGTCGGCGACCTTCACGGCAAATGCGGCGTTCTGCTCGACCAGCAGCACGGTGGTCCCTTCTTCCTTGAGGCGACGGATGACGTTCGCAACACCCGCGACCAACGCGGGCGAGAGCCCCTCCGTCGGTTCATCCATCACGACGAGTGACGGATTGGCCACGAGCGCGCGGCCAACCGCCAGCATCTGCTGCTCGCCGCCGCTGAGCTCGTCGCCACGGTGACCGCGGCGCTCCTCGAGCCGGGGAAATACGTCGAACACTCTCCGGATGTCCCAGCCGCCTTCGCTTTCAGCGGAGGCGGCCGCGATCGCCAGGTGTTCGTCGACAGTCAGCGATGAAAACACTCGACGGCCTTGCGGGACCAGGCCGAGATGCATCCGGCAGATCCTGTGCGGCGGCTCGTGCGTGATCTCCACGTCGCCGAAGAGGATGCGTCCGGCGCGCGCGGGTGTAAAGCCCGCGATCGAACGGCACAGCGTCGTCTTACCGACGCCGTTGCGGCCCAGCACCGCCGCGACCGTGCCCTTCTCCACGTGCAGCGACACGCCCTGCAGCACGTGACTGTCGCCGTAGTAGGTGTGCAGGTCGAGGACGCGCAGCATCGGTCAGGCTCCCGCCGCTCCGAGGTAGATGTTCCTCACGCTGGCGTTCGCGCTGACCTCGTCTCTGTGACCCTCGAACAGCACGCGTCCCTGGTCGAGCACGGTGACCATGTCGGCGAACCCGAACGCCACGTCCATGTCGTGTTCGATCAGCAGCACGGCCATGGCGGGATCCAGGCGTGCGAGCAGGCGCAGCATCGAGGCGCGTTCGCCGGCCGAGAGTCCGGCCATCGGCTCGTCGAGCAGCAGCAGCCGCGGACGGCCGGCCAGGGCCAGCGCCACCTCCAGCATCCGCTGATCGCCGTAGGAAAGATTCCGGGCGAGCTCGGATGCGAGCGACGTCAGTCCAAAGTCGTCGAGCAGGCGCAACGCCCTCTCACGCAGATCGGCGAAGGACGACAGCGGCCGATGCATCGTGAACTTCCGCCCGTCCAGCGCCTCGCACGCAAGGAGCACGTTCTCGACGACCGTGAGGTTGGCAAAGAGCCTGGTGATCTGGAACGTGCGGGCGATGCCGCGCGCGGCCCGCTGATGGGCGGCGAGCGCCGTGACATCCGTTCCAAACAGCCTGATGGCGCCCGCGGTGGCGCGAGACTCGCCGCTGATCAGATTGAACAACGTCGTCTTGCCGGCGCCGTTCGGACCGATCAGGGCGCGCTTCTCACCCTGCTCCATCGTCAGGTTGACGCCGTCGACGGCTGTGAGGCCGCCAAAGGCGCGGGAGACGCGATTGAGGGCCAAACAGGGAATCATGGCGCAACACATGCTGCTGTGCTGTAATGCCCGTGTCAACATCCGCTGGAGTCCACAGAGGAGGCATTGGATGAGAGTCAAGGCTACCGTTTTCGTGGCCGTTCTGGGCCTCGTCGCCGCAGCCGTCCCGTTGCTGGCGCACCACTCGTTCGCGGCGGAGTACGACGCGAACAAGCCCATCACCGTCACGGGCACGGTCACCAAGCTGGAATGGATGAATCCGCATGCGCGTTTCTACGTGGATGTGAAGGACGCGGACGGCAGCCTCACGCACTGGAACTTCGAGCTGGGCGCCATTCCCGTGCTCGTGAAGCAGGGCTGGAGACGGGATTCACTGAAACCGGGCGATCAAGTCACGGTCGAGGGCTCCAGAGCGAAGGACGGGTCCACAACCGGAAACGCCCGGAGCGTGAAACTGGCCGATGGCCGGCGAGTCTTCGGAGGATCCTCAGGCGGCGACGCCCCGCCCGTTCAATGACTACGTTCATTCGATCGGTCGTCGTCGCGGCGATGGTGCTTGCGTTCGCCGACTGCGTCGCGGCACAGCCGGGACGCGGCGCCCGGCCGCAAGGGCCACCTGGCCCGGTGCCGCGTTTAGCGGACGGACATCCCGACCTCACGGGCATCTGGAATGGATTCGCGAGCATCGGCGGAGGCGCGCGCGGCGCTGACGCGCCGAACATGTTGCCGTGGGCCACGAAGGTCGTCGCGGATCGGAGAGCCAGTCAAGGCGCGGAAGATTTCGAAGCGCGCTGTCTGCCCGGAGGCCCTCCGCGGCAGGCGCCCTACCACACGGCGCTCTTTGCGACGCCCAAGCTCGTGCTGATGCTCTTCGAGGGCAACACGCACATGTATCGCCAGTTCTTCGTCGATGGGTCCGACCATCCAAAGGATCTGAAGCCCACCTTCTACGGCGACTCGCGCGCGCACTGGGACGGCGACACGCTGGTGGTCGACACGGTCAGCTTCTTTGAGAAGTCGTGGTACGACTTCGCCGGCACGCCCCACACGAAGCAGATGCACCTCGTCGAGAAATTCCATCGACGCGACTTCGGGAACATGGACATGGAGGTCACGATCGAAGACCCGGGCGTGCTGACGAAGCCCTGGGTGATGAAGCGAGCCACCACGCTCGAAGTGGGATTCGAGATGACGGAGTACGTGTGCAACGAGAACAACCAGGATCCCGCGCACCTGGACGCGACGTTGGACAAGGCCGCCGCGTCTGAGGCGATCAAGAAGAGCCAGACCGCGTTGAAAGGCGTGCCGCCGGTTCAGGCGCGGAAGCCTCCGGCGCCTCCGTCCGGGCCGACGCCTCGCACGCAGGACGGCAAAACAGATTTCTCCGGCGTGTGGGTTCCCACAAGCACGCTCCTGCCAGGAGATCCGTCGTATCAACCGTGGGCGCAGAAGATCTACAGCGAGCGAAAGGCGAGCAAAGGCAAAGACGATCCGGAACGCGTCTGCCTGCCGAACGGCGCCGTCCGCATTAACGCCCTTCCTTACAAGATCGTGCAGCGGCCGGACACGGTGGCGCTGCTCTGGGAGGGCAACACGCACAGCTATCGACGATTTTTCATGGACGGGCGTGCGCACAACCTCGACGTCGAACCCGAGAGCTGGACGGGACAATCCATCGGCAAGTGGGACGGCGACACGCTGCTCGTCGACACCGTGGGCTTCAACGACAAGACCTGGCTGGACGCCACCGGCAAACCGCATAGCGATGCCATGCGTTTGACCGAACGCTATCGCCGGCCTGACTTAGGTCACCTCAACGTCGAGCTGACGATTGAGGACGCCAAAGCTCTGACCAAACCGTACACGTTCACCCGCGTCTTCACACTCGCGCCGTCCTGGGAACTGCAGGAGTACGTGTGTCAGGCGATTCTGGACGGGGTGTACTGAGAAAAGTTCAAAGCCTAAAGTGCACTTTCAACTCATCTCCTTACTTTCCGACCAGGTGAGGCACGTCCTTCTCGTTTTCGTTGCAGATGTAATCGAGGAGATCGGTGTCGAGCGCGAGAAACTGATTGAGCTTCACGGTCCACGGCGCGCTATACGCTTTCAGATCGTTCACCGTGACCTCGATTTCAAGTTTTCCATAGTTCACCCGGCGGAACCGCTCGGTGATTCGCGCTCCGTCGGTGAGCGGACTGCCGTTGGCGTCGAGCCAGAGCCCGTCGCGGAATCCCGTGCTCTGCACGACCAGCGTGTCGCCTTCCCAGGTGCCCGAGGAGTATCCGACCCACGACGGATTCGGATCGACCGGCAAGGGCCGGCCGTCGGTGAAAATCTGCCGGTAGGTGGCGTTGTGCTCGTTGAGAATGACGAGCAGCCCAGGCGATTGAATGATCTTCTTGAGCAACGCCATCGTGTGCAGCCTCACGATCCCGATGGGGAGACAGAAGGAGGTCGGATCGGCTGTCCTGAGATCCTCAGTGCGCTTTTTCGTGAGGGCCGCCGCCCAGGGCAGATACGGCAGCCCGCCGTTAAGGCTCCAGCCGATGTTGACGAATTCCTGTCCGACCGGCATGTCGGGGCAGCCGTCGGGCGGACACCGCCGGTTGTGCTCGACGTCCCACACGCCTGAGAAATCCGGTTTACCGTCACTCGTTCTCGGTGCGGGCGCGGCAAGATTCGGCGTGCCCGTCGATGTTCGTGGCACGCCGGCGGTCGGGTAGTTCAGCCACTGCGCGCCGAGCGCAGCCGATTGAAGCGACACGACGGCCAACGCCGCAATCACGCAGATGATCTTTGAACTTTCCACTTATTTCCTCGCGTACAGCGGCTGCTTCAGGTAGTCGGCGGGATTGTATTTCCAGAACTGCGAGACGGCCGGAATGGTCCCGACCACTGTGTTCTGCAGCGCGCCGTTCACGCGTTCGACCTTCCTTATATATATGTTCTCGATCGGGCTGCCGTACTCGTCCAGCTGCACCGGTCCCCGCGGCAGGTCCGTCACGCGCACGTTGCGCAGCGCCTCGAGAAACACCGCGGAGTCTTCGACGTTACCGTGCACGGCCTCGGCAGCCGCCGCAAACCATTTGGCGCCGCTGTACATGCTCTCCGAGTAATAGCTCGGAAGTTTCTTGTACTTCGTGCGGTACGCCGCGACGAACTTCCTGTTTGCCGGCGTGTCGAGCGCGGCGCTGTAGTGCAGCGCCGTGATGACGCCGAGCGCCTCGTCGCCCATGAACGGGAGCACGTGCTCGTCGGTCGTCGTGCCGCCGCCGATCAGCATGACGCGCTCTTTCAGCCCGAACTCCTGGTACTGCCGCATGAATTGCAGCGCGGCGCGGCCGAGCACCAGCGCGTAGACCGCATCGACGTCCCGTGGAATCTGCGCCAGGTACGGTGCGAAATCGTGCACCGACACCGGGCACCAGATCTTCTTGGCGATCGTCCCGCCCTCCGCCACGAACGTCCGCTCGAAGCCGCCGACCGATTCCCATCCGAACGCGTAGTCGAGCGCGATCGTGGCGATCCTGCGTCGCGTCAGCGTGCGATACGCATACTCGCCGAACGCGTGGTTGGGCTGGCTCCCGCTCCAGCCGGTCCGCACGATCCAGTGGCTCGGCCGCCGCTGCGTCAAATCGTCGGCGGAGACGACCGGATAGATCATCGGCACGTGCACGGAGTCGATGTACGGCGCCAGCGCATAGCCGGTGGACGACAGCAGGGCTCCCGTCATCAGGTGCACCTTGTCCCGCTCGACAAGCTTGCGGGCCTTGGTGAGTCCCACCGCCGGAATCGCCTCGTCGTCTTCGACGAGCAGCTCGATGCGCCGGCCGCCCGCGTGGTACCCCATCTCGTCGAGTGCCAGCAGGAAGCCGTTCAGGATATCGCGCCCGTTCTGCACGTACGGACCCGACAGCGGCCCGAGGAATCCGACCTTGATGGGACCTCGCGGAGGCGAAGACGCGTCCTGACCTTGCACCAGGCGTCCGGCGCCAGCGACTGCGGCCAGAATGAGAGCGCGGCGCGAAATCATGGCCAGATTCTGCCACAATGGCCCCCATTCATCAGGAGGGTGCCAGTGAGAACAGCCACCGCGATTCTTGTCACGCTCGGTTTTGTCGCCGTCGTCGCCGGACTCGGCGCGCAGCAGCCTGGTTTCAAACGCACTGTTCTCCAGCAGCAGAAGCTGTCAGTGCCCGGTCGCGACGCGGTGACGGCGGCCGTGGAGTTTCAACCAGGCGGCACGGTTGGCCCGCACACGCATCCGGGCGAGGAAATCGGATACATCCTCGAGGGCGCGCTCGTGTTCGAGATCGCGGGCAAGCCGGACGTGACGCTCACCGCCGGACAGACGTTCTTTATCCCGGCCGGCACGGTGCACAACGCCACGAACAGGACATCGTCGGTGGCCAAAGTCCTCGCGAACTACGTCGTCGACCCGAGCAAGCCGCTCGCCACGCCGGTTGCGGCGAAATAACGTCAGCGCGACTTGTTCAGCGCGGCGTCCCAGTTGAGGACCACGGTCAGCGGCGGGACGTCGGCCGCTGTCGCGCCGGCGTTGATGAACATCAGAAAGCGTCCGTCCCGCGCCACAGCATAAGCTCCCGGCCGTTTCGAAAAGAGCGCCACGGGCGCGCCCGCGTCGACGGCGCGGCCATCAGGCGTCACGCGCATCGGCACCGCCATCAACCGCTCATCCTGCGCGACGTAGAACAGTTCCTTCCCAT
>Ga0315281_10007557_pt1 | contig 15278 bp, 19 predicted proteins | sample YL17G07_0_MG_FD_204540 | JGI IMG/M metagenome (GOLD analysis project Ga0315281, IMG submission 204540) | Sediment microbial communities from Yellowstone Lake, YNP, Wyoming, USA - YL17G07_0 | ecosystem: Environmental > Aquatic > Freshwater > Lake > Sediment | place: USA: Wyoming | collected...
AATATCGCCAAGCAAAAATCACAATACAATCCGGTTTACGCTCATATATAGTATTTGAAGGAAAAACAGGGATGTGAAGTCCAGGGCTGTATGTTCCCTGTTTGGCTGGATTATCATCCACGATATATTCCACAAAATCCTTCATGCCGAAATGATATGCCAAAGTTGTTGTAGTAGCAGAACCACCATATCCTGCAATTTTTTTACCTTGTTCAGTAAGGTGCTGCAAGCGACTTCGGAGGGTATGCCTTGCATTATCAATCCTTCCGGCGAAATCCTTGAACATATCTTCGGAATAGAGGCCTATTTCCTCTTCATAGGAGATCAAATCCTTCACTCCTTGGGATACGAACCGAGGCCCGCCGCTTAACTGAACATAATACCTTAATGAACCGCCCTTCGTGGATACCCGGTCAATATCGACAAGCTCCATGTCAATACTTTTGAAAAAAGCTGCAAGAGGTTTAACCGAAAAACTCGAAAGATGTTCATGATAAATAAAATCAAATACCATGTTTTTTATCATATCTACCGCGTATGATGACTCTATGATAAAAACACCTTCAGGTGATAACAACTTCCTTACTCCTATGGCTGCATCCTTAAGATTGTCAAGGTTCGCAAAAAGATTGTTCATGGTAACTATCGTAGCCTGGCCGAAATCCCTGACTATTCTGTCAGCTATGTTCGCATCAAAAAAATCCGAAATGGTCTCTACTCCCGATTCGGTTGCCCTGAGTGCTGTTTCTGTAGCAGGTTCGATTCCAAGCACATTAAGACCATGATATTTAAAATGCCGGAGCAAAGTACCATCGTTACTGCCTATATCAATCACCAGAGTTCCAGGTTTGGGGTTAACCTTATCAACGACTTGCTTCGTATATAACTTGAAATGATCAGAAAGTCCTAGAGAACTGGTAGTGATATAAATGTAATCGCGGTAAATTATCTCTGGATTTACAACATGAGGGACAAAGAGGTAACCGCAGTCCTCGCACATATATAAATCAAGCGGGAACACCTCCTGATTTTCGTCAAGACGGCTTGCCGGTATATACGCATCGCACAGAGCAGTAGGTGTGAGAGGTAAGACACATCTGGTTTTTTTACTGCCGCAGAGACGACAATCATTTCTGGTGTAAAATATATAATTCATTTATTTATTGCCCCCTAATTCTCCCACTTTTGTCGCGAGAAACGATTTTGTTAAGATATCGAGCTTAAGTAAATATTTTTGTCTTTCATCGCCTATATCATCAGGCGCCCACGGAGCAAATTGCGTATCCACCCGCTTAAATGGACCTGACGTTACCTCATGAAAAACAAGCATCTCGGAACGAATAAGCAATGAATGATAAAGAGCTTTGGACAATCTATAATAAAAAACCCTTCCGGATGTAAAATCGCCCATTTCAATCACATCGGTTATCGCACCATTATTGTCAAAAATGACTACGTCAGCAATACCTTCTATTATGTGAAATGATTCAGACTTTCCAATGTGTTTGTGCGGTCTTACATATATACCCCTTTCGTGTATAATGATCATTTCATGAACAATTGACTCGGTATCTTGATGGGCGCAGAATCTGACTCGCTTGCGGGGATTCACATGAGATTTTATTTTTAGAGAGGTTATATCTTCATTGTTAACGGTAACAAGCAATCCATCAGTGTAATATACTTCATTATTTACAGGTACAATTTCCATTCAGCGCCTGATATCAACACCAACAGCAAACAGATAATGTGCCATTTTATGATAACCTGTATGAACCACTTCATCGTTCATCGAAAAGAGGAAGACATTATGAAAATATCTCATAACCATTTCTTTTAATTCGGGAGCGCTCTTGCAGTTTATATGTCCTATTTTACTCCCCTCTGATGCATAGATCTGTGATTCCAAAGAAGGCATTCCAATGACAAGAATTCCGTGTTCATTTAAAGAATCCTTAATATTTGAAAAGTATGTATGTTCTTTTTCTTTTGGAATATGTTCAAGCACATCAAGTGAATAGGCCGCATCAAATTTTCTATCTAATGGGCCACTAATTATATCATGAGTTCGGCATTCAAAACGCCATTCAGGATCCATCCTTTCTTCAATGTCGCTGATAAAAATAGGATCAAAATCAATCGCCAAAATCTGCGGCACTTCCTGCAGTACTATGCGAGTGCCAAACGCATCGCCGCACCCAATCTCGACAGCAGAGGTCTTGCCGTTCAGTATCTTGGAAACAAATTTATATCGAGCAAGTTTGAATACTAATCGCCTCGGGTCGGCATCCCAGGTATTATTGCTTCCGATCCCAAGTTTTGTCAGACCTTTTTCATCTCGAATCTTAATGCCTTCCTGATATTGCGGCTCTTTTGTCTTTTCTATCATTTTCAAACTCCCTCAATATAATGGATTTATTCCATCGCAACCAGCACCCTGCCTGCCGTGCCACTGCGAACAAGTTGAATAGCATCATTTATTTGATCAATCCCAATTTCATGCGTTATCAGGCCATCCAATCTTAGTTTTCCTGCTTCAACCAGACGAATGTAGCGTGGTATATCAACATGCGGCATAGCGTTGCCTCCATGAGATCCTTTGAGTATTTTATTGAAATGGATAGGCAAGGTGTAAATAGAAACATTATCTCCTTTTTTCGGTACGCCAACCAGGATAGTCTTGCCATCCGGATGTGTCAGTTCGTAAGCTAATTCGATGACTCTTGGGTTACCAGTGGTTTCAATCACAACATCGGCACCGGCAGGGCCGACAATCTTGCGAATCTCAACAGCCAAATCAACTGTATTCCCTGAATTGAAAGCGTAATCTGCACCGAAACGTTTTGCCATTTCAATTTTTTGTTCGATGATATCAATTCCAATGATCGGATAAGCTGAAACCATATCTGCTGCCTGAACAATATTGAGGCCCACGCCACCGACACCAAATACCACCACAGATTGGCCGATTTTCAGATGAGCATCGTTGTTGATAACGCCCATTGCTGTTGTAACCGCACAGCCAAAGAGTGGCGCTAACTTTAAATCAAAGTCAGAAGAGATCACCGTAAGACGGTTTTCCGAAACTATCGCATATTCGCTGAATGTTGTCACCCAGCCGGAATTAACTTTACCTCCATTCCATTGATAGCTTGCAGTTTCTGCTTGAATTCCGTCACTCGGCCTCCAGTGCATGACCACGGTATCACCTGGGTTAACAGTCTTCACACCCGGCCCGATTTCAAGCACCGTTGCAGAAGCCTCATGCCCTAGAAGATGGGGCAAAAACTTATCTGGACCTTTCACTGCTTCAATCTCATTGATTTGGGCCCCGCAAATGCCGCTATAGTGTATTTTGACCAAAACTTGACCAAAGGTAAGATTGTCTGGTAAATCAATTTCATCAACGACCAATGGTTTGCGGCTTTCCACCAAGATGGCTGCTTTCATTTTTTTAATTTTCATTGATTGATTCCTTATTATTCGAAGTAAATAAATTCATAATCGCCCTTATATCCAAAGTGCTCATATACCCATATCCATTCAGCGGTATCGAAAAACGATTCACATGTCAACGCCCAACATTGGAGGTTGAATTGTTCCTGCTCATTGCGATAACTCTCCAACATAATATACTTGTGCTTGCCTACACGCTCAATCTCACTCAAAGCCGTTTTCAATTCAAAAATACGCAAGTTATGCAGGCACCCGAGGGAAATTACAAGATCGAATTCTTTATCGCCAAATGGATAGCTATCCTGGGCGCGGTATCTAAAAAGGCTCCCTTTGAAATCAGGGTACCTTTGCGCAAGTCCATGATGTGAAATATCAAAACCTGTGATTTGCAACTCCGGCATCAGCAGCTGCAACTCATATAACAAAAACCCCTTCCCGCAACCAACATCAAGAACTTTATCTCCGGGTTTGAGGTTATAAATTTCTATTAGTTTTTCCGCGACAGGCTTCCACCGGCCGGGCATGTACTTATAGCCACCATAGCCTAATCTGCGGTCTCCGTCCCAATAGTCGAACTCATACTCCTTTGCCTTAAGCATGCACTTGACCTTCTCATCAACCATACGGCCGATGTAATCCCTCTTAGTCATTTTATGCAAAGGGGTAACAATGTCTAATAATTTTCCCATATTTTCTCCTTATATTCATTACTGATTTTGTTAAGCATCATCTTAGCCTTTGATAATTGCTTTCCTAATAGGTCAACCTGAGAGTTTGTTCCCATGGCAAATCCACGACGAAGCATCTGATCCGGTAAAAATTCATTCAAGAGGATGAGGCACCATTTGAGACCAAACAAAGGGTATACAGTTTCAACTCTTCTCCCAAGATTAGGGTTCTCTTCAAAACATCTTAGAATGCTTTCTACAAAATGCAACTTAAGGTCTTCTCCCAAATCCATTGCCGGGTGGAGCAAAAAATCTGAGATCATTTTTGCAGGGTCGTCCCAACCAAAGTATTCAAAGTCCAAAAATACAATCCGACCGTCTTTACGCCTCAGGGCATTGTGAAATCCAAAGTCTGATGGGCTAAGCGTTTTTTCGTCATCAGCTATCGCCACATCATACGACAGGCCTATTTTCTCAAGCTTTGAATTACACCAATTTTTGATATCATCAAACAAAGGGATAAACTGATCTAATAGAAAATTATTAAGTTCTTTATTCTGCAATTCATTACTTTGAGGGACAAGCAACCTTTCCATGCGATGCTGAACATTAGCAACAATACCATTAATTGAAAAACACGCCTCAGACGCAACAGAAAATTTTCTACTTCCTTCACAAGTCTTTAGCCCCTTGAGCCTTCCGAGAAACTCAGCAGCAGAATTAATATCACTTTCCGTGATCTCTTCAGACGGTATCTTTGCTCCATCAATATATTCATAAATCGCATACCCTTGCTCTTTTTCATAAATAATCGGTTTAGGTATGCACCTTATTCCGTTTTCCCAAATAAATTGCAAGCTTGAAAACTCAACACCCAGGCGGTCTCTGGAGTCCGATGGATGTCGAAAGTAACTCTTGAGAACATATTGATTATTGTCACTGCAACTTAGGCGATATACTTTACTGTTGCGTCCTCTATATATCCTCTCAAAAGACTCAATGTCGAAACCAGTCAACCCTGAGAGAACAGTCTCAAAATACGCATCATCTGTTTGTGCTGAAAAAGTAATCTCTTATCTCCTTCCAACTGTTTGCAGTTTTCATCCCTTTTATTGCAGCGCGTTTAATATGAGGCTCATATAGAATTTTTTCAACATCTACAGGAAAAGACGGTTCTAAAAACGTTTCTTCCAGATCATCAATAAAATGGGTACAATTCAAATTGTTAATACGCGCTACCTTCCCGGCTCTTGTTGATTCAAAATAAACATCTTCAAAGGATAGGCCAAATCCGGCAGGCTCAAAAAACTTGTTTTGCTCCATCCACTTTAACGCTGCTGCTCTAAGATTTGTCTTTGAACTATCATGATTTGAAAATTCCGTTTTATGACTTATTATAAAAGTCTTTATGCTACGCTTTTTGCACATATTAAAAAAAATTTTGACACCTTTTATGACCTTGGCCTTATCGATTTCTGGTCCATATATGACAGCTTGTATTTTCTGCCATTCAATATCACCATCCTGCAGTTCGCGAATGGCATCCCTTATTATTTTCTTTCTTTTGATAATGGATGGAAGTATCAGGTCCCGTTGAATAGCTTTCTCATATATAAGTGAGTCATAACTTACAATAGTATTATCAAAATCAATCCCAATAATCACTTGTTTCACTTTACAGAATGAAACCTCAAAACCTTTTCAGCTATGTCTTCTGAAGCCAAGCCGAAACACTTGCGTGCATATTTTTGTTTTCCTGCCTCACAGAAGAACTTATCGGCAACACCAATGCGCATAAGTCTGCCCTGTTGCGACGTTTGATCTGCCCGCCATTCAGCAATACCGCTGGAAAAGCCTCCGACCAAACTGTGCTCCTCAACTGCTACAACAAGATTAAACCCTGTAAAAATATCAGCAAGCAATCCTTCATCTAAAGGCTTGACCGTATGAAAATGTACGACCTGGGCCTTAATGCCGACCCCCTCAAGCTTTACCGCCGCCTCCATCACAACTGGCAATATACTGCCTGTACTTAACAAGCAAACTTTTTCACCACGCTGAATAACTATTCCCTTTCCGATTATAAAATCCGGCTCTTCTTTATGGATCATAGGCTCACCTTTTTTGCCGAGACGAATATAGACAGGTCCTTCATGCTTCACAGCTGCCTGCAAAGCAAGCCGGACTTCCAATGGATCAGCAGGACAAATCACTGTCATATTAGGCAAAACCCTCATCAGAGCAATATCCTCACACGCATGGTGAGTAGCCCCAAGCTCAGCATAAGATAAACCGCCACCCACGCCAACAATAATTACCGGCACATTGTAAAAACACATGTCAACCTTAATCTGTTCAAAACAGCGAGCGGTTATAAACGGAGTTATCGTATAAGCTATTGGTCTCAGCCCGCAAAGAGCCATTCCAGATGCCAAACTAATCATGTTTGCTTCAGCTACTCCACAATTAAAGAATTGTTCATGGGTATTTTTCTTGAAATTGTCAAACAAACGATTACCTATATCGCCTGAAAGCAGCACGATACGTTTATCTATAGATGCAATGGACGTCATTTCAGCAGCAAAGGCATTTCTCATAATCCAAGCTCCTGAAATGCTCTTTTTACCTCATCTTCATCCGGTATGCGATAGTGCCAATTGTTGTCGTCTTCCATAAAGGAAATACCCTTCCCTTTTATTGTATTCGCAATAATTGCTGTGGGTTTATTGTTTGTAGGGACATTTTGCAAAGTTTCAATTAACGTCTTCATATTGTGACCGTCAAGTTCATAAGCATTCCAGCCAAATGCTTCCCATTTTTGTTTTAGTGGTTCAAGCGCCATAATTTCATTGCTCCGTCCTGTGGCCTGCCATTTATTATAATCAACGATAACAAAGAGATTATCTAACTGCTGAGCTGGGGCAAACATTGCCGCTTCCCATACAGACCCCTCGTTGCATTCACCATCGCCTACTACAACATAAACCCGGTAGGCATGTTGCTGAATACGTCCGGCAAGCGCCATTCCCAGCCCTATTGATAATCCATGTCCAAGAGAACCTGTTGCGACATCCAATCCAGCCACGCATTGGGGAGCAGGATGCTCAGGAAGACAACCGCCTGCTTGAGCAAATGTGTCAAGAAGTGAACTTTGAAAAAAACCCTTATGCGCAAGAGTAGCATAAAGAGCAGCAATAGCATGCCCCTTGCTAAGAATAAACCTGTCACGCATAATATCAAGAGGATTTAAAGGATCAATTCTCAAAATCTTCCAATAAAGCGCCACTAAAATATCCACACAAGAAAGGGATGAGCCTAAATGAGCTGCACCAGTTTTGTGGGACATCAATACAACTTGTCCCCTGATCTGACGGGCAATAGTTTCAAGATTATCGGAATTATTCACAATAATATCCTTCGTATGTCACTTCAGTTTGATTGCCTGCATTGTTTTTATATTGTAGTAACGAATATCATCCATAGAATTAGGAACTTTACCAGAGTCAAAGGCCTTTTTTAAATCCAAGACTGCGTCCTCAATAGTATATTTTGGGACAAACCCCAACTCCTCTCTAATTTTCCTGGAAGAAACATGATAAGAACGGTTATCATTTGTAGGAACGGTTTTTATAGGTATGTTAGAACCTATAACTTTCTTAACCATTTCTGCTATTTCTCTAACTTTATAATTTTCATAACCTGCATTATAAATTTTCTTATGTATTTTGGCGTCAGGCAACTCTAATAAATAGACATAAAGGTCCGTCATATCCTCAATATGAAGATTAGGCCTTTTTTGTTCACCTCCAAAGACTATAATTTCTCCCTTATTAATCGCATGATTAGTCAGTATATTAACTGTAAGGTCCAATCTCAAGCGAGGCGAATAACCACACACAGTGGAAGGTCTAATTGTTGTGACAATAAAATCATCCGTAGCTGACTCCATAAGAACATCTTCACACTTTACTTTATACTTGGAATAATCGGTAAGAGGTTCCAAGGGTAAATCTTCGGTTACCTCAGCTTCATCCTTAATACCATAAACGCTTGAGCTTGACGCATAAATAAAATTCTTGACTCCGGCCTTTTTTGAAACATCCACTAAATCAACAAAGGCATCATAATTTATACTCTTAGCAAGCGTCGGATCAAGCTCATAACTCGGATCGTTAGAAATGCAAGCCAGATGGATGACAGTGTCATAACCCGGCAATTCTTTTTCAAGAAGATTCCTGTCCCTGATATCACCCTTGACCTGAATTAAATTTGGATTATCTTTAACGCTATCAAGTACATTTTCCCCATAAATATATAAATCAATAACTTTAACCTTATGTCCCGCATTGATCAATTTTGGCACTAAAACAGCGCCAACATAGCCCGCTCCTCCTGTAATAAATATCTTCCTCAACTTTCCCATTTAAAAAACCTCCTCCAATTTTTCATTTTTTTTCAACCTGTTTATTAATGAAAGCGTCAAGTATATAATGACAAACATATTGGTGGGCTACTTCCACAGGACCGTATTCCAACGATGGAACATAAAAATTAAAATCTCCCATTGAACTTAAAGGATTGTCATTATTAAAACCAGAGAGAGTGATTATTACACACCCCCTCATGCGACCTGCCTGGACACCTCTCAGAATATTTTCAGACTTGCCTGAACTGCTGATAGCAAAAATGATATCCGGTTCTTTGGCAAAAACTTCTATCGGCTTTTCAAAAACATGCCTGTATCCAAAATCATTGCTGATACATGTTAAAAGAGAAGCGTCATTGAAAGAAGAAGCCTGTATCCCTCCATTTTTCCAAAAATCAATTGCCATATGGCTTGCAATAGCTGCGCTTCCACCATTGCCTATAAAAAACATCTTTCCCCCAATATGGGATTGTTTTTCAATAACACCGCAGACAATTTCAATACCATCAAAGATGGCCAGTTTGTTGCCTTGGTTATCAGTAATCCTGATCGAATTTATCAAATCAATAAATTTTTGATGGTACTTTTCTATATATTTTTTCATTCTTAAACCATTTATCTCAGTAGTGAATGAACAAACTCCAAAAATTCATTTTTTTCGACAGGCTTCTTATTGCATACTATTTGAACTGCCAGAGCTCCGACAGCATTACCAATAAATGAAACTAAATCAAGAGGCATACCCTGGGCTATACACGGTGCAGTATAAGCAAAAAAAGCGTCTCCCGCACCAACCGTGTCAACCACTTTGGTCGAAAATATAGGTGTTTTATTTACGTCTCCTTTTTTATCAATTCCAACTGATCCTTTTCTACCTCTTGTAACAATAAAAAAATCGGAGTTAATAGTTTTTGCAATATTTTTTGCTATGGGCTCAATGTCACTACATCGATCCTGTGCAGAAAGCCTGACCTCCGTTTCATCGAGACAGACGAAAGCTGGATTGCGATATTTTGTAATCATGTTATAGCCGATATTAGCGCCATTTGTCTGTGTATTAACAGCAAATTTTACCGCAGAGTCCTCTATAACACGAATTATTCTATTGGTAATAAAACCATGGCCGAAATCAGATACTAAAACTACATCATACATCGGTATAACAGATTTCAAATATTTGATGACCTCCGACTCAAGGTCTCCTTTAATATAATTATCATTTAAGTAATTAACTTCAAATAGTTTTTGATTCAGATACTGGTTAATATATCGTTTTTTTATAACAGTGGGGCCATCATCTCTATAAAAGAACTTTGTACTGATTCTTGTCTTAAGGCTGTTTCCAATGAATTCTTCTCTTGAATCATCACTTCCCAACAATGAAATCAAGTGCACATCCTTACATAATCCAGCTATATGGTTCGCAATTGCAAAAGCACCTCCTGCAAAAACCTCATGAGTCAAATATTTATTTACAACCAGTATTGCCTTTGCGGATTTGCCTAATGGCTCACAATAATGGTATTCATCGACAATACCATCTCCTATCAGCAATACTTTCAACTTCTTAAGACTATTAATTTTTTCCAGGATGCTGTTGAAAGTATATTTTTTTTGAAAATTCTTCAGGAAGGCCTTTGTCTCTTCCGGGTATATATTTAAGAAATTTTTTATTATCGAAGAAGAACTAAATGAGAACCCGTCAGTTTCATAAATCTTACCATTTCCAAAATACAACTCCTTTTCTTCTTCAAATATCTTTTTATGAATCTTATCATCTCTATCTTTATATGCCTGCCCCTTCGCAAACACATCCGGCTTTAAATTCTTGACACATTCAAAAGGATTTTCATCATCCACTATGCAAACATAGTCAACTTGTTCTAATGAAGCAACATTTTCTGCTCTTAACCGTTCATGAAAAATAGGTCTTCCAGGACCCCGCCTGACATCCTTATCCCTAATTATGGTAACAATGAGGGTGTCTCCCTGTTTTTTAGCAGAATTAAGATGTGCAATAACGCCAGGATGTACCAAGTCAAAAATTCCATGACTTTGAACAATAACCCTACCTTCATTTCTTAATTTTTCAACTTTCATTAAGAGTTCTTCAAATAATACTATTTTCTTTTTAAGAGTGTCTTTCATTTTAAAAAATAATCCTTAATTAATTTTGTTGATGAAAAAACAATTTCATGTGTAAACTTCATTTCAGCTCCAATTTCATTTACTACAGCAAATTCCTTTTGGATTTTACCTGTCTTATCTTCGAGGTTCTCAAACTCCTGTCCCTTGACATATATATCTGGTTTTAACAGTCTTAGTGTTTCCTCCGCAGTTTCCCATTTATTTACTGCAACATAATCCACACATTCTAAAGCAGCTATTGATTCAGCTCTCAGATTTTGATTGAACACTGGTCTGTCAGGGCCTTTATCAACATAAATATCAGGTGTCAGTGTTACAACTAGGATATCTCCCATATTTTTTGCTGCCTGAAAGTATTTAATATGACCGGGATGCATTAAATCGAAACAACCATGGCAATGGACTATTTTCTTCCCTTCTGATTTAAGAATTTTTATTTTCTCCGTAAGAACTTCAAATTTAACAATTTTCATAGTATGTTTTTCGCCTTACTACTGTATATTCTTTTCCTCGTCGCTTATTGCTGACCAGAGTGCAGGGATAGTCTCAGCATGTTTCCCTCTCACATAAAAACTCTCTCCGCCGTCAGCTACTGTTCTTACCAGCATAGTCTTCCACGGTCTGAAATAATATGCTGGATTCTCCTTTGATGGTTCTTTGCTAAAATCACTTGGAAGATCATGGAGATCACAGACAAGGGTAGTAAAGTGCTTTATATTTTTTTCTTGCTGATGAGCAACATTTCTTGCCATGCTTAATGCTTTTAAGAAAACTTCAGGAGCCATAACAGCACTTCCAAAGTTCATTACTACTCCGCCTTCTAAGTCCTCAATATTTTTTGCAAAACACAAAAAATCGCGATATGAGGTTGCGCCAGTAGCTGCTCCATCACAATTTGGGTGTTCGTGAATAATGTCGTATCCTATGCCGACATGGACTGTACTGGAGATTTTGAGCCTGTGTGATGCTGCCAGTATACTGCTGTCCTTAAAAGGAAAATTTCCCTTACATATGGCTTCTCCAACAGCCTCTCCCATGCCTAATCCGTTCCTATACCCCAAATTAATAATGTCATTTATCTGTCCTGTCTCTTTCCATAACCCGAATTGTCCCTTTTTAATATATTTTGCAACGCTTTCTGTTGTTGCACCAATAAGTGAGAATTCAAAATCATGTATCATAACAGAACCATTCATCGCAATACATGAAATATATCCCCTCTCCATTAAATTAATTATATACTTTTGGACTCCACTCCTTATGACATGTCCACCTATCATTAAAATAACTGAAGAATTATTTTGTTTCGCCGTGATAATATGTTTTGCCACTTCCTGAAACTTACTTTTAAATTCTAAGTTGTTTCTATTGCTCAATGGCTTTACTATTGAGACATCCAAATCGTGTTTTCTACAAGACAAAGATTTGAGATTAAGCAACTCTCTATTAAATAATTGTTTTTCTATCATCTTAATTTGCAATCCTAATTTACAGGGCAGCAAGCTGCGAGGTATCGAGAGAAGGCAAGGTAGCTACCCCAATGCTGAGCATCGAGGAATTCTCTCGATTAACCTAAATAATTTGAAGCAATGTTCTTAACCATATTAGCAATTGCTGGAGAGGCAGTCAGTCCCGGAGATTCAATCCCGATTAAATTAATAAGTCCGTCCAAGCCTTTGTCAGCTTCATGTCTTATGATAAAATCTCTGGCTTTCTCTCCAGGACCGGATAATTTAGGGCGAATTCCTACCATATCTGGAGTAAACGCACTTTTTTCAAGATTGGGAATGATTTTTACTGCCCCTCTATAAAAATCATCCATTTTATTGTTATCAAACTTATAAGCTATATCATTTATATACTCGGTATCAGGACCAAATCGAAGTTTCCCCCCCATATCCAACGTTGCATGAACACCCAAGCCGACTAAATCTTCATGCGGTACAGGATATACCAGCATTTTAACAGGTGATGGTTTTGCATAAGAAAAATATGATCCTTTGCAATATTTAAGTTTATAGCTTTCTTTTTCAGTATTAATACCTGCAAGTTCAGCTACATAATCAGATCGAAGCCCTGCACAATTAATTACTATTTTAGATTTTATCTTGTATTTATCTTGTTTTACACCTATGATAAAACTATTATTATTATTTTCTAATTGCACCACATCACTATTAAAAGCAAACACGACTCCATTATCTTCAGCCTTATTGTGAAAATGTTTCATCAATGAATGAGAGTCTATAATTCCAGTACTAGGTGAATACAGGGATGCTATTGCATTTGTATTAGGTTCTAAAGTCACTGTTTCTTTTTCATCTAACAATTTTAATCCTGAAACACCATTTCTCAGACCTTTTTTAAACAGGTCTTCGAGCATGGAAACTTCTAATTCTTCAGTAGCAATAATTATTTTGCCGATTTTCTTATGGGGAATTGCATGTCTCTCACATATTTCATAAAGCATTGCCGCTCCAGCAACACAAAGACTCGCCTTCAACGATTTTTCAGGATAATAGATACCTGAATGAATCACTTCGCTATTTCGGCTACTAGTCTCTTGGCCAAACTTATCATGTTTTTCAAGGACAACAATATTGTCATAGTGCCCTGACAATTCAGAAGCTATAGCTAATCCAACAACGCCAGCACCAATAATTGTAATATTAACTTGATCCATCCAGATTAGCTTGTCCTAAAATGTTTTTCTATTCTATTTCTGATTTTCTTCATTTTCCAGCCTAAGAATCTCAATCTCACTTTTTAGCCTTTCAAACTCGTCAAGTTTCCTTTGCAAAAAGTTATATGTCTGCGTAAAAACAGGCAGAGGTAAAGGTAAAGGTAAAGCACTCACCGACCAAAAAGATGTACATGTGTCAAGACAGGTAAAAGGTATAGGCAAAGGTAAAGCTGAAGGCAAGGTTTTTACATGCATATCAAATTACCTACAATCTTATCTATGGCCTTTTTCATCTCAGGGATATGCTCCGAGCAAACAACAAATGGGAGGGTCAGGATAGTAAAAGATAGTTCATAGTTCCAGCCACTGTTTCAACGCTTTGTTGAGTGACAGTATATCCCTCTTTGAAAGCCTCCCAACCTTCAGCTTTATCAGTCCAGTATCCACAAGAACACATCCACGCTTTACCGCTGAAATAACATTCAGCCCGGCATTGCCCCAATCACGCAGCACGAATTCACCACTATTCAGATTTTCAATCCTGCTGGTGACAGGCACAACAAACACATCTGAGTACCATCCGTCTTTGGTGGAAGCCACAACAGCCGGACGGACTTTTGTAGTTTTCAGGTCAGTAAATGGATAAGGGAGAAGGATAATGTCACCTTTTGAGTAGTTCATTGTAAACATCATCCTCTTCGTTGTCCCAGATTCTTTTGATCGATTTTTCTCCGAGAGCCGACCAGTAGGCAGTGTCTTCTTTCACAAGCGGAGACTTTCCCCTGCGATATTTTTGTTTAAGAAAAGCAACAAAATCCAGCACTTCCATTCTTGCAGCGGGCGGCAATGAATTGACAGCCTGTTCAAGTTTCATGTCGATATTCTCCTTATTGTGTCAGGCTCACCCATTAAAAGGCCCCTTTCCCTCACATCTTTCAATCGCCCTTTATAATTCATGAATGGATTGCCCTTTTGGAATCACTTGACTATTGACATTTGCACAAACCGAGAACTCAATTTGTCAGCCAATTTTCAATTCTGAGGCCGACAACTCTTTTAATCAGATATTTACCACTCATTTAGGTCTACTTTCTCGCAGTTATCTTCTTCATCTTCAGTGCAAGCCGGTCAATTTCCTATCAAAAGAAACCTATCAAAGCCCTTAATTTTTAGCCCTCTTTTCAATTTATCATCGCCGGTAAGTAAATAGCCGTTAATTTCAAGCGCTAATGCAATGAATGGGGCGTCGTCTTCATCTATTTCTTTGCATAAATCATATGCTTTCGTATAGTTTTCGATTGTTACAACTTCTTCTCTAACAAAATGAATCCTTTTCAATACCTTTCCCATAAAACCATAAATATCTTCTTCAGTTTCCTTTGAACATTTCAATATCTTTTCTTTGTGTTTGAATATCTCAAGGAAGACAAAGTTAGGAGAATAAAATTCATATGTTTCGTCAAACAGTAAGTCTCTATATTTAGAATTTCTGGAAAGGAACGCAGAGAATAGGATATTTGCATCAGCTACAATTTTCACTAAGCCTTCTTTTTAAAGAATCTCTTTTTATTAGCCTGCCACCATTTACTTTTAATTTCGTGCGATATTTTAAGGATATCATTGCTAAAGTCTATTTTTTGGGCTGATTGTTCTATCTCAAGCCTGTCCAAAAATCTCAGAAGCATATCAACATTTGATTCCGTTTTATCAATAGTTACTACGATCTTATCCTTAAATGACTTAACAGCAATAGTACTCATATTTAACCTCCCTATTAGTAGTTGTTATAACTATACCAAAAATTGGTAACTTTGTGGTCAATAGTTACTCCAAGCAACTTCTGACATTCTTCAACCTTTTGCTACCTGCCCAACTATAACTGTAAAGTGGTATAGTT
>Ga0315281_10007558_pt1 | contig 15277 bp, 18 predicted proteins | sample YL17G07_0_MG_FD_204540 | JGI IMG/M metagenome (GOLD analysis project Ga0315281, IMG submission 204540) | Sediment microbial communities from Yellowstone Lake, YNP, Wyoming, USA - YL17G07_0 | ecosystem: Environmental > Aquatic > Freshwater > Lake > Sediment | place: USA: Wyoming | collected...
CCACAGCATCTTGCGAGTTATGGGCAAGGAAGCAGTCCAGCATTATCTAATAAATGAGGTACAAAAAGTATATCGCTCTCAAGGTGTGAGCATACATGATAAGCACATTGCGGTCATTGCCCGTCAGTTGTTGAGCAAAGTCAGGGTTATTTCTACTGGAGATACAGAGCTGTTGCCCGAGGAATTGATTGACCGAATTAATTATGAAGAAGTGAATGCGAAAGTACTGGCTGAGGGTGGTGAGCCAGCGATAGCAGAGGCAGTTCTTTTAGGAATAACCAGAGTTAGCTTGCATAAAGAGAGCTGGTTATCTGCTGCTTCTTTCCAGGAAACGGATCATGTCCTTCGCAATGCCGCGATTAAAGGCAAGATAGATAGGCTTTATGGATTAAAGGAAAATGTTATTCTTGGTAGGATTATCCCGGCTGGTGTGTTAAATGACCAAGAAAGTGTAGTTGGCTTGCAGCTAGACACTCAGGCTTCATCCGGTGAGGAGGGAAATGAAAGAGCCAAGCAAGAAAACTCTAAATTCTAAACAATATCAAATGTTCAAAATCCAAGTGACCAAAACAGTCACCTCCCCTCTCCCTTGAAGGGAGAGGGTTAGGGTGAGGGTGATTTGGATTTAGAGTTTAGAGCTTAGAATTTAGAATTTCACCGTTGGAGAAATATGAGGGTAGTTTCAGGCAAGCAAGTTTCTGAGGATGTGCCTATTGATTTAGGCCTTCGGCCTAAGCGCCTTGGTGAATTTGTTGGTCAACAAGAAGTTAAGCAGAATTTAAACATAGCCATTGCAGCAGCACAAAAAAGAGGCGAATCTTTAGACCATGTTTTGTTCTGTGGCCCTCCTGGATTGGGAAAAACCACCCTGGCACATATTATCGCTGCTGAGATGGGAGTTAACATTAAGGTAAGCTCAGGACCAGCCATAGAACGTCCTGGGGACTTAGCGGCTATTATTACTAGCTTACGGAGCGGTGACATTTTCTTTATTGATGAAATTCATCGGCTTAGCCATTTGGTGGAGGAAAAGCTTTACCCAGCGCTGGAGGATTTCGTTTTTGATATTTTTTTGGGTAAAGGTCCGGCAGCCCGAAGCTTGCGTTTGAACCTACCTTGCTTTACCTTAATCGGGGCTACAACACGCTTTGCCTTGCTAACTCCTCCCCTTCGTGACAGGTTTGGAGCCACGTACCATCTTGACTTCTATGATGAATTAGCGATAAAGCTGATTCTAAAACGTACTGCTGCTTTTCTGAAGATACCTGCTACGGAGGAGGGGATAGAACAGATTGCTCAGCGTGCTCGAGGCACTCCCCGGGTAGCCAACCGTCTATTAAAAAGAGTACGAGACTACGCTCAGGTTATGGCTGACGGGGTGGTAACCAAGGAAATAGCTATTGAAGGACTTTCAAAACTGGGAGTGGATTCTATAGGTCTGGACGATGTAGATTGCAAAGTATTACGCACCCTAATTGATAAATTTGGCGGTGGTCCCGTGGGTTTAGAGACTATCGCTGCTTCCATTAGCGAGGATGCTGATACAATTATGGATGTTTATGAACCCTATCTTCTCCAGCTAGGATTCTTAGAGCGCACTCCTCGAGGCAGGATGGTTACTAAGCTTGCTTACGAGCATCTAGGTTTACCTTGTCCTAAAACCTCTCAGGCACAAACAAGTTTATGGGAACAAGCCTAGCTGCTAGGGCAAGGTCACCTGTAGGACTAAAATAAGGGACTTAACTCAGCGTGGCTGTGGTTTCAACTGCATCCATGCTGGTATGACTAAGATAAGAAGGGAAAGAATCAAAATAGTCCCGGCACCTAGGCCGATGTTTGCGCGATTTGCCAGAGCTAACGAAAATAATATCAGGCTCGCTGAAATCAGCAGAGCGACTGCTTTGTGCCAGCGTTGTTTTGCCCTGATGAAAGCAATAGTTGCCAAAGCCAAAATGATGAAACTACCAGCTAATAATAATGTGTTTTCCTGAAGCTGTGCGCTAATGGGTAAAAGTTGACCTCCAGTGCTTGAAGAGGTTAGCCAGATAAATACTACAAGGATGGGAACAAGCATAAGTAATGTATAAAGCCAGTCCCGATTTGTTGTTTGTCTTACTATATAAGCAACGATAAATAAAGCTAATGGGATATATACCAGTGCTGCTAACCAGGTCCATCCTTGAGGCAAATAGATTAAAAGAATACCGGTAACGATTACTGGCAGTAGATAGTATCCCAACCAGGGAAAGAGCCATACTGGCTGGTTATGCCGCCAACCATAAATCACCACACAGGTTGTTGCTATTAATACCAGTAACAGGCAAGTAGTGTTCTGCCAGTAGTAGGAAACAAAGAGCGTGGCTACTAAAAAATGTGGCAAGGCAGCAAAAAAAGCCTCCCACCAGCTTCCCTGGTTATGTACTTCACATATTTCTTGCGCTATCGATTGAACTGAGCCGAATTTCAAGGTGGCGATTCTCAGTGCCTCTTCTTCGTTAAGCCCGCCTTCTTTCAGCTCTTGGCTTGAATCTTCAAGGTGAGTAGAAATTTCTCGGATGGTCTCGTCTTTAGCCGCAGAATCAATCCTCAGACAGTTTTTGAGGTTCTCCAGGTAATTGGCTAATTTGTTTGTCACGGTAGTACTAGCTTGTTTCGGGTTGTGTAACTGCTTTAATCGCGGTAGAGAAATCCTCCCACAAACTCAATTTTTGGGATAAGGCTTGGCGCCCATTTTCTGTTATCTGATAATAGCGCCTTTCTTGTCCGGCGGGTGACTTTTCCCATTCACCCTTGACAAGCTTTTCTTTCTCCAGGCGGTGTAATGCTGGATAAAGAGTTCCTTCCTTGAACCGGAAATACCCGTTGCTACGTCTATTCAGTTCTTTTATTATCTGGTAACCGTACATAGGTTGAGAACTAATTAGGCAAAGAAGCAAGCACTCAGTGTTGCCTTTAAGCAACTCACGTTTATAATCCATTGTTATTCCTCGTTTCCATAATCCTTAGTATTTACCATACCATCGAAGAAAGCCTTTGTCAATCCACTCAGTGAGATTGTTTAGCAACCTATCCTCCTGACCCCCTTCCCTTGCCAAGGGAAGGGGGAGTGTAGATAAGAGAGGGGTGAAACCCCTCTCTATAAATCTCTTCCCCCTCTCCTTTGAAGGAGAGGGGGATAAAGGGGGTGAGGTTGGTAAACACTCTCTCAGTGACTCTCTGTACCTGGAGCGATGGAAGGAGATGTGCTACACTTCTGGTAAATTAATCAACCATTTGAGGTAGAAGTGAAGGAAGTAATTATAGCCAGTGTTGTGCGGACGCCTGTGGGTAATCTCGGTGATTCTTTACGAACTATCCCGGCATATGATTTGGCTGCTCTGGTTCTCAACGAAGTGGTGAAGAGGGCTAATATAGCTCCGAACTTGGTTGACGAGGTAATCATGGCGCAGAATTACCAGAGTGGTGAATATGTAAATATTGCGCGGATGTCATTGCTTAAAGCTGGCTGGCCGGTGGAGGTGCCGGCGTTTACCGTTGATCGTCGTTGCTGTGGTGGCTTTGATGCCGTTTGTCTGGCTGCGATGGCAATTCAAAGTGGCAATGCCGATATTGTGGTTGCTGGGGGTGTGGAGAGCATGAGCACGGCTGAATTTTACATAACAGGCGATGTGAGGTGGGGATTGGGGGGAACCGGTGATATGCCTAAAGGTCATGGACATACCTCAATGTGGGGAATACCGATGTATGACAGAATGCAGCGTGGTAGGGTGATGTCTCAACCAGAGGAAAGATTTGGCGTTTTGCCTACAATGATGTCCTGGGCTGAAACAGCAGCTAAGCAATACGGTATTAGTAGAGAGGATGTGGATAAGTGGGCTTTATTAAGCCATCAAAGGGCGTGCGCCGCTATGAAATCGGGGAAATTTAAAGACGAAATAATTCCTGTATCAGTCCCACAACGTAAAGGCGAGCCAGTATTGTTTGCTAGGGATGAGCATCCCCGTGCTGATACCAGCCTGGAAGCGCTTTCTAAGTTAAGAGCAGTTTTAAACGGTGTTTGCACTGCCGGTAATTCCTCTGGTGAAAATGATGGTGCTGCAGCGTGTGTGGTGATGTCAGCAGAGAAGGCTCGACAGATTGGTGTGGCGCCAATGGCTTATCTTAAATCGTTTGCCTTTAGTGGTGCTGACCCCCGCTATACCTGGAAAGCAGTTCCTACCGCGGTAAATGAAGCGTTACAAAAAGCAGGGCTTACTCTGGAACAAATTGACCTCATTGAGTTGCATGAAGCGTTTGCGGCTCAAGTGCTGGCGAATTTTGCTGAGCTGGGAATAACTGAAAAGGACCGTGATAGGGTGAATGTTAATGGTTCTTGTATTGCTATTGGTCATCCACTAGGTTGTACTGGTACTAGAATCTTAACCACGCTGCTCTATGAGATGCGAAGGCGGAATGTAAGATACGGACTTGAGGCTATTTGTGGTGGGGGTGGAATGGGTGTTTGCGGTATTTTGGAAAGGAAGTGAGCCTCATTCTCTTTCATTATATCCTTCGTCAACAGGCAGGTTTGATTGCTGAGCAGCTTCCAGGGCAAGTTCATCGCAGCGGTTATTTTCGGCACTTTTAGCGTGTCCTTTAACCCATTTGAATTCAACTTGGTGATACTCATATAGCTGCAAAAGTTGCTCCCAGAGGTCGGGGTTCAACGCCTTATCCTTTCTATTACGCCGCCAATTATTCTTACGCCATCTTTTCACCCATCCTTTTGTCATTGCCTTGACTAAATATTCGGAATCGCTATAGAGCGTTGCTTCGCACTTCTCTTTGAGCGCTTTTAACCCCACGATTGCCGCCATTATTTCCATTCGGTTGTTAGTAGTTTCGCGGTAGCCCCCGGATAATTCCTTTCTACGTCCTTTATATAATAGGACGACCCCATAACCGCCAGGTCCAGGATTCCCGATGCATGCACCATCGGTATAAATAGTTACACGCTTAAGTCGTTCCATGTAGGTGAAATTAATTATAACAGAGATTGTTTAGCAACCTATCCCCCTGACCCCCTTCCCTTAGCAAGGGAAGGGGGAGTGTAGATAAGAGAGGGGTTTCACCCCTCTCTTAATAAATCTCTTCCCCCTCTCCTTTGAAGGAGAGGGGGATAAAGGGGGTGAGGTTAGTAAACACTCTCATAACAGATAGTTGAGTAAGCCAGGATTTTGTTGCTATACTTATAACTCATGGTTGATTTGGACCACTGTCAACAAGCTCTGAATATATCCTTTAAGGATAAATCTTTATTGTTGCAAGCCTTGTCACATAGTTCTTACTTGAATGAAAACCAGGGCTTCTCTTTGCCGAGTAATGAGCGGTTGGAATTTATTGGTGATGCTGTGTTTGGACTTGTGATAGCTGAGAGGTTGTATAGTGAGTTTCCCCAGTTCGATGAAGGGTGGCTAACTACGATACGGGCTTATCTGGTTTGTCAGGATACTTTAGCTGAAGTAGCTTCTTCCCTCAAGCTTGGTGATTGGTTCTTAATGGGGAAGGGTGAGGATGCCAGCGGGGGAAGAAGAAAGCAAAGCAACCTGGCAAGCGGTCTGGAAGCTTTGATTGGTGCTATATACCTTGACCAGGGGTTATCTCGGGCCAGGAAATTTATCTTCAAGCAGATTGAGCCCTTCCTGGAGAGGGTGAAGAGGGGGAAGGTTAGTCTTAACTATAAAGCGTTATTGCAGGAGTTTGCGCAGAGGGAGAAGATGTCACTGCCGGTTTACCATGTAGTGCAGGTTATTGGGCCTGATCATGATAAGCGATTTACTGTTGAGGTTATGATGGATGACAAGGTCATCGGCGTTGGCACAGGCAAAAGTAAGAAAGCTGCTGAGATGGAAGCATCACAATTAGCCTTGGCGAAAGTGAGGTGTAACCATGGGTAGGCGAGATTTCAGGTGGAGAGAACGGAAGAAGCCAAAGAAAACGGTGAAGAAGCCTCAGGCGATACCGGAGATGTTGCCCCAGGTAGAAGTAGAGGTAATCAAGAAGAGGAAGAAAGAACCCGAGGAAGAGTAAGGGGTGACAGCTTACTTAAGCCTTTATCGCAGTGGCGAGCTGCGTGACCGGGTAGAGGCTGCCCGGTTTTTGTTGCGAAACTGTCGTGTTTGCCATGAGCCTCGTCCTTTGCTACTGAGGCTCTAAAGTGGAAAACATAGCTCATCTTTCCGCTAGAGTTTACGGTTATGTGCAGGGCGTTAACTTTCGCTATTTTGTCATCCGTGAAGCCACGTATTTGGGTTTAACAGGCTATGTTCGCAACCTACCCGATGGTGCTGTGGAAGTTGAAGCTGAAGGGGATAAAAATCAATTGCAAGAGCTGGTGGAGCAACTAAAGGCAGGTCCCCGTGGAGCTCGAGTAACAGAGGTGGAAACAAGCTGGTCAGGCTACTCAGGGGAATTCGACAGCTTTGAAGTAAGATATTGAGATTGTTTAGCAACCTATCCCCCTGACCCCCTTCCCTTAGTAAGGGAAGGGGGAGTGTAGGTAAGAGAGGGGTGAAACCCCTCTCTTAATAAATCTCTTCCCCCTCTCCTTTGAAGGAGAGGGGGATAAAGGGGGTGAGGTTAGTAAACACTCTCATATTGAAATTGACAAAATCTGTGATTAGGAATAAGCTGGGAAGTTGTAGGAAAGGAGTCGGGATATGAGACCACCTGGACCGCTTGAGATAGGGCTTATTTTAGTCATTGTGCTTATCATCTTTGGTGCCGGGAAGCTACCTCAGGTTTTTCGTTCTGTAGGTCAGGGGATAAGAGAGTTCCAGAAGGCGAAACAGGGCGAGTTTGACGAGGATAAGCCAGCAGAGAAACCGAAGAGGCGGAAAAGCACCAAGAAAAGCTAAATTCCTCTACGTGAGGGAGTGCCACATATGGGTTTCTGGGAAGTAATCCTTATTTTGTTCCTTGCCTTTATTTTCGTTGGACCTCAGAAGCTGCCTGGAATAGCCAGGGAGCTGGGTAAAGGGGCTCGCTGGCTCAAGAAAAATTATGCCGACTTCAAGGTAGCCATTACCAAAGAAGTTGATGGGGTTAATACTGATACCAAACCGTGGGACAAGACAAAAAGCTGAGTATCACCGAACATCTCCTGGAGCTGCGCAGTCGCTTAATTAAATCAGTAATAGCTCTGGGTGTGTGTATCGGGATCTCCATTCCCTTAGCGCATTATGTCTTCGATATCCTGAAATCACGGGCGCCAGGGATAGATCTGGTGTTCATAGATGTCGCCGAGATGCTTAGCACCTATATGAAGGTGGTTTTTTACTGTGGTATAGCCCTATCTCTGCCTTATCTTATTTATCAATTGGTGAGGTTTCTTTCCCCAGCGATGACGGACAAGGAAAAGAGATATCTCTATTTCTCAATGCCGCTGGTCGTTCTCCTGTTTGTCGCTGGCGTTTCCTTTGCCTATTTTATCCTTCTTCCCCCGGCGCTCAATATTTTACTTCACTTTGGCGGCGATATCGCCCGACCAATGATAGACGTAAACAGCTATGTTAGCGTTCTGGTGAAGCTGCTCCTCGCTGTGGGATTGGTGTTTGAAATGCCCCTGGTCATCACCCTGCTTGCCAAGCTGGGTGTGGTTAGCCATCAGAAGCTCGCTAAGGGCCGGAAGTGGGCAGTATTGGCAGCATTCGTTCTCGGCGCCATTATCACTCCTACTGTGGACCCTGTTAACCAGACACTGGTAGCCGCCCCGATAATTGTTCTTTATGAGTTAAGCATCTGGCTGGCTAAACTGGTGTATCCCCGGAAAGCTTTGGCACCTTCTCCTGCCAGCAACGAGTGAGGGAGAGTGTCATCGGGAACTCCTTTCCCACCCGTCATTGCGGTGAGCCAAAGCCCTGAATGCAGTGAAGGGGAAGCATGGCAATCTCATCAACCTCCCTCGCCTTTTAATTTAACCGGGAAAAAGTGGGCTAATTCACACAATCTGAGGTGGGACTTGACTCGTGCCGTTATTTTTTGCTACAATAACAGAAAAGGATAAGGAGGTAGGGCATGATAAGGATACAAGCTTGGTTATGCCGATGGGGATTTCCTGATCCAGGCTCTCCGCCAGCGTAGGAAGGCGTGGAGTCTGGTAAGTGAGTAACATGCGCTGGAGGGGAGCTCTTGGAAGCCCCGAGCTCTTCGCTGTAACATAAGGCTCTTATAGAGCAACGGCTACTCAGCCGAAAAGTGAATGGGAGAGTAGGGGTGATGCTAAAATTGAATAGGCAGATTGGAGAGGAGCTTTAATGACTAAAGCTCCTCTTCTTATGTAGAGAATGGTGGGCTAACTCCACATTTCCCACCTGTCATTGCGGTGAGCCAAAGCCCTGAGCCCTTCGCCTCCTCTCACTCTCAGCTTCTTTCCTACCTGTCATTGCAAGCGAAGCGTGGCAATCTCGGTGGGGTATGAGATTGCTTCGGCACTGACGTGCCTCGCAATGACAAGGAAGGGGATGTGTCATTCTGACCCTGAACGAAGTGAAGGGGAAGAATCTCATGGTATTCAGGACAGGTTCTGCGAAGCAATCTCATCAACTCTCGCCTCTTAACTGGGAGAGACTAGTTGCACATTCTGACATTTCGTTAACATTGCTAAAATACTTGACAAATGACTATATTAGTAATATAGTAATTTCATACAAAATAAGGAAATTTCTCCATGAGGGTTGCTCGAACTGCCAGATTTAAGAAAGCATGGAAACATCTTAATGAAGAGGAGAAAGCGATAGCTCGTAAGGCAATCAAAAACCTGGCAATGGACATTCGATATCCTGCTCTCAGGACAAAGAAAGTAAAGGGAACGGAATATATTTGGGAAGCCAGGGTAAGTCGTTCACTGAGGATGACTTTCCAAATTGAGAGGGATACAATCCTCTTGCGTAACATTGGACACCATGATGAAGCATTGGAGCGACCTTAGGAGGTGATGAAAATGCCGGCGTATAGCAAAGTTACCAGGCATGGGCAAGTTACCCTTCCAGCATCTGTGCGTAAGGAACTCGGGGTTGAGGAAGGTGACCTGGTCGAAATTGAAGTGGTAGGTGACAGGGCGGTGCTAATGCCAAAGAAATTAGTGGACAAGAGCCAGGCCTACTTTTGGACCAAAGGATGGCAGGAAGCTGAAAGGGAAGCTAACGAGGATATCAAGGCTGGACGCGTCAAGACTTTTGCCTCAGTTGATGAGCTAGTCAAAGACTTAGAGCAAGAATAATACTTCCTCATGGGGGAAGCGCGGCAATCTCATCAGCTTCCCCGCTTCTTAATTTAACCGGGCGCTGTGCTAACTGACACAACCTGGCGAAATGTTGATAGAGGACTAATCCTCGAAAGCGAATTGAAATGTATTAGCAACAAATCGCCCTTTGCTTTTCCATTCGCTGGTTGCAAAGGGAAACATTAAGGGGAATTAGCCAAGCTGGGTTGAAACGCCTTATTTTTGTGAAATTTTAAAGGGAAAGTTGGCAAGATTACACAAAGGGCGTCCCCTCCAAACGGGGTTTGAAAGTCACTCTCCTGGCTGCTTCTTGACCTACATGAGGGACTGGGTTAGGTCACACAATTTGGCTAAATGTTAGATTAGTAATTGCCTAGGGTCATGGTTCGAATCCAGTATGGTGGAGCACATTAACATATATACACGAATGCTCATTCTATATGCTCCATGAGCTGTATGTGATTTGTCTCTAATGTCAGTACTTCGAAGCTCCCATCTCGACATTCGCCTCTTCCAAGCATGTCTTCTAGCTTTGGCACCTAAACACATAATGTCTAAGTGTTATGAAGTTGACAGATGAATATGAAGATTTTATAATAGCTAAGTACTTTATTAATTAGAACTTAATTATATTTAGAGGTACCTATGCTGGACAGGAAAGAACAAATTGGAGAGCTTCGCGCGGACCTTAACGCGTTAAGGCGCATGATAATGAGATATCGGGGCCCTTATCTTAAGCAGAGAAACCTCACCTATACTCAAGCGTGGGTTCTACATGTTGTGAAGGAACATGATGGTATCAGAGTAAAAGAGATTGCCGACTTGCTCGGAATTACTAGCAGCGCGGCAACACAACTGGCAGATATACTGGTCAAAAGGGGTTACCTGAGTAGAGAAAGGAGCTCTGAAGACCGCCGTGCCCTGAAAGTCAGGCTTTCTGACCAAGGCAAAAAGCAAGTTGATGTACCACAGATGAAAAACCTGGAAAAGCTGTTTGATGTTTTTGATGATGAGGAGCTTTTGGAATACTGTGAACTGAATAAAAAAATTATCAACAGAATTCTGGAAAGCGAGAAGGGAAAGGTCTTTGAAAAAGAGTAGACTGTGTCATGAGGATGCCTGATACATGTTCTGGGCACCACTAAAGTAATAAAGGAGTAATAATGAGCGTTATTCGTACTCAGAGTCTCACTAAGATCTTCCCCGGCGATGTCACGGCGGTTGACGGCATCGACTTCGAGGTCAACACCGGTGAGATCTTCGGTTTCCTGGGGCCAAATGGCGCTGGCAAGACCACCACCATCAAGATGCTAAATACGCTTATCCTCCCCACCTCCGGAACCGCTACGGTGGCTGGCTTCGACATCGTAAAGAGCCCAGACGAAGTTCGTAAGCTTATCGGCTACGTAGCCCAGGACGTAGGGGTAGATGAGCACGCCACTGGCCAAGAGAACCTGACGTTTTACGGGCACCTCTACAGACTGGACAGCAAAACCATCGAGCAACGGGTGAAGGATCTATTTGAACGGGTTGGCCTGACCGGCTTCGAGAATAGGATGGTCTCCGCCTACTCCGGAGGTATGCGCAAGCGGCTCGATCTCGCTATGGGGATAATCCACCAGCCCCAGGTACTCTTTCTGGATGAGCCGACGACAGGGCTCGACCCACAGACCAGGAATCACATCTGGGACTATATCCGCAATCTGGCGAAGACCATGGGTGTGACGATATTTCTGACAACACAGTATATGGAGGAAGCCGACCGGCTGACCGATCGCATCGCTATCATTGACCTGGGCAAGATAATCGCCACGGGTACCCCTGATGAGCTGAAGAGGTCTATAGGTGGCGATGTGGTTACGCTCTCCCTCCGTGTAGATAAGGATGAGGAATACCAGGAATTCATCAGGCGTAGCGAGTCGGTGCTGTCGGGCAAGCCATTTGTCAACAGAACTCAGGCGACGGACAGCGAGCTTGCGGTTTATGTGAACGATGGCGGGTCAGCCATACCCAGCATAATGCAGCTCCTTGCCAGCCAGGGCATCGAGGTCAAGACCATATCCATGGCACGGCCGTCGCTGGATGATGTGTTTCTGAAGTACACTGGCCGCACCATACGTGCCCAACAGGGCACACCTACTACCTTCGTTCAGTTGCGACGAAGGGCCAACATGAGGCAAAGATGAACGCTTTAGCTGATACCTGGTATATAGTTCTACGCGATCTCAGGGCACGGATTCGTATGCCCGTGTTTATCTTTATGACCCTATTTCAGCCAATACTGTGGCTGGTCCTCTTCACCCAGATATTCAAGTCGTTGGGTAATATGCCCGGCCTGGGCAGCAACAGCTACCTCGAATTCTTCGCTCCCGGGGTGGTGGTAATGACGGTGCTGTTCGGCTCAGCCTTCGCCGGCGTTGGCATGCTGATGGACATGGATACGGGCAGATTGGCTAAAATGCTGGCCACGCCGGTGACTCGGGTCTCCATCATAACGGGCCGCGTCGTTGCCAGCGTAGTGGTGTCTATCATTCAAGCGGTAGTAGTCTTTATCATCGCTGCAATTATGGGGGTACACTTCGCCACGGGTATGTTCGGGGTGCTGTTCGCCCTTTTCCTTGTGGCGCTGCTCGGGGTTGGGTTCGCTGCCTTCTCTAACGGCCTGGCCCTTCTTCTTAAGCGACAAGAAACAGTCCTGACAGTTAGCAACCTTATCACCATGCCGATGATGTTTCTCTCGTCGATGATAATGCCGGGTAGCCTGCTTCCGGGCTGGCTCAACGCAGTAAGGCATTTCAATCCGGTGGACTATGCTGTAGTCGGTGTCCGCGATTTGGTCCAGCGAGGATATGTTTGGTCCGACCTGTGGCTGGCCTTTGCCGTACTGCTTACCATGGCTGTCCTAGGAGTTGCCTTCGGCACTCTGATGTTCGACACCAAGGCAGAATAGGAGGACGGAAATGTCACACGAATCGACTTCACTGTGACTCGCGGAATAAGCAATTTTAAGGCAAAAAGAGATGATAAGGAAGGTGAGGGCAATGAGGCACAAAGTAATAGTGTCGGTAATAATAATTTTTATACTAGGCTGGGCTGCTTATGGTGTTATTTCCTGGCATCAGGGCTCCCAGTACGTTACCACTGACAATGCCTATATCGATGCCCCGCTTATTTCTGTATCTTCCCTGGCCGTTGGCCAGATAATCAGTGTAAATGTAGATATTGGAGACCGTGTCAAGCGACAACAGGCTGTAGCTGAGATTGGTACTCCCCCTTTCTCTAGTTCTTCTTCGATCCAGGGAGTGGCAGCTCCTGTTTCGGGTTATGTTGTGGCTGTCTGGACACACCCCGGCGCAATTGTGGAACCTGGCTCGCAAATTGTAACCCTGTTTGATGACTCCAATATCTGGGTGATGGCTAATATTGACGAAAACAAAATACAAAGCGTACGGCCGGGTCAAGAAGTAGAGGTTACTGTTGACAGCCTTGGTGGAGCAGTTATAAAAGGCAAGGTGCAAGGCATATCCCCTGCCACTGCTAATTTTTTTCTCTTGCCCCAGCAGAGTAGTTCCGGCAGTTTCAGCAAAGTTGTCCAGGTAGTGCCTGTGAAGATAACCCTGGAAAAGACTGACGGGCTCCGCCTCATTCCTGGGAGTTCAGTAGAGGTAAAGATTTTCACCCGTTAATTTCTCTGGCGGATGGCAGATATGCAGTTATCGTATAAGTGGATGGTCAATGCTTATACCCGATAGAAAATATTCGATTTACCGTCCCTGCCGCCTGTACTACCGCTAGCAGTCAGCAAACACCTGCAATGCAGCAGTCCAGGCGACTCGTGGAGATTTAGCTGTTAAAGTTAATGGAATAGGTAAAATAGAGACCTCTCGCGAGGCGAGACTGGCCTTTGGCAGTGCTGGCAGGGTAGACCAGATATATGTTAATGAGGGTGATAAGGTCAGTAGCGGTAACAAGCTGGCCAAGCTTGATACCGATGCTTTGGAGCTGGCTTTAGCCCAGGCGAAATTACACAGAGGGCGACCCTCCGAACGGGGTTTGAAAGCTGCCCTCCTGGCTGCTTCTAATTAGTTTAAACGAGGGGCTGGGCTAAGTCACACAATTTGACGCTCTGTGTGATGTGCCGAATTATCATTGAACATAACTGATTTTCGTTGATTCCAATCCAAAGCTTCAAAATAGCTAATTTGTCTTCTATACCCTAAAGTAGCGATTGAAAAACCCTTTCGCAAAATTTTAGCACTTTCCTTGTCCACTCTCCTTTAAAAGGGCTTTCCCCAGCCTTGCGGGGATTATTCTACAAGACCCCGGCGCCTTCCATTTCCTTCCATGGGCAGTCTGGACAGCGGGATTAAGGCTTCCTTTCTTCCTCAAACAGGTTTCAATCCCTCAAAAGCCAAAATCATCTTTTCCACCTCTATGGGTGGCAGAAAGAGAACTTACCCTCTATTATACTTGGCTAACCGTAGGCTAATTCATAGCACCTCACTCGAAATCTACAAAATAGCTCTATCTTCTCCAGCGGCACCCTTAGTTTGAGCCACACCTGGTTGGCATGTCTTGCCACTGCTCCGGCTACCTGATAAAGCCGCCACCTCACCGTCTGAATGGTGAAAGTGCGATACCATGGCGGCAAGGCAAGCAATTTCATAGCAATGAATAGGTTATAGGCAATGACCCCTATCCTGAAGAAGACGGCATTAGCATAGGTCTCCCCACAAGGCATCCAATCCATACCAAAACCTTCTTTCAGTTCCTTGATAAAGTTCTCCACCTGTCCCCTCTGATTATGAAGATGGACTACTTCTTCCACTGGCTCTTCTCTATTGGTGGCAATAACGTGATAGCAGTAAGGGTCGGGGTCGAATAGCTCCGCCTGCACCTTTGGCCAGCGCTGGACAATGAGACTGAAAGCCTCCTTAGTATTGTTCATGGTATGGATTGTCTCTCCTATCTCCCTATCCTTCTCATAAGGCTTCCATTCCTTTATCGTCTTGATGACATCCTTCACCGCCCTATCCTGATCAGCAGTTATGGTAAAAAGCATATCATGGTCAAAACAATGGTTCATCACATTCGCCTGGTAGGCAGCACTATCGGAGCGATAATACTTTATCCTCTTACCTTTAGGCATCATGCTCTCACAGTATTTGAGAAAGTCCAGTGCCCCAGCACCAGCAGGGATATTGCCATCCCTAAATTCTTCACCTATGACCAAACCTAACTCGGAGATAAAGCCAAGGAGAGGTTGGTAGCCCTTCTCTTTTTTGTAAGTCCACTTAGCCTCCTCCTTCTCTGACTCTATTATGGTGGCATCATTATCCAGGGTGTAGTCATTCCTTTTGTCCCTTCTTAATACCTCGACTATTTCATGCCTCTCTACCTTAGCCAGCCCAGAGAGCCCTTTACTATCCTTTCCCATTCTTCTCAGCCAACCACCCACAGTGCATGAAGCAGGAAGACCTTCCATCTCAAGTAGCTCCCTTAAACTCACCTCACCCTTTATCTCTCTAAGCTCATTAAGTTTCTTTCCCCCACCATGCAGCATCAATACTAAAGGCATAACAAATTGGGATGGCTTATACCCTCTGCCACTACCCGGTGGTGGCAGTTCTCTGTCTATCACCTCTGGCAGCTTTATTGCCCTGGCAAACTCATAGGGCAATACCAGACCACCCCTGGCAATCAAAGGCTCATCTGTAGCTACTACCTTGAAGGGAAGAATCCCTTCTTTGTATTTTTTACTCATTTAACCTCCTGGGTGATTTATTTTCCCTTCTACTATAATACAAACAAGAGGCATTTTGTAGCTATAGCAAGCCCTCAATCACTATTTTCAGGTGTGGACGGTTGAAGTTATACTCAATAAGCCATTCGGTTAGCCTGGGATTGAGCTCTTCAGGGTCTAAAGATAGATTGGAGTTGTAGAGCCATTCATATTCTAAGGTCTGGTTAAATCTCTCTACCTCAGAGTTATCCTTAGGAGTTTTGACTCTGGAG
>Ga0315281_10007559_pt1 | contig 15274 bp, 13 predicted proteins | sample YL17G07_0_MG_FD_204540 | JGI IMG/M metagenome (GOLD analysis project Ga0315281, IMG submission 204540) | Sediment microbial communities from Yellowstone Lake, YNP, Wyoming, USA - YL17G07_0 | ecosystem: Environmental > Aquatic > Freshwater > Lake > Sediment | place: USA: Wyoming | collected...
GCAGCCTGGTCGAACTTGCGCGCGCATTCCAGGTCAGCAAGCCGGCGATGGGAAAACTGGTGCAGCGCCTGGCGGCGCGGCGCCTGCTCGCGCTGCGCGGCAACCCCGACGACAGCCGCGGCAAACTGGTCTCGCTGACCCCGCGCGGCGCCGCGGCCAGGGATGCCGCCATCGCCGCCCTCGCGCCCGAACTGGCGCGGCTGCAGCGCGCGCTGGGCGCCATGGTCTTCGCCGATTCCCTGGAGAACCTGGCGCGGGTGCGCCAGTGGCTGGACGACAACAGATAGCGCCGGGCTACACCACCACCGGCGCGTCCGGCTGTTCGTTCGGGTTGTCGCCTGGCTTTGCCGGGAAATGTTGCGCGAGCAGGTCGCTCACCGACGAAAGACCCGTGAGCATCCCCGCCTCGAAGCGCCCCGCCGCGAACTCCTGCTGCATCGCGCCGCAGATCGTCTCCCACGCCGTGTCGCCAACCCGGGCGTCGATGCCGCGGTCGGCGACGATCTCCACGCGGCGGTCGGCAAGCAGCAGGTAGATCAGCACGCCGGCATTGTCCTCGGTATCCCAGACGCGTAGCCGCGTGAAGTGCTCGAGAGCGCGCTCGCGCGAGCTGCGGCCGGCGACCAGTTCCTGTAGCGGGAGCCCGCCCTCAATCACGACGCGCAATTCTCCGCGATGGCGCTTCTCCTGCTCGGCCACGGCGCGCTCGATGGCGGCAAGCGTTGCGCGCGGGAACGCGCGCGTGAGCATCAAGTGATCGAGGAAGAGATGGCGTATCCAGCGCATGGTGTCTCCTACCAGCTTCCTGAGGAGCCGCCACCGCCGAAGCTGCCGCCGCCCCCGCCGCTCCAACCGGAGGAAGAACCTCCGCCCGAGGAACTGCCGCCGCTCGACCAGTTGCCGCCGCGCCCGGCGCCGGTGTTGGCGAATGCGAACACGAAGCCGATCACGGCCGCCAGCGCGGCAATACCGAGGCCAAAGAGCAGCCATGCGACCAAGCCGAGGCCGGCGCCGGTGGCGAGCGAACCCGGAAAGCGGCCCAGCAAGGACTTGAGGATCGCGCCGACGATCACGACGAAAAAAATGGCCGGCAGGAACCAGTCCATCGGGTCGGATTGCCCGGTGCTCCTCGCCGGGGCCCGGGCTTGCGGCGGCGGCAGCTTCTCGCCTTCCGCCAGGCGGATCAGCTGGTCCACCCCGTCGCGTACGCCGCCGTAGAAGTCGCCTTCGCGGAAGCGCGGCGTGATGCGCTCGTCGATCACGCGCTTCGCCAGCGAATCGGGGATCGCGCCTTCGAGGCCGTAGCCCACCTCGATGCGCAGGCGCCGGTCGTCCTTCGCCACGATAAGGATCAGGCCGTCATCCACGCCCTTGCGGCCGATCTTCCAGGCTTCCGCCACACGGATCGAATACTGCTCGATCTGTTCCGGTTTCGTCGTGGGCAGCAGCAGCACCGCGATCTGGCTGCCGCGCCGCGCTTCATAAGCGGCGATGCGCGCCTCCAGCTCGGCTTTCTGCTGGGCGTTCAGCGTCCCGGTGAGGTCGGTAACGCGCGCCTTGAGCGGCGGCACCGGGACGTCGGCGCGCGCAGCACCAAGCAGTCCCGCAACGATCAGCAGCGCGGCGAGGATTTGCCGCATGGGATGCTGTTACTTCGTCGCAGGCTTGCTGAAATCAACCTTCGGCGGCACGGCGATCGCCTTCTCGTTCTCGACCGTGAAATTGGCCTTCGTCTTGTAGCCGAACATCATCGCCGTAAGGTTGGTCGGAAACTCGCGCGCGAGGATGTTGTACCCTTCCACCGACTTGATGTAGCGCCCGCGCGCAACTGAAATACGGTTCTCGGCGCCCGCCAGTTCCGCGCGCAATTCACCGAATTCCTTGGTCGCGGTGAGCGTCGGATAATTCTCCGCCACCGCCAGCAGCCGCGACAGCGCGCTGGTCATCTGCGCCTGCGCCGCCTGGAATTTCGCGAACGCCTCCGGGTCGTTGATGAGTTCCGGCGTCGCCTTGATCGCGCTGACCGAAGCGCGCGCATTGGTGATCTCCACCAGCGTGCTCTTCTCGAAATCCGCCGCCCCCTGCACCGTGGCGACCAGGTTTGGAATCAGGTCGGCGCGGCGCTGGTAGTTGTTCAGCACCTCCGACCACGCCGCCTTCACGCCCTCATCGAGGCGCTGGAAGTCGTTGTATCCGCAGCCAGAAAGGGACAGGGCGGCGATCAGGGCGATCAGGAGCTTGCGCACGATGGAATCCTCCGGGGAAACAGATCCTGAAAATGAATGTGGGGGTTGCGCGAACGCAAAGCAAGGCCGCGAATTTTTATCCGGATGTTATTGACTGGCTAATTATACCCGGGTAAAATAGGCACTAGAATCGGAATTGACAAGGAGAGGTGGCATTGGACGCTTCGACACGGATACGCTGCACCGCTTTCGCGGGCCTCAGGTGCGTTGCGTCAGGCGCATTGAATGATGTTGTATCGGCCGTGAAGAAGACGATTGATGAGAGCGCCCAGACATCCATCCTGATCTTCGACGATGCCACGAGCGAACTGATCGAGGTGGATTTTCGCGGCTCGGCGGATGAAGTGTTGAAGAGGCTTGCCAAGTCGATGGCTGCGGACGCACCCGCGGCAAGTGCAGCTACGTCAGAACGAAGTGTGCCGCGCGGCCCTGGCCGTCCGAAGCTGGGCGTCGTCGCCCGCGAAGTGACCCTGCTGCCGCGACATTGGGACTGGGTCGGCACCCAGCCCGGCGGCGCATCCGTTGCATTGCGCAAGCTCGTCGAGGAAGCGAGGCGCGCGAATCACGGGAGAGACCGAAAAAGACGCGCGCAGGAAGTCACTTACAGGTTCATGTCGGCGATCGCGGGGAATCTGCCGAACTTCGAAGATGCTGCGCGGGCCTTGTTCGCCTGCGACAGGGAACGTTTCGACGCAATGCTCAAACGTTGGCCCAAGGGCATACGGGATCACGCCGCAAGACTTTCCGCCGCCGCGTTCGACCAGCCGCCCGTCAATTGAATCGAACGGGAAACACGATGAAGGCTAGTTGGCTTGCGGTATGTGGCATGAGCGGTTCGGGCAAGACCACTTATGCGCGGAATCTTGAGCGAGTGGAAAATGCGGTCCGATTTTCTTGAGCTTCGCGCCCGCAGCCGTCGCAGCTGAAATGTGAGCCCGACCAGGAACAGCAGGACCAGGGCGCTGATAATGCCCTTGAATATGGACGCGTTCGAGGCCGTTATCAGTGGCGCATCCGGCGGCAGGCGGGTTAGCGTCTCGGCGATCCCGGTGATCATGTGCAGCAGAATGGTGGACGAATAGCAGGTCGCCTGGATATAGCGCGAAGCGCGGCCGAACAAGGACGATGTCGCGGCAACCGTGCCGAGCGCGACGACGGCCAGCGTCAGGATGGCAAACAGGTGGCCTATGCGGAAGCCGCCATGCTCGAAGATAACCAGTCCCGTGGCGGCGGTGAGCACGGTCGTCACCAGGTAAAGCTTGCCGAGCCGGTTCGCAAGCACGATCTGCTTGTCCCGGGCGAGCGCCCAGATCCCGGAAACCAGCGCGACCAGGCTGATCGCGGTGTGAATGAGGCCTAGCGTCGTAAGGCCCAGCACCTTGACTCTCAGGTCCCTGCCACGATCTTTTCGAGGGTCTCGCGCGTTACCTTGACCTTGGCGCCTGCGGCGACGATTTCTTCCCAGGTGTTGTCGTCTACCGAGATGCCATCGCGCTCCCGCTTAGCGCGGGTTTCGCGTTCCGGCTCGCCGGCGATGCGGACTTTGTCGAAACCGGGGGCAACCGGCGACTTGCGCAGGGATTCGAGGAACGCCGTGGTTTCGCTGCCGAACACATCCGCGGTCCCCATGCGCTTGGGGTCGATGAGGATCGTCAGCATGCCGTTCCAGACGCGCTTCTTGGAGCGATCGTCCGAATGCCAGGTGCCGCCGCCCGTCAATGCGCCGCCGAGCAGTTCGCAAACCACGGCGAGGCCGTAGCCCTTGTGCAGGCCGAAGGTGCGCAGCGCGCCGAAGGGTTCGATGACGCCGAATTTCGGATCGGGTGTCGGCATGCCCTTGTCGTCGAGCAGCCAGTCGGGCGAGACTTTCTCGCGCTTGTTGTGCGCGACGCGGATCTTGCCCTGCGCGACGGCGCTGGTGGCCATGTCGAGGATGAACGGCGGCTCGTCCGGGATCGGGATGCCCACGGTCATCGGGTTGGTGCCGAAGCGCGCATCCGCGCCGGCGTAGGGCGCGACGATCGAACGGGAAATCACGTTGGTGAAATGCAGCGAGATCAGGCCGGCTGCCACCGCCTGCTCGGCCCACTGGCCGATGCGGCACAGGTGGTGCGAGCGGCCGAGGCCCATCACGCACATGCCATGCTGTTTCGCGCGCGCGATGCCGATCTCCATCGCCTCCAGCCCGATCACCTGGCCGTAGCCCGCCTGGCCGTCGAGCGAAACCATGGCGCCGCCATCGAACCTGATCTTCGGATGCTGGTTCACGACCAGCCCGCCCTCGAGCAGCGAGTCAATGTAGCGCGGGATCATGCCCACGCCGTGGGAATCGTGACCCGTCAGGTTGGCGGCGACGAGATTTTCCGCGACGATCCTCGCCTCGCGCGCGTCGCTGCCGCCCGCGGCAACGACTGCCCCGATCGCACGTGAGAGCAACTGAGGCCTAAAAACAAGTAGGTTCGCCATTGCGCGCAAGTTTACAATGCCTGCCATGAAAACACTCCTCTACAAGATCGTTCTTTGCGCGTTCTGCCTGCTCGCGGCCTCCGCGTCCGCGCAGAACTATCCCAACAAGCCCATCCGCATCATCGTGCCGTTCGCCCCGGGCGGCACCTCGGACATCCTGGCGCGCGCACTCGGGCCGCACCTCACCACGGCCTGGGGCCAGCCGGTGATCGTGGAGAACCGCACCGGCGCCAACGGCAACGTCGGCGCGGACTACGTCACCAAATCGGCGCCCGACGGCTACACCATGCTGCTCTCTGACGTCGGCGCGCTGGCGATCAACCCGAGCGTCTACGCCAACATGCCCTATGACCCGGTGAAGGATTTTTCGCCGGTCGTGATGGTGTCCTATTCGCCCCACGTGCTCGCGGTGCATCCGTCGGTTCCGGTCAGCAATGTTCAGGAACTCATCGCCTACGCCAAGGCCAATCCGGGCAAGATGAACTTCGCCAATTCGGGCACCGGCGGCGCGCCGCACCTCGCGGGCGTCGATTTCGCGGCGCGTACCGGCGTGCAATGGACCTACATCCCCTACAAGGGCGGCTCGCAGGCGGTCACGGACGTGATCGCGGGCAATTCCAACGTGCTGTTCAACGGCATGCTCGCCACCTACCCGTCGGTGAAGGGCGGCCGCCTGAAAGGGCTCGCCGTTTCCGGCGCGGCGCGCGTACCTTCCGCTCCTGAACTGCCGACGATATCCGAGACCCTGCCCGGCTTCGTGACCGGCTCCTACCAGGGACTGCTCGCGGCGGCCGGCACGCCGCGCGATATCGTGCTGAAACTGAATGGCGAATTGACCCGGATACTGAACACGGCCGACATGAAAGAATTCCTCGCCAAGCAAGGCACCGAGGTGCGTACCGGTCTGCCCGAGGCGCTCGGCAGCTTCATCGCCAGCGAAAAAGCGCGCTGGGCGAAAGTGGTCAAGGAAGCCGGCATCAAGGCCGAGTGACGCAAAGGGAAATGATGGATCTGCCTCAAAACCCATTCAAGCGCGCGCTCAAGGCCGGCAAGCCGCAAATCGGCTTGTGGTCGAGCCTCTCGTCCAACTATTCGGTCGAGGTGATCGCCGGCGCCGGCTACGACTGGCTCCTGCTCGACTGCGAGCACTCGCCCAACGACCTGGAGTCGCTGCTCCCGCAGTTGCAGGCCTGCGCCCCCTATCCGACGGCGCCGGTGGTGCGCGTGCCCTGGAACGACATGGTGAACATCAAGCGCGTGCTGGACATCGGCGCGCAGTCGCTGCTCATCCCTTACGTCTGCAGCGCCGAGGAGGCGAAGGCCGCGGTGGCGGCGACGCGCTACCCGCCCGCGGGCGTGCGCGGCGTCGCCGGCACCACGCGCGCGACGCGCTTTGGCCGCGTCAAGGATTACGCCCTACGCGCGCATGAAGAGATCTGCGTGCTGGTGCAGGTGGAAACCAAACCGGCGCTCGACCAGCTGGAGGCGATCTGCGCGGTGGAAGGCGTGGACGGCGTGTTCATCGGCCCGGCCGACCTGCATGCCTCCATGGGCTATCCGGGAGAAACCTCCAATCCGGCGGTGCTACCGCTGATCGAGGAAGCTATGCGCCGCATCCGCAAGGCAGGCAAGGCGCCGGGCTACCTCTCGCCGGTCGAGGCCGACGCCAGGCGCATGCTCGCTGCGGGCACGATTTTTTGCGCCGTGGGCGCCGACATCGGCCTGCTCGCGCGCGGCGCCGAAGCCTTGCGCGCCAGATTCAATTCCTAGGAACGCCATCAAACACGAGATCGTCGTCACCGCCCGGGATCACAAGGGAACGCTTGAGCGGCTGCTGCAGGAGTTTTCCGCGATCAAGCTCTGGGAAGCGGCCGACCGGGATGCCGCGCTCAAGGCAGCAGCGCCGCGCGTGCGCGCACTCGCGCATTTCGGCCACACCAAGGTCGATGGCAAGCTGATGGATGCGTTGCCCAAGCTGGAGATCATTTCCAACTTCGGCGTGGGCGTGGACCAGATCGATCTCGAGGCGGCGAAAAAGCGCGGCATCGTCGTCACCAACACCCCCGACGTCCTGAATGACTGCGTCGCGGACACCGCGATGGCGCTGGTGCTCAACACCCTGCGCAAGTTCCCGCAGTCGGAGGCGTATCTGCGCTCCGGCTACTGGGCGACCCGCGGAAGCTATCCCCTCACAACCTCGCTCGGCGGCAAGACGCTCGGCATCCTCGGCTTGGGGCGCATCGGCGAGGCGATCGCGAAGCGCGCACTGGGCTTCGGCATGAAGATCCGCTACCACAACCGCAACAAGAAGAACGTGGCTTACGCCTACGACGCCGACCCGGTGGCGCTGGCGAAGAATTCAGACGTGCTGCTGATCGTCACGCCAGGCGGCGCGGGCACCGCGAAGCTGGTGAATGCAAAGGTGCTGGACGCGCTCGGCCCGCAGGGCTACCTGGTCAATGTCGCGCGCGGCTCGGTGGTGGACGAAGCGGTGCTGCTGCGCTATCTGCAGGAAAAGAAAATCGCCGGCGCCGGGCTCGACGTCTTCGAACACGAACCCAATGTGCCGCCCGGATTCTTCGCGCTCGACAACGCGGTGCTCTACCCGCACGTCGCCAGCGCGACGATGGAGACGCGCAAGGCGATGGGCGACCTGCAGGTCGAGAACCTGCACCTGCATTTCGCCGGGAAACACGTATTGACCCGCGTGGTGTAAAACATAAGAATGTCCGCACGTTACCCGGGGAGGATGGAATGAAACTCGCGATTACACTGCTTGGCGCCGCCACGATGGCGCTGTCCGTTGCTCCTGCGGCAGCGCAGCAAGTCACGTTCATGACCGGCCCGCAGGGCGGTTCCTGGATTCCTCTCGGCGGCGCGCTGAAAGGCATGTGGGAGAAAGGGGTGCCTGGTCTCAACATCACCCAGACTCCCGGCGCCGGCATCTCCAACGTGCGCGGCATCGACGAGGGCAAGGCGCAGATCGGCTTCGGCAATTCCAGCACCACGGTGGATGGCCTGGAGGGCCGCGCGCCCTACCCGAAGAAAGTCACCAAGGTCTGCCAGCTGGCCAATCTCTACCCGCAGTATTGGCAGGTCGTGGCGCTGGCGGACGCAAATGTGAACTCCTACGCCGACCTGAAAGGCAAGTCCCTGGTCACGCAGCCCAAGGGCAATACGGGCGAGTTGCTGACCGAGCTGGTGCTGAAGATGAACGGCCTCAACTACCAGTCGCTCGCCAAGGTCAATTTCAACAGCTACAACGAGTCGGTCGGCATGATGAAGGACGGCCACGCCAACGTGTTCACTCTCGGCACCACGGCGCCGGCCTCTGCGGTGATGGAGCTCGCCAGCGCGCGCGACATCCGGCTGGTGCCGGTGGACGACCGCATCATGAGCGAGATGAAGAAGGCGAATCCCGGCTACAACAGGCTCATCATCAAGGCGGGCACCTATCCCAAGCAGGACAAGGACGTGCCGGTGATCGGCTACTCGACGCACGTGGTGGTCGCCTGCGACCTGCCGGAAAACACGGTCTACCAGATGGTGAAGACCATGGCCGCCAACATCGACAGCATGGCCGCGGTCGTCAAGTCGATCGAGGGCGTCAAGCCCAAGGACATGGCGCTCGACATCGGCGTGCCGTTCCACGTCGGCGCGGCGAAGTTCTACAAGGAAGCCGGCGCGATGTAGTTGGCGCCGGATTGACCAGAAGGGCGGCTTAGGGCCGCCCTTTTTCTTGAGAGGATGGCCTTGGAAGAGGAAGTCGCGGCGACTGCGCCGCAAAGCAGGTTCCTGAAGTCGCTCGTGGCGCTGATCGCGATCACGATGTCGCTGTATCACATGTACGTGGCGGGGTTTGGTCCGCCCGATGCGTATTTCTTCCGCGGCACGCACCTCATCTTCACCATGACGCTGGTCTTCCTGCTGTACCCGCTCAAGCCCGGCGGGCGCTGGGGCTGGCGAGTGGCGGACTGGGTGCTGATCGCCGGCTCCTGGGCGTTCATCCTGCACATCCTCGTCAATCACGAGTACGTCATCAACCGCATCATCTACATCGACGAACTGACCGCGCTCGACAGGTTTCATTCGGCGCTCGCCGTCGTGCTGGTGCTGGAGGCCACGCGCCGCGTGCTCGGCATGTCGCTGGTGTGGACCGCGCTCGCCTTTCTCGCCTACCCGCTGTTCGTCAGCAAAGTCACGATTCCGGCGCTGATGGAGCAGGTCTACCTCTCGACCGAGGGCATCTTTGGCTCGACGCTAGGCGTCTCGGCCGCCTACGTGATGCTGTTCGTGGTGTTCGGCGCCTTCATGGAAAAAAGCGGCACCGGCAAGCTGTTCATGGATTTCGCGCTGTCGCTCGCCGGCCACACCGCGGGCGGCCCCGGCAAGGTGTCGGTGATCAGCTCGAGCCTCTTCGGCACCGTCTCGGGCAGCGCGGTCGCCAACGTCATGGTCGACGGGCCGATGACCATCCCGCTCATGAAGCGCTCGGGCTTTCGGCCGCATTTCGCCGCCGCAGTCGAGGCAACCGCCTCGACCGGCGGGCAGATCATGCCGCCGGTGATGGGCGCCGCGGCCTTCGTCATGGCCGAGTTCCTCGCCGTGTCCTACTTCCAGGTCACGATCTGGGCGGCGATTCCGGCGATCCTCTACTACGTCGCCGTGTTCTACGCCGTGCATTTCGAGGCCAAGCGCTTCGGGCTTCTGGGCGTGCCGAAGGCGGAGCTGCCGCGGCTCGGCCGGGTGATGGCCGAGCGCGGCCATCTGTTCATCCCGATCCTCATCGTGCTGGTCGGCCTCGTGCTGGGATACAGCGCGCCGCTATGCGCGCTCATCGCCACGCTGGCGTGCATCCCGGTGGCGCTGCTGCGCAAATCGACCCGTGCGGACATCACCTGGAAGACCGCCTTCATCGCGCTGGAGGAAGGCGCGAAGAACACGATCTCTGTCGCCATCGCCTGCGCGATGGCCGGGATCATCATCGGCGCCACCACCATCACCGGCCTGGGCATCGTGTTCACCCAGGTGGTGCTGGAGCTGGCGCTCAACTCGCTGGTGCTCGCGCTGGTGCTCACCGCGGTCGCCGGGCTGGTGCTGGGACTCGGCCTGCCCACCACGCCGTCGTACATCCTGATGGTGGCGCTGCTGGTGCCCGCGCTGGTCAAGCTCGGGGCGCCGACCCCGGCTGCGCACATGTTCGCGTTCTATTTCGCGATCCTGTCGGCGATCACGCCCCCGGTGGCGCTGGCGGTGTTTGCCGCGGCGAGCCTCGCCAAGTGCAACATGTGGGACGCCGGCTGGGCGGCGATGCGCATCGGCGCGGTGGGCTACATCGTGCCGTTCATGTTCGTGTACGAGCCGGCGCTGCTGATGATCGGGCCCTGGCATGTCACGGTGCTTGCATTCGTCAGCGCCGTGATCGGCGTGATCACGCTCGCCGCCAGCCTGCACGGCTACCTGTTCGCCGAACTCAGGATGTGGCAGCGCGGCGTGTTGTTCGCCGCGGCGCTGCTGCTGATCGCACCCGAGCTGATCAGCTCGCTCGTCGGCATCGTGCTGCTCGGCGCCGTCGGCGGCATGCAGCTCGCCGCCCGCCGCCGCGCCACGCCTGGCCCCATGGCGCGTTGAGGATCTCGCTCGAGCGTTGAGGCTCCGACCGTGCTGCAGTGCATCGCGTGGTGGGCTTGCGATTCGATTCAGCCGTCGCCGAGGTTCAGCAGGCTCGCGTTGCCGCCGACCGCGGTAGTATTGATGGTCACCGTCCGCTCCGTCGCGAAGCGGTGCAGGTAGTACGGCCCGCCCGCCTTGGGCCCGGTGCCCGACAGGCGCTGGCCGCCGAACGGCTGCACGCCGACGACGGCACCAATCATGTTGCGGTTGATGTACACGTTGCCGACGCGGATGCGGCGCTGAAGTTGCAGCGCGCGCGATTCGATGCGCGAATGCACGCCGAGCGTGAGCCCGTAGCCGGTGCGGTTGATCTGGTCCACCACCTGATCGATTCCTTCCGACTTGAAGCGAATCACGTGCAGGATGGGGCCGAACACCTCGCGCTTGAGGATGTCGAGCGAAGGAATTTCGACCACCAGCGGCGCGACGAAAGTGCCGTGCAAGCACTCTGGCGGCACCTCGAGCTCGTGAATCAGTTTGCCCTGGGTTTTGATCCAGGCCGCGTGCTCGTCCAGCACCTGCTTGGCGGCCTTGTCGATTACTGGCCCGACGTCGGTCTCCAGCCAGGCGGGGTTGCCGATCACGAGCTCGTCCATGTAGCCCGTGAGCATCTCGAGAACGCGGCCGGCGACTTCGTCCTGCACGAACAGTACGCGCAGAGCCGAACAGCGCTGGCCGGCGCTGTTGAACGCCGAGGCCACCACGTCCAGCACCACCTGCTCCGCGAGCGCCGAGGAGTCGATCAACATAGCGTTCTGGCCGCCAGTCTCGGCGATCAAAGTCGCGATCACGCCGTCGCGGCCGGCGAGCGTCCGGTTGATGATTCTGGCGGTCTCGTTTGAACCGGTGAACGCTACGCCCGCGATGCGCGGGTCGGCGACAGCGTGCTGGCCGACCACCGAACCGCGCCCCGGGATGAAGTTCAACACTCCGCCGGGCACGCCGGCCTGATGCAGCAGGCGCACGGCCTGCGCGGCAATGATCGAGGTCTGCTCGGCTGGTTTGGACAACACCGCGTTGCCAGCGGCGAGTGCGGCGGCGACCTGACCGGTGAAGATGGCGAGCGGGAAATTCCAGGGGCTGATGCACACGAACACACCACGGCCCTGCAGCCACAGTTCGTTCGACTCGCCAGTGGGTCCCGGCATGCGCCGCGGCTCGCCGAACTCCGCCTCGGCCTGGACGGCGTAGTAACGCAGGAAGTCGACCGCTTCGCGAACTTCGGCAACCGCATCGGGCACCGACTTGCCGGCCTCGCGCACGCACAAGGCCATCAGCGCAGGAGCGTGCGCCTCGAACAGGTCGGCCGCGCGGCGCAGGATACGCCCGCGCTCGGCGGCCGGCGTCAGATCCCAGGCCGGCTGCGCCGCGACTGCGGCGTCCACCGCGCGCCTGGTGATTTCGGCATCCGCCTCGAAAATGGTGCCCACGACACGGCGGTTGTCGGCAGGATCGAGCGAGGGCTTCTCCCGGCCCGCGACCACCTTGCCGTCGACGATCGGCGCCGCAATCCATTCCTGGTGCATGGCGGCGCGCATCGCGTCGGCGAGCGGCACCAGCACCGCCGGGTCTGCGAGGTTCACGCCGCTCGAGTTCGCGCGCTCCGCGCCGTAGAGTTGCGGCGGCAAGGGGATGCGTGGATGCGGCTTGTACACCAGCGCCGCAACCTCGGCGAGCGGGTCGGAGATGATCCCGGAGACCGGTACCCGCTCGTCGATGATGCGATTGACAAACGAGGTGTTGGCGCCGTTCTCCAGCAGGCGGCGCACGAGGTACGGCAGTAGATCCTCGTGAGAGCCGACCGGCGCATACACACGACAGGCGACGCCGAGCTTGTCTGCGCCGACCACCTGGCCGTACAGTTCCTCGCCCATGCCGTGCAGGCGCTGGAACTCGAGGTCGCGCCGCCCGCCCGCCAATTCGACGATCGCGGCCAGAGTGTGGGCGTTGTGGGTGGCGAACATCGGGTACAGCTTGTCGCCTGCATCGAGTATGCGCCGGGCGCAGGCGAGGTATGAAACGTCGGTCGATGCCTTGCGTGTGAATACCGGGTACGAGGCGAGGCCGCGCTCCTGGTGACGCTTGATCTCCGAGTCCCAGTAGGCGCCCTTCACCAACCGCACCGGGATGCGCCGGCCGACCTCGGTGCTGAGCGCGACCAGCCATTGGATCACTCGATAGGCGCGCTTCTGGTAGGCCTGCACCGCGAGGCCGAAGCCGCACCAGCCTCTGAGTCTCGGACTGCGGTAGACCGCCTCAATGATGTCGAGCGACAGGTCAAGGCGCTCGGATTCCTCTGCGTCAACCGTCAGCCCGATGCCGGCGCGTTGGGCGCGCTCGGCGAGCATCAGCAGCGCGGGCACCAGCTCGCGCACGGCGCGTTCGCGTTGCGTGAACTCGTAACGCGGGTGCAGAGCAGTCAGCTTCACCGACAGGCTCGGCGCCGCGAACACGTCCGCCGCACCCCGTGCAGCGCCGCCGATCGCGTCGATCGCCGTCGCGTAGGCGTCGAGGTAACGCGCGGCATCCCTGGCAGTGAGCGCGGCCTCGCCCAGCATGTCGTAGGAGTGGCAAAAGGCGCGGTGCTCGTCCTCTCGCGCCCGCGCGAGCGCCTCCTTGATCGTCCGCCCCATTACGAATTGCTTGGCCATGATGTCCATCGCGACCTTCATTGCGGTGCGGATCATGGGCTCGCCGAGGCGCGCCACCAGCCGCTTCCATAACGCGGCGGGTTCGATAGCCACGATGGGGTCCAGGCGCACTACCTTGCCGGTGAGCAGCAGGCCCCAGGTCGAGGCGTTGACGAACAGCGACGGCGATCTGCCGAGATGCTCGGACCAGTTTCCGTTTGCCAGCTTGTCCTTGATCAACTGGTCGGCGGTGTCGGTATCCGGGATGCGCAGCAGTGCCTCCGCGAGACACATCAGCACCATGCCTTCCTGCGAGGACAGGTCGTACTGATGCATGAAAGCATCCACGCCGCCCTTGGCCACGCGGTTCGAACGCACCGCGCGCACCAGGCCTTCGGCCATGCTGGCTATGCGTGCGCGCGCAGAGTCATCCAGTCGCACCTGCTGCAGCAACTCCTCGACCACGTCGGTCTCGTCGGCGAGCCAGCGCTCGCCGATGCGCGCGCGCGCCGGCACGAGCTTCGGCGCCGGGCCGGAGAAGACAAAACGGTCGTCGCATTGAGCTGTGAAGTCGCGCACGATGCCGCGGTCAATCGTCCATGATGGCTTGCTGGTACCAGTCGCTCACGCGCTGCGTCACTGCGCCGGGTTTGCCTTCGCCGATCTGCCGCCCGTCGATGCGCGCCACCGGTGTGACACCTCCAAGCGTACCCGTGACAAAAGCTTCCTCCGCCGAGTACGACTCGCCGAGCGTGAAATCGCACTCCCGCACCACGCCACCATGCGCGCGGTACACCTCCAACACCTTACGCTGCGTGATTCCACGGAAGCTGTAGCGGCCAGTGGATGTCCACAACTCGCCAGCGCGCACGATGAAGAAGTTGGTGGAGTTGCAGCTGGCGACGAATCCGCGCGGGTCGAGCATCAACGCTTCGTCGGCACCGGCGTGGATCGCCTGAATTAGCGCCTGTATCAGGTTGAGCCGGCTGTGCGAATTCAGGCGCATGTCGAAAACGTCCGGCGCGCTGGTACGAAAGGTCGAGGTGAAAAGCGACAACCCGCGCGCCATGACCTCCGGCTTGGGCGACTTGAATTCCGCGACAATCACTACCGTGGCCGCACCGACGACGAAGCGCGGATCCTGGTTGGGTGTGCGCTTGCGCCCGCGGGTCACCATCAGCCGGACGTGCGCGCCGTCCTGCATGCCGTTCCTGTCCAGCGTCATGCGTATCGCGCCGACCAGCAGCTCGCGGGTCATGCCGATATCGAGCGCGATGGCGCGCGCGCCTTCGTAGAGCCGGTCGAGGTGCGCGTCGAGGCTGACCAGGCGCCCGCGCACCAGCCGCAAGCCCTCCCAGACCCCGTCGCCAAGCACAAAGCCGCTGTCAAACACCGACACGACCGCCGCATCGCGGGGCACGAGTGCCCCGTTCACGTACACGAGCACCGTGTCGTTGCGCGGATCGCTGAGGTATCCCTGCGCGCTTTCCTGCTGGTGAGTACCACTCGCAACGTTCATGCAAACCCCCGGCTCAGAATCGAAACTCGTTGTGGCCCGCAAGGAACGCCTGCGTGCGCGGCTCGCGCGGATGCTTGAGCACCTCGTCCGGGGTTCCGGACTCCAGGATCGCCCCGTCGGCGAGAAACAGCACCCGGTTCGCCACGTGATAGGCGAAGCCGATCTCGTGGGTCACGAGCAGCATGGTGCGGCCTTCCTCCGCGAGCGTGTGGATCACGCGCAGCACCTCGCCGACCAGTTCCGGGTCGAGCGCCGATGTCGGCTCGTCGAACAGCATCAGCTCGGGCTCCATGGCTAGCGCGCGTGCAATCGCGACGCGCTGCTTCTGCCCGCCGGAAAGCCTCGCCGGGTACTCGTCGGCCTTGTCGGCGAGTCCAACGCGCGCCAGTTGCTCACGTGCGCGTACGGCAGATTCCTCAGCGGACATTCGACGCACCGTGCGCAGGCCTTCGCGCACGTTGTCGAGCGCTGTCATGTGCGGGAAAAGGTTGAACTGCTGGAACACCATGCCAATCCGCTGTCGTACTTGCGTCAGTTCCGACTCGGCATAGTCCACCTCGATCCGCCCGTCGCCCAGCCGTCGCTCCACGCCGATGGCCCGGCCGTGCAACTCGATCCGTCCCGCGCTGGGCCGCTCCATGAAATTGAGGCAGCGCAGGAAGGTGCTTTTACCCGAACCCGAGGCGCCGAGGATCGCGATGCGGTCCCCGCGCGCGACCTCCAGGTCGATGCCGCGCAGG
>Ga0315281_10007561_pt1 | contig 15273 bp, 17 predicted proteins | sample YL17G07_0_MG_FD_204540 | JGI IMG/M metagenome (GOLD analysis project Ga0315281, IMG submission 204540) | Sediment microbial communities from Yellowstone Lake, YNP, Wyoming, USA - YL17G07_0 | ecosystem: Environmental > Aquatic > Freshwater > Lake > Sediment | place: USA: Wyoming | collected...
CGCAGTTCCTCAAGACGGGCGATGCGGCCATCGTGAAGATCATGCCGACCAAGCCCATGGTCATAGAGAAGGCGAAGGACTTCCCGCAGCTGGGAAGGTTCGCCATCAGGGACATGGGCCAGACCGTAGCGGCCGGGATGGTCATCGATGTCGAGAAAAAGGAGATGTAAACCCCTTCCTTCAAATCCTTTATGTTCTTCTGAATGAGGTTTGGTCGATGGCACAACGGGCTAGGATTTCACTGAGCGGGACTGACCCCAAGAAGGTGGACGGTGTCTGCAAGCAGATCAAGATGATCAGTGAGAAGACTGGCGTTGCGATATCCGGCCCCATCCCACTGCCCACCAAGAGGCTGATGGTCCCCTGCAGGAAGGGTCCTGACGGGGGCGGCTCGAGCACCGTCGACCGGTGGGAGATGCGCGTCCACAAGAGGTTGATAGACCTCGACGCCGACGAACGCGCCCTCAGGCAGCTGATGAGGATACAGGTGCCGGACGGCGTGAACATCGAGATCGTGCTCAGATCCTAACGAGGACCGAGCTCGCTGGTCTCGACTTTTGGAATATCGTCAATTAAGTTGCTCTGGGATTTTGCACTTGTGTCATTTGTCCGAATTTGGGCATGTTCCAAAATCCCTTACATTCGCAAGATTCGGTCCCTGCTTTCCTCTCGGTTGTTGAGGAGGATGAGTTAAGTACGGGCGCGCGATAACGGCGTTAATCAATCGGGAGGTTGATTCTCGTGCAGAAGGAAAACAAGACGCCAGGTTTCGAAACCCTTGCGCTTCACGGCGGCCAGTCACCGGACTCCGCCACGAACGCCAGGGCGGTGCCGATATACCAGACGACGTCGTACGTTTTCAACGACGCTGAGCACGCTGCGAATCTGTTCGCGCTCAGGGAATTTGGAAACATCTACACGAGAATGATGAACCCGACAACCGATGTCTTCGAGAAGAGGATCGCGGCCCTCGAGGGCGGCGTTGGAGCATTGGGTGTCGCATCTGGCCAGGCCGCTATAACGCTCGCCTTGCTCAATCTGGTCCATCCGGGTGAGGAGATCGTCTCTTCCCTGAGCCTCTACGGTGGTACGTACAACCTCTTCACCTCCACATTCCCCAAGATGGGGATCAAGGTGAAGTATGTCGATTCCACGGATCCAGCCAATTTCGCGAAGGCAATCGGGCCCAAGACGCGGGCACTGTATGCCGAGAGCATTGGAAACCCGCGCCTCGACACGCTCGATTTCGCCGAGGTCTCGAGGATCGCGCACGACAACGGGATCCCTCTGGTCATAGACAACACGCTGCCGACGCCATTTCTCCTGAAGGCTTTGGATCACGGGACCGACGTGGTGGTGCACTCGGCGACCAAGTTCATCGGAGGGCATGGGACTAGCATCGGAGGCGCGATCGTTGATTCCGGGAAGTTCGACTGGACGCGCGGCAAGTTTCCCGACATGACGGAGCCTGATCCGAGTTACCACGGCATCGTGTACACCAAAGCTTTCGGGCCACTGGCGTACATCATCAAGGCCAGGGTCCAGCTCCTGAGGGACCTCGGACCGGCCCTCAGCCCGTTCAACTCGTTCCTGTTCTTGCAGGGATTGGAGACGCTCCCTCTCAGGATGGAGAGGCATAGCCAGAACGCTCAGAAGGTCGCGGCGTTCCTCGAGGGCCACGAACTGGTCAAGTGGGTCAACTACCCGGGACTGAAATCCCATCCACAACACGGCCTCGCGAAGAAGTATCATCACAGAGGACTCTACGGAGGCATACTGGGGTTCGGGATAAAGGGTGGCAGGGATGCTGGAAAGGCGTTCATTGAGAACCTCAAGTTACTGTCCCATCTGGCGAACGTCGGCGATGCGAAATCTCTGGCAATCCATCCAGCGACCACGACGCACTCGCAGCTCACTCCGGAGGAGCAGTTGTCCACCGGCGTGACGGACGATTTCGTCAGACTCTCGGTCGGCCTGGAATCGGTGGATGACATCATCGATGACATCGACCAGGCCCTCTCGAAAGCCTCAAAAGGGTGAGCGACCTACCGCGCATTGGTCATGCTGGAGATGGTCTGACTTGAGGGGCGCGTCAGTGGGGATTGTGAAGCCGAGGACGTACACGTTCGCGGATGGCTCAGATCCCTTCGTCCTAGATTCGGGACTTAAGCTCGGTCCGATCACTCTCGCATACGAGACATATGGCGAGCTGAACGACGATCGGTCGAACGCCATCATCATCTTCCATGCTCTGTCCGGGGACGCTCATGTCGCAGGCTTTAATTCGAAGAAGGATGAGAAGCCCGGATGGTGGGAGTCAGCCGTCGGTCCTGGCAAGATGTTCGATACGGAGCGGTACTTCGTCATCTGCTCGAACGTGATCGGCGGGTGCAGGGGTTCGACAGGTCCGGGCTCTATCGATTCCGGCACGGGGAAGCCCTACGCCCTCCGCTTTCCGATGGTGACTATAAGGGACATGGTGAGGGCGCAAGCGGCCCTCCTCGATCATCTGGGGATATACGAAGTGTTGGCGGCCGTTGGCGGGTCCATGGGCGGGTTCCAGGTGCTCCAGTTCGCGACGTCCTATCCGAACAGGTGCAGGCTTGCCATACCCATTGCCACGGCGGGCAGGCAATCTGCTCAGAACATCGCGTTCAATGAGATCGGGAGACAGGCGATCTTGGCGGACCCTCGCTGGAACAAGGGCGATTACTATGACAAGGAATTCCCCGTGGATGGCCTTTCCATCGCCAGGATGGTCGGCCACGTGACTTATCTCAGCGACGAGACGCTGAGGACGAAGTTCGGACGGAGGGCCAAGAACGGCTCCAGCGCGAACGGGGCCCAGTCGTTCCTGGAGCCGTACTTCGAGGTGGAGAGCTATCTGAGGCACAAGGGGACTGCATTCACGAAACGCTTCGACGCGAACTCTTACCTCTACATCACTCGGGCAATAGATCTGTTCGACCTCGCCCCAGAGTGCGAGAGACTCGAATCGGCTTTCCGAGACTGCAAGTCTCGATTCCTGGTGCTCTCCTTCTCGTCCGATTGGCTTTACCCGCCGTATCAGTCGGAGGAACTCGTGCAGGCCCTCCAATCGAACGGCCTATCGGCTGAGTACCACATGATCGATTCGAGCTACGGTCACGACGCGTTCCTGCTCGAGGCGGATAAGATGGAGGACATTGTCTCCAGGTTCCTTATCGTGGATGGCAAGAAGAAGTACTATGAATCCGACCACGGCTATCCGATATCTTAGGACGAGAGTGCAGGGCTTTGCCGGAAAGCTATTTAACGGCCATGTTCAATGAGCCACTATTCTTTCAGCCAACGGGCCGATAGATCAGCGGAAGATCGCCTGCTTTGCAAGCAGGAGGTCAGGGGTTCAAATCCCCTTCGGTCCATTCAGACTTTTTAATAAAAATACCCGTATTATTGTTCTGCTGAGACTCTCACCAGGAAAAGACCATGAGGGGGACGAAAGGCGACTTGGAGGTCAACGGTTTGCGAAAGTTCCTATAGCTTGGTGTCAGTGCTAAGGGTAGGGAGGAAGGACGTGGATTCCAGACGAGATATTTCGCCGGAGATCTCTAAGAGGGGATTTTGGTCGGCGCATGCAAAGATGGTCACATATCTCGCCGTAGCTTTGGCGGTGACCGCTTCAGCAGTGTCTGCTGGATGGGCGATGTCGCATCCCGAAAGCGGACTGGTCTTCACTGCCCATACTGACAAGGACACTTACTCACCGGGAGAGCTGATCAAGGTCTCGGTTAAGTTCACTAACAAAGGGATCGTCCCGATTCACCTTACATTCGGGACCAGCGCGAAGGCGTACTTCTCCGTCTATGCATCCAATGGCAGCTACGTCTGCGGCATTCCTGTTATGTCGTTACAGGTCATAACGAAGGTCACTATCGGGCCCGGCCAGTCGGTGGGATATGGGGCACCCTGGGATCAGGACGTTGTTGACGAAGCCAATCCCTATGGCATACAAGTACCTCCGGGCAAGTACTACATCGTGGCCGGCACAATCGGTGCGACCGCCCGAACTGCGACCTTCACGATTTCGGACTCCTAGTGCAAGACTCAGAAGGGCATTGTGATAGGTCCTCGCCTCGGAAAAGACCTTAGAGGGGGAACGGCGATGCCTGCATTGAGATTCAAGGGCGTGCTCCAATGCCAGAAGTAGTTGGGTCAACGACTGTTGCAGCGAACCCAGACTCGGCATTCGATTGGGCTTTGACCTATCTGTCACACATTGGCTACACCGTTGTTGAGTCAGCAAGGCCTTCACGCATCGAGCTGGAAAGGGGGAGTAGTTGGTTAGATTCAAGCTGGGACAAGAGACCTGTCAGGTTGACAGTCACTCTTGAACAACTTGGAAACACAACCTTGGTACGCTTCGTGCACAAAGTCAGTCCGGTGATGTGGGTGGGGGACGAGCAGGGTAATAGTGCAAGCGAAGTCCTTGCGTTCGGCGACTTTGCAAGAGCGCAGGCAGCCGCTACGCAACCATCTCCAATAGAGAGGCAGGTCATCGTGAGGGTGAAGTGTCAATACTGCGGCACTCTCAACGATCAGGAAGCTTCGAAATGCACATCTTGCGGCGCCAGCATCTAGCGAAAAAGGAAAGGGGTTTGAGCCTCGCCTCGAAAAAGACCTTAGACGGGAAAGGCAAGCAGAAGTCCGTAGCAATCTCTATCTATTTGCGGTGTCGCTTATCAGATTGATGACAGTCACTCCGCCGACAGGCCCCCTCATTCGAGCCGCCAAGCCTCCTCCTGTCGTTGAGACTCCTAAGACCGTGATTCTCCCGCCTCGAATCGCAACCTTCTATCCGATAATTGCGGTTCTTGCACCGTTCATTCTTGGAATCATCATGACCATTGCAGGAATAGGCATGGTCCAAGGCCTACAGACTTCTGGTTTCGACTCGATCTCGGGACTAGGAGTGATACTCCTGGCGTTAGGAGTCCTTTTCCTCGGCGTATCATTCGCTGGTAGTCGGCATTTGAGCATCTATCTTCCGGAGGAATGGACCGCGCTGGCTTTGTATGTGGCAGTCGTGTTCTTGGCTGGAGCATTTCTTGCATTCATAGGGACCAGCAATTTCGTCTTCGATTCCAGAGGTTCTGATTGGAGTTTTGTGGCAATTGCTGTGTTTGGGCTGCTGCTTGTGACAGCCTCGTTGGTCCTCTATCGCAAGGGCTTCGAGCAAGGCATGGAAAAGAAGAAAGGGGTTTAGGTCCGGCCTCAATCCCCGCTGATTGAACCCGAGTCGTGACATGCTGGCTCCTTAGTGGTTCAAATCCCCTTCGGTCCACCAATTGCCAGCACTAACTCTCGCATGAGCCAACCCAAACGATTTATGCTATGATTTCATCTGGTGTTCTGGGATCCAAGTGAGCGAAGGACTCATTCAAGTCGAGGGCCTTTCGAAGCACTATCCGCCAAACGTGAAAGCGGTAGATGATATCTCGTTCACCATCCAGCCCCGTCAGATATTCTCCATGCTTGGTCCGAATGGCGCAGGAAAGACGACCACGGTGGAGATCCTTGAAGGGCTCCGAACCCCCACCTCGGGAACAGCCACAATCTTTGGCGTCGATGTGACCAAGGACTACAGCTCCCTCAGGGACAGGGTAGGCATCCTTCCGCAAAGCTTCGAACCCTTCGACAATCTCAAGCCCACGGAAGCCGTGCAATACTGGGCCGGTCTCTACGACATCAAGATGACCAAGAGTCAGGTGAACTCCCTGCTCGAGCGGGTCGATTTGACTGAGAGGAAATCGGTGATATCGAGAAGTCTTTCGGGAGGGGAGAAGAGGAAGCTCGGGATCGCTCTATCTCTCATAAACGAGCCAGAACTGTTGTTCTTGGATGAGCCAACCACGGGCCTGGACCCAAAGGCCAGGAGAGATCTCTGGCGGTTGATTGAGGAGATCAGGAAGAAGGGCACCACAGTGTTCCTTACGACTCATTATCTGGACGAAGCCGAGAAACTGGCAGACGACGTTGCCATCATGCACAAAGGAAAGATCGTGGCGAGGGGCAGTCCACGCGACCTTATAGCGAGATATGGCAAGATGACTGTAATAGTGCTCTCTGGAGCAGGCAGCGAGGCACTTCGCGAGATCAGAAGAAGAGGGATCGAGGCTACCGAGGAGAATGGTGATGTCCTTGTCCCCGTGAAGGATCCCACTGAGATGAGAGCGATCTTCCAGAAGATCTCGGGGATCGAGCTCCACGCCAAGGACATCTACACCAGGAGACAATCGCTAGAGGATGTCTTCCTGAACCTTGTTGGGGCGAAGATGGATGAGGGGGACCTGAAACCATGAGCCGGATTCTTGCGGACATAAAGGGGTTTGGCAGGCAATACCTCAGATCCAAGGTAGGAGCGTTCTTCACTTTCGCATTCCCTATATTGCTGATCTTGCTGTTCGGAGCCATATACAGCGCGAGCGGCAACCAGAAGGTATCGTTGCCGGTCCAGAACTTGGACGGAAGCCCATTTTCTGTCGCCTATCTGAACGAGCTGAACAACACGACCCTCGTGAACATAAAGATGATTCCGGCCGATGCGAACATCACGAACTACATCAACGACAATTCTCTGTCGCTCGCGCTCCAGATACCAGCCAATTTCGGTTCGAAGATTGCGGGTGGTCTAGGCTCCAATTACACGGGTCCTGTCCTCGTCACGGTCTATGGTGACAGGTCACAATCCACCTTCGGGACCGCCGTTGCCGCAGTGGAGGCTGCGAGCGTGAGCTACAACTACAACCTCTCGCGGACGTTGCCGCTTGTCGCTCCAGGCGTTCAGGATCTGAAGGAGGGCTACAAGTTCCTCGACTACTTCTTGCCCGGCGTCGTCGGCATTACTGTGATGACGAATTCGCTCTTCAGCATGTCATCAATATGCGCCGAGTACAGGCAGCGGGGGTTCTTCAAACTGCTCGCCACAACTAGCTTGAGGAAGTACGAATGGCTGATATCGAAGTTCGTCTTCTTCTCGATCATACTGGTATTGTCCCTCCTGACGACCTTCGCCGTGGCGAGTGTCGTATTTGGCACGCACTCGACGATCACGCTGCTCTCACTGGTGATGATCCCCGCCGGCACATTCCTCTTCGTCTCCCTTGGAATGCTCTTGGGGGTTGGCATAAAGGACCCTGAATCGGGTGCTGCAGTTGCGAACGCCATCGGCTTCCCGATGATGTTCTTGTCGGGCTCCTTCTTTCCGCTCGACATGATGCCCAACTTCCTGCAAGCCATTGCCACTGCGTTGCCGCTAACGTATTTCAACAACGGCCTGAGAGACACGATGGTCTACGGCAACACCGGAAGTGCCATCGCCAATCTGTTGGTCGTGGTCGCAATCGGGTTCATCTTCTTCCTGCTCGCCAGCAGATTGATGTCATGGAAGGAACGCTGACCAGGGTGTAAAGGCAGAAGAACCCCGGGCTCCATACGCGTCCTATGGACAGCTGGACATACCTAGCGTTCGTCGCAGGCGCGCTGACCTCGACCGGCTACATACCGCAGATCATCAAGGGATACCGCACCCGCAAGCTCGATGACGTCTCGCTAATCATGCCCGCGGTTCTCGGTTTTGGCATGTTCTTGTGGCTGATCTATGGATTGGCGCGTGAAGACTCTGCAATCATCGCGGCTAACGTCGTCGGGGCTTCATTCACCACCTTGCTGGTCCTGATGAAGATGAGATACAGCAAAGCCGGGAAGAGCCTATCAGGGTGACCCTTTCTTCGCGACCTTGGTCTGCGTGACATGCCGCAGGAGTCCGTCAAGGTCCTTCTCAAGGATCGTCCCTGCCGACCTCCCCTTCTCCGCCCCATCTGAATACGCAACGACCGTGGGGATCTCGTCGATCTCCCAATCGTTCCACTCGGGAGCGCCTCTCAACACATCAACTGTGTATATCGGTTCGGTCCGTCGAGAGGTCCACCGTTTCCACAGGGGTGCAAAAGCAGCACAGTCTCCGCACCATTCTCCTGTGAATAGGACGAGCGCCGGCTTTCGCTCGACATAAACGAGCTTGTTTAGACTCACCGAGGCTATGCTATCGACCGTTGGCTCACCTCTCTCCGCATTGCTGGGGGAAGGTCTTCAACCTTTCCCCCCTCGTCGACCGAATGATCAATCATAACGGTAAGGTTACATGCCCGTGGCCTAGCGTCTTCTTTGAATGAGAGAAAACTGTTTGTGTCTACTCGGATTTCCTCATGGCCTTGGCTGCGACCACGACAGCGAGCCCAATTCCGACCACCGGTATCAGCAGGGCGGGAAACTCGGGTATAGCAGCGCCGGCAGTAAGCGTGCTAGTTTTTAGGTCGTACACCGCCTTGATTCCTGTGGCACCCGTTTGATCCATGACCGACCAGACGTCGATTGTCACGGTCCCCGAGGTCGGTGCGGTCCACAGCACGGTCCACTGGGAAGCTGACATCGGTGATACGGAATCCTTTGCGGAGGCTTCCGTGGCGGTGTTAATCTCAGCGTTCGGGTCCGTTGTTGTTAGCGTGCCTCCCGCCGCAGACAGGATGAGGTCGAAGCTGTTCTCCCCCGTCGCACTGTTCGGGTCAGCCAATGTCACGATTACCGTATATGCCAATCCCGGAGTATACGATCCGACCGGCAGACCGCTCACCGTGAGAAAGCTCGTAGTCCTGTATGGATGGCAGCCCCCACAGTCGCCTCCCTCATTAGTGGGGTGTGCAACGGTTGTGTTCGAAGCCGGAACAAGAGCAACAGCCAGTAGAGCGATTGCGCCCAAAACCACAACGAGGCCTGCAACCTTCCTTTGAACCAATGGCCTTGCTGACGCCTTGGCCTTTCTCCTAACAGGCCTCCTAATGCTGCCGGTCATTCCCGTTCTGCTTGTGATTCCAATGCTGTCCATGTTCAGTTCATCCCACTCGCGTCCGTCGCGTGCCCATGGCTCAGCGTCTTGGGTGAAAGAGAGAAAACGGTTTGTGTCTACTTGGATTTCCTCGTGACCTTGGCTGCGACCACCACGGCGAGACCGATTCCGACTACTGGGATGAGCAGGGCTGGGAACTCGGGTATGGCAGCAGCATCGGTGAGTGTTGTGGTTATTCGGTCGTACGGCGGAGTTCCTATGATGGTCGTTTGGTTCATGACCGCAGTGACGTTGATTGCCACAGTTCCGGAGGCTGGTGCAGTCCAAGTCAAGGTCCACTGGGACACTGACATCGGCGTTACCAAATCGTTTGCCGAGGCGTTCCCATCGACGTTAATCTCAGCGTTCGGGTCAGTCGTGGTTAGCGTGCCTCCCCGCGCACCAGTTGAGAGACGGACACTGAAGCTGTTATTTCCTGTCGCTCCGTTCGGATCGGCAACTGTCACGGTGAACGGATATGCCAATCCTGGAGTGTACGATCCTACCGGCAGACCGGTCACCGTGAGGAAGGGAGTAGTCCTGTATGGATGACATCCACAGCCTCCCTCTCTATCGGGGAAAGCAACGGTCGAGTTCGATGCTGGAATAAGGGCAACTGCCAAGAGAGCGATCGCGCCTATAACCACAACGAGGCCGGCAACCTTCCTTCGTACCGATGGTCTTGCTGTTGCTGTTGCTGTTGCCTTGGCCCTTCTTTTCAGAGGTCCTATCATGCCTTCGGTCATTCCCGTTCTGCTTGTCATTCTAACACCGTCCAAGTTCAGTTCATCACTACCATGTCCGTCGAGGACACGTCGCCAACAGCATATAACAGTGAATTGGCCTTTTGCCGTCAACACTGTTCGGCTATATAACGATGTTATTTAACGAATGGCAAATGTGGGCCGTGCTCTTGTTGGATCCACCCTCGTTCGATGATCCGAAGGGGCGGAGGGTCGATTCGTCTTCTCCCTTGTGAAGGGTTCAGGAAAGGGCTAAGGGGACGCTATCTAAACAGTTTCGACCTTGTACGAACTCAGCCGTAATGTCCTCCGGACTTGACATTCCGAGTTCTAGCCATATCCACATCTTGACATGGTCCTGTTCGAGGATTCCTCGATCCTTGAGATGGCCATTCGTGCCGCGCGTCCTCATAGCCACGAACCATTCTGGATCCAGGTCCGCGCGATGCATCGCGGTGAGAGTGGATTCCTACGCCAAGCTTGCGCCCTAGCTCAGTCCGTCGATGCTTTCGTGTGATCGTATCCCCATTCGGGGACACCTTCGAAGGCGCCTGCAACGACCTCTCGGATCAGATATTCGCAGAAATGGATTCGAGCGCCAAATCCACTGCTTTCTTCGGAGTGTCCACCTCGATAAGGTTCGGGATGGGCTTCGAGCGCGCATTCTCGAGCTTCCAGGTCCTCAGGCCTATGACCTTCTTACCGATGCTCAGCGCGTGGGCGATCTCGGACAGCGTTCCGAACTCACCGCTCACAGCGATGAGGACATCGGCCGTCATGACAAGCATCACGTTCCTGCCCATCCCCATGCCAGTTACGATGGGGATCTGGACGTAAGGGTTCGCATCCTCCTTGCTGTTGGAGGGGATGATCCCGATCGTGAGGCCTCCTTGGCTCCTCGCGCCCTTGCACGCGGCCTCCATCACCCCCGTGAGCCCGCCGCATACGAGAGCAGCTCCTCGTCTGGCTATCTCCGCTCCGACCTCCTCGGCCACCTTGAGGATATCGGGGTCTGCCTTGCTGGAACCTATTACACCGACTATCTTGAACGCCACGTTCGGTCATAATGGCTGTACCCCCTCATATACTCGAATCCAGCACTCGAATCCAGCGTCATTATCAGGAGCCGGTTTTCCAGCGACATCTTTATTAGCTATCATAAGTGATATTACCGGTACCATCAGGGGGACCCCCAATGCCAGATATCAGAGAACGTGTTGAAGAGGACAGGGGCATTCTAAAGAAGATACAGAACGTCATTCCGGGCTTCAGAGGATACCGGAGAAGGGAAGACCTCCATGACGCCGACCGCATGCTGCGCATGCAGCTGGCTACGAAGCTCGGCCTGCAGAGGCAGGGGCTCGAGGAGTGCAGAGGCATGCTCGTTCAGAGCTACGGGTCGAAGGAGACCGAGACGCTCGGCGGGCTGATATTCCAGTTCAAGAGGATCGAGGGCCTCGTCACGCACGCCGAGATGGGCTATTCGGGGCTTGTGGCGGACATCCAGGTCGGCGAGAACGAACTCGACAAGCTCTATGAATATGATTCAGCGATGATCGACCACGTCATTTCCATCGCTGCCAGCGTGGATTCTCTGAAGAACTCGATAATGGCTGCAGACGAACCCACGGAGCACAAGGATCTCATGAACATAAAGGCGAGGCTGTCGGATTTCGAGACGCAGTTCAAGAATCGGATGCTCGTGATAACTGGTACGGAGGTGTGATAGATGAGCTTGATCGGTTCGGAGACCTTCAAATGGGAGGATGCGGACAAGAGGCAGAACATCATGTTCCGCATGCCAAGGAATATCAAATTCAACGACAACATAGTCGTCCGTGAAGACGAGATGGCCGTCTTCTACAGGGACGGAAAGGCGTTGGCATACATCGACAGGCCAGACAGATACGCGCTCACTTCGCTGAACGCACCCATCGTAGGGGCGATCGTCAAATTCCTCTCGGGGGTTCAGCAGCAGGCCGAGGTCGTCTACCTCCAGAAGAGGGCGTTCGACGGCAAGTTCGGCAGCAAGCAACCATACCAGTTCAGGGACAAGGACTTCGGCATGGTCAACCTGCGAGTGTTCGGCGAGTTCAGGTACAAGGTGTCGTCGCCGGAGAACTTCGTCAACCAGTTCGTCGGCACTTTCAACTACGCGACCAGCGCGGAGGTCGAGGACAGGATCAAGGAGCAAGTGGTCATCCTCATCTACGACTCGCTGGGCGACATGAAGCAGCAGGGAATGGGCGTCGCGGACATCGCGGCCAACCTGACGAACCTCGAGCAGAGCGTGCTTTCCAGGACGAACGATCACTTCGCACTCTATGGGGTCTCAGTCGAGAAGCTATCCGGATTGTACATCTCGTTGCCGGAAGACGTCCAGAAGGCGGTGGACACGAAATCTTCGATGACCATCCTGGGTGCGAACTACATGCAGTACCAGACCGGACAAGCCATGCGCGAGGCAGCTCAGAACCCATCAGGAGGCACGGCGGCCGCTGGTGTGGGCCTTGGAGCCGGGTTGGGCATGGGCTACACGATGGTCGGTGCCATGCAGCAAGGCATGGCCCCAGGACCGGCACCGGCTCAAGTCGCTGCCGTGCCAATGATCCAATGTGCCAAGTGCGGCACAGCGAACCCGCCGACGAACAAGTTCTGCGCGTCATGCGGAGTCAAGATGGGCCCCACGACGGTTCCATGTCCTAAGTGCAATGCGCAGGTGGCAGAAGGCACCAAGTTCTGCCCCGAGTGCGGCGGCCCGATGGCGGCACCGGCCACGAAGAAATGCCCTAACTGTAGCGCGGACGCACCGACCACATCCAAGTTCTGCCCAGGATGCGGAAAAGCCATCTAGCCTGGACAAGCAGACGGGCAGAGAGACAAGTCCGCAGGAGTTGAGTCAGCTTGGCATCCATAAAATGTCCGAAGTGTGCGGCCCCAGTGCCTTTCGACACGGGGGTCAAGTTCGTCAAGTGTCCGTACTGCTCGTCCCTGGTCTACATCGACAGGACCGGCGCAGGGTTCTACTACGCCATCCCGTTCATGGTGAACGAGAACGATGCCGTTGGAACGTTCCGACGGTGGGCGGCGGGATCGACCAAGGCGAAGGACCTGGACAAGCTGGCCCAGTTGGCTGGGGTCAAGAAGAAGTACTTCCCCGTCTACATGTTCAAGAGGGACGTGAACGGCGTGGAGCAGGTCTTCATCGAGACCGCCGGCTCGACGACGTTGCCCGGGCTGCACAACCTCAAGGTGCCCGCTGGTGACCTCAAGGTGTACGATGCCACGTTCGATGTCGGCGGCGCTGAACTGATCAAGCCCGACATCGAGATGACGCCTTACTTGAATTCCCTTCCAGGAAAGCCGAAGGAGCAAGCCCTCGTCTTCTTCCCGATATGGACCATCGACTACGTGTTCAACCAGAAGAAGTACGGGGCCGTCGTCGACGCGAGCTCGGGAGAGGTGTTCTCGTCCGAGTTCCCGACCAGGAGCTCTAACGCTTACATGGCAGTCGCGGGCGCCGGATTCGTCGCTTTCATAGGCGAAGGATTGCTGGCCACGTCCATGCTCATTCCGGCGATCGCCCTCATGGCGGTCACGGTGGTCGCGGTGTTCTACGTCGGACTGCAAGTCGCAAGGAGGATGTGATCATGAGCGATGGGATTTCAGTTGGCCTTAACTGCCCCGCGTGCGGCGGTGCCATTTCGATGGCCGAGGGCGAGAATGTGGTCCTGTGCCAGTACTGCAGCTCGGTGCTCGCCGCAGAAGGAGACCAGGGCGTCCACACGGTCGCGTTCAAGAACAAGACACTGAAGGATGCAGCCATGGGCGCATCCCAGCACTGGTGGACCCACGGCCTCAAGGCCAGGGACCTGAAGACCACAGGGAAGATCGTCGAGTCGTATCCCATTTATCTGCCATTCTGGAAGACCACCACGCGAGTCGCTGGATGGGTCTGCGGATACGAAGAGAGGAGACACACGGACCAGAAGGGCAACGTGACCGTCGAGAGGATACCGAAGGAGGTCATGGTTCTCCAGGACTTCACGTTCTCCGAGATAGCGTGCGACCCGGGCGATCTCGGCATAAGGACCATGAAGAACTTCATGGGTGAGACGACTTTCGCCAACTTCGAGGAGATCCCGACATTCGAGTCGACTACGAGCAAGGACGACGCCGCCACGCGCGGATTGAACGACTCGCTCGCGAAGGCAAGGGCAAACGCCCATGTGCCGCAGGTCACCCTGGACACGCTGAAGGCATTCAACAAGGGCCTGACGCTGATATACTACCCTGTCTGGGTCGTGCGGTACAACTACAGGGACCGGATGTACATGGACACCGTGGACGGAGTCACTGGACAGGTCCTGTCCGGAAGGGCTCCTGGAGACCCGCTCTTCCAGAGCTTGGCCATGACCGGTGGGACTTCGGTGGGCGGCCTCATCGCCGCGGCTGGCATCATCTATGCCCAATCCGCTAGCGACATGAGAATCGCCCTCGGAGCGGTGGCGGTCGGAGCTATCATACTGTTCCTTACGTACAGGTTCTTCAGGCACGGCTCCGAGATCATACAAGGCGAGTTCAAGGAGAAGAAATCGATCGCGAGCGCGCTGAAACAGGTCCAACAGGTGGGCAAGGCGCTGGAGGGATTGAGATGAAGATAGTTCAGGTCAAGTGCCCGTCGTGCAACCAGGCCATCATGATGAAGGAGAAGGATAAGTTGTTCTACTGCGACAAGTGCAACGTGATGCACATACGCGAGGGCGGCGCTCCTGAGAAGGTCGATTTCGAGATAGCGGAGTTCAACCAGAAAGCGCAAGGTGAGAAGGTGTACATGCCTTTCTGGCGGCTCTACACGACATTCATCGTGCGGTCCAAAAACGTCGAGGGCGGCACCATCTTCAAGATGAGCCAGTGGCTGAAGGGGGGAAGCGACAGCGGGAACATGTTCATCTACATCCCGGCGTCGGAGCTGGATGCCGGCACCTTCAGGAAGCTCTCCACCATGTTCACGGGCGCGGCCCCGAGATATCCGACCCGTCTCAACTTCAACAACGTGAGGAGGCTACCAGGCACGCTACCCAAGCAGGAGGCGGCCCAGCTTGCGGACTTCGTCGTCGTGACGATGGAGGCCGAGCAGCCGGGTGTCCTACAGAAGCTGGACTACTCGTTGACGGTCAACGACACGAAGCTGGTCTACCTGCCGTTCGTCATGACCCCGCAGGGCCCCATGTCGGCGCTGTAGATTCAAACCGCACAAAACTCATTTTTCTCTTCTCGATTTCCTCTTTTCCAGGAAATCCTCTATTATTCTTCCGTGGTCGAAAGCGAGTCTGGGCAACTTGTCAAGCGGGATCCAATCGGCCGCGCTAGCGTCATCACCACCCTTGAGCGTGCCGCCGATGAGTCGGAGCTGGTAGACAGCGGTCACGACCTGCCCTCTCGGGTCCCTTGCAGGGTCTGAGTAGACACCGACCAAGTCGATTATCTCCGTCTTCAGTCCTGTCTCCTCATAGACTTCCCTTACTGCACAATGCTCGAGAGTCTCCCCATGTTCCAGGAACCCACCCGGAAGGGCGTGTGCTCCCTTGAATGGCTCCTTCCCTC
>Ga0315281_10007562_pt1 | contig 15273 bp, 10 predicted proteins | sample YL17G07_0_MG_FD_204540 | JGI IMG/M metagenome (GOLD analysis project Ga0315281, IMG submission 204540) | Sediment microbial communities from Yellowstone Lake, YNP, Wyoming, USA - YL17G07_0 | ecosystem: Environmental > Aquatic > Freshwater > Lake > Sediment | place: USA: Wyoming | collected...
ATGAGGGCGTGCGATCCGGCGAATCGGGTTCGAGATCGGCTCCCCGTCATGCTCCATCTCCCGTCCCGCGAAGACGAGAGCGACGTCCCCACGCCGGTCCAGGACGATCCGTCCCGCTTCGGCCAGGAGGAGCGCCCCTTTTCGTTCCGAGATCGAGCCGGCGAACAGGACGAACGGGCCCGGCCACGGCAGCTCGGGGGGCGGGACGGGACGTGAAGGCGGGAGAGGGACGTACGTCACGGCCTGACAGACGGGCTTCAGACCGAACGTCGCCGACGTCGCGTCAAGCAAGTACCTCGAGACGGACATCCAGTACGGATGGGCGGCCAGCGTCCGCTTCTCGAGAAGCCGGATTCCCGGCGGCGGCTCCTTTCCGGAGAGATTCGCGATCGCCGTGTAGGAGAGATGCAGCCTGACCACGATCGGGACGTCGCGCACCGCGAAGGGCAGCCAGCCTTCGAACTCGGGCACCTGGATGATGTCCAGCCCCTCTTCCCCGGCCAGTTGCTCGAGCCGCCTTTTGAGCTGCCGGCGATTCACGAGCCAGGAGACGTTCCGCCGTTCCGCTCTCGAGACACGGATCACCTTGACCGCGCCGTCGAAGCTCTCCCCGTTCTCGGCCGACAGCCCCACCACAAAGGCCTGATGGCCTCGCGCCGCCAGGGCGCGTCCGAACGACTGCACCGAGGAGCCGATGCCGCCGTGCGGCTCCGGGGGGTATTCGTTGCAGACGAACGCCACGCGCAGGGGTCGGCTCATCCCGTCAGGAACCCCATCAGTGCACGAAGCGGTTCACGAACCAGCCGGGGGAAGGACGTCAGGCTCGCGGTCAGGTACTGGACGTCGTCGGGGTCGAGCACCCGAAACCATCGGCTCGTTACGGCGTAGCCGACGGCCATGGTGGCGATCGACGCCACGAGGACCAGCCAGCTCCTCCCGCCGGCCGCGACGACCACGCCACAGGGCACGGCCGCCAGGGCGGCCGCGGCCGCGCTCCGGGCCACCCTCCCCAAAGGGACCGGCGCATTCAGAATCCGCGCGATATAGACGGTCCCCACGGTGACCCCGAGCAGCTGCAGACCCGACCGGGCGACCGCCGCTCCCGTGGGACCCCATCGCGGGATGACGAGGGCATAGGTCACGGCGGCCAGGACCGTCGTGTTGAGACCGGCGAGGGCGAGAAACCTGGAACGCTCCAGGGCATAAATGAGCGAGTTTCCGGCTGTCGACACCGCGCCGAACGAGGAAAAGGCCACGACGATCGCCGTCGGTGTCACGGCATCGGCGAACCGTTCGCCGAAGACGAGCGGAACGAGGATCGGCGCCGCCGTCGCCAGCCCGAAGCAGGCGGGAAAGACGAAGAAGGCGACGAGGCGCGTCGCCGCCGCGTAGGCCGCTCGTCCGGCGTCGAGCCTTCTTTCGGCGACGAGCTCCGCGATGTGGGGAAGGAGCGCGCCCCCGAGAAGCGTCGCCGGCTGCACGGCGACCAGGGCGACGGTGAGGGCCACCGAGAACATGGCCACGGCGCCGGCGCCCGCCGAACGTTCGAGAAAGTAGAACTCGAAGCGCGACCAGGCGAACAAGGAGAGGACGGTGGCGAGCCAGCTGTAGAAGGCGAATCGCCCGATCCGTTCACGAAGGACCGGGCCGGGCCGGAGACCCGCCGGGCGCCGGCCCAGAAGAACCAAGCCGAAGACGGCCTGTCCGAGGACGAAACCGGTGATCGCGCCGGCCCCGCCGCCGAACGCCGCCCCGAGGCCCACCGAAACGGCCTGGAGAGCTGCCGAAAGGACGCTCAGGAGGGCGAGGCGGCGGAACGCCTGGCGCCCCGCGAGAATCCCCTGCGCGAGGGACGAGAGCGTCACGCTGGTAGCCAGAAGCGACGTCACGAGCAGGAGATCGGGCCGGTCCCGCTGACCCCCCAGATGGCCGACCGCCCACGCCAGAGCCGCGGCCGGAAGCGCGAGCAGGACGCCGCGTTCCACGAGCCAGCGGGTCAGGCCCGCGGACTCGTCACGGCCTCCTTCCGCTGCCAGATAGCGCACGGCCACCTGCGGAAGGGCCAGGCCGGCGATCTGGGCTGCCGTGAAGGCGAGCCATTGGGCGTAAGCGGCTTCGCCCGTCCCGGAGGGTCCGAGCATTCGTGCGATCACGACCGCCGCCACCGCGCCGCCCGTGCCAATGCCCAGGCTCGCGACCGCGCTCCAGGACGTCTTTTCAGCGAGCGAAATCCGCACCGGATCGCGGTGACTCGAGGTCCCCTCGCTCGACGTGCCGTCCGGACCGGCGTCCCGGGGACTGCTCACGCGCGCTCCAGCACCCTCTCGTAAACGCCCGCCAGCCGCGCGGCCGTCACGTCCCACGAATAGCGTGCCGCCGCCCGCACGCCCCGGGCCCGCATGTCGGCCGCGACGGCCGGCTGCGCCAGCACCTCGGCCACGCAGCGCGTGAGTTCTTCCTCGTCCTCGGCGGCCGCCATGAGGGCCGCCTCACCGGCCACTTCCGGCAGCGAGCCCGCGTTCGAGCAGACGACCGGGAGTCCGCTGGCCATCGCCTCCAGAGGCGGCCACCCGAAACCTTCGTAGAGTGAAGGGAAGAGCAGGAGATCCGCGGCGATGTACAGCTGCGCCAGCTCCTCGATGGTCGCGCGCCCCGCTTCGCGGACGAAGGGTCTCAGCCTGAGACGCTCCATGAGGGCGCGTTGAGCCGGTCGCAGCGGCTCACCCACGCGGATGAGACAGGCGTCCGTTCCCTGATGGCGAAGCCTCGCGAGTATTCGCAGACAACCTTCGATGTTCTTGTAGAAACCGGTGTGGCCGACGTGAAGAAGCACCGGCCGGTCCAGTCCCAGCCTCCGCCGCGCCTCCTCGCGCTCTTCCGGGCGCGGGCGAAACGTGGCGTCGAGACCAGGGGGAATCACGTCGATCCGGTCGGCGTCGAGTTCGAGAAGCTCCACGAGGTCGCGCTGCGTCTGCTCCGAGACAGCGACCACAAAAGCGGCCCTCCGGAGGGGCCGGACGGATCGACGGAAAATGCTCGTCGCGATCGGATCGCGGTAGGCGGACCGGAACTTTCCCGCGGCGAGGGCCAGCAGGATCAGGTCGTGACACGTCACGACGACGCGCCTCGGATCGACCCAATTCACGAGGTGCGCCTGGGATTGCTCCACGATGTGGAAGATGCTCCCGCTCGCCCGGCGGGCGATGCGTGGATAGCGGACGAAGCGGCCCCACAGCGACTCGAGGCGCGAGAGGAGACCCACGCCGTGCAGTCGATCCGGGAGGAGGGACTCCGGGCTCACATGTTCGACGGCGAGCCCGCGCTGTTCCAGTGCGCCGCCGAGGTGCCGCGCATAGAGCCGCATGCTCGTGTTTTCGGAATCGCGGTATGCGTGAAACAGGACGACATGGCAGGGACCATGTGCGCCCGAAGCTCCGGCGTCGGTCTCGAGGCGGGTGCGGGCCATCCGGTCTTTGCGCTCGGCGTTTCCATTGACGCCCGATGATCGCGATCATAGCCTCCGGGCATCTTGATCCCCCCCGCGTGCTGCGGCGCCCGCCATGACTCCGGAGTCCTTTAGCTCGCGTGAGCGGGTTTCGAAGAGAGGGGCCGAGGTGAAGCTCCTTCTGAGCCTTCTGAACCTTCGTCCCGGCCGGGTCGGCGGAGCGGAGACGTACGTCCGCGAGCTTCTTCGGCACCTGCCCGGACACGCCGGAGACGACACGCTGGTCGCCGTGATGGACCGGGACCTGGCGAGGACCCTCCCGACCCCGGGCTTCGAGCGCATCGTCGTGAATCGGACCGGTCAGGAGGTCGTCGCCGAGCGGATCCTCGAGGCCTTCACGCCCTTCCGGGCCCGGGCGATCGAAGAGTCCTTCACGACGACCCGGGCCGACGCCGCGCTTTTTCCGCAGCAATCGATCTTTCCGAAGCGGGTCTCCATTCCCTCGGTGCTGACCGCCGTGGACATCCAGCACCTGCATCACCCGGAGCATCTCGGCCGGTTCGACAGGGCCTTCCGCCGGAGGATTTATTCGGACAGCCTCGCGCGGGCGCAGCGCATCATCTCGATCTCGGGCTGCACCCGGAAAGCGCTCGTCGAGAAAGCCGCCGTTCCCGACGAGAAGATCGTCGTCGTCCCGTTCGGCTGGTCGCCGCCCGACATCCCGAGCGCGGCCGACCTCCCGGGGCTGACGCCACCCTATCTCTTCTATCCGGCGGCGACGTACCCTCACAAGAACCACGAGCGGCTTCTCCGGACCTACGCCGAGCTGCGCCGGCGGGGGGACGTCGCCGCCCGGCTCGTCTTCTCCGGCCAGAAGACCGCGCTCTGGAAGCGGATCGAGAGCCTCGTCCGCACTCTCGGTCTCGAGCGCGACGTCGCGCATCTCGGCTTCGTTCCGTTCGAGACCGTGCAGCGCGTCTATCAGGGAGCCGAAGCGGTTCTCTTCCCAACGCTCTACGAAGGCTTCGGCCTGCCGGTCCTGGAAGGCGTCGGCTTCGGCAAACGCGTCATCACCTCACGGCTCGCCGTCTTCGACGAGGTCGGCGTCCCGAGGTGTAACCAGATCGACTTCTCTGACCCGGACCAGCTCCTGGCCGCGCTCCGTCTCGAGGAGCCGACCGTGCTCGAAAAGAAACCTTGGACTTGGCCCGAGATGGCTGCAGCCACGCTGGACGTCCTCCGGGACGTCGCCCGCCAGGCGACGCGCTGATCCGGAGCCGATGATGCTCCTGGCGCTCCTAGGGCGTGGTGTCCCGAATCGCCGGCGCGGCATCGGTCATCGCGGAGTCGCCGCCGCCGGTTCGAACGGATTCACCGCTCGGCCCCTCCTCGGGGACCTGCGGCTCGAGAGACCTGGGGCGCGGGGAATTCTGAACGTCAAGGACAATGGCCTGGAGGAGGAGTTGCACGCCCAGGATAAACGGGACAGCGGCCAGAATGACCGTGCCGGTCGGTGTGGCTCGCCCGAGACGGGCGCTCTGTCGCCACTGATACGCGCCGAAGATCCCGCCGAAGGCCGCCAGCAGGAATCCGGCGAGAAGAAAGACGGCGACGGGTGACACGTCGTAGAAAAGGTAGCGCCAGAAGACCCTCCGCAGAAACCCGGCCAGCAGACGCGGCGGAAAAAGAAAGAGCACCCACCCCGGCCAGAGGGACGAACTCTCCTCGCCATACCGCGCCGGCATGGGTACATCGACGACGCGGGCGCCGATGCTGTTCAGCCGGATGAGCATGTCATTCTCGAAGAAATACCCACGGGCCAGCTTCTCCAGCGAGACACGGCGCAATACGCCGGCCTGGATCGCGACGAATCCGTTCTGCGGATCCAGCACGTGCCAATAGCCAGAGGCGAGCTTTGTCAGAAAGGTCAGCCCGATGTTTCCCGCGAACCGGACCCACGGCATCGAGCGCAGTTCATCGAAGTGGTGAAAGCGACAGCCTTTTGCGTATTCGGCGTGCCCGCGCAGGAGCGGTGCCACGAGGGTCGGGATGAGGGTCGGGTCCATTTGCCCGTCTCCATCGCACTTCACCATCACGTCCGCGCCCGCCTCCAGGGACGCACGAAAGCCGGTGATCATGGCTCCGCCGACACCCTCGTTTCGTTCGTGCCGGAGCACGTAGACCCGGGGATCTTTCAGCGCCTCGACGGCGGCCGCCGTTCCGTCCGGCGAGGCGTCGTCAACGACGAAAACGAGATCGACTTCGGGGGGAATCGCCGAAACGACGCCAGCGATCTGTCGCTCGACGCGGTAAGCGGGGAGAACGACAGCGATCCGTTTTCCCTTGATCACGACGGGAGATTACCAGTCGCCCTTGACGTCTGGCTTCAAGGCATCGAGGACCCGTTCCTCACTCTTATGATGACAGCGTGATCCCCGACGCCATCTATGTGCCGGCGATTCTGCCGCTCATGGCCCTCGCCGGGTCGGTCCTCTCCGTTCATCGGCTCTCCGGGAACGACAGCGCGTGGCGGCGATCCGTCCTGCTGGGCAGCACGCTGTGGGGAACCGGCCTCGTCGTGGCGACGGAGAGTCTCGGCGTGTTCAACGCCTTGACGAGGGGCTCCGTGGCGGCCTTCTGGATCGCCGCCGTCGTCGCGATCGTCCTGGCGTCACGGAAGGGGGTGCGGGACGTCCTGCGTCCGTCTCCCGCCGGATCCGACACCGCGATCCGACGGGGGTTCGCCATGGCTCTCGTCCTCCTCTTCTCGACCGAAGCCCTGATCGCGATTCTCGCTCCCCCCATGAACTGGGACTCGATGACCTACCACCTGCCGCGCGTGATGCACTGGTCGCAGAACGGCACGACCTCGTTCTTCCCGACGCACATCACCCGCCAGGACTGGCTTCAGCCCGGTGCGGAATACGTTCTTCTTCATCTGCAGCTGCTGTGCGGCGGGGACCGGCTTCTCAATCTGGTCCAATGGCTGGCGTCCGTCGGTAGCGTCATCGCCTCGTCCGCGATCGCGGCCGAGCTTGGCGCCGGGACGGCCGGGCAGTGGCTCGCGGCCGTCGCGACGGCGACCGTTCCTATGGCCGTTCTCCAGTCCTCGAGCACGCAGAACGACCTCGTCGTCGGATTCTGGCTTTCCTGCATGGTCTTCTCGATCCTCCGGTTCCGACGAACCGGCCGGCTTCAGGACGCCCTGGGGGCCGGGCTCGCGCTGGGGCTCGCGCTTCTCACGAAGGGGACGGCCGGGCTCCTCGCGGCGCCGTTCGTGGCGACGGTCCTCCTGCCTCCCTCCGCCCGACGCGTGAAAGCTCTCGTGCTGATGGCGGTTGTCGCGATGGGAATCAACGCCCCGTTCCTGCTCCGCAACGTACGGGTCTTCGGCAGCGCCGGCGGCCCGGCGGCGATTCGCGAGACCCTCCTGAACGTCCGACACGATCCCGGAGGTATCGGCGCGAACCTGTTGCGGAACGCCGCGATTCATTTCGGGACCCCTTTCGAAGGAGCGAACCGCGTGGCGCGGCGTGTCGTGCTTTGGATCCTCGGAACAGAGGCCAACGATCCGGGGCAGATCTGGCCCGGGGCGACGTTCGACATCCCGGGGAGTCGGTACCGGGAAGATCGCGACGGGAACCCGCTCCATCTGGCGCTTTTTCTCGGCGCGGTCCTCGCGATGTCCTCCTCGCGCAGCCGGCGGGATGTGACGTCCACGCTCTACGTCCTCTGTCTGCTCGCCTCGTTCGTCCTCTTTTCGGCCGCTCTCCGCTGGCAGCCCTGGCACTCGCGACTGCACCTGCCGCTCTTCCTGCTCGCCGGACCCGTCATCGGACGGGCGCTGGGTCGCGGGCGGCGACATGCCGTCGCTATCGGAAGCGTCTGCCTCGCAGCGGTGATCCCGTGGCTTCTGGGAAACGCCACGCGTCCGCTCATCGGAAACTGGAGCGTTTTCCACACCCCTCGGCCCTGGATGTATTTCGCGAGCCGGCCCGCGATCGCGAGGGACACTCTCGACGCGGTCGACTACCTCGTGGCGACGGACAAGAGGGAGGTGGGTCTCGTTCTGGGCGGGGACGACTACGAGTATCCGCTCTGGGCGCTGCTCCGGCAGCGGTCGCGGGGAGCCGTCCGAATCCGACACGTCAACGTCGCGAACGAGACGGCCACTCTCCCCGCCCCCGCCGAGGATTTCATTCCGCAGGCGCTGGTGACGACGGGACCGCGGCGTCCCGTCGAGACGGTCTGGGGACCCTACAGCCCGGTCTGGAGTTCAGGCCCCCTGACCGTGTTGTTCCCTCGCCGCTAGCTACCCGTTCCACCCTTCCGCTTTGAGCCCCAGGGTGATCAGCGCGTCCGCGAGAACGGCCGCGCTCGGCGCGTCGGCGCCCAGGGCCTCCTCGAAGCGCGCGCGGACCGTCGCCTCCCGCGCCTCGTCGCGGATCGGGCGCCCGCTTCCGCGCTTGATCTCGGCCACGGCGCGGCAGAGGGAGAGCCGCCGCGAGACGCTCCGGCCGATCTCGGTGTCGACCCGGTCGATGGCGCGGCGGACGCGCTCGACCGAGCCGCTCGGCCCCGGGAGGAAGCCGAACTCGTCGAGGAGCGTTTCCAGATCCTCCGGTAGGAGCGCCTGCGGCCCGTCGCAGAGAGCGCTCTCCGGGACGTCGTGCACCTCGATCATCAGTCCGTCGGCTCCCGCGCCCCACGCCGCGCGCGCGAGGCCCGGGACCAGCTCGCGCCGCCCGGCCGCGTGCGACGGGTCGGCGAGGAGCGGCAGATGGGTCAGGCCCCGCGCCACGAGGAGGCCGCCGAGGTCGAGCGTGCCGCGAGTCGACTTCTCGAAGGTGCGGATGCCGCGCTCGCAGAGCATCACGTCGCGGCTCCCTCCCTCGAGGACGTACTCCGCCGCGGCGAGCCATTCCTCAACCGTCGTCCCGAAGCCGCGCTTCAGGAGCACCGGCCGACCGGTCTTTCCGGCCTCGCGGAGGAGGTCGTAGTTCTGGCAGTTGCGGGCGCCGATCTGGAGGACGTCGGCCACCTCGGCGACCGGTCCGACCTGCGCGGGCGCCATGACCTCCGTCACGATCGGAAGGCCGACCGAGTCCCCCGCCGCCTTGAGCCACGCGAGCGCCTCGAGGCCGTGCCCCTGGAACGCGTAGGGGCTGGTCCGCGGCTTGAAGACGCCGCCGCGGAGTGCCGTCGCGCCGGCGCGGGCGACCTCCCGGGCCAGCCGCATCACCTGGTCCGGCGACTCCACGGCGCAGGGTCCCGCGATGATCGCGCGGCGTCCGCCTCCGACGACGAAGGGCCCGATGGTGACGACGGTCGGCGGGCGGACCTCCGTGGCCCGCGGAAGGTCTTTCAGGCGCGGCGGCGGAACGTGGTCCGGCGTCGGCCCCAGCCAGAGAAGAATCTCCCCCGCGCGCGCCTTCAGCCCCGACGCCTTTTGAAGCGACGCGGCCGGAAGGAGGGCGAAGCCGTTCACCGGCGACTCCGGCGTCCCCGGCAGGGCCAGGATCTCGGCGCCGCTCTCGACGAGCGCCGCGGCGAGGCGTGCCCCGGCGAAGCGGAGAGCGCGGACCGTCGGCACCCTCGTCGCCCCGTTCGCCCGGACGAGCCGGAAAAATCGGGTGGCGTTGGGACGGACGTCGGAGACGTCCTCCTCCAGGATGACGAGCCCCGCCTCGAGCGCGGCCTCTTCGGCGCAGACCGCCGCGCGCGGGCCGCCGAGCGCCGCGACGCGCTGGGCGGCCTCGGCCGTGTCGTACGTCTCGAACGGAACGGCGTCGAGGCGCGAGAGGAGCCGGACACACTGCCGGAGGGCCGGCGGCTGCGACCAGACCTCGCGCACGCCCGCCAGCTCGACGCCGTGCGGAGCGGCGAGGACGAGGCGGACGGGGATCTCGATCTCGTCCGCGACGACGAGGCCGGGTGCATCCGCCGAGAGCGTCCGCGCCAGCGCCTCGAGCGGCTCGAGGACCGGCCCGGCCACGGTGGTCGCCGCCGGGATCACCGCCTCGTCCACCTCGCCGGCGACGAGGGCGCGGAGGAGACGATCGAACGACGGGTACGGAACGGGCCGGCCGCACCGGGCGGCCGCCCGGGCCGAGAAGGAGCCCGGCTGTCCCTGGTAGCCCGCGCTCGGGCTCGCCACCGGCGTCGTCGCGTCGTCGTCCCGGATGGTCTCGCTCATCGTCTCCTCCACGTCCCGAAGATGAAAAAAGCCCCCCTCCGCCGCTCGTTTCGGGGAGGGGGGCTTCTGGTGAAGCCCGGGTGTGTCGCGCGGCCTAGCGGGCCGGCCCCCTCCCCGTCGCCGGATACGAATAGCCGGCGAAGAAGGTAAAGCCGAACCCGACGTGCAGTGCGTTCATCGAGGGAAACAGGGTACCGCGCCTGTCAAGCCGCCTCACTTCGCGATCGTCGCCCCTTCGATGAGGACGGCGTAGACGTAGCCTGCGCCGAAGTCCTTGTCGAGGCCCACCGTGCCACGGACGAGGACGACGTCTCCGACGGCGACGGCGTCGTTCGTCGTGATCGTCACGTCGTCGTCCTTCTTCTCGCGGGAGCCCGAGCCGTCGCGCAGATGGATCCAGTTCCGCCCCATGACGCCGGCCGTGAACTTCACGACCTTCCCGCGAACGGCGACCTCCTGCCCCTTGAGCGCCGCCTTCTGCGCGAACAGCTCGGCGACGGTCTTTCCGCTGGCCCCTTCGGCCTTCCTGACGTCGATCCTCCCGGCGTCGGCCGGCCCGGAGGCCGCCATGGCGTGCTGCGCGGCCATCTGCTGGCGAACGTCCTTGTCGGCCCCGGGGACGTGGCCCGGCGCGACGGGCGCGGCCGCGACGGCCGCGGCATTCGGTCCCGGGGCGGCCAGCTCCCCGAAGACGATCCGGTCGAACTTCCGTTTCAGCGTCTTGCTCTCGAACCCGTCCATCGGAGCGGCATTGACGACCGTGACCTCGTCGCCCGTCTTCACTGCGGCTTTCGTCACGGCGGCCCACATCTCGCCGCCTTCCGTCTTCAGGCGCATGTACGTGTAGTCCGAGGCCCCGAACGTCTCCTGAACGACGCCGCGGACGGTCAGAAGGCCGGGCGCCGCGTTCGTCGCTCCCGCCGTGGCCGGCGACGCCACGGGAGGGGCGGACGTCGTGGGGACTCCGGTCGGAGCGGGCGCCACGGCAGTCGACGCCGGCGCCTTCTTCTGTCCGCAACCGAGGGCGAGGAACGCAAGAACAACGACGAGGGAGGGACGCTTCAAGGGACGCTCCTTCGTGGAATTCGCCGGGCTCCCGGCGGACCGGCGGCTTCTTATATCAGGTCACGACCCGCTTCGATGCGGCGGGAGGCCTACGCCCGGTCGGAGACGAGCCAGGAGAGGACCGTCGACACGACCGAGATGAGAAGGGCCCCGAGGAAGGCCGCGACGAAACCGTCCACGCGGAAGTCGATCCCGAGCTTCCCGCCGAGCCAGGCCGTCAGCATCAGCATCACCGCGTTCACGACGAGCGTGAAGAGGCCGAGCGTCAGGAGGATGACCGGACAGCTCACCAGCTTCAGGAACGGCTTGATCAGGGCGTTCAGGACGCCGAAGACGATGGCGATCGCGAAGACGGAGCCGACGCCCCCGGCGTCGATGCCGGGGACGAGGCGCGCGGCCACCCAGAGGGCCGCCGCGTTGACGAGAATCCGGACGAGCAGCTTCATGGTGGCGCCCATTCTAGAGGAGGGCCCACCGTACAATCCCGGCCATGCCGGACCGGAAGTACCGCCAGAAGGGTTACCAGGACAACGCTCCGCGCGCACCTCGCGACGGGACGCCGGAGGGAGCACCCAAGCGGCTGGAGGGGGCACCGAAGGGGCGGGGCGCGGAGCGAGACCGCGCCGAGGTCTTCCGCTGCAAGGTCTGCGGCGAGAAGAACGACCCCGAGGTGGCCACCGCCTCCCTCTGCCGGAAATGCTCGGCGCCACTCCACGCCTGCAACCAGTGCCGCTTCTTCGACGGCGCGGCGCGCTGGCAGTGCCGGGCCGGGATTTCCGCCCCGGTCACCGCCAAGTCGCGGTCGAACGACTGTGCCCTGTACGCCCCCGTCGTCATGCTCGACCTGACAGGATCCAGGGCGGCCGACACGCCCGACCAGGCGCGGTCCGCCTTCGACAAGCTCTTCGGGAAGAGATAGCGCCAGCAACGGACGTCGAGGCCGTGCTCGTCGCGCTTCCTCCGGCGAGACGGATTGAAGTGTTTCTTCCCGGTCCGGACGTGTCAAACGGGCCGGGGAGGCCGCACCCACGCGATCACGACCCCGGGTGCCCCGCTGCCCGTCGCGATCCCGCGCGCGCACCGCCACCCCGCGCTCCGGAGGGCGCCGGGACCTTCCGGGCCCGTCACATACCAGAAGGCGGAAGCCGGAGGCTCCGCCACGAGATCCGCCGGCGTTCGGAGAGGGAGCCGCGGTAACGGGATGCGGGCGTCCGCCGGACCCGACAGCATCTCGAGAACGAGAGGGTGACGGATGGCCCCCGGATCGAGGACACAGGGGGCGTCGCCGAGCTGCCGGAGGTGCCGGCCGGCCGCGGTCTCCTGTTCCCCGAAGGCTCTTTCGACCTGCGGGTCGAAGGGCCATTCCGCGAAAAACGGCACCGTCTCCGCGGCGAACGTAAGCACCACGACCGCCGGAAGGAGGATGCCGCCGCGGACACGTCCCGCGGCCTCCCACCTGTCGCTCCACCGGATCGCCGTGGCAGCGGACCAGATCAGAATCGGGCCGACCAGTGCGCACGTCCGGAAGGTGTTCGGCGCGCCGCCGGGGTCGGAGAGAATTCCGGCTGCGAGCATTCCGGAGGAGATGAGGAGCAGGAGAATCTCCCCCGGCTCGCCGTCGAAGGCCCGGCGGGCTGTGCCGGCCGCACCAACGAGGGCTGCCGCCCCGAGAAGCGGCAAGACGACGCCGCGGCCGGGAAGGACGTGCCGCGGATTGGGGTCCCGCGTGAACAGCGACAGCCCCGTGTACTGAAACGTGTTGTAAGCGAAGGAGACCGGAAGGCCGAAGACGCCTTCGGCGCGCGGCACGGAGACGTCTCGGACCGGTCTTCCGAGGTGGACATCCCGGGCGTGTCCGCCGACGCGTGATACATCGGAGAGGAGCGGGACCACGAACGGGGCTGCCGCCAGGCCCCCGAAGAGCCAGCCGACGAGGACGAGTCTCCGGACCGCCTTTCGGCGGAGCGCCCCAATCGTGAAGAGGGCGAACGTTGGCGCGACCGCCCATGCGGCCGTGTGCGTGTGAAGGGACAGGCCAACCGCTCCGCCGGCCAGCGCCGCAAAGGCCGCCTTACCGGTCCGGCGCGCCGCGAGAGTGGCCGCCGCGGCCCCGAGAACGAGGGGAACGTTCAGGGCGGCGACGGAGCCCCACCGGGAGACGATGAGCGGCCAGCTCGCAACCCCCGCAAGAGCGAGGGAGAAGAGTGCGGCCCGGCGCCCATAGAGTTCCCCCGCCAGCCAACAGACCGCGGCTGGAATGAGACAGCCCGGAAGGGCCGAGACGGCGAGGGAGCCGAGTTCGGTCCGGCCGAAGAGGCCGTACACCGCCCGCGCAAGGAGCAGGTAGGAGTTCGAGATGTACTCGTGCGTCTCTCCGCCCGTCACGAGGGGGGTCGCTCCGGCCCACGAGAGCCGTGCGGGCTCTCTGAGGACGGGAAGCGTCTCGTAGAGCGTGTCGACCCAGAGACCCGGCGGGACGAGGCCGGCGGCGATCCATCGGAGGGGTATGCCCGCCGCCGCGACGAAAAGAAGGAGCGCGGCCCCCCCCGGTCCCGCGTGAAGCCCCCTGGCGTCGGCCGGATTTCCTCCCGGTCCCTCGACGGTCCGACGGAGGATCCATCCGGCCAGAGCACCGGCGGCGGCGGCAAGGCCCGCGTTCCGGAACCACAGAAGCGCGACGAGCAGCGCCGTCTCTTGCGAGAAGAAGAAAAGAACTTCCCACCGGTCCCTCCGGGCGAGCAGGACGAACGTCTGCAGCGCGACGAAGAGCCCGAAGAGAACGGCCGCCCGTCCGAGCGGCCGTTTCGCTTCCGTCATCGTCTCAGAGTATCGCTCCGGTCGGGGAACCCGGAGGGGGTCCGGGGAATCCGGCAGGCTGCCGGTTCCGCCCGGTTCATTTCAGCTGCAGCCGCTCGTCGCGCCGCAGTTCATGCACTTGTAGCAGGCGGCGCACCGCACCATGATGCTCCCGCACTCGTGGCAGCTCGGGGCGTCGGCGCTGTTCTGGAATGTTGCCGTGACGCGAATCGGCTCCCCGGCCGGGGCGGCGAAGCCGATCGGTCGCGCCTCGGCGGCCTCCGCCTTCGGCACGGAGGCGACGGCGGCACTGATCGTCGCCGCCTTCTCGGCCGGCACCGGCTCGAGGACTGCGGCCCGCGACGCCGTGTCGTTTCCAAGGGCGGAGCCGGTCGGCGCCTCCCGGGCGACGACGCCGACGCGCTCCTTGAGGTCGGCCGAGAGGAACTTCGAGGCGAGCCATCGGAAGATGTAGTCGACGAGGCTCTTGGCGATCGGGATTTCTGGGTTCTTCGTGTAGCCGGCCGGCTCGAACCGCATGTGGCTGAACTTCTCCACGAGCGCCTCGAGCGGGACCCCGTACTGGAGCGTCAGCGAGATGGCCGTGGCGAAGGCGTCCATGAGGCCCGAGATCGTCGAGCCTTCCTTGGCCATCGTCAGGAAGATCTCGCCCGGCGTCCCGTCCTCGTAGAGCCCGACGGTGACGTACCCCTCGTGGCCGGCTACGGAGAACTTGTGTGTGATGGCGCGGCGCTCGTCCGGGAGCTTCCGGCGTCGCGGGGCCGTCGGGGCGGCTGTCACCGGGGCCGGCGCCACCGCGGGGGCGGCCGTCCCCTTCTTCCCCTTCACGGCGTCGTCGCTCTTCGAGGCCGCCGTGTTGAGGGGCTGGGTCCGCTTGCAGCCGTCGCGGTAGACCGCGATGGCCTTGAGGCCCAGCTTCCACCCCTCGCGGTAGACGTTCTCGATCTCCTCGACCGCGGCGTCGGGAGGGAGGTTCACGGTCTTCGAGATCGCGCCGGACAGGAAGGGCTGGGCGGCCGCCATCATCCGGACATGCCCCATCGGGGCGATGGATCGCGTCCCGCCGACGGCCTTGAAGGCGCAGTCGAAGACGGGGAGGTGCTCGGGCTTGAGCCCCGGCGCTCCCTCGATCGTCCCCTTCTCGTCGATCCAGTTGACGATGGCGTTCGTCGCGGCCTCGTCGTAGCCGAGCCGGAGGAGCGCGTGCGGGACGGTGTTGTTGACGATCTTGATCGTCCCGCCGCCGACGAGCTTCTTGTACTTCACGAGGGCGAGATCCGGCTCCACGCCGGTCGTGTCGCAGTCCATCATGAAGCCGATCGTCCCGGTCGGGGCGAGAACGGTCGCCTGCGCGTTCCGAAAGCCGTGCTGGCGCCCCGACTCCTGCGTCAGGTCCCACACGGCGCGCTGCGCTTCGAGGAGGTCCTTCGGGACGCCGATCCGGGGCACGGCGTACGCCGCGTCGCGGTGCATGTCGATGACCTCGAGGAACGCGTCGCGGTTCGGGGCGTAGTGGGCGAAGGGCCCGAGCTCGGCCCCGAGCTTCGAGGAGGTCAGGAAGGCCTGCCCGTGCATGAGGCTCGTCACGGCAGCGGCGTAGTGGCGCCCCTCGTCGCTGTCGTAGGGGAGGCCGTTGTACATGAGGAGCGCGCCGAGGTTGGCATAGCCGAGGCCAATGGGACGGAAGTCGTGCGAGTTCTTCTCGATGGCCGCCGTCGGGTAGGAGGCCTCGTCGACGAGGATCTCCTGC
>Ga0315281_10007563_pt1 | contig 15271 bp, 15 predicted proteins | sample YL17G07_0_MG_FD_204540 | JGI IMG/M metagenome (GOLD analysis project Ga0315281, IMG submission 204540) | Sediment microbial communities from Yellowstone Lake, YNP, Wyoming, USA - YL17G07_0 | ecosystem: Environmental > Aquatic > Freshwater > Lake > Sediment | place: USA: Wyoming | collected...
CGGCTGATGAACGAGCTTTATATCAATATCAAGCTCGACCGCGAGGAGCGCCCCGATCTCGACGCCATCTACCAGTCGGCCCTGGCGCTGTTGGGCCAGGCCGGCGGTTGGCCTCTGACGATGTTCCTAACACCGACCGGGCATCCGTTCTGGGGCGGCACCTACTTTCCGCCCACCGCTCGCTGGGGCCGGCCCGGTTTTCCCGAGGTTCTCAAAAGCATCGCCGAGATCCATGCCCGCGAGCCCGACAAAGTCGCCACCAATGTCGAGACCTTGCGACAAGCCATGGCGCCGCTGGCGCTCTCGCGCGGCGGCGGCCCCATCGGGCCCGAGGCGCTGGCGCGGGCGGCGGCATCGCTGTTCGAAAACGTGGACCCGGTCCACGGCGGCATCGGCGAGGCGCCCAAGTTTCCCCAGTGCGCCATCTTCGAGCTGCTGTGGCGCCAGGCCCGCCGAAGCGGGATCGCGCGTTATCGCCAGGCAGCCCTGATGACCGCACGCCACATGTGCCAAGGCGGCATCTACGATCACTTGCGCGGCGGCTTCGCCCGCTACACCGTGGACCGACATTGGTTGGCGCCGCATTTCGAAAAGATGCTCTACGACAACGCCGCCCTGATCGAGCATCTGTGCTTGCTGTGGCAGGACACGCGCGAACCGCTGTTCGCCGCGCGTGTTGGCGATACGATTTCCTGGCTGCTGGCCGACATGCGCGCCGATCCCGGAGCCAACGGCCGGCGCGGCTTCGCCAGTTCGCTTGACGCGGACAGCGAGGGCGAGGAGGGCAAATACTATGTCTGGAGCGCCGGCGAGATCGACCGGGCGCTCGGGCCCGACGCTCTCCCCTTCAAGGCCTTCTATGGCGCCACGCCCGAAGGCAACTGGGAAGGCCATAATATCCTGAACCGCCTGCACGCCGCCGATGACGGTGGCGACGAAACCTGGCTTGGCCCCGCCCGCGCCACGCTTCTCGCCCGGCGCGCCGTCCGCGTGGCCCCAGGGCGCGACGACAAGGTCTTGGCCGATTGGAACGGCATGATCGTCGCCGCCCTGGCTACCGCCGCCGCCGTCTTCGAGCGCGCCGACTGGCTCGCCGCCGCCGAGGAAGCCTTCGCCTTCGTCGCCGTCGATATGGCCGAGGGCGACCGCCTCTGTCATGCCTGGCGCCAGGGCCGGCAGGCGCATCCCGCTGTGCTCGAGGACTACGCGCAGATGTGCCGCGCCGCCCTTGTGCTCCATGAGGTCACCGCCAAGCCGCACTATCTAACCCAAACCGAATCCTGGCTCGCCACGGTCGAGCGTCATTACGCCGATCCCGCCGGTGGCTATTTCACCGCCGCCGACGATACCCGCGATGTCATCCTGCGCCTCAAGACCGCCGCCGATAATCCAACGCCCTCCGGCAACGCCGTCCTGCTCGGCGTCTTTGCCCGGCTTTATTACCTGACCGGGCAAGCCGCCTGGCGTGACCGGGCCGATGCCCTCGTCGCCGCCTTTTCCGGCGAGCTGGCGCGCAATATTTTCCCCCTCGCCAGCTTTCTCAACAACGTCGAGCTGCTTGGGGATGGGGTTCAGGTGGTCGTGGTCGGCGAGCCAAACGCCGCCGACACCAGGGCCCTGGTTCGCGCCGTCTATGGCGCCGCCACGCCCACCCGCGTTCTCTCGGTGCTGCCGCCCGGCGGCAGACTGTCCCCGGCGCATCCGGCTCACGGCAAAACCGACATCGCCGGCGGCGCCGTGGCCTATGTCTGCCGCGGCCAGGCCTGCTCGCTGCCCATCACCGCTGCCGATGCCCTTGCCCGCGCCCTGGCACCGGCCTAACGTTCGGCTGTTCCGGAAGGCCGGCCGTTATGATCGACATTCCCGTCATCGAAACCGAGCGCCTGTCGCTGCGCGCCATGCGCGAAGGCGATCTCGACGCCTACGCCGCCCTGCTCGCCGATGCCGAGGTCATGGAGTTCATGGGCGGGGCGGGCGGCCGCGAGGACGCTTGGCACTCGATTGCCTTTCTGCTCGGCCACTGGGCCCTTCGCGGCTACGGCATCTGGGCGCTCGAAGAGCGCGCCAGCGGTGTCTTTGTCGGTCGGGCCGGATTGCTGCGCCCGGAAAACTGGCCGGCGACGGAAATCGCCTGGATGCTGGCGCGGCCCTATTGGGGCCGGGGCTACGCCACCGAAGCAGCGAAAGCGGCGAAGGCTTGGGCGGGCAAAGCCTTCCCGGCCGAGCCGCTGGTCAGCTTGGTGGCGCCGGACAACACGCGCTCGATCGCCCTCGCCCGTCGCCTGGGCGCCCGAGAGGACGGCATCCACCTGCTGCATGGCAAGGAAACACTGATCTTTCGGCACTAGCGACCATGACCCTCGCCCGCCTCACCATTCGCTCCCCACTCGGCCCGCTGACGCTGGCCGAGGAAGACGGCCGCCTGGTTTCGCTCGCCTGGGGTGAGGCTCCCCATGCCGACCACACGGCCCTGCTGGCGGCGGCAGCGGCCCAGCTCGATGGCTATTTCTATTGCGGGCTCAGACAATTCGAATTGCCGCTGGCCCCGTCCGGAACGCCCTTCCAGCGCCGCGCCTGGCAGGCCATGAGCGAGATTCCCTTCGGCCGTACGCTCACCTATGGCGCGCTTGCCCACCGCCTCGGCTCGTCGGCGCGCGCCGTCGGCAGGGCTTGCGCCAGCAACCCGATCTCTATCATCATCCCCTGCCATCGCCTGCTGGCCGCGACCGGGCTTGGCGGCTATTCCGGCGGCGCCGGCCTCGCCAGCAAGCGCTTCCTGCTCGACCTCGAAGGCGTCCCGGCCGACGGCCAGGCCCTGTTGCCGCTATCGTGATTTTCGCGCCGACACCCGACAAAGGAGCTCGGCATGACCACCACCATCTCCGTCCCCGGCGGCACCTTTTCCGCCTATGTGGCGGAACCTAAGAACCTGAAGCCCGGACAAAAGCGGCCGGGCATGCTGGTGATCCAAGAGATCTTCGGCGTCAACGCGGTCATGCGCGCTGTCTGCGACGAGTGGGCCGGGCGTGGTTATATAGCCCTTTGCCCCGACCTGTTCTGGCGCCAGGAACCCAACATCGACATCACCGACCAGAGCCAGGCCGAATGGCAAAAAGCCTTCGCCCTCTATCAAGGTTTCGACGAAGCCAAGGGCGTCGAGGATCTGAAGGCGGCGCTCGCCCACCTGCGCCGCCTGCCGTCGGGCAACGGCCGGGCCGGCACGCTCGGTTTCTGCCTGGGCGGAAAACTCGCCTATCTCGTGGCCACGCGCGCCGATGCCGATTGCAACGTCAGCTATTACGGCGTCGGCATCGACAAGGCCCTCGACGAATCGCCGCGGATAGCCAAACCGCTGCTGATGCACATCGCCGAGAAAGACCGTTTCGTCCCGCCCGAGGCCCAGGCCCAGATCAAGAGCCGTCTCGGCGGCAACGCCCACATCGCCTTGCACGTCTATCCGGGCGTCGATCACGCCTTCGCCCGCAAGGGCGGCGAGCACTGGAATGCGGCGGCGGCGGACTTGGCGGCACGCCGCACGAACGACTTCATCGCTCTTCACCTGCCCTCATAGCGGAGACCCCCACATGACCAAGACCGGCGCCATCCGCTTCGCCACGACCGGCGGCCCCGACGTTCTTGTCTGGGAGCAGATCGATTTGGACTCGCCCGGCGCCGGCGAGGTGCTGTTGCGTCATACCGCCATCGGCCTCAACTACATCGACAACTATCATCGCAGCGGGCTTTATCCCGTGCCTCTGCCCTCGGGGCTCGGCGGCGAGGCCGCGGGTATCGTCGAGGCTGTCGGGGCGGGTGTCGACGAGGTGAAGGTCGGCGACCGCGTCGTCTATTGCTCCGGCCCACTCGGCGCCTATGCCGAGCATCGCCTGATTGCCGCCGACCATCTCATCAAGCTGCCCACCGCCATCGACGGCCGCGTCGGCGCCGCCGCGCTGCTTCAGGGCCTGACCGCCTGGTACCTGGTCCGGCGCACCCATGTCGTCAAACCCGGCGAAACCGTCCTCGTCCACGCCGCCGCCGGCGGCGTCGGCCTCATCCTGGTGCAATGGGCGAAGCACCTGGGCGCCACGGTCATCGGCACCGTCGGCAGCGAAGAGAAGGCGGCGCTCGCGAGCCGCCACGGCTGCAATCACACCATTCTCTATCGTCATGAAAAAGTCTCGGACCGGGTGCGCGAACTCACCGGCGGCAAGGGCGTGCCGGTGGTTTATGACGGCGTCGGCAAGGACACCTTCGCCGACTCGCTCGACTGCCTCGCCCCCTTGGGCCTGATGGTGAGTTACGGCAACGCCTCGGGCGCGGTGCCCCCGTTGGATATCCTGACGCTCACGCGCAAAGGGTCGCTGTTCCTGACCCGGCCGACGCTTGGCACCTACACCCCGACGCGCCAAGCCCTCGAGGCCGCGACGGACGAACTGTTCGGCTTGATCGCCGACGGCACGATCAAGATCGAGATCAATCGGACCTTCGCCTTGAAGGACGCCGCCCTGGCCCATCGGGCCATCGAATCCCGGGCCACGACCGGCAAGACGCTGCTGTTGCCGTGACGCCCTACCGTCTTACTGATTCATCTGGCCAAAGAAGTCGGCATTGCTCTTGGAATGCTTCATCTTGTCCAACAGGAACTCCATCGCGTCGGTGACGCCCATCGGCATCAGGATGCGGCGCAGCACCCACATCTTTGAGAGCGTCGCCTTGTCCACCAGCAACTCTTCCTTGCGCGTGCCCGACTTGGTGATGTCGATGGCCGGGAAGGTGCGCTTGTCGGAGAGCTTGCGGTCGAGGATGATTTCCGAGTTACCGGTGCCCTTGAACTCCTCGAAGATCACCTCGTCCATGCGGCTGCCGGTGTCGATAAGCGCCGTGGCGATGATGGTCAGCGAGCCGCCTTCCTCGATATTACGGGCGGCGCCGAAGAAGCGCTTGGGCCGCTGCAAGGCATTGGCATCGACGCCGCCGGTCAAAACCTTGCCCGACGACGGCACCACGGTATTGTAGGCGCGCGCCAGGCGCGTGATCGAATCCAACAAAATCACCACGTCGCGCTTGTGCTCGACCAGGCGCTTCGCCTTCTCCAGCACCATTTCCGTCACCTGCACATGGCGCGTCGCCGGCTCGTCGAAGGTCGAGGACACGACCTCGCCCTTCACCGTGCGCTGCATGTCGGTCACTTCCTCCGGCCGCTCGTCGATCAGCAGGACGATCAGGTAGACCTCGGGATGGTTGGCCGAGATCGAATGCGCCATGTTCTGCAGCATGATCGTCTTGCCGGTGCGCGGCGGCGCCACGATCAGGGCGCGCTGGCCCTTGCCCTGGGGGGCGATCAGGTCGATGACGCGCGTGGTTAGATCCTTCTTGGTCGGATCCTCCATCTCCAGATTCAGTTTCTCGTCGGGATAGAGCGGCGTCAGGTTGTCGAAATTGATGCGGTGGCGAATCTTGTCCGGGTGATCGAAATTGATGGTGTTGACCTTGAGCAGCGCGAAATAGCGCTCGCCTTCCTTGGGCGAACGCACCTGGCCCTCGACCGTGTCGCCGGTGCGCAAGGCAAAACGGCGCACCTGGCTCGGGCTCACATAGATGTCGTCTGGCCCCGGCAAATAACTGGCCTCGGGCGAGCGCAGGAAGCCAAAGCCGTCCTGCAGGATCTCGAGTACGCCGTCGCCAAAGATGGCCACGTCGTTCTCCGCCAACCTTTTCAGAATGGCGAACATCATGTCCTGCTTCCTGAGGTTGCTGGCGTTCTCGATGGCCAGCTCCTCGGCATAGGCAAGCAGGTCCGCCGGCGTCTTGCGCTTCAGTTCTTGGAGGTTCATGGGCGTGCGTCTCTCTTTGAGCGAAACTATTGATAGAAAAAGGAAAACAGGCGGTTTTGAGAATGCGCCGGCGACGTGCGGCGAAAGGAGGCGAAGGGAAATCCGACCCGATGGTGTGCGCGACGCGGCTGGCTCTGGTCGGGTGAAACGGGGCCGCGGACAACGGCCCAAAGGCGGAATGTCCCCCCTCGATAGCCAAACCTGGGCCCGAAGTCAACGCCCTGGTGACTGGGTCGGTGACTGGGCGGGTGACTGGACGCCGGCGGCTTCAGCCGCAACCGGCGTTGGGATAAAGCCCGGCTTGAAACAAATAAGCCGCCAAACAAATAATTAGAACGGTTTCACCACCACCAGGATGACGATGCCGATCAACAGCACGGTCGGCACCTCGTTCATCAGGTGATAGAACCGGGCCCCATGCCGGTTATCGTCGTTGGCGAAATAACGCCGCCAATGCGCGAAGGCCGCGTGGATGAGTTGCATCAAGATCAACAGCGCCAGCTTGGCATGAAGCCAGCCCTCGCCCCACAAATTGCCCTGCCAGACCAGCCACGCTCCCGCCGCCCAGGCCGTGATCATGGCCGGATTGATGATGGCCCGCAGCAACCGGCGCTCCATCGTCTTGAAAGTCTCGGACTGAACCGAGCCCGGCTCGGCGCCGGCGTGATAGACAAAAAGCCGCGGCAGATAGAGCATCCCCGCCATCCAGGCCATCACGGCAATGACATGAACCGCCTTGATCCAGGGGTAAATAGAAACAACCGCTTCGTTCATGGGCCGGCCCTCGGTATCGGTTGCGGACAGCAGCCCGCATCGGCGAGACAACGGCGCGGCCCCGGATGCGACACCACCGGCCGCGGATCCTCGAGCGCGCGGCGCACGAGGCCGGCCAGGCCAGCGATAAATTCCGGCGTGGTTCCCACCGCCGGTACGCGCCAATAGCCCGGCACGCCCGCCGCCGTCGCCACATGCCGATATTCGATGTCGAGTTCCACCAGCGTCTCCGAATGTTCCGATACGAAAGCCAGCGGCAGCACGACCACCGCCACTTTGTCCCGACCGGCGCGCCGCAATTCCTCGTCGGTGGCGGGGCCGATCCATTCCAGCGGCCCGACGCGGCTCTGATAGCACACCCGCCACTCCCCGTCGCCAAGCGCCAGCCGCCGCGCTACGGCCCGCGCCGTCTCCTCGATCTGATCCGGGTAGGGATCGCCGCGCGCGACGATGCGCTTGGGCAAGCCATGCGCCGACATCAGCAGCCGCGCCGGTCCCTGGGCCAGGGCCTCGCGCCACGGCCCCCGCGCCAGCCGGGCGAGGGCAGCGACGAATCCTTCCTCGACGGGATAACAACACACCGTCGTCGTTCTTGCCGTCAGTCCCCGTCGCCCTGCCGCCCGGTGCCACTCGGCGAGCGAGGACGCGGTGGTGGTGGTCGAAAACTGCGGATAGAGCGGCAACAGAACCACCCGATCGGGCGCGAAGGCCAGGACCGCCGCCGCGACCTCACCCGCGCGCGGATGCCAGTAGCGCATACAGGGAAACACCCGCACCTCGTTCCCGGGGCTGCCGTCCTTGAGCGCCGCCTCCAGCGCCGCCGCCTGGGCCATGGTATTTTCCAGAATCGGCGAGCCGCCGCCGAGCTTGGCGTAGATCGCGCGCGCCACCGGCGCCCGTCGGCGCGCAATCAACTTGGCCAGAAAAAAACGCAGCGGTTGCGGCAAGCCGATGATGGCGCGGTCGTTGAACAGGTTGAAAAGAAAGGGGCGCACGTCATCCCCGCTCGCCGGTCCGCCCAGATTGAAGGCCACTACCGCTATCCGCGCCACCAGGGGCTCCTCTCCCTCAACCGCGCCAAGCCCTGACCACGTCCACCAATTCCGCCACATGCTCGGGCGGTGTCCGCGGCACGATGCCGTGGCCCAAATTGAAGACGAAGCGAGAGCCGTCCATGGCCCGCAAAATCTGCCCTACCTCCCGGCGCATGATCTCGCCACCGGCCACCAACGCTCCCGGATCGAGATTACCCTGCAACACAGCTTGGGTTCCCAAACTCCGCGCCGCCCATTCCATGCCGACCGAGGAATCGAGGCTCAGGCCGTCGCCGGCGCCGGCGTAGTCCGGGTATCTGGTGCCGACACCGCGCGGAAAGACGATGATCGGTATGTTCGGATGCGCCGCCTTCACCTTGGCGCAAATAGTGTGGATGGGTCTGACCGAACAAGGCCCCACCAGGCTATCCGGCAAGACCCCGGCCCAGCTGTCGAAGATTTGCAGCGCCTGCGCCCCGGCATCGACCTGCGCGATCAAATGCTCCGCCACCGCTTCACTCAGCAGCGCCAACAGCGCCCCGAACGACACCGGATCGGCAAAGGCCCAGCTCTTCGTCCGCGCAAAGTCCTTGCTGGTTCCGCCCTCGACCATGTAACTCGCCAGCGTCCAGGGGGCGCCGGCAAATCCGATCAGCGCCGTCTGCTTGGGCAGGGTTGCCGCCAACTCCCTCAGCGCGCGATAGACCGGCTCCAATCGCGCGCCATCAAGCCGCGTCGCCAGACGTTTCAAATCCTGAGCACTTTCCAGCGCTTCAAGGACCGGCCCCTGGCCTTCATCGAACGAAACCCCTACCCCCAGCGCCAAGGGCACGACCAGGATATCCGAAAAGACAATCGCGGCATCGAAACCGAAGCGGCGGATCGGTTGCAAGGTTGCCTCCACCGCCAGCTCGGGCGTTAGGCAAAAATCGATGAAGTTACGACACCCTTCGCGCAACGACCGATACTCGGGCAGGTAACGCCCAGCTTGGCGCATAAGCCAAATCGGCGCCGCGCCCTGGGCTGGCCGCCAGGGCTTCTCAAAGGCGGCAATAAATGATTTCACGGTGGCGTTTTTCACTAACTCGAACCTCGATTGTTAGAACTATGCCATCAATAAAAAAGAAGAGGTATTATTGTTGTAGGTTGTTGTACCGGTGAGTCATGAGGAATCAGGTCAGGACTCGAATAATCCACAGCTAACGGGCCGCCACGCGCCAAGACCGGTACGTGGCGAACATCGATCTGGATAACGAAGGCAAAACGAACCGAGGTCTTAAGCGGCACGCCAACGATAGAAACGTGGAAAGCGGGCATAAGTGAGCCCACTGGCAGTTTATCCGCGACTCCACGGTTACCTGAAATAAGTTTTCCAGCGCCTCCAAGCTTGGGGACGATACCGGGCCCAGCGTGAACAAAAACGGCGGCATACTGGGATTGCCTGAGTTATGCTCGTTAATACCGGTTTTCAGAAGAATCTTGGAGGGCGCGCCCCGTGTTTCACCTGCACCTGGTTTCAGACGCCACGGGCGAAACGATCAATAGCGTGACGCGGGCCTGCCTCGCCCAATTCGAGGGCGCCGATCCGATTGAACATAACTGGACCCTGATCCGGACCCGAGGACAGATGGACAAGGCCATGAGCGGCATTGCCGCCGAACCGGGGCTCGTGCTTTTCACCCTGGTCAACGACAAGCTGCGCCAAGAACTGAAAGAGGGTTGCCGCAGGCTCCAGATCCCTTGCATCCCGGTGCTGGATCCGGTCATTGCCGCGCTCGGCAGTTTTCTCGGCAAGACCAGCCGCGGCGAACCGGGCCGGCAGCATGAAATGGACGCCGAATACTTCGCCCGCATCGATGCCATGAGCTTTGCCTTGAGCCACGACGACGGCCAGTCGAGCTGGAACTACGAGGAAGCCGACGTGATCCTGGTTGGCGTCTCGCGAACGTCAAAGACCCCGACTTGCGTCTATCTTGCCAATCGCGGGGTCAAGGCGGCGAATGTGCCGGTGGTGCCGAGCTGTCCGCTACCGCCGGAGTTGCTCACCGTTCACCGACCGCTGATCGTCGGTCTGACCAAGGATCCGACCAGCCTGGTCCAGGTCCGGCGCAACCGCCTGCGGCTGCTCAACGAAGGCCAGGAAACCGACTATGTGGACGCCCAGATGGTGCGCCAGGAAGTGGCTGCCGCGCGAAGGCTTTGCGGCGAACGCGGCTGGCCGATCATCGATGTCTCGCGCCGGTCGATCGAGGAAACGGCGGCGGCCATTCTGCAACTGCTCGACCGTCATCGGGCCGGCGAGAAAAATCTCACCACCGCCGCGATCGAGGCGGGGCAGGAGTAAGGCGAGCTTGTCCCCGGTGCCGAGGTTGACATTCCGGCGCGAACAGGCAGGCTTGCGCGCATGAAGGCGTTAAGCGGAAAAGCACGGCTGGCGGGCGTCATGGGCTGGCCGGTGGCCCATTCGCGCTCGCCGCGCCTGCACGGTTTCTGGCTCGAGCGCTACGGCATCGACGGCGCCTATGTGCCGCTGGCGGTGCGGCCGGAAGATCTTGGGCCGGCGCTGGCGGCCCTGCCGCGCCTGGGCTTTCGCGGCGTCAACCTGACGGTGCCGCACAAGGAAGCAGCGCTGGCCATTATCGCCGAGGCCAGTCCCGAGGCTCGCCGCATCGGCGCCGTCAACACCGTGGTAGTCGGGTCGGATGGGCGCCTGATCGGACACAACAGCGATGGCTTCGGGTTTCTCGCCAACCTGCGCCAGGGCGCGCCCGATTGGCATGCCAGCGACGGTCCGGCGGTGGTGCTGGGTGCGGGCGGCGCGGCGCGGGCGGTGGCGGCGGCGCTTCTCGATCAAGGAGTGGCCGAGGTTCGCCTCGTCAACCGCACCCTCGGGCGGGCACAAGGACTGGCGCGCGACCTCGGCGGGCCCTGCCGTGTCATGGCCTGGGCCGAGCGCGCGGCGGCTCTTGCCGACGCGGCGGTTGTCGTCAACACCACGACCCTTGGCATGACCGGCGCGCAAGCGCTCGCGCTTGATCTGTCGCGATTGCCGCCCCAGGCGGTGGTGAACGACATCGTCTATACGCCGCTTGAAACCCCCTTGCTGGCTGAGGCGCGGCGACGCGGCAATCGCGTGGTCGATGGGCTGGGCATGCTGCTGCACCAGGCTCGACCGGGCTTCGAGGCCTGGTTCGGCGTTATGCCAGAGGTGACGCCGGACTGCCGCGCCTTCATGCTCGAGGATTTGCGGCCATGATCGTTCTCGGCCTGACCGGCTCTATCGGCATGGGCAAGAGCACGGCCCTTGCCGCTCTGCGGCGTGCCGGCGTGCCGGTCCACGACGCCGACGCGGCGGTACATCGGCTGATGGAGAAGGGCGGCGCGGCGGTAGCGGCGGTCGAGGCGGCATTTCCCGGCGCCGTGCGCGGGGGCGTGGTTGACCGGCGCGAGTTGGGCCGGCGGGTTTTTGCTGACGCGGCGGCGCTGGCGCGGCTCGAAGCCATCCTGCATCCACTGGTGCGGCGCGAGGAGCAGGGATTTCTAGCCCGTTGCCGGCGCGCGCGCGTAGCCATGGCGGTGCTCGATATTCCCTTGCTGTTCGAAACCGGCGCCGAGCGGGCTTGCGCGGCAACGGCGGTGCTAAGCGCGCCTCGGTTCATTCAGCGCGCCCGCGTGCTGGCGCGTCCGGGCATGACGCCGGCGCGTTTTGCCGCCATCGAAGCGCGGCAAATGCCGGATGGCGAGAAACGCCGGCGCGCCGACCGGGTCGTGCCGACGGGGTTAAGCCGGCGCGAAAGCGCGCGCGCCCTGCTGCGCCTGGCCGCGGGCTTGCGCGCAAGGCGAGATCGCTGATGCGTGAAATCGTCCTTGATACCGAGACCACCGGGCTCAATCCCTCGATCGACCGGCTGGTGGAAATAGCCTGCCTTGAACTCGCGAATAGGTTACCGACCGGCCGCCGCTTTCAAGCCTATCTCAATCCGCAATGTCCGGTGCCCGAGCAGGCCTTTGCCGTGCACGGCCTGTCCAATGAATTCCTGGCCGACAAGCCCTTGTTCGGTGGCGTCGCCGAGGAGTTTCTGATCTTCATCGGCGAGGATCGCCTGGTCATTCATAACGCCGAGTTCGATCTTGGCTTCATCAACGCCGAATTGAAGCGTGTCGGGCGCGAGCCGTTGCCGGCCGAACGCGCGCTCGATACCGTGCAGTTGGCGCGGCGCAAGTTTCCGGGCGCCCAGGCCAGCCTTGACGCGCTGTGTCGGCGATTCGGCATCGATAACTCGGCGCGCGACAAGCATGGCGCCTTGCTCGACGCGGAGCTGTTGGCCGATGTTTATCTGGAACTGGTCGGGGGCCGCCAAGGCGGCCTCGATCTGATGAAGAACGAACAAGCGGCGGATCGGGCGGCCTCAACACCTGATTCGAGCGGAAGCGGCCCGCGCGCGGCGCGCCCGCACGCGCCAACGGCGGCCGAACGCGCCGCTCACGACGCCTTGGTAGCGAAACTGAAAAGCCCGATCTGGAGAATCTAGGGTCTCTAATTGGCGGCGGATGGATCGCCGGGCGCCGCTGGGCCCCGGCCGCCACGCCGGCCGAGGTTCAGGCGCTGACCACCTCCACCGCCGCCACGACCACGGCCGCCGCGGCCGAGCGAGGCTTGGCGCTGGCGAAAAAGGGCATGGAAATCGACCGGATTGATGCCAAGACCCGGAAAGCCGCCCTCGCGGGTGGCGCTGTAGATAATGGCGCGGGCAAAAGGAAACAGCATGCCGGCGCCGCGCACCGTCAGCAGGCGATCGATGTCCATGACGGCGGTGGCGCCGACCTCGAAACGACCGCGATAATCCAAATCGACGAGATAAGCCGGTCGGTCCTCGATGCTGGCTTGGACCTTTATTTTCAGGGCCAACTCGAAAAGGCCCGAGCTGATGGGGTCGTAGGTAAGATCGATGCTCACCCCGCCCCTTGGATGCAGACCCAGATCCATGGATTCGGGCGGTTGCAGGTTCTCGAACGAAAGATCCTTCAAGAATTGCGAGCGAAGGACCAGCTTGGATTGCTGGCCCTTGGTCGGACCTTCACCCTCGGCATCGGTGGGGGCGTCGGTGGGGGCGGGCTCGGGCGCCTCGCCGCCGGTTGGGGTATCGGTCATGGCTTGCTTCCTTCGTCAGCCGGGCTGGATAGCACGTCGGGGCCCGCCGCGACAATGTTCGCCCCCGGGCCCACCTCCGGGCCCGCCGTTGGATCGAAGCGCAGGAACTGGCCGTTTTGAAGCTCGCGCCCGGTCAAGCCGCGGATGAAGGCCCAGTGCGAGACAATGGCCACGAACGGCCAGTCGGCACGCTCTCGCATCAGGCCGCGAAACCCGTGACAGCGGCGAAGCAGCATTTCCTCGGGCTCCTCGCCCTGGTGCCACCACTCATCCTCAAGAGCGCCGAAATCGAGCCTGGGCCAGCGCCGTTCCAGCGCCGTGCGGCGCGAACCGATGTCGCAGGTAAAGGCGGCGCGTTCGCACACCAAAGGTTCGATCGCGATCGGCAGGTCAAGCCGCTCGGCCAGGATAGCCGCCGTTTCGAGCGCCCGCGTGTAGGGGCTGGCAACGAGAAGACGCAAGCCGCCGCCAATCAAGGCCTCGGCGGCGGCGGCTATCTGGGCCCGGCCGTCGTCGGTCAGGCCAGGATCGGGAATGCCCGGGTCGGTGCGGGTACGGTTATAGGCGGCGTTAAAAAGCGATTGGCCGTGGCGGATCAGGATCATAATACCTCGTGGCGCGCCGTTCTTGCTCTTTCCGGCCGCATTGCCTATGTAGGAAAGCATTGCGGATGCAACGGCAAAGGATCAGCCAGGGGCCAGCATGGGTCAAGGCATCCCATTTCTCGACATCATTTTTTTCGCGGTGATTGCCGTGTTTTTGGTGTTGCGGCTACGCAACGTGCTGGGTCGGCGCACGGGCAAGGAGCGTCGGCGCCCGAGCTTCCTCGACCTCAAACCAACGGAAGAATCGGCCGACCTGACCGGTAAAGTTGTGAATTTGCCCGCGCGTGGCGGTCGCAAAGCAACGGAATCCGCCCTGGACGAGAGGACAGAGGCGGTGCCGCCCGCCGTTTCCGATGATCCCGTGGAGCGCGGCCTGGCCCAAATCGCGGCCGCCGACGATGGTTTCTCGGGTGAGCGATTCTTGACCGGCGCGCGGGCGGCGTTTGAAATGGTCATCGGCGCCTTCGCCGCCGGCGACACCGAAACCCTGCGCTCACTCCTCGATGGCGAGGTTTATGCGAATTTTGCCGCCGCCACGCAAGCGCGCAAGATGGCCGGCAACCTCCTGGAAACGACGTTGGTCGGTATCGCCGAGGTCGCCATCATCGAGGCGGGGCTTGAGCGGCGCCAGGCGCGGGTGACGGTGAAGTTCGTCAGCGACCAGATCAACGTCACGCGCGACGCCGCCGGCGCGGTGGTGGAGGGCGATCCCGTGCGCGTCAACCGCGTCGTGGATCTTTGGACCTTCGCCCACGATACCCGTTCCCGCGACCCGAACTGGATGCTGGTCGCCACCCGCAGTCCGAACTGACGGCGATGCGCGCCATTGCCGCTCTCACGTGCCGAGGCCGAAATTCGCAACCACGACCGCCGGCTTGCGCGGCGCGTGTCGTCACCGCCACGCTGGCGCTGCTTCTGCTTTCGGCCTGCGCCGCCATGCCGCCCGTGCCGGCGCCCACTAAAGAAGCAGGCCTGAGCGCGGTCGGCTTCGCCGACCTGCCCGGCTGGGGCTTGGACCCGATGGCCGAGGCCCTGCCGGCCCTCCTCAAGACCTGCGAGCGGTTTGCCAAGCGGCCGGACGGGCGCGCCGTTGGCCCGAAGGCCCTCGGCGGCACGGTCGCCGATTGGAAGGCGCCTTGCGCCGCCGCCGCCGCGCTGCCGGCTGGGGACGCCGCCGCCCGCGCCTTTTTCGAAACCCAGTTCGTGCCCTTCGCGGTTGCCAGCGCCGAGGGTCCGGATGGCCTCATCACCGGCTACTACGAGCCCGACATAGAGGCGGCCCGGGCGCCCGACGCCGCCCATACCGCGCCCATCTATCGCCGGCCGGCCGATCTCGTCACCCTCGATCTGGGCGAGTTCCGCGCCGATCTCGATGGCGAAAGCCTGGCCGGGCGCGTCGTCGATAATCGCCTGCGGCCCTATTTCAACCGCGCCGAGATCGAAGCCGGGGCGCTCAAGGGGCAGGGGCTGGAACTCTATTGGCTTGCCGACCCGGTCGAGAGTTTTTTCCTGCAAATCCAGGGCTCAGGGCGGCTGCGGCTTGCCGACGGCTCGATCGTGCGCGTCGGCTACGAGGCCAAGAACGGCCAGGGCTATTATGCCATTGGCAAGGCGCTGGTCGAACAGGGCGACCTGGCCAAGGACGGCGTCAGCGCCCAGTCCATCGCCGACTGGCTGCGCGCCCACCCCGACCGGGGGGCGGAAATCATGAACCTGAACCGCTCCTATGTTTTCTTTCGCGAGCTTACCGGCGACGGACCCATCGGCTCGCTGGGCGTGGTGCTGACGCCGCTGCGCTCGGCGGCGGTCGATCCGGCCTTCCTGCCCTTGGGCGCGCCGCTCTGGCTCGACACCACCTGGCCCGCCGGCACC
>Ga0315281_10007564_pt1 | contig 15270 bp, 27 predicted proteins | sample YL17G07_0_MG_FD_204540 | JGI IMG/M metagenome (GOLD analysis project Ga0315281, IMG submission 204540) | Sediment microbial communities from Yellowstone Lake, YNP, Wyoming, USA - YL17G07_0 | ecosystem: Environmental > Aquatic > Freshwater > Lake > Sediment | place: USA: Wyoming | collected...
ATTGCAATAAACTAGTCTGTCCCCAAACGAACCAACGATTCACGGTCGTTATTACACTTTACGCCTTACGCTTCACGGTTGTTATGACGTTTTACGGTCTTTATAACGCTTTACGCTTTGCACGAGTGGTTTAATGGCTTGATGACAGAGTTATGCAATATTAGAAACAACGTCCCCAAAGTTGCAACGATGATGTGTGTGATATAATGAATCATGAAAGCTTTGTAAACTCAAAACCTTTGATTGGGGGGTATTATGACCGATGTAATTGTTAGAGACAGAAAAATTAAACATGCTTATATAGAACAAAAGAAAGGGGTTTGTGGCGGCGAACCGGTAATTGTGGGGACAAGGATCAGCGTCCGCCTTATTGCCGAGATGGAGAAAGCAGGACATTCTGTGGATGAGATAGTTGCAATGTATCCCCATATTAAACATGCGCATATATATGATGCACTCTCGTATTATTATGATCATAAAACAGAAATAGACGGGCTTATTGAGGAAAATAAAGAGAGTTACTGGATGGAGAAGACACAAGGTGAAGGTTGGAGAAAATAAGACTTTATATAGATGAAGACCTGACAGACCGTTTGGCTATCGCATTAAGAAGTAGAGGATATGATGCAATAAGCGTTCATGAGGTCAATATGAGGGGCGGTGTAGGCGAACAATTAGAATATGCCACAAAACATGCTATGGTGATTTTAACGAGGAATATAAAACATTTTATTGCATTGCAAAGAGAATATTACAAAAAAGGCTTACAGCATGACGGTATATTAGTAACGGATTATCTTTCCCTCAAGGAATTGATCAGGAGACTGATGAATTTTATCGATAAAAAAGATCCCAATGAAATAAAAAACTGCATGGACTGGCTGCAGAATTATAAATAATTTTAAGAATTTTCTATTCCAATCATTCATTATAGTATCTCATGAAAATCATTTCTGACCCCAAACGTAAACTAATTATCGCTTTACGCCTTACGCTTCTCGGTCGTTGAAAAATGACTGAAAAGTTGACTAATTCAACAACGTCCCTAAAAGGGCATTACTTAATTTATGATTGCGGGAGGGTTCACCCTCTGTGTTTTTGTGATTATGATAAAATATACAAAAGCATAATTAACAAGGGGTAAAAATGATAACAGAATATATAGAAGAAGCTTTAAAGGTTGCCCGTTATGAATTGATAAACGATGAAGAACCATATTATGGAGAGGTAGACGCTCTTAAAGGAGTCTGGGCTACCGGAAAGACTCTTGAAGAATGTAGAAGTAATCTTAAAGAAGTAATCGAAGGCCGGATATTAATAAGCATAAAAAAAGGGCTTGAAATCCCTAAGATAGGGGATTATGAAATCAGGGAAATACAGGAAGCTGTTGCATAGTGTCCAAGCTAAGTTCTGTTTCCCGCGATGATCTAATTAAGAAGCTGCGTATATTTGGATTCGAAGGCCCCTGTAGCGGCGGCAAACATCGATATATGGTTAAAAATAATCTCAGATTAACTATTTCTAATCCGCATAAAGAAGAGATAAGTGTCGATTTGCTTGCAAGAATCCTTAAACAGGCCGAAGTATCAAAAGACGAATGGCTAAAGAAATAACCTGCCGTTATGGAAGTGAAAAATCCGGGTCCGACGCTTATGTTTTGGAAATTAATCATCTTAGGAAACAACGTCCCCTAAATTCTCGCGTCCCCTAATTAAAACAGACTTGCTTTGAAGGAGATTATGTAGATTTAGCGCTCTATAAACTCTCAGAAGGACTTCCGGTAGACATAAAACCAATTATTGGAGAAAAAGATATTTACAGGCTAAGAGTAGGAAGATATAAGATTCTCTTCACTATCATTGAGAATATTGTGCTTATCGCCGGCATAGGTACACGGGGAGATGTTTATAAATAATGCTTCACATTTCACGGTAGTTATTACAGTTTACACTTCACGGTTGTTATGACGTTTTACGGTCGTTATAACACTTCACGCTTTACGTCTTACGCTTTACGACTGTTGTATGAACGCAATAAACAAGTCCCGGACGATCACCCAAAGCCGTTTCTCGAAGTAAACACATTATGATAAAATTGAATAATAAGCGAAACATCAGCAGGAGGATATAAATGCATAAAACTAAGGAAATAGACATTGATGTATTGCCCGAAGAGATAAAGAAATCGTTTATCGATTATTATGAGTACCTGGTTCACAAATATGCCGTAAAAAGAAATATTGCAGACAGAGAGGAAAGACATGCCGGTGAAATAAAAAAAAAGAAAAAGCTCTTTTTTAGATCAATAGCCATGCATACCTTTAAATTACCCGGAGATTATTCATTTAACAGGGACGAATTGCATGAACGATAGAATTTTCATTGATACTAATCTATTGTCAAGGGCTGACCCCATCGTTTTTTTCCTACGGTCTTTATTACGCCTTACGCTTCACGGTCGATTACGCTTTACGCCTTACGATTTACGGCTGTTGTATGAACGCAATAAGCAAGTCTGACCCCATGCCCATCCTGTTTGCTTATCGGCCTGTCAGCTTGCTTGCAGGAATTATGGGATGTGTCCCAATTTACTACAAGGGAAGTGAAAATCCGGATTTGACACCTATTCTTGTTTTGGAAATTAGTCATCTTAGGAAACAACGTCCCCTTCCCTTGGTTCTGAAACAAGTCACCAAGAAATCAAAGTGTCGTTAGTTTGCCGGGTATGATATACTTTAGAAGTTAATCGATGTGTTAAAGGGGCAACCGGAATAATAAAATGAGAGGGAAAATGATAGGTCGTTACATAGTAACTGATCCGAAAATTTGTCATGGTCAACCGGTTTTCAGAGGTACGCGCATATTGGTTGCGGACGTCCTGGAACAGGTTGCCAGTGGTATGGTGTGGATAGCAATTGTTGAAGAATGGCGAGGCGCAATAACAAAGGAAGCCATAGCTGAAGCCATAAAGCTGGCAAGTAAAGCTCTTATCGCACATGCACCTGAACTTGTAGTAACCGGATAATGCACCTTATAGATGAGAACATCCCCGAAAGCCAGAGACAGCTTTTACGTTCATGGAGAATTCAGTCACAACAAATCGGTCATGAAATCGGGCGTCAGGGAATGAAGGATGAAGAAATTATCCCTCTATTGCATAAGCTTCACCAGACGACATTTTTCACCCGCGATTTAGGTTTTTATAAAAAAACCTCTGCCATATAAATTACTGTTTAGTCATTTTGGATACAGGGCAAAATGAAGTAGCAAGTTTTATCAGACGTTTCCTTAAACACGAGAAGCTAAACACAAAGACAAAACGTATGGGCAGGGTTATACAGATAACACATGTCGGGATGAACGTATTGCAACTATATTCTAAAAAGGAAGAAAAAATAGAATGGGAAGATTAACTTTCAAGTGAAATGTGCAGACTTGACACCAAATTGGTTTGCATTTCTGAGTGGCCTGAGAGCCTGTCAGCTTCTTAGCCTGATGACAGAGTTATGCAAAGTTAGAAACAACGTCCCTAAAATTCTAAAACACATTTTCATTTTTTTTGGTTTTTTTAATATTTTCCGATTACTGACCTTTGTCTCTTGACAAAGGGTCTTTTAATGGGTGACCCCATTGCTTGTGCTCCTTGTTTGTTTTGTCTATTTCTGATGATATAATATTGTGAAAGTAAAAGTGAGTAACTCAAAGGAGGGGAAGAGATGCCATTTAAGAGAATAACATATGCTTCAGCTATAGATGCACTGGATGCATTACTTAGGTCATTAGCTGCTTATGAGCAGAAATATCAAATGTCTTCTGATGAATTTTATGCGAACTATTTGTCAGGGAAACTTGAAGATTCAAAGGATTTTGTGGAATGGGCAGGAGACTACAAGCATTATATTGAGCTGAAGAAAGAATTAGAGGAGAAGCTGAAGGTTACCGCATGAGAAGCATAGTTGAATACTTTGAAAGAGTTCAGATTCTTATAAAAGAATTATCAAGAGTTGAAGTTGAAAGATATGAAGAACAGTTGCTATCGAAAGATAGAGGAAATCTGCGTTTACGTTTAAGGTTTATAGATAATTCACTCTTAGAAATTAGCGAAGCCATTCATATTATTGAGGGAACATTTACATGGTTAATCTATCGCTATCATTATCAAAATCCTGACGAAAGCATTATCTTTCGCTATGATAATACTCCTCATCACCCTGCTGTAGATACCTACCCGGATCATAAACACGTTGGGGAATCAGTTATAAGTGCTGCTCGTCCAGGTATAGAGAAAGTTTTATCAGAAGTTAAAGAACATATCAAGTCGAAAGGATAGTATAGTAGTGATACCGAAGAAACTGTGTTAACTGAAAAAACTAATTGAAACTCATGCTCTACGCTCTTAGCTCTATGCTTATAAGATAAACCAAATAAACTTGAGAAACTTGAGAAACGGAATAGTCCCATTTCAACAGCCTGTCAAGGGCAGACCCCCAGGAGCGACCTCTGAGAGCTTATTGTTTATCGCTTGCCGGTTTGAATTGCAATAAACAAGTCTGACCCCGTGACTTCCGTGACTTGTGTGCTAAATGAAATTAATTGAAAAGGAGGATGTAATGAAAGTATTGGAATTAAAAATAGATGATTCTATATTCGACAGATTTAAAGGATTGCTGGAGTTAATACCAAAGAATAAGATAAAAGTAAAAGAAATTTATGATGATTCTAATATCCCGTATGTAACAGATGAAGAACAGGAAGATATTCAAAAGAAGTTGATGAATAAGCGGTGTCATATAGTTTCTTATTCAAAAACCGTCAAAATATGAATCTAAAAATATCATATTCAAAAGAGGCGGATAAATTTCTAAAGAAAAATAAAGATAAATTAAAAGAAGCAGAAACTGATGAATTAATAATCGAAGCAATCAGAAAGTTGTTTAAAATAGAAGAAACAAATATTGATCTGAAAAAATTGAAGGGCAGGGAGAGAGGAAGTTTCAGAATTAGAAAAGGCAATATACGGATTGTCTTTTCTTTAAAAAAAGAGAAAATACTTCATGCAAAGATAAAAACAATAGACTTCAGGGGCAATGTCTATAAATAAATATTTGCTCTCGATCACCAAACCGGCAGTCATATGATACTTTATCATGAGTCAAGGCCAATCATTGAAAATCAATTCCGACCCCAAACGAATGGAAAGCCGTAAATCGTAAAGTGTAAAACGTAAGGTGTTAAACAAACCTCATAAAAAACTGGATGTCTGGAAAAAAGCAATCGACCTTCTAACCAATCAAACGAGAAGGGCTGCCGTATCAGTACCTCAAACATATCGGAAGGAGCAGCAAGGCAGACTAAAAAGGAATTTATTCAATTTCTTCACATGGCACAAGGCTCTCTTTTACTAATGATGCGGGTTACGGTCTTTATTTCAACAATGAAGATCTGACCCCATGAGGCTGCATGCTCATATGGTAAAATGATTCTATGCGTATTATCGAATTAAAGAAAACATTAGAAGAATCTAAATCTTATATGGAAAAGACATTTCATGTGAGAGAAATCGGAATTTTCGGTTCATTTGTGAAGGGCTCTCATACTGTGCAGAGCGATGTGGATATCCTCATTGACTTTAAACAGGGGCATAAAGATTTGTTTAATTTTATGCGGCTGAAATATTACCTTGAAGGTCTTCTTGGCAAAAAGGTTGATCTGGTCATGAAGAAGGCCGTAAAACCCATGTTAAAGAAAAATATTCTCAGGGAAGTAGAGTATGTCTAAAAAGCAAAGAGATCCTTCGCTGTTCCTCCGGGATATTCTCAACAGTATTAGAAAGATTGAGAAATATACTAAAAATACGTCTCTCAGTGATCTGAAAAGAAATCATCTGGTTGTAGATGCCGTTATCAGAAATTTCGAAATAATTGGTGAGGCAGTCAAAAATATACCAAAAGAAGTAAAAAATCATTATCCCCATAAAAAAATAATCTCCCTGAATTCAAAAAACATATTCAGTCGGTTATTAAATCATTGAAAAGATAGATCTGTCCGCTTATGAATTTGTTGCCACACGGTCTTTATAACACTTTACGCTTTACGATTTACGCCTTACGGTAGTTACGCTTTACGGTAGTTATAACGCTTTACGGTCTTTGGATTCGCCTGATGACAGAGTTATGCAACGTAAGAAACAACGTCCCCAAAGTTTTCTCTCTACGATTTCTCTACGAGCCATGGCCGGCTTCCGATGGAGGAGAGGGTGAAGACATGGGATGTGTCTCCATTTACTAATGAAAACTGCTATTTCAAGACCTGACCCCATGTGTGACCCCATGTGCGCCATGTGCGCATGTGGGACCCCACGGTTTGATTAATTCCATAAAGAAAGCGAATAGCTCAAAAAGCTCATCGTTCATCGTTGATAGCTCATAGCAATTAGCTGATGGCTGATAAGCTCATTGCTGCTATTATGCTATACTTGACGAATAGAGAAGTTGAGAGGAAGATATTATGCCGGAACGATTAAAGATGCGCTCCATAACTGAGCATAGTGCTGAGGACACAATACGAAAGCTGACGTATATTTTCATGAATGATGAGAATATTCAATTTGCCTTTCTTTTTGGTTCATATGCAAGAAGGAATCATAAGAAAAGAAGTGATCTTGATATTGCAATATTTTTTGAAAATCCTCCGGAAGGTCTTGATTTGCTCTATTTTATTAATAGACTGTCAGACTTGTCAGGGAGAGAGGTTGACCTTGTGGTTTTGAATAACGCATCTGCCTTTTTGAGGCATCAGGTTATGAAGTACGGGATTCCATTGGTTATAAAAACGCGGGTTCTCTACAGGAAATTCAGAGAAAGAACGATATCCGATTATAGTGAATATAAATTCGTTTCAGGACTGGATGATTATGATCGATAAGCACCTCATAGAAAAGAAATTGAGAAAAGTCGAGGAATTCTTAAAAGAGTTGAAAACTGTGAGCGTAGGGAGTGTTGAAGAATTCAAGAAAGACATTGTTGTGAAAAGATTTATCGAAAGAAATATAGAGCTTGCAATTGAACAGATGGTTGATATTTGCAAGCATTTTATCAGCGGTCTGGATTTGAGAGAACCCGAGACCTATTCCGATTGTTTTGAGATCCTTTCGACAGGAAAAGTTATCCCTGAGGATGCTGTTGATACGTTCAAGTTGATGGTGAGGTTCAGAAATATATTGATTCATGCATATGATGGTATAGATGACAGTATTACTTATGGAATATATACAAAGCATCTCAAAGATTTTAAAACATTCATAAAATATATTAGAACATACCTTCGAAGTGTATAGCTCTTAGTTCGTAGTGCATGATCTATGAACGATGATCTGCTAACATGCAAATCCCCTTTCATAAACCTTATATAACCGAAGAAGAAATATCTGGGGTTGTTGATTCCCTCAGGTCCGGCTGGCTTACGATGGGTCCAAAGACGATTAGGTTCGAAGAGGAATTCGGAAAATACACCGGGGCCAGGCATTCCATCGCGGTAAACTCGTGCACTGCCGCACTGCATCTGGCCCTGAAGGCTATCGATCTGAAACCGGGAGTCCTTCCACCTCGGAGGTGTAATTTTACCTCTTAATAAATTTGGGCAACGTAGGTGGACGTTGTTACCGCTAATGAATTACTCTATTGCATATTTTTCTTAAAGCAATTATTGGCAAATGGCGATTCCCTTTTGAGATGAAAATTGATGATAGATAAGAGTTTAAATAAAAAAGTGGAAAGCCGGATTATAATATAATCATGAAACAGCTTGAATTTGTCGAATGAGAAAAAATATTATATAACAGGCTAATTCATGAGAAAAGAATATGATTTTTCAAAAATGAAGAGAATCAGGAATCCGTACGCGAGGATGCTTAAAAAGCAGGTGACCGTTCGGATTGGTTCGGAAACTATTGAATACTTCAAGAAACTTGCGGAAGAAACAGGAATAACCTACCAGAACCTGATCAACTTGTATCTTACAGATTGCGCAATTAAGCAAAAAAAATTGAATTATAGCTGGAAATCAAACTAAAGCGCACACACATAATAAAAGCAGGCAATAGTCAAAGGATTATTTAAAAGGAGGTTGCAGGAATGGCTGTTTTATTAAAAGATAAGGAAATAAAAGCTCTTATAAAAAAAGGCATCTATAAAAATAAAGATTCTTTGTACAATGATGCCTTAAGGTTTCTTTTTATCTATAGGCCGGAGTTAAAAATTGAATCGGCCATCGAACTTTACACATCAGGTGAAATTTCCTTTTCAAAAGCGGTTGAAATATCAGGAATTGATATGGAGTTATTCAAGGAAGAATTAAAGAGAAGGGGAATGAAAATAGAGCTGTCTGCGCCGGGAAATAAAATGCTTAAAAAAGGCGTTGCTGCTGTTTTAAAATGATAGAAATTATTATCTTTGATGCCGACATAATAAGCATGTTCGCAAAGGCCGGCGCTGTTGATGTTCTGATTGAAACATTATCGAAATTCAGACTTTGTATCACTCCGAGAATAAAAGATGAAATTTCTGTCCCGCTGCAATTCGGGTATTCCTTCCCTATAATTATTTTTAACAAGCTTGAACTGATTTTTCCAACAGAAGAAGAATCTTCTCTTTATCAAACTTACCATAAGGTAAATCTAACACTTGGCAAAGGCGAACTTGAAGCAATTTCAATTGCCAAATGCCGCAAGTGCATTTTTGCAGCAAATGACAGAAAAGCTTTAGAATTTGCCGTAAATGAGGGGCTGACGGTTGTTAATGTCCATTCCATATTAAAGGTCATGTTGAAGAAAGAAATTCTTAATGTTAAAGAGCTGAAAGACCTTATTAAAAAAATAGAGGAAGCGGATAACACCAGAATTCTTGAGAAGGACATGATTTTTGAAGATATGGACTAAGCAGGGGTTTTTAACGACAACAAATTGCTTATTAAATCTCTTTGGGTTCAATTCCCCGCCGCTTGCGGCGGGGTAGTTCATTGAAAATATTTAGAAACTTCCTTCCACCTCGGCGGTGGAAGGCTTGTAACAGGCGGAGACGATGAGGCGAAGGCAAAGAGGGGTTAGGTCTACGACTCGTAGAGGGAGATTTTCAGGTAAATGTCTATTCAATTATGAGACCCTTAATAATAAGCAGGAAGCAGTTGAGTATAATAAAAAGCCAAAGCTGATAAAGAACTCAATACCAGGAGCGATGAACTATCGGCTATGGGCTATCAATATGAATATCCCCTTCCATAAAACATACATCACAGATGACGAGATAAACGAGGTCGTTGATTCTCTGAAATCCGGCTGGATTACCATGGGGCCTAAGACAGTCAGATTTGAGGAGGAATTTAATCGATACATCGGCTCAAAACATTCTATTGCAGTCAACTCCTGTCAGCGGTGAAGAGTAAGCAACTCCTGTACGGCTGCTTTACATCTTGCATTAAAAGCGATCGATTTAAGAGAGGGTGACGAAGTTATCATCCCGACTATGACCTTTACTGCCACAGGGGAAGTGGTCTGTTATTTCAATGCAAGACCGGTGACCGTTGATATTGAGAAAGATACTCACAACCTCGATATTGAAAAAATCGAACGTGCCATAACACCGAAAACAAAAGCCATTATCCCGGTCCATTACGCAGGTCAGCCATGTGATATGGATGGGATAATGTAATTAGCCGGGAGCCATAAGCTAAGAGTCATTGAAGATGCAGCTCATTCACTGCCTGCCTGGTATAAATTAAAGCAGTTAGCAGCCGGCAGTCAGAAAAAAAGAGATATTGAAAAAAATAGGAACAATTGGAGACATGACCTGTTTCAGCTTTTATGCAACAAAGACACTTGCAACCGGTGAGGGTGGTACGGTTACCACGGAAAATGATGAATGGGCTGAAAGAATAAAAATCCTGAGACTTCGCGGTATTTCAAAAGATGCCTGGAAGAGATATACGGCATCATTTAAAAATTCTAAATAGTGTCTGTGTATAAAGTCAAAGTTTGTCATCCTCCGGCTTGACCGGTCTACGACTCATAGAGGGGATCCAGAACCCATTGAAAAGACTGGATTCCCGCCTTCGCGAGAATGACGAATTTTCATCAGAATCGCGTTTATACACAGACTCTAAATATATTCTATCCCCCGCTGGAAGGTCCCCATATCAAAAAGCTGAAAGGAAGACTGGATGAGAAGTATCGATATCACCTTGGCGATCTCCACATCATCTACTTTATCAGTGTTGATGAAAATATCATTTATGTTGATGCTATCGGTCCACGAGGAGATGTTTATAAATAATACGTTACGCTTCACAATCTTCATGACACTTTACGCCTTACGGCCTCTGAACGCTTTACGGCCGTTCATTGAGTGCTTTGAGTAAGAATGTCAATAGTCAAGTCTGACCCCATGCCAATCAACTCAATAAGACTTCCTGTTATTTTGAACTATATACCATTAAGTGTTATAATGTAATAAGCTTGTGATTCGATCTTTTGCAGATAAAGATACCGAAGATTTATTCCTGACAGGGCAAAGCCGGAAATTCTCAAAAGCTGTTTGCAAAACAGGTTTGAGAAAACTTGATTATTTGAATGCGGCAAGGACTCTGGAGGATCTGAAAGCACCTCCCGGCAACCGGCTTGAAGCACTGAAAGGCAAATATAAAGGTAAATGTAGCATCAGAATCAATGATCAGTACAGGATTATTTTCCGTTACAAAGAATCTGATGTATATGAAGTTGAAATTACCGATTATCATTAGAGAGGAGTGATAACAAGATGTCGAGCATGACAAGGAAACCGACACATCCGGGTGAAATATTAAAGGAAGAATTTCTGGAACCACTCGGACTGTCACAATCGCAACTAGCACAAGAGCTCAGTACAACATTCAGGACCATCAATGAGATTGTGAATGAAAGGAGAAACGTAAGCCCTGAAATGGCGATCAAGCTCTCCCGGTACTTCGGAACAACGCCAGAGCTTTGGCTGAATCTTCAGAATCAGCATGATCTCTATACCGCAATACAGAGAAAGCAGACTCTGCTCGAAAAAATCAGGCCTTACAGGGAACTGCACAGAAAGACGGCATAAGCGGCTATGCAGTCTTCCCAATTCACCAATTCACCATTTCACCGTTATTTCGCTTGCTCGCTTGTATGCTTATGAAATGGGAAGACCTGACCCTGCTGACGCTCAGTTTCCAGCATCCGGTATTCTCGCTATGAGCTATGAGCTATTTCACGGTCATTCCCTCGGTCTTTATGACACTTTACGTCTTACGTTTCACAGTCTTTATAACACTTCACGCTTTACGGTTTTTATGTCAACAATGAAGATCTGACCGTATGCCGTGTATGCCCATCCTCTTTTTAGAAGGAAAGAAGCCTACAAAAATCAACCGGATAAATCGGAAACGCAATAAACAAGTCTGACCCCATGCCCCACATCCCCACTTGTTTTGGGAATGGCGTACAAAAAGGATGTTGATGACCAGCGGGAGTCCCCTTCATTGAGGATTGTCCAGCTTTTGAAAGAAAGAGGGGCGGAGGTTCGGTATAATGATCCTTATATACCTCTGTGCAAAGGATTCCGAAGTTATCCCGACTTTGATATGAGGTCCATTGAACTTACTGAAGAGACACTGAAAAAAGCGGATCTGACCCTCCTCCTGACGGACCATTCAACCTACGATTATTCCTTCATAGAAAAACATGCGCAGTGCATCGTGGACACAAGGAATGTGTTTGGAAAAAATGGGATAAAAAATAAAAAAATATTCAAAGCATAGGCCCGTCCGGCTTATTGCTTAGAAATAGATGAAAAAACAGGGAGGATAGAGTGGAAGACTACAAGAAATTCATTGGGCTTATCGGTCTCGGCTACTGGGGGAAGAACCTCCTCCGCAACCTCTATGAACTGGAAGTCCTGCATTCGGCCTGTGACGCTGACGCTCTGATTGTTTCCGAAAGAAAGAAGCAATATCCTGATGTGCACTATACAAAATCATTCAACGAGTTGTTGCAGGACTCCGAAATAAAGGCGGTAGCGATTGCGTCAAATGCTGTTACACACTATGAATTAGTGAAGCAGTCCTTGCTGTCGGGCAGGGATGTCTATGTTGAAAAACCATTGGCGTTGACTGTTAAACAAGGAGAAGAACTTGTAGAACTCGCTGAAAAAGAAAAGAGAGTTTTGATGGTCGGACACATACTCCAGTACCACCCGGCTGTAATTAAACTCAAAGAACTCATATCCTCGGGTGATCTCGGAAAGATCCAATACATCTATTCGAACCGCCTCAATATAGGAAAGCTGAGGACCGAGGAAAACATTCTCTGGAGCTTTGCGCCTCACGACATATCAGTTATCTTAATGCTCCTTGAAGATGAGCCGGTAAAAGTATCGAGCTTCGGAGGGGATTATCTGAGTAAAGGTGTTTATGACACTACCATGACAACATTGGAATTTAAAAATGGGGTTAAAGGGCATATTTTTGTCAGTTGGCTCCATCCCTTTAAAGAGCAGAAACTTATTGTGGTAGGCTCTAAGGCGATGGCTGTATTCGATGACGTGAGTAAGGAAAAGTTGTTTCTCTATCCCCATAAAATAGAGTGGAAAAAGGGAAAGATACCGGTTGCCCAAAAGGCAGATTATGAGGTTATTCCTATAGGTAAAGGAGAACCTCTAAAAGAGGAGTTGAGGCATTTCGTCGAGTGCGTCCTGGAGAGAAAAAGGCCGAACACTGATGGATACGAGGGATTAAAGGTGCTGAAGATACTTGAATCGGCAGAAAATTATATAGCGGGTAGAGCCCCCATAGGTTTAGAAATAAGCAAATCTCCCCTTACCCGTCCGTCTTCAGTCTTCATTCATGAGAGTTCCTATGCCGATGAGGGTGTTGAGATAGGAGAGGGCTCGAAAATATGGCATTTTTCTCATATTCTAAAAGGCTCGATTATTGGAAAGAACTGTATTATCGGGCAAAATGTAACAATCGGTCCCAATGTCAGAATAGGGGACAGGTGCAAGATTCAGAATAATGTTTCCGTATACAAAGGAGTGACATTAGAGCAGGAAGTGTTCTGCGGACCCTCCTGTGTGTTTACGAATGTGTATAATCCGAGGGCATTTATCGAGAGGAAGCATGAATTCAGACAGACACTTGTCAAACAGGGAGTCACCATAGGCGCAAATTCAACAATTGTATGTGGAGTAACGCTTGGTAGATATGCAATGATCGGAGCAGGAGCGGTAGTCAAGAAAGATGTCCCTGACTATGGCATCGTTGCCGGCGTGCCCGCGAAGCAGATCGGATGGGTATGCAAATGCGGAACGACATTGAAGTTTATGAAAAACAAAGCTAAATGTGTTTATTGTAACAGCGAATATAGATTAAAGAACGATGAACTCATGATCGTAAAAGAGGAACTGTAATCAATGAAACCAATCCCTATGCTTGATTTGCGGCTTGAATACGAATATATGAAAAAGGATATTGATGCTGCCATTCAAAAATGCCTCGAACATCAGAAATGGATCTTTGGGCCGGAAATAAAAGAACTGGAAGATAATATTGCCGACTATATCGGCGTCAAACACAGTGTTGGTGTTTCCTCCGGCACAGAGGCATTAGTTCTTTCCTTAAGAGCACTGGCGATAAAATTAAAAAAACAGGAATACTGGGATAGAGACGATTTAATCATAACAACTCCTTTTACTTTCACAGCTACTGGGGATGCTATTTTACGAGCAGGAGCAACTCCTCTTTTTGTTGATATCGACCCTCGGACATATAATATTGATCCAAATGAAATACGGCAGGCTCTTGGTTCTTCGCTCTTTTCTGATAAAGTTGTTGGTATTATCCCTGTCCATCTTTATGGCCAGTCCTGTCAGATGGATAAAATAATAGAGATTGCGAAGGAATTCAATCTATTTGTCCTTGAAGATGTTGCCCAGGCATTCGGTGGTATGTGGAATGGTAAAAAACTTGGCTCCATCGGTACAGCCGGAACCTTCAGCTTTTTCCCCTCCAAGAATCTTGGCGGGTTTGGAGACGCCGGGATGATTTCAACTGATGACGCTGAGGTTACAGAACTCGTGAGAATGCTGCTTAAACACGGGGGTAAAGATAAATACAATGTCGATCATATAGGCTATAATGCAAGGCTCGATACACTCCAGGCTGCGATTCTCCTCGCCAAGTTCAAATACATAGACGAGTTTAATGAGCGGAGAAGAAAAATTGCAGAGATTTATAGTAAAGAATTGGCTGGAATAGATGGTTTGGTTTTGCCATATAACCATGAGCTATCAGCCATGAGCAATGAACTGTACCATGTTTATCATCAATATACAATAAGAGTTTTGAATGGGAAAAGAGATAACCTTCAAGCATATTTGAAGGAAAAAGGCATAAGCACTATGGTTTATTATCCTGTGCCGCTGCATAAGATGAAAGTGTTTGAGGGACGTAGTAAAACGGATAACACTTCGAAGGCCAGTTTTAATGCCGATAATGCAGTTAGTGAAATTCTGAGTTTGCCTGTTGAACCGCTTATGGAAGAACAGGATATCAAAACAGTGATAGACGCTGTAAGAGCTTTTTGATGATGTCTTATAGAATTATCACCTTAAAAGATTGCCGAATCTTGCCCTGATGTGCATGTCAACATAAAAGTTGATGTAATATATGATAATATGTAAAATATGATTATCATATATTGAAGGAGTAAAAATGATTAAGACAATTAAAGCAACAGATGCAGTCAGAACTTTCTCTGAACTACTGAATTCCGTTAAGTATAAAGGTGACCGCTATACAATTGTAAGAGGGGGTAAGCCTGCTGCAAATATTGTCCCGTTTGAATCTGTTCCGACCAAACGCAAATTAGGAGAATTAAGGATGCTCATAAAAAACCTTCCCAGCCTTGGAGATGACGCGGAGCGGTTTGCCCGAGATATTGAGAAGACAATACGCAAACAACCTTCAATGCCGGAGAAAGCCTCATGGGAGTGATCTTTGACACAAGCGAAATTATTGCCATAGAACGGAACAGGAAAGACATAGAAACTCTCATTTATGGCCGCGAAGACGACCCGTTCGGAATAAGGGAGGTAATAAAACAATGGTTACAATAGAAGATTTCGAAATAGTGATATTCCCCTCACAAGACAAAGAGGAAATATGGCTTTATGTAAGATTCCCCGACATCCCTGAAATACTCACGGGTGGAGGC
>Ga0315281_10007565_pt1 | contig 15269 bp, 12 predicted proteins | sample YL17G07_0_MG_FD_204540 | JGI IMG/M metagenome (GOLD analysis project Ga0315281, IMG submission 204540) | Sediment microbial communities from Yellowstone Lake, YNP, Wyoming, USA - YL17G07_0 | ecosystem: Environmental > Aquatic > Freshwater > Lake > Sediment | place: USA: Wyoming | collected...
TGTGGCGCATGATCGAGACGGCCGGCGTCAAGTTCGACGACAAGGACGAGAGAAAGGAGCACCCCGAGTACTCCTTTTTCTCGCCGGAGTTGTTCGGAATCAACGACACGCTGGCGAGCGTCATGGAATACTTCAAGGCGGCTGCTGCTGGCTCCGATGTGAGCAGGCGTATCCTCCTGTTGTACGGCCCGACAAGTTCCGGCAAGTCGCAGTTCGCCATCCTCCTGAAGGAGGGTCTCGAGAAGTTCTCCCGCACCAAGGCGGGGCGCATCTTCGCGCTGAAGGATTGCCCGATGCACGAGAACCCCTTGAGCGCGATCCCGAAGGCGGCCCGGGAGCAGTTGAAGCGCCAGCACGGCATCAACATCGAAGGCGACCTCTGCCCGCGTTGCGCCTACCGGCTCAAGACCGAGTACAACGACGACTTCATGACCTTGCCTGTCAAGCGCATCTTCATGTCCGAGGCCAACCGGATCGGCATCGGGACTTTCCAGCCAGCCGATCCCAAGTCGCAGAACCAGTCCGAACTGACCGGCTCCGTGAACTTCGCCAAGTTGGCGGAACTCGGCTCCGAATCTCACCCGATGGCTTTCGATTTCAACGGCGAGCTCAACAAGGCCAACCGTGGCATGATGGAGTTCATCGAACTCCTGAAGGTGGACCGTAAGTTCCGGCACATCCTGCTGACGCTGGCGCAGGAGAAGCGGATCAAGGCCCAGAACTTCCCCCTGATTTTCGCAGACCTGGTGGTGCTCAGCCACACTAACGAGACCGAGTACCTCAAGTTCCTGGCCCAGAAGGAGGAGGAGGCCCTACACGACCGCCTATGGGTTGTCAAGTTCCCGTACAACCTGCGCCTGGACGACGAGATCAAGATCTACGAGAAACTCATCTCTAGGGCAACTGGTTTCCAAGGCATTCACATCGCGCCGCACACGCTACGCCTGGCTGCCATGTTCGCCATCCTGAGCCGCTTGGAGGAGCCGAAGGACCAGAAGTTCACGATGCTGACCAAGATGCGCCTATACAACGGCGAGAAAATCGACGGCGCCGGCAAGGAGGACGAGAAGAAATTGCGCGAGGTCGCGGAGCGCGAAGGAATGGATGGCATCAGCCCGCGCTACATCGTGAACCGCATCTCGGCCTGCTTCACGAAGTACGGCAAGAGTTACATCACCCCAATGGACATCGTCCGTAGCATCAAGGAGGGGTTCTCCACCAACGCGAAACTGTCCAAGGATGACATAGGGCGGTTCGAGAACATCATCACGACCGTGATGGAAGAGTACAACAAGATCGCCTGTAACGAGGTCCAGAAGGCCTTCTTCCTGAACTTCGAGCATGAGATCAAGGACCTGCTCAACAACTATATCGACAACGTCGGAGCCTACCTGGACGACGACAAGGTCAAGAACGAGTGGGGCGAGTTGGAGGAGCCGAATCACCGGCTCATGCGGAGCGTCGAGGAGAAGATCGGCATTACCGACGGCGGCAAGGATGCCTTCCGCCAAGAGGTGTACCGCAAGATGATCAAGAGCAAGAGCGACTCCGGCAATTACGACTACCAGTCCCATCCCCGCCTGAAGGAGGCGCTCCAGAAACAGTTGTTCGAGGAGCGCAGCGACATCATCAGGCTGACCGTCTCTGTGCGGAACCCCGACCCTGAGGCGCTCAAGCGGCTGAATGAGGTCATCAAGACCCTGAGCGAGCAGTGCGGCTACACCCCGGAGAGCGCCAACGATCTGCTGAGGTACGTCAGTTCGATAATGGCCAAAAACAACTAGGCGGGCACATGAATGATTCCTACAAGGACATCTGGGAACTCCGTCAACCTGGCAGGCGCGACTCCCAGCGGCACAGGGAGCGCATCAAGAAGGCCATCAAGGAGAACCTGCGCGAACTGATCGCCGAGGAGAACATCATCTCCTCCGACGGCAAGCGCAAGGTGAAGGTCCCGGTGCGCTACCTCGACATGTGGCGGTTCAAGTTCGGTCAGAACCGCAAGGGGAAAGGCGTCGGCCATGGGGATGGCGATCCTGGCGACATCATCGCCAAGGACGTCAAGCGCGGAAAAGGCAAGGGAAAGGCCGGCGACCAGCCGGGCGAGGAGATCTACGAGGAGGAGGTCGAACTGGCCGAGATCGTCGAGATGATGCTTGAGGACCTCGGACTGCCGTGGCTGGAGAACAAGGAGAACCAAGTCGAGATCGAGACGGAGGAGATGGTTTTCCACGACATCGCCGAGAAGGGTCTGCCGCCGAACGTCGACCTCAAGCGCACCCTTATCGAAAACCTGAAGAGGAATTCACTGGCCGGCAAGCCCTCGTTCGGCAAGATTGTGCCGGATGATTTGCGGTACCGGGTGTGGGAGAATGTGATCGAGAAGCATTCCAACGCGGCCGTGGTCCTCATCATGGACCGGTCAGGGAGCATGACGGACGACAAGAAGTACATCGTGAAGTCATTCTTCTTCTGGATGGTCAGTTTCCTGCGCCTGAAGTACAGCAACGTCGAGGTGGTGTTTATCGCCCACGATACGGAGGCCAGGGAGGTCGAGGAGGAGAACTTCTTCGCCATCGCTGACGGCGGCGGTACGCGCATCAGTTCCGGGCTGGAGTTGGCGAAAACGATCATAGAAGCCAGGTTCCCCATGAGCATCTGGAACAACTACGTTTTCTCGTTCTCGGACGGCGAGAACTGGGACACCGACAACGAGCGCTGTATCACCCTTTTCAGGGAACTGCTTGGCATGTGCCAAGCCGTGGGATACGGCGAGGTCGAGTACTCGGACCAGTTCTACAAGTGGGCAGGCTGGCGTGGAACCTGGTCAACCCTACACGACGCCATTGAGGAGGCGGGGGACCTCATGAGCGAGGAGCGGTTCCTGAGCGCCTCGATCGTGAAGCGCGAGGATGTGTACAACTGCCTGCGGCAGTTCCTTGATGTGAACGGGAAGGAGCGTCCATGAGGGATAACCGCATCGCCGACCTGGAGCAACTCGCCAAGGACAACGGCCTGGATTTCTTCCCGGTGGTGTTCGAGGTCGTGAGCGCGAACACGATGAACAACGTGTGCGCCTACGGCCTGCCCACCAGGGCGCGTCACTGGAGTTATGGCCGGTCCTACGACCACCAGCGCATCTACGGCGAGATGGGCTTCTCGAAAGTGTACGAGATGATCACGAACAATGATCCGTCGTACGCCTTCGTCCTGGACAGCAACACGGAGGCTCAGAACCTGCTGATCGTAGCGCACTGTTTCGGGCACAGCGATTTCTTCAAGAACAACGCGGCTTTCCACGGAAGCGACCGGAACATGGCACGGCACGCAGCCGAACATGCCAACCGGATCGACCAGTACATCGAGCAGCACGGTCTGGATGCCGTCGAGCGCATCATGGATATCGCTTTCGGCCTGGATGACCACATCGACATCCACAAGGGCTTGTACCGCAAGAAGTACCCGAAACGCCACATCGAAGAGCATCTGGTGAGGGTTGGGGAGTTCGACGACCTGCTGGACCCTCGCAAGGCCAAGGGGCCGTCGCGCATCCGCGAGGTGGTGAACGCCACCATGCCGCCCCATCCGGAGAAGGACCTGTTGTGGTTTTTCATCCACTATGCGCCCCTCGAGGATTGGGAACGCGACATCCTCGACATCGTCCGCGAGGAGTCCTTCTATTTCCATCCGCAGCGGCTCACCAAGATCATGAACGAGGGCTGGGCGGTGTACTGGCACGCGGAACTGCTCCACCAGTACAAGGATATCACCCCTGAGGAGATGATTGACTTTGCGCGCACCCACGAGAAGGTCGTACAACCGGGTAATCCGTTCGACATCAACCCGTACTACCTCGGCTACCGCATCTACAAGGACATAGAGAAGAGGTGGGACGAGAAGCACGCGGCCGGAGAGTCGGACATCACGGGCCGCCAAAAGATTTTCGAGGTGCGGCGGGACGAGGACGACATCTCTTTCCTCAGGAACTACCTGACCATCGATCTCGTCCAGGAACTGAAACTGTTCACGTTCGGCCGTGAGGACGAGGAGGGCAAGGACGAGGATGAGGATGAGGACGAGGAGATCCTGTACGAGATCAAGAGCCGCATGCGGGAGGAAGTGGTGGAGGCGCTGGTGCGGCCAAGGTACAACAACTGGGCTCCGAAGATCGTGATCACCGACGCGAGTTCCGAGAAGATCTGCCTACGGCACGACAGCGGGGAACTCGGCACGCTGAATTTCCGGTACGCCGAGCACATGCTGGAGTACATCTGGGAACTTTGGGCCGCTCCCGTCGAGTTGCGTGTGAAGGACGACGACGGCCAGGATATCGTGCTCCTCTTCGACGAGGCCGGATTCTCCAAGCGTCTGCTTGAGGAGGAGTTCGGATTCGCGGACGACGACGACGAGAAGGAAGAGAAGGAACCCTAGCGGGAGGAACCATGGCGAGAGTATGCATCACCGGGCACCGCCCGGATCCTTTCCTGGTGTCGCATTACCAGGCGGAAGCCGTTGCCAGGCTGGCCAGCGACGTCGCATGCGTCCTCAAGAGGGAATACGGGGACGAGTTGCTGTTCAACCTCGGCGGCGCGCTCGGCGCCGACCAGTGGATGGGCGCGGCCGCCATCGAGCACAACATCAAATTCGGTCTTTTCCTGCCTTTCCTGCCGCAGATCCAGGCCAGGTTCTGGACCGACGAGCAGCGCATGGAGTTGGACAGACAGTTGAGGGCAGCCGCCAGGATTACGATTGTGGATTCCTCCGGCGAGTACGATGTTGCCAAATACCACGAGCGCGACCGCCTGATGGTGGACGACGCCAATTTCGTCGTGGCCTTCTGGGTAGGTCGCCGGCGCGGAGGTACCTTCGAGACCATGAAATACGCTCTGTCGAAGTCGAAGTTCGTCTTCAACGCGCTCGACGGGCTTCGCCCCGTGTTCAAGCAGGATTTGGAGATGGGCTGGACACCGCCGCACCTCCGGAAGGGAGATGCCACTAATGAATAGCGAACCCGTGCGCCGTTATCTCGTGACCAACGAGGAGATACTGGCTCTCGTCGACATGTGGCGGGCGGCGGCCCACAAGGGTGGGAAGAACACCTTGGCGAACCAACTGGTTTCGCGCCTCGGTTTCCTGGTCCACTCCAAGATCAGGGCACACAAGGGCTCGCCGTTCTACGATGATCTGCTCCAGGAAGGGCGGATCGGCATCATGCGGGCGCTTGAGGATTTCAGGCCGGAGCGCGGCAAGAACTTCTTCATGTTCGCCACCTGGCACATCCAGACCAGGGTGCGCCGCTTCCTCATGCGCGAGACCCGCAGGCGCGAGACGCCCGTCGGCGACGCGCTGATGGCCGAAAGCGCTCCCGAGGTTCGCGACGAGTTGGAGGCCCGCGAGGGCAAGAGTGCCATCATGCGGGCGCTCAGTTTCCTTCCGGACAGCGACCGCCGCGTGCTTGTCATGCGTTTCGGTTTCGACGGCGAGGAACCCCGTACGTTCCAGCAGATAGGGAACGCCCTTGGCATCTCGAAGCAGCGCGCCCAGCAGATTGAGGCCGGTGCCCTACAGCGCCTGCGCAAGGACCGAGAACTCAGGCACCTCTTCTGCGGATAGGAACGGTGGGGACATGACAAAGATGATCCACCTGGTGGACGACATCGAGTCCACCATCAAACGGATTTTGTCCGACGACGAACTAGAGGGCCTTGGCCTCAATAAGACCAAGGTACGTCGGACCCTTGCGTCTTTCCAAGGCGACGAGATCGCCACATCTGTTTTCCTCAAGAAATACGCCCTTCGTGACGCTGATGGTCAGGTGGTCGAAACGGCGCTGGAGGAGGCCAAGGACCGTTGGGCCGCAGCCGTCGCCGGATGCGAGGACCACTGGGCCGCCCATACGCAGAGAACTTCCACCTGTTTCCGCGAGTTGTATGAGTATTTCCTCCCAGCCGGACGCCAGATGTTCGCCCTTGGCAACCTTTTCATGAAGAATGTCACGTTCACGAATTGTCTGTCTGGTAGTACATTTGTTTCCACGGACAAGGGTTTGCGGAGAATGGATGCGCTGTCCAAGGCAAAAGTGCGCCTAAACGGTAAAAGCCATGTGGCCAAGATCTGGCGCACGGGCACCAAGTTGGTCAAGCGAGTGGATACCGTCGAGGGGTATTTTGCCCTGCCGACCGGCGACCATCGTTTCCAACTTGTTGATGGGTCCTGGCGCGAGACTGATAAGCTCCAGCCCGGTGACAGGATTGTTCTGGGACACGACAGCAGGCCTTTTGGACCTCTCGATGAACGCGAAGAACTGCGGGGTTATGCGACCGGTTTGTTCGTCGGGGACGGAACATTTGCTGGCGAGAACTTCCGGGTCGCAAATGTGCGCCTGTTTGGGAAGAAATCAAGATGCCTTGTGGAGAAGGTGGCCAGCCTGTACGGTGGAGACCCCATTCCTCACGTCACACATGTTTCCTACAACAGCACGGCATGGGCTCGCGACATGCTGGAAAGCGCGGACATTCAGCACGGCAACAAAACGATTACCGACCGTCTCATGTCCCAATCCTGGTCGTTTCTGCGCGGTTTTCTGCGGGGGCTATTCGACGCCGACGGCTGCGTGATTGATAGCAAGAAAACTCATCAGCGGCAGATTGTGCTTGTTCAGTCGGATCGCGACATGCTTTGTCGGACGCAGATTCTGTTGTTGGCATTTGGCATCCGTTCGGTCATATACAAGCATGGAAACAGACGGGGAAAGTTTCCTAGGGGCGTTTTCCGGTGTCGGCAAGGATGGTCCCTACACATCAGCAGACATTCGTTTGAGACATTTGCCGCAACCATCGGGTTCGCTCATCCGCATAAAGCGGCCAAGATGCGTGCCGCTTTGAATCGCGCGCCTTTCAAACCGGATAACTGGTACGCCCGCGTCAAGAGCGTGACGAGTTTTCAGCGCGTGGATGTGTATGACATGAGTGTTCCTGGCATCCATGCGTTTTCGGCAAACGGCCTGGTTGCCCATAACTGCTACGTGACGAAAATCGAGGACGACAGCATCGAGGGCATCTACGGGGCCGCCCAGAGGCTGGCGAGGACCTACTCGTACGGCGGTGGCATCGGCCTCTGTATCGGGGAACTGCGTCCACGCGGAGCCAAGGTCTCCAACAGCGCGCGACAGTCGACCGGCTCCGTCAGTTTTATGGAGCTCTTCTCCATGACGACCGGCCTCATCGGCCAGGCACACCGCCGCGGCGCCCTCATGATCACCATCCCTGTATCGCATCCGGACGCCGAGGAGTTCATCGAGATCAAGCACGGGAACACCGACAAGGTCAAGCACGCAAACATCTCCATCAAGTTGACGGACGCCTTCATGCGGGCGGTCGCCGAGGACGGAACGTTCGAGCAGGTGTATTCCACCTCCCACGAGACGATCAGGCGCGAGATCCACGCCCGCAAACTTTGGGAGAAGATTATCCAGAGCGCCCGCGATTCAGCCGAACCTGGCCTGATGTTCTGGGACCGGATGGTGGAGATGTCGCCCTCGGAATGCTATCCGAGGCTTCGGGTCCATTCCACGAACCCCTGCGGCGAGCAGGTCCTGGAGCCGGGAGGCGCATGCGTGCTTGGTTCCCTGCTGCTTCATCAGTTCGTTGTCGACCCTTTCACGCCGGAAGCCAGATTCGACCATGCGATGTTCCGCGAGATGGTTGGGCGCGCCGTGAGGCATCTCGACAACGTCGTGGAGATGAACCTCGGCAGGCACGGCCTGGCGGAGCAGGAGGAAGCCGCGCGCCTTGGGCGGCGCATCGGTTTGGGCATCACCGGTCTCGCCGACATGCTGGCGGCGCTTGGCATCAGGTACGATTCCCCGCAAGCGATCCAGATAGTCGATGATGTGATGCGCACCAAAAGACAGTCCGAGTATCTCGCATCGATCGATCTGGCCAAGGAGCGTGGAGCGTTCCCCCTATTCGATCCGGAGAAGCACTACGAAAGGGGTTTTTGCGCCCTGCTGGAAAACGACATCAAAGAATTGGGCAAGACACACGGGCAGCGGAACGTGGCGATATCTACGGTGGCTCCGGCTGGAAGCCTGAGCGTCATCGCGCAATGCTCTAGTGGCATCGAACCCATCTTCGCCCTCCATTACAAACGGTATGTGGAGCTCGGGACGAAGCGGAAGGAATTCTCCGTGCGCCACCAAGGGCTTTCGCGCCTGGCTGCGGCAACGGGTAGCGAGGAGATTCCTTGGCACTGGGTGACGGCCCATAACATCGACTACCGTTTCCGCATCTCCCTACAAGGTGTGATCCAGAAGCACACTGACGCCTCCATCTCCAGCACCATCAACCTGCCGCGTGACATCGAGCCGGAGGTTGTCGGCGAGATCTACTTGGCGGCCTGGAAGGCCGGGCTGAAGGGTGTCACCGTGTATCGCGAGGGTTCGCGCGAAGGCATCCTCGTGACCGACGAGTTTGCCAAGCAGGCCGGTGTGCCGATGGACACCATCATCTACAAAGCGAGGGCGGAGGCCGGCGACATGTTCTATATCCCCGTCTCCTACGAGAACGGGGATGTCAGGAGACCGTACCAGGTATTCCTGATCAACTACAAGACCTCCGAGAACGACAGGTTCGTCAAAATAGGCAACGACCTGGTGCGCATGCTGCGCGAGAAGGGCGTCGACGGGAAGCGCATCCAGAAGTACATCGACCGCAGCACCACCCAGTTGAGTAAGGTGACGAGATTCCTGTCCCTGTCGATGAAGACCGGATACTTCGCGGAGGCTGTGGCTATACTCGGCGAGCATGGCACGGTCGGCACATTGGCCGCCGAACTGTACAAGATCCTCCACAGGAGCCTGGCGGTCAAGAACGCAATCTGCCGGAATCCCGGCTGCGGCAGTTCTAACGTCCGCATGGAGGAGGGCTGTATGCACTGCCTGGATTGCGGCTGGTCGGGCTGCGGTTGAAAGGACGGCGATGCACATACCGGTGATGGAACTCCTGGCGCAGATTTGTATCAACCGCGAGCCGGACTCGGAGCCGCCACGGGCACTGAAGCGGGTGGTCAAACAGGGTCTCCGCAAGATGTTCGAGCCGTTTTTCGGCGACAAAGCGGCCTATGCGGTCGAGCGGCTGGTTGTGGCCGCGAAGGCTTTCGACCTGGTCAGGGAGGAGGGTGACTACTTGGTTGCCATCCTCAAGCCGAAGGAGAGCAGGCATGACCAAGATCCTGGCTGATGTCGGTGACGAGCGGAAGATCATCGAGGAGGAGCGCCAGAATTGGCTCCGCCGCGTCCTAGTCGCCTTGGGCGCGGACGAGAAGGTCATCTCGGAGAACACGCTGGAAGCCAAGCGGCACGTGTCCCAATTGGGCCTCGATGTCGAAAGTCACCCGGATGGGTCCATCGACATCGCGCGCCTGGAGCTGTCGTTTGTCAAGGTGCCGGGGGAGGATGACAAGGAGGTGCCCGTCGAGACAGGGCGCCAACTGGTTGCCCAATGGCTGCCCCCGCAACTGGTCCGCATCAGGGAAGCGTCCAAGGACCACTACATGATCACCCTGCGGGAATGGGCGCTACCGTTCCAGATGGGATAGGAGGAGCACAGTGTCTTTCTACATCAAGAACCAAAAGGGCGATTTCGTGCCGGTGAAGATCGATCAGGTCCTCTCCAAGGACTGGGCCGGCAAACTGATCATGGTGAGGGTTGGCAGCGACGAGCATCCCGCCGACGACGAGGAGTTGATCGAGGTGAACGACAACCTGGACACCGCCACGGTCATCGAGATGTTGCCCGAGACGAGTTTCCTCATCACCTCGTTCGCCATACAGTTCGACATCATGGGCAGCCTGGAGGAACTGCGCCACCAGTACATCGCCGTGCGGGTCACTGGCGACGACGACCTGTCCAAACTGGGCGGGCTCCAGAAGAACGCGCGCGAGAAGTTGCGCGGCAAAGCGAAGAAGGTTGCTATACTTCCCACCCCACTGTCTGTGGATGACTACCATGAAGTGATGAAGATCAAAGAACGCTGCGATCTGCGGCGTTCGCGACGCGGACGCTGAAAAACAGTCCTGAAAACCTATCAATATCGGCGCATTACAACAGGAAGGTTGTAGTTCCCCGCCAAGGAGGGTTTCGCCACTTGACGAAGCGATTCCTGCTCGACACCAACGTTCTTCTGCATGACTCGAATTGCCTTGAAGTTTTCGCCGACAATGAAGTAATCATACCCATCCCGGTGTTGGACGAACTCGACCAGGCGAAGATCCGGCCCGACGAGAAAGGCCGGAGCGCCAGGTCCATCATCCGGCGCTTGGACGAGTTGCGCGCCTTGGGTTCCTTGAACACGGGCGTTCGGCTCCCCTCCGGTTCCCTTATCCGGGTGGAACTGAACCATCGGGCGGTTCTGCCGCCCGCCTTGTCCGACAGCGTCGACAACCGCCTGATTCGCACAGCCATCGGGCTGAAGCAGGAGGATCCTAGCCGGCCTGTCATCGTGGTCACCAAGGACATCAATCTGCGGGTCAAGTGCGATGCCTTGGGCATCGTGGCCCAAGACTACGAAAAGGACAAGTTGGCCAAGACGCCGGATGCCTTGTACGCCGGCTTCGAGACGCTTGCTGTTCCGTCGGCCACCATCGACGAACTCTACAGCCAGCGCGTTATCGACATCGAACTGCCCGAGAAGAACCCGAACGAATTCGTGCTGCTACAGTCCATGGAACGCGAGGGGCACAGCGGCCTCGGCCGGATCACCAAGGAGGGACGTCTCAGGGCCATCAATCCCCCGAACGGGGCCTGGGGCATCTCTCCCCGTAACTTGGAGCAGAAGATGGCACTGAGCCTGCTTCTGGATCCGAGCGTGAAACTGGTCACCTTGGTCGGGCGTGCCGGCTCCGGAAAGACTCTCCTGGCGGCGGCAGCCGCCCTCCACCAGACCGTGGAGACGAAGGTGTTCCAGCGGGCCCTCATGTCGCGCCCTGTACAGCCGATGGGGCGGGACATCGGATTCCTGCCGGGAACGGTCGAGGAGAAACTCGCCCCTTGGATGGCGGCCCTCAACGACAGCCTGGAGCTGCTTTTTGCCAGGGATATCGATATGTTGGAGACCTACAAACGCCAAGGGATCATCCAGGTGGAGCCGCTCACCTATATCCGCGGGCGCAGTATACCGAACTCCTTCATGATCGTGGACGAGGCCCAGAACCTGACCCTCCACGAGATCAAGACCATCATCACTCGCATCGGCGAGGGTAGCAAGATCGTGCTGACGGGCGACGTCGAGCAGATCGACAATCCTTTCGTGGATTTCGCCAGCAACGGACTCACCAACGCCATCGAGCGCCTGAAGGGCTACGAGATTACTGGCCACGTCACCCTCCACAAGTGCGAACGCTCCGAACTCGCCGAACTCGCCGCCGAAGCCCTCTGATTTTCTCCAGGATATATCAATAATCTCACATTTGTATGGCTTGGACGCCAGTGTCCAAGCCATACAAACAAGGAGTGGGACATGGCGATTCCTCAAGTCGTTTGCAGTTCGGATGTGGTGCTCGACTACGATTCCAGTCCACGTCTTGTACAACTTGGAGCCACTGCGGCCCTAGGACCGATCACGGACTGGCATTGGACGATCCTGTCGGTTCCTCCCGGCTCACAGGCCCATGTCGGGGCCAAGGGAGATTTCATCAATGGTGTGGCCATCGTCCAGAATCCGCAACTGGAGATTGACGCAGGCATCGATGGAGGCTATACGCTCCAGTGCGTGGCCACAAACGCAGATGGCAGTTCCGATCCCTTTGCCGACCGGCGCGAAGGGCAGCAGGCCATCATTGTGCGGACGCAGAGCAGGCGATTGTGGCTTCCCGGCGACTACCTCTACGACTGGGGTGAACGGTACGTCAATCCGACGCTGCGCCTGATCGAGGCCTCGCTGGGCGCCGGCGGGCTCTTGCCCTTCTGGACCTGGGGAGGCAGCCTCGACGAGTTCACGGTAGTCAATGGGGCAGCGGCCTCGAACTGGAGTGCCGATGTCTACAACTATGCTGACACAACCTGGCTTGGAGTATCCCTGAACGGAGACAACAACGGGAATGATCTTCGGGACTGGACAGTATTGTTTCTTGCGACCGGAGCCAATCCCCCAAGTGCGAACTATTTCGTCGTGGCAGACATCCTCATCCCATCCATGAACGGTTCTTTTGGTTGCGTTGGCGCGCGGTGCGCCATGCCCGGTTCCTATCCGATTGGCTATTTGGGGCTGCTCTTTTCAGGATATGGTGAAGGGGACCCGGCGTATTTCCAGGCATACCACTTCTCTGACGGCTCCTACGCTACGGTGCCATACACATCGCAAGAGCAGGGGGAACTGACTACCAACCTCTACTCAGTGCCTAGGGGTGCTCGATACATGATAGGAGCAAAGGGCGAAGGGATAGAGGGCCCCTTCGTGGCGGTTCATTCGCGTGCGAGGACACATGTCATCGATATGTCGTATTTCAAAGAGGAGATTTTCGACGCCAACTACCCTGCCGTTGGTGTGGGTTTGACTTCGCCAGCCGGGAGCGCCCAGTTTTTCTTCAGCAACATCCGGGCCTATGCGTTCCCCGCAAGCGGGAACTCGATCAGCGCCGGGGATTGGTACTAGACAATGAACAGTTGGCATGTCACGGAGAACCCCTACGAGTCCCTCACTGTGGATTTGACCGTCCGCTGTAACATGAAGTGTAGTTTCTGCTACGATGCCGACCAGACCCGCCCAGACATCGATCTGGCCTATTTCGAGGAGGTGTGCCGGCAACTCAGGATTCCCCTAGGCAAGAAAATGCTGTGGAAATTCGTCGGAGGGGAACCGACGCTACATCCGCAGTTCTTCGAATTGATCGAAGCCGCACACAAGTGCGGACAGCGGGTGTTCTTCTCCTCGAACGGGTTGACGATCCGTCCTGGCTCCAAATTCGTTGAGCGTCTGACCGCGCTGCCATACTCTGTGGATTGCGGCGTGACCTTGGACGGCGGCATCGACCATGACGACATCTACGAAGCGCTGAACGGGCAGCGTTGCGCCGAGAAGAAGATGGAAGGGCTTCATACTCTGTTGACCACAAAGCACCCCGTCTATATCTCTGCCATCATCGTTCGCGGTTTGAACGAGTGTGTGATCCCAGAACTGCTCCAACTTGCGGCAGAGAACAGGCGCATTGCCTACGTCCACTTTCGCACCACGGCCAAAGTGGGTCGTTTCATCGATGTGGAGCCCTACACGGCTGCCGACCTGGCCAAGATGATGGAACCCCACTTCACCGAGGAGCAGCGGCGGCCATACAGCCGTTTCGAGATATGGTGCCCAGCAAGCGAGCCGAAGTGTTGTATCCGGTTCATGCCGAATCCAAGACTGTGTGTCTCCCTCGTGGAATTCATGTCGCCGCAGTCCACGCTCTGTCCCAAAAGGGGAAGGCTGGTCGACAACTTCATGGTGGAACCCTGTTTCGAGAGCCTCATGAGTGTATCCAACAACAAGCCCGTGAGGCACGAACTGGCCTTTCACGGCAAGGTGAGCCAATGATCACAGCCTCGCGCAAAATCGTCATCCTACAGAACAGCAGGGAGGCCGCCAATCCTCTGTGCTCGGTTCCTTTCATAGTCTCGGAAGTGGAGGGTGTGACGGTGGTTCCTGGGAGGGTTTGGCCCTCGTTCGAGGCGGCGATAGGCCAAGGTGAGACGCAAAGTCGCTGGGGCAGCGTGTCGCGAACTGTCGGCCGCCTTCCTACAGGGGTTTTGGATGTAAACACGCTCCAAATCGCGCAAACTTTCGCCCCATACTGCGCCACTTATCCGGGAAGGGAGGTCCTTCTTGATCTGGCCCAAACATCCCTTGACGGTCTCATTGTCGTCGATGGGTCCTGGAGCCAACTTCAGGATTTCATCCGCCTCAACCGGTGGATCGAGGACATCCGCGTTCTTCGGGTACAGGCGGCATCCACCGGCCGTGTGAGTAAACAGCGGCTCTCGGCCGTCGGGGCCGTCGCCGTTTTTCTGGGCGTGCTCGACAAACGCCCCGAGTATATGGAACAACTCCTTGGTCCGTATCGTGCGTTTTTGCAGCAGCAAGGGGTGGCCGACGATCCGATGTTCTACCAAGAGGAGAAGTGACCATGATCTCGATCATCACCACATACATCAACTCGAAGTTCGATTTCGACCAGTTCGTGCGCCACCTCAACGCCGTGAACGATCCAGCCGGGTTCGAGATCGTGGTTTGCCACGACGACCGGGTTGACGACGATTCGGCAACAGCCTTGGCGGCGCTCAAGGCGGAGTTTCCGAACCTGAAGACGGTGGCGGCTTGGGACAAAACAGCGGCTGTCGCCTATGCTAAGGCCGTGCTTGCCTACCGGGCCGGGAAGTTCGACGCCCAGACGCTTGCGCGGACAACGGCCAACCTTGAGAAATACGAAGCCGGAACGCTTTTCAATCCGAAAGACTCGTTTCTGTGGTTGCCGTCCGCTCCGAGGTACAACCTGGCAGCGGCGGCTGCGTCCGGAGACGTTCTGCTCGTTATGCCTGCGGACTGGATCCTGGCCTGTCCATTGGCTGATCTGGAGGAGTACGCTGCGCAGAATGCCGTGAACGGAGCGTTCTACAGTAGGTTGAACAGCATCGGCCTACAGGTGACAAACCAAGGGTTGGCTGCCGTTCAAGATGCCATCCGGAAGAAGTGGGCCCGTCCCGGAATGCCGCCAAACCAAAACACCGACGCTATCGTGCCCAATACCGCAGGCAAGGCTGAGGTCATCGCCCGCAAGATGTGGCTGGCCAGCCACTCCGATCTTTACCCTGGCCTGTATCGGGACTACTCGCAGTTCTCGAAAACTCTCGCGAACTACAGCGTGCTTGATCCGGCTGATGGGCGCCTCACGGCCCTGAACGCATCGGATTTCTTTCCTCGCATGAGGACGATTGCCGAGAACGCGAGTTTGACGAGAACGGTTCCATACGAGTCGGCCTACCATGGACTACACCTGATGACCAGGAGCGTCTGGACTGCGGTCGGCGGCTACAATGAACAAACGCTGGAGCGGCGCACCCCAGAAGACAAACTGGGTTTCGATTGCCGGATCCACTACAAAGCCGAGATGCCCGCGCGGTTCAGCGTGATCACCGCCAAGCAGCACAGCATATCCCCCATGGTCCGAAATGGACGGCGTTCGTGCCTATTGACTGATCCGAAGGCGATGGACCATCCCATTCCTGGACTGAATGCTC
>Ga0315281_10007566_pt1 | contig 15269 bp, 12 predicted proteins | sample YL17G07_0_MG_FD_204540 | JGI IMG/M metagenome (GOLD analysis project Ga0315281, IMG submission 204540) | Sediment microbial communities from Yellowstone Lake, YNP, Wyoming, USA - YL17G07_0 | ecosystem: Environmental > Aquatic > Freshwater > Lake > Sediment | place: USA: Wyoming | collected...
CGTCGGCCGGAATTCGATCGAGTTGGACGAGAAAATCCTCGTCCGGTCGCAACGAATAGCGGTAGGGCTCACCGCCCCCAAGAATCGTTCCACCCTGGTAGGCGTTGTAGCCGGGCTCCGGGATTATCGCGACGGCCCCCGGCTCCATGTACCCGAGCGCCAAATGCGACAGCCCTTCTTTTGACCCGATCAACGGGACGATTTCGCGTAACGGGTCGGCGGTGAAACCGAAGCGGGATTTCATCCACGCCGACACCGCCTCACGATATGCGACCAGCCCAAGGCCGAACCCGTAGCGGCTCATCGCCGGGTTGTGGACCGCTGACACGATCGTGTCGAGGACAGCGGCGGGCGGTGCGAGATCCGCGTCACCGGCGCCGAGGTCGATCACGTCCACTCCACGCATCAATAGATCCCGCTTTCGTTGCGGAATGGTCGCGAGCGGGTACTCGGGTAGCGACTGGAACCGGGCGGAGAGTTTCGGCACTAGTTGGTCGATTCCGGTCCAAGGACCGTGTTCTTGACGCGACTGACTCCCACCACTTCGACTTCCACTTCATCTCCCACGTGCAGGGCCCCGACCCCAGCCGGGGTTCCGGTCAGAACAAGGTCACCTGGCTCGAGCGTCATCACCTGGGAGATATACGCGAGGATCGCAGGAATACCGAACACCATGTCCGCACCACTGGCCCGCTGGCGCTCGGTGCCGTTGACGCGCGTGATGACGGTCAGCTCCTCAAACCGGATCGATGTCGCCTTGGGCTCGCCAAGCGGGCAGAACGTGTCGAACCCTTTGGCCCGGGTCCACTGCGGTTCCAACTTCTGAAGGTCGCGAGCGGTCACATCATTGGCGGCAACGATCGAGCCGATTGCTCGAGCCGCCTCGGCCTCGGTGGCTCGCGTCAGCCGTCGTGCGATCAGGACGCCGATCTCGCCCTCATACTCGACCTGCTTTGACTGAGGCGGGAGCCGGATCGTGTCGCCAGACTTGATGATCGACGACGAGGGCTTGAGAAAGATCAAAGGCTCTCTCGGGACATCGTTCCCGAGTTCTTTGGCGTGATCGCGATAGTTGCGGCCGACGCAAACGATTTTTGAGGGAGTGATCATAGTTGGGAAAGATACGCCGTCGTCGGTGCGACAACGAGACGCCAGCAGCCCCGCGCAACGAAGCGGTCCCAGGGCTGATTTTCGTACCGGCGCCCCGCTCGGTCCGTCACCGATAGAAAGCTCGGACTCGCGCGGCGATCTCCGCCCACGGCCCGATCACTCTTTCGGCCGGCGGCAACGCCTCGAGCAGCGTTTGCCCGTACGCTTTCGTCGCAAGTCGCGAGTCCGCAACGATCACGACGCCGCGGTCCGTGGTGCTGCGAATCAGCCGTCCGAAGCCTTGCTTGAGACGCAGCGCCGCGTGCGGCACCATGTACTCGGCGAATGCATCTCCCCCAGCGGCAATGATCATTTCGCACCGGGCCGCCGTGATCGGCTCGGTCGGAACGCGAAACGGCAACTTGGCGATGAGCAACCCGCGCAGCGCATCGCCGGGCACGTCGACGCCTTCCCAGAATGAGGCGGTGCCGAGCAGCACGGCACGGCCGGAGTCGCGGAAGCGTCTCAGCAGCGAGTCCCGCGACTCCTCACTGTGCACGAGCAGCGGGTATTTGCGATCGAGTCCTGCCGTGCGCAGCGACACCGCGGCGGCTTTCACTTCGCGGTGACTTGTGAAGAGCACGAACACTCCGCCGCCTGCGGACTCGACGAGCTCTGTCGCGATCTGCACCACGGCTGCGGCATGCGCGGGCGCGTCGACGTTCGGTGCAGGAAGATTCGTCGGAACAGCGAGCAATGCTTGCCGTTCGAAAACAAAGGGCGAGGGATAGATCTCGGTGAACGGCTCGAGCGGTCCTGACAGCCCGAACCGCCGGGAGATGAAGGCGAATTCCGGATCCGTCGCCAGGGTGGCACTGGTGACGATGGTCGTCTTCACGCGCGCGAAGAGATCGTCGCGGAGGACGGGGGCAAGATCGAGCGGGACCGACGCCGCGGCGACACTCTGATCGCGTCCCCGCGCTTCGAGCCAACGCACCGACCCATTGCCCGCCGGCGGATTGAGCGTCTGCGCCAGCGAATCACCGGCACCGGTCAGTCTCCGCGCCACGGCGCGCAGCTCGCCGATCAGCATCAGCGCGGCTTCATCCTGCCGATCGGCCGCCTCCATTCGCTCACGAATGATCCGTAGACCATCTGACAGAATCTCGATTTCTCCGAGCGCGTCTTCGAACGCGACCGTGAGCCCGCGCTTCCAGATCGGATCGGCAGCGAACTCGTCGGTCAATCGCACGGTCGCATCCGTCCCTCCCGCAACCAACGTCGTGAGCATCTCGAACAACGCGGTGCTCCGCGCCCGCGCGCGCTCGATCGCCGGATAGAGTCGCGTGTGGATCTGATCGAGACTCGCCGCGCTCAACAAGTCGTCAGATTTCGCGAGTCGCGCCGTCAGCGCCGGGAAGAGTCCCTTTCCTCGCCTCTCGAGCCGATTGAACAGTCTCTGGAGTGACCGATGCGAGACGTTCACGCCAAGATGTGCGGCAGCCGCGTCCTCGAGATGGTGACCCTCGTCGATGATCAGCCGCGAATACGCCGGCAGCACTGCGGCGTCGCCCCAATTGCCGCTACTGCGCCGGACGGCCAGGTCCGACATCAGTAGATGGTGATTTACGACGATCACGTCCGCTTTGGCCGCGGTGCGTCGCGCCTTGAAGACAAAACACTGATCCCAGAACTTGCACTGCATCCGCTGGCACAGATCCGGCTCGGCGACAACCTCGTCCCACACTTCCGGCTTTGGCGCGATCGGCAGATCGCTCAGTGACCCGTCGCCGGTCCGGCCTGCCCATTCCGTCAGGGCATCGAGATCGGCTTCGGTGCCGTCCTCGAACAGCGACGCACCGGACGCAGTCGCCTGCTCGAGCCGGCTCAGGCAGAGATAGTTGCGCCACCCTTTGAGCAGCGCGAACCGGACATTTTGGTCGGTGATCGTCCGCGCCAGAAACGGCAGATCCTTCGTGACGAGTTGTTCCTGCAGGTTGATGGTGTTAGTCGACACGATCGTGCGCTCTCCGTTCGCCGCTGCCCAGCGCAATGCAGGAACGAGATACGCGAGCGACTTGCCGACGCCCGTGCCGGCCTCGAGGAGCGCGACGCCGCCATCGTTGAACAGGCGACCGATGCGCATCGCCATCGCGCGTTGGCTGGCGCGGTCCTCGTAGCGCTCATGGCCGATTGCGATCGGGCCAGTTGGGCCGAGGTCGCGATCGATCGACCCGAGATCGAGCGGTTGGTAGTCGTCGGCCAGCGGTACTTCGACGACGACATAGAGGGACGCAACCGCGTTGTCGACGATTCCGAATCCGACGCCGTCGTCGTGCAGCCGCGCTGCGATTTCAAGATCGGCGTCCGACGGGGAAAGTTCACCCGACGGATGGTTGTGTACGAGCATCTCGCCGCGCCCGGCAACGCCGGGCAGCGCGAGGACCGAGGCGATGCCGCCACGCGACACCACGCGCGCCGATTGAATTACTCCGAGGCTATCGAGCCCGCAGACGAAACACACTTCGCGGCCGGCGGCGAGCCGGATCGCCGTCCGAATTCCCGCCGCGGCGGTGTTGGTGATTCGCGAGGCGGATGGTGCGGCCATGCGGAAAGCTACAGACCGGACCGTTGAGTATGTCGCGACTAGGGCGAGGTCTTGAGCGGTTTCTTTTTTGCAGCCGGGAACAACACGTTGTTCAGGATCAGCCGATACCCGGGCGAATTCTTGTGCAACGACAAGTCGGTCGGCGGACTGCCAATCACGTGCTGAGGATCCTCGGGATCGTGCCCGCCAAAGTAGGTCCAGGTGCCTTTGCCATAATCCCCGTGCACGTACTTGACCCACGGCGCGCCCGGTTCGAACGCAAGAATCGTCACGCCCGGCTTCAGAAGGGCCTTGGTGAAACTCGTTGTCACTCCAAAAAAGTCGGCGATCACCGCCCGATGATCCTGCACCAGCATCGAGGCCACCGGGTCGAACTTCGCCGAGAAGTTGAACAGCGTGAACGAACCGAGCGGTTGGCGCCGACCAGGAACGTTCACCTGGTGTCCATCGATATCGCTCATCGAACTCACGTACGCCGAAGGCTCGACGTGGGCGCTCCGAAACGCCAGCGCCATTTTCCAGTCCATCTTCGCGTCGGCACCCGGATCGGGGGGCGAGCCGTCGGCAAAGGCCTGGGCGATATCGACGGTGCGGCCGGCAATCGCCAGTTCGAGCGTCTCGGTCGCGCCGCACATGGCAAATAGAAAGCCGCCCTTCTCCACGAACTGCCGGATACGCTCGGCGACGTCTTTCTTCAGGCCGGGAATGTTGGCAAAGCCAAGCCGGCGTGCCGCGGTCAGATTGGCGTTCGTCATTTCCACGTACCACGGCACGTCACGATAGGTGTAGTAGAACTTGTTCAACTGACCAGTGAAGTCCTCGTGGTGGAGATGCAACCAGTCGTACTTGGTCAGGTCACCCCGTTCGACTTCATCGTCGTAAATCGGTGTGTACGGAATCCCGGCGTACTTCAGCGCGAGCGTCACTGCGTCGTCCCACGGCGCCGCGTCCGGGGGCGTGTAGACCGCGACCTTCGGCGCCTTCTCGAGCGGCACCGCGTCCATGTTCGCCGCCGCCATCTCGGCACGGATCTGGTCGACACGCGCATTGCTGATCTGCTCGACGGTGATACCATCGAGTGCCGCTTCGCGCCGCAGGGCCGGCAAATCGGGCAGCAGAAACGCGCCGCCGCGATAGTTCAGCAGCCACTCCGCTTTCTGGTTCGCCTTGATCGCGTTGTACGTGAGTCCGTAGGCCTTGAGGTGATTCTGCTGCTCGTCGTCCATGGGAACGAGCAGCTTCTGACCACCGGCCGTCGACGCAGCCGCAGCCAGGAACAGCAACACTCCAAACCGAATCGATCGCCGAGCCCCGCCTTTATGGATCATCTGATCAATGTGCGGCATCTGCGGCTGGGATGATCCGTTTCGCCAGATCCAGCTCGCGGCGTGCCTGCGGGAGCAGTGCGCTTTGCGGATAATTGAGGATCATGTGCTCGAGCTTCGCGATCGCCGCCGGCGCGTCTTTCTTGCGGAGCAGGGCACGCGCCCAGTCGAGTTCGGCTTCCGGGGCTTCGGCCGACTGCGGGAGTTGGTCGAGGATTCGTGACCAAAGCATGATTGCGCGCGGGTCGTCTTTCCGGGCGACGTAAAGCTGTGCTGCAATAGACATCAGCGTCGAGGCCGCGTCCGGCGTCGCCGCCGCCGCCGCCACAAATCCCGCGGCCGCCGCTATCGTGTCGGCGCGAGCGAGGGCGAGGAATGCGGCGCCGACTTCTGGGGCCCGATCGACTTTGATTCGGGCCACGGTGCCGAGCGCGAGCGCAAGCTCCGGGGTCGATTCGGTTCCGGTGCGGAGCAGGTGCCGCGCCGTACGCAGGTCGCCCTCGTAGAGCGCAAGCCATCCGGCGGTATCACTCGAATCCGCTTCTGGGCCGACGGCGGCGAGTGCCTGCCGGGCACGGTCCGTGTCGCCGCGGCGTACCCATCCCCACGCTACAGTGCGCGTGATCGAACTCCGGAGAGCGGGAACGAGCCAGCGGTTGAAGCTCGCGGCGAGACTTTGCGCTTCGTCGACGCGGCCAACGGTCGCCAACGCGCGGACATGGAGCGGCACATAAAGGCGCGCGATCCTCGCCGAGTCGGTTCCCGCGCCGGACAACGGGATCAGCAACAAGGCCGTATTCGCGTCGCCGGCATTCAACGCCGCGGATGCTGCGCGCAGAGACAGCGCCGCGGATGGTCGCGCTTTGCCAGCCGCTATCAACGCATCGCGCGCCATGGCCCACTGCCCGTCCGATTCGGCGCGTTCGGCGAAATCGATCCAGGCGTCGACGCTCGTACTATCCGGGGGCAGGTCGCGAAGCGCGCGCCAGCCGTTGGCCGCCGCACCCCATGTCATCTCGAGACGGGCGAGCGCGAGTCGCGATGCGACCGCCGCCGGTGGCGCGAGAAAGATATTTCGCACTGAGTCGCGCGTCGCTGACGGAATCGGCATCAACGAATACGCGGCGGCCTGATCCAGCTCTGGCGAGAAGGCGAGCGCCATGCGCCAGGCCCTTGCCGATTCGATCCAGTCGCCCGTCGAAGCACGGACCTGGGCGACCTCGCTCTCTAGACCGCGGATCGATCCCATCGCTCGCTTGCCCTGCGCGACCACGCTGTCCGCGAGTGACGAACGGTTGCGTTGGAGCAGCATGCGCGCGTATTCCCGATACGGCGCCGCGTCGGACGGGGCGGCCCGCGTCCAGTCATCAAAGGCGATACGCAACTCCGCTTCGCGGCCAAGGGACTGCAGCGATCGAAGTTGGGCGCTCCGGTAGATCGGGTCCGCCGGGCGGAGGCGCAACAGTGAGTCGAGCGGCGCGAGCAGCGAGTCTGTCCATCCCAACTCCGCATAGACGCGCTCGAGACCAAGAAACGCGTTCTGTCCGTCGGCGCCGAAGAGCGTGGCGCGATAGTACGGCGCGGCTTCCCTGTACCTCCCGTCGGACTCAAGCTGGAGGGCTTTCATGAACGCGACACTGTCCGCGACGGGGCGGCTCTGCGCACTCGCTACTGCGCCGGCCAAGAGCTCGACCGTGAGCATACTCACGACGCACCACCGACGACCCACGACTGTTCTTGCCACGATGCTATCCCCCGTGGCCGTTCAGCTTCTTGAAGTACTCGAGAATGATGCGGCGTTCGTCGGCGGTCAGGCCGCGCAACTCATCCCACGTCGGCTCGCGGAACCGACCGGCGGACTTGCCAGTCCCTTTCGCCGCGTCCGGCTTGAACTGGTTGGCGTCGCTGCCAGCTTTCGCTTCGCGCCGGTCGCTCTCCTCGCGATCTTCCTTCTCGAGCGAGCGTCCGGCATCGATGAGCCTCTTGAACAGCGTCTGTTGCCGCGCCAGCGTTGCCGCGTCGATCCGCGAGCCATCGAGGGCGTCGGCCAGTTGGCGCGCCTCTTGGGCGAGCTTCGCCGCCTTGTCGCCACCGGCGCCGTCACCCAGCTCATCGAGCTTGTCCGCGACCTGCCGTTGCTGCCGCGCGAGCGCGCGCGCCTGCGCCTGCGCCGCCGCACTCATCGCCCCACCCGGCATGGGCATGATGCCCTGCGCCTGGGAGTTGATGCTGCCCTGCTTCCCCGCCATTTCCTTCATCTGTTGAATCATTTCGGCAAAGCCGGTCGCTGATGACGCTGTGTTTGCGCGTTCGCGATCCCGGGCGAGCGACGCCGCCGCCTTGTTGAGGGCGTCCGCCGCGTCATTCATCGCGTTGCCTGACTGCGACGCGTTCTTCGGGTCGGCCGTGGACTGCGTCGCCTGATCGACTTTCTCCTGTGCGTCGGTCACGGCACGCTGCGAACGACCGGACAGGAGCGAGCTCTTCTGCGCCTCGCGCTGTAGTCGCTGCGCAGACGCGTCGAGGCCCTGCTTGATCGCGCTTTGCTGCCCGCGAGCCTCCTCGCCCTTGGCGTCGCCCGACTTCAGCTGTTGCTGCAGCGCCTGCTCCTCGCGCGACATCTGGAGCATTTCCTGAATGCTCTGATCAAGGGCCGACGTCAGCTCGCGCTTCCACTCCTGCACCTGGCCGTCGCGCGCGGCCTTCATCGCCGACGACGATTGGTCCATCTCCGCGGCCGCGTCGCGGGCCGCCTGCTCCATCTTCGATTGCGACCCGTCCTTGGCGCCCGGCGGCACCGCCGCGCGAAGTTGGTCGACGGAGGCCTCGGCGTGCTGTCGTGCCTCTTCAGTCTTTGCCGCTCCGGTTGCCGCGCGCTCGGCGTCGAGCCGCTGCCCGAGCTTCTTCATTTCGGCCTCAAGACGACTGCTCCGATCCGCGAGCTCCCGCGCCGTCTGCCGCTGCGACGGATCCGGCGTTTCGGCGGCGCGGACGGAATCGGCGAGCTTCCGCTGCTGTTGCGCGAGGTCCTTCGCCTCATCGGTTAGCGTTTGCATCGAGCCTTCCATCGCGGCGCGCCGCAGCATCTCCGCGCTCTTCTCGAGCTGCTCGCGAAGGCGCTGTTGCTGTGCCTTCAGATCCTTGAGCGACTGTTGCGCCTCGTCCTTCGAGAGCTGCTGCGCCGCACCCTCGAGCTTTTGCATCTGGCGCATCAACTCCGGCGTCAGCGCATCGCGCAACATTGCTTGTGCTTCCTGGAGCAGTTTCGACAGCCCGCTATCCAGCGCGCCCGCCTGGCGGAGTTGATCCTCGAGCGCCTTCGCCGCCTGACCCAGCTGCTTCACCTGATCGGCAAGCGCTTTCTGATCCTGGGCGAGCGCTTTCGCCTTCTGCGCTGCCTCGAAGTTCATGCTATTCGAACTCTTGGGCGTGCCATCATTACTCGACCGTGCGCCGCGATCTTGCGCAGCATCGGCCGACCGTCGTTCGAGCGCTTTCTGCGCCGCGATCGCTGCCTGCGCGGCGGCGACGGCGGAATCGCCGGAGTTACGCGCCAGGGCGCGCTGCTCCTCCACGGTGGCAATCCGGACGAGCAGTTCGCGGCTCTCGCCGCGCTGCGCCCACGGCGAGTTATCGACGGCGATGAGCTTCAGATGGAGTACGTCGCCGGCGTTGAGTCCGCGTTGTGCGACATCGAGGTCGACCGTCGTGCCCCATACTGAACCCGGAGTCGTCGCAATTCGATTGCTGTTCCGCTGGCCCTCGCCCGCGCCGCTGCGCCAGCTCACGATGTCGACCGCCGCAATGCCGTGGTCATCGATCGCGCTGAGGCGAAGCGTGACGTGGTCGGTCGGCGACACGAGCGTGTCTCGGACGGGAGTGAGTATCTCCACTTGCGGCGCGGAGTCGGGAGTGACCTCGAACTCGAGAGGCGGCGGGACGTCGGTGACGACACCGGCAACGCCGGTCGCCTGCCATCTCCACGCCCCCGATGTGCGTGGCTGGAACCGGCCGCGAAACGCGTGCCCGCTTGGACTGAGCGCCACGGTATTCCGTTCACCTACGAGAGACACGACATGCAACGCCGTCGACGCCCGACCCGCGATCTCGACGAATGTCCCGGCGGGAATGCGCGCCATCTCGCCAATCGGCAGCGCCTCAGCCGCCCGCTCGAGGTACGCCGGATATACGGCCCGCATCGCGACGCCGCCGAGGAACGGACGGTCGGTCACGCGCACGACGAACGTGTCCGTCGACGATCGGCCGTCGGTTGCCACCAGGTGGAGATCGCCGCCCATCGGCCCGACGTCGAGCGTCGCTTCGCCGGTCGCGCCCACAATCAATCGTTCGGAATGCCACCCCTCTCCGGTGACGCGGGCGGCAAGCACTACTGCATGGCGACCAGGGGCCGCGATCCGAAGTCGCAACGCTTCGCCGCGCACGATCGCCGACGGAAGATCCTCGAATCGAATCGCCGCCAGCAACTTCCCGCGCCAGGCGTCGACCGGGCGAAACACAGCCCGCAAGCCGTCGCCGAACTCCGGGGTCACTGCGCCGAGCGAGACGGCCGCGACGAGCGCCACGACGACAAGCCGCGATAATTTCCGTCGCGCCTCTGCGCGGGTCGCCGGCAACAGCATCGAGTCGCCCCGCGCGAGGCGCGCAGCCAGATCATCTGCCGCTCGGCGGCCAAGCACGCCGGTCGCCGCAACTTCAAGAGTTCCGCGCACCGAGCCGGAGCGGAGCGACTGCTCATGCTCGAGCGCGGCAGCAACCGTGGCAAGACTGGCCTGGCGACGAATGACCGATCGCGTCAGAAGCAGCAACGCGACGTTCGCCGACACCACCACCGCCCAGACTGCGATGGGTGTCGCGCGCGGTAACGCAAGCCAGCGTGCGCCGCCGAGCAGGACCGCCGCCGTCGCCACCAAGGCACAGGTTGCCGCGACAATCATCACCGCCCCGGCGAGCAGGTGCAGCCCGCGGAGGGTCACGCGTTCTCGTTCAACCACCTGCGAAATCGTCACGGAATTTGGCGGCTGGTTGCGGCGTAGACGAACAGATTCACTCCCATGCGGAGCGCCGCTTCGTGCAGCGCGGGAGGATCATTGTAGACCTCGCGGTCTTCCCATCCGTTCCCCAAATCGCACTCGTAGTCGTAGAACACCGCCAGCCGATCGCCAATGAAGAGCCCGAAGCCGCGGGCCGGCTTGCCGTCGTGCTCGTGGATTTTCGGCAGCCCTTTCGGAAAGTCGTAGACGACGTGATAGATCGGGTGCGACAGTGGTACGTCGACGAGCTGCCGGTCGGGAAACACTCGCGCGAGCTCGCGACGAAAGCTTTCATCGATCCCGTAGTTGTCGCTGACGTGAAGAAATCCGCCACGCACCAGGTACTCGCGCAGCCGCGCAACTTCGACGTCGGAGAGCTTGACGTTACCATGTCCCGTGACGTGCAGAAACGGATAGTCCCACAACTGGTCGTCGCTGAGCTTGATGCGCGCCTCTGTGCGCTCGACCCGGAGTGCGGTGCGCTCACGAATCGCTGCCAGCAGATTAGGAAGGCTCGACGGATTCGCGTACCAGTCACCACCGCCGTCGTATTGAAGCCGGGCGATCGTCATCGTTGGGCCGGTGCGCGGAGCACGCGCGCCGTCTCTGAGGCACGGTGCCGACACGGTGAGCCAGGCCGCGCCGATGAGCACGGTTCGCGTGGCAAGCGGAGGGAACAGACTCGCTCCCAAACTGGGTCGCCTCACTCCCGCTCCTGTGTCAACTGATACGCCACGCGCCGCGATATCCCGAGCTCCTTCGCGACCGTGGCCGCCGTGTCCCTCGCGCTCATGCCTTGCCCTCGCAGCGCCCGCACCCGTCCGCGAATCTGTGCTTCGTCCGCGACATGTTCCGGTGCTCCGCTGATCACGATCACGACTTCTCCCCGTGGAGGACTCTCCTTGTAGTACGCCCCGAGCTCGGCCACCGTTCCGCGCCGCGTCTCCTCGAACTGCTTCGTCAGTTCACGCGCCACCGCCGCGCGCCGATCGCCGCCACCGGCCTCCTCGATGTCGGCAAGCGTCTGCGCGACCCGCCCAGGGGCCTCATACAGGACCGCGGTGTGCGGCAGATCCGCCAATTCGGCGATAGCTGCGCGACGATCGCCGCCCGAGCGAGAAAGAAACCCGAAAAAGGTGAACCGCTCGGCCGACAACCCTGAAGCGACGAGCGCGCTCAACAGCGCCGACGCTCCAGGAATCGGTGTGACCACAATGTTCGCGGCGATCGCGGCCGCGACGAGGCGACCGCCTGGATCTGACAGGATGGGCGTCCCCGCGTCTGTCACCAACGCCATTGTTTCGCCGGCGACGAGTCGAGCCACGAGACCCGGCGTGGACTTGGCTTCGTTGTGTTCGTGGTACGCGAACATCTTTGCCGCGATCTCATACCGCTTGAGGAGTTGCCCAGTGTGGCGCGTATCTTCAGCAAGGACGAGGTCGACCGAACCGAGAATCTCGACGGCCCGAAAAGAAAAATCCCCCATGTTTCCGATGGGGGTGCTGACGACGTACAACGTGCCGGTCCCGCCGTCACTCACAGCACTGTCCAGGGGATATGCTCGTAGAAGCCGGCGGACTGGAACATATGGCGGCGCTCCCATGTCAGGTCGCGCAGAATTTGCTCTGGGGTCATGGCGTCGTGGTCGACGGCCGTCCACATCACTTCGCGCACCCATGTCGCGATGCCGATCGTAAGCGTCTCGGTATTGACGACAACGTCACCACGCGCTGGCGTCTCCGTGAGCGTGATCCCGTCCAGTACCGGGTGTGCATCGACCAATGATTTGCGGGCGTGCTCGGCGATCACCGGCGCGCTGGTACGCCCGCCCCGGACCAACGTGTCGACCAGGCCTACCGCGAGTTCCTTGTACGCCTGCACGAGCCCGGGCGGCGCCTGGACGCCGATCTCCGCGATTTCGGACCAGCGGCGAACTTTGAGCTCCCCGGGCCGCGCGTGGGAAAACAGCCGCCCGATATGGTCGTCCGAACTGTGCGACGAGTGACTGTGCCCGTGGCCATGCGAATCGCCGGCGAGGTAGCTGCGTTCGACGGTCCCGTTGACGACGACGAGGTAGCTCACCGCGTCGCCGACGGTGACCTCGATCAGCCCGTCAAACGTCGTCGCACTGAGATACGGAAAGAGGACGGCTGGATCCGTAACGGCAAGCTTCTCCGGCAACGCGACCGGCTCCACGAGCTGGGTGGCGAACATGCAGTCGAGCTGCTCGTCCGCGGCCGCACAAAAACAGATTTCTCCGTACTCGGGCTCAAGAGGAACGCGCTCCAACGCCCGTCCGATCGACACCGCTCGCCACCCTTTGGCGTCGCAAATCGTCGCATTGACGAGCTCACCGCTCTGCATGTAGAGAATGATCAGCTCATCCGGCAACCAAATCGCCACATAGCCCGCCACACGCGCACCGCGGTCCCGCATCGCGTTGGAGAGAAGATTCCGCAAATGCACGTAGGCCAGCCGCGTTCGCGGCAGGAGGACCCGGTTGTGCGGAAATCGCTGAACGGTGGAGATCGGCATCGCGAGGAGTGGGCTACACGATCGAAATACCACGCGGCGCTTCGAAGCGCTACCAGACGCCGCTTTCAGACAGTGGCCGCGCCACGCCCGGAGCGGCGTGCGCGACCACAGATAACGCTATGCAGCGTGCTGTTGCAGCTTCTGCTCGATGTGCATTTTCGGCACGGCGCCCACGATCTGATCGACCACCTTGCCGTCCTTGAAGAAAAGCAGCAACGGGATCGAGCGGACGTTGAAGCGTTGCGCCGTCTTGATGTTCACGTCCACATCCATCTTGGTGACTTTGACCTTGCCGGCCTGCTCGACCGAGATCTGGTCGAGAATCGGGCCGATCGTTCGACACGGACCGCACCAGGCGGCCCAGAAATCCACGATCGTCAGGCCCGTCGCCTTCTCGACTTCCTGCTCGAAGTTGGAATCGGTGACCGCGACTGCGTTTGACATTTGGTGCACTCCTCTCCGAAAAAGGGCCGGCTGTGCCGCCGACCTAGACTGTACATTAACTCCTGGCCAGACCGCGCCGGAGACTATTCGATGAAAAAACCTTCCCGTCGTGGCGCGACCATCGCTCATATCGGCATCGCCGTTCGCGACCTCGACGCCATTCTTCCGTTCTACCGCGACATCCTCGGCCTCGAGGAGGTCCCGCTTGACGAGTCCGATGGTGCCCGGATTGTCGGCCTTGCCGCTGGAGATTCGCTCGTCGAGCTACTCGAGTCCCGGGATTCCACGTCGCCAATCAGTAAATTCGTCGCCGCCCGCGGCCCCGGCATTCATCATCTGTGCTTTGCCGTCGATGACCTCGACGCGGTCCTCAAACGCTGTGTCGCCGCTGGCCTCCGTCTTATCGATCAGACGCCCCGCATCGGCAGCGCCGGTAAACGTATCGCTTTCATCCATCCGGCCTCCACTGCCGGCGTCCTCGTCGAGCTCACCGAGCGATAACGCCCTTCTAAGGACGCTGACGGCAGATGTCGTCAACCGGCACAAGGTCGAGCTTTTCGACGTACCACCGACTCTTGGGGCCCACTACCGCCGTGAAGTTTGTCGACCGCGTCAAGGGCCCGCGAGTTATCTGCACGGAAAGGATGCGTCGTCCATCCTGCCCGGGGGCGTCCGCCGCGATCAGGAACCGGTCGTGGCGGACGCAGCGGATGATGTAGATCTCGCGCTCCTCGAGCTCCACTCGCGGAATCTCGTTGCGAACCGATCCCGTCGAGGTCCCCCACACCGCGGACATCGCCTGAAGATCTTCGAGCTTCACGGCGGCCAGAAACGCCGTCACGGCTGCCGCGGGGCTCGCCGCGCCTGGCTCCCCGGGGGCCGGCGACTGCTTCTGGGTCATCGGTCTGCGACAGCCGACAAGGAGAAGCGCAAGTCCGATTAACTTCTTCACAGGCGTCTCCGCGGTTGGCGTACCCAAAAACGTTAATCCCCTTCGCCGACCGCAGCAACGGTTCCGATGCGACATCAGCGCCTCTATATCAATATCGATCACGTCGCGACGGTCCGCGAAGCTCGTCGCGGGGTCGAGCCCGATCCGGTCGCAGCCGCCGCCCTTTTCGAGCGCGCCGGCGCTGACGGCATCACCGCGCACCTCCGCGAGGACCGCCGCCACATCCAGGACGCCGATATCGACCGGCTCGTTCGGCAGACCAAGGGCATGTTCAACCTGGAAATGGCGTGCATTCCCGAGATGTTGGCTATCGCCGAGCGTCTGAGGCCACAGCAGGTGACCCTAGTCCCCGAGAAGCGGGCCGAGGTCACGACCGAGGGCGGACTTGACCTCCTCAGGACGGCAGCCGAGCTCCGAAACGGGGTCAAGCGACTCACCGCGGCACACATCCTGACGAGCCTGTTCATCGACCCGGATTTCGACGCGGTGAACGCATCGCGCGATCTGGGCTCGGTCGCGGTCGAGCTCAACACCGGTCGGTACTCAAATCATCCGAATGATCCGGCATCGCTTGAAGCCCTGCGGTCTGCCGCTCGCCACGCCGTGTCAATCGGCCTCGCCGTCGATGCCGGACATGGCCTCACCGTCTCGAATGTCGGACCCGTGGCAGCGATCCCGGAAATTGGCGCACTGAACATCGGCCATTCCGTGATTGGTCGCGCCGTGTTCGTCGGCATCGCCGAGGCGGTTCGCGAGCTTCGCGCCGCCATGGACGCTGCGCGAATCGACACCTAGCTTGTCCATCGAGCTACTCGTGGAGACCAAGATCAGATGACCGACGCGCGCTCGCCGGCCGACGACGCACTGCTCCGACTCGATCGCCTTGGCATCGTCATTCTGGGCGACCTTGGGGAAGGTCCGTCGGGCCTGGACCTTGTCGCGAGCGCGTTGGAAGCGCGCGAAGCGGTTGCCAAGCTCGGGGTCGCCGCGTTCAACGAGCTGACGGGGCTGGTCGTCGCCGTCGCCGACTCGATGGTCGCCGGCACAACGGATTGGAGTCCCCCACTTGGCGGGACTCTGATTGCGGCCGTGGATGACCTCCGCACCCTCGCCATGCGGGCGGGGGAGTTCGGGCCGGAGGACAGCGAGCACTTGCATCAGCGGGCCTCGGAACTCGCAGTCTACGTCCACGTCGTGCGGGGAAGGCCACCGGAGCCGGTCACAGCGCCACTTCAACCGTCATCTCCGCCGCCCGAAGCAACCCG
>Ga0315281_10007567_pt1 | contig 15268 bp, 9 predicted proteins | sample YL17G07_0_MG_FD_204540 | JGI IMG/M metagenome (GOLD analysis project Ga0315281, IMG submission 204540) | Sediment microbial communities from Yellowstone Lake, YNP, Wyoming, USA - YL17G07_0 | ecosystem: Environmental > Aquatic > Freshwater > Lake > Sediment | place: USA: Wyoming | collected...
TGTACTTTCCTATGCCGCTGTCTGCGCATACCTGTACCTCGCGCAGCGCTCCTTCCTGTATTTTCCGACGCCGGAGACCAGCCTTCCGCAGGCCGAACGCGTCGCGCTGCAAGCGGACGGCGAGACGCTGCGCCTCTGGGCGAGGCCGCGCGACGGGCCCGGCGCCGTCATCTATTTCGGCGGCAATGGCGAGGACGTCGCGGCGAGCTTCGATGGCTTCGCCGGCGCCATGCCGCAACGCGCGATTTATCTGGTGAACTACCGCGGCTACGGCGGCAGCACGGGCACCCCTTCCGAAGCTGCGCTGTTTCGCGACGCGCTTGCGGTTTACGATTGGGTGCGGGGCAGGCATGCGGAGATTGCGGTGATCGGCTCCAGCCTGGGCACCGGGGTTGCGGTCTATCTCGCGTCGGCGCGCAAGGTGGACCGCCTGGTGCTGGTCACGCCATTCGACAGCATCGCAAGCGTGGCGCAGGACAAGTTGCGCCTGTTTCCAATAGCCATGCTGCTCACGGACAAGTTCGACTCGGTGTCGCGGATCCAGGATGTCTCGGCAAAGACCCTGATCCTGATCGCGGAACAGGACGAAATGATTCCCCGCGCGAGGACTGACGCGCTGATCGCGAAGTTTCCGCCGGGCCAGGCGAGGGTCGAGGTGATTCCCGGTGCCACGCACAACAGCATTTCGCTGCATCCTGCGTACCTGAAACTGATCGCCGCATTCCTGTGAAACGCCGGGACGCGTGCTTCTGTCCCGGGTTTCGGTTCACCTCACCCAGCGCCGCACCAGCCACTTGCGCGCCTCCTCGGCCGCGAACAGCGTGAACGCCATCGGCACCAGCGCCAGCCACGCCTCCGCCGGCAGCGGCGCCGTGCCGAACACTGCCTGCAGCGGCGCGAAGTACGCGATCGCGGCGATCAGGGCGGCTTCGCTCGCGAGGCCCCACAGGATCAGCGGGTTGCCCGCCAGCGGGAAGCGCCACGCCGGCGCGAGCGGATCGCGGCAGACGAAGACGTTGGCCATCTGCGTGGTGACGATGGCCGCAAGGCAGGCGGTGGTCGCGGCAAGGTAGGAAGGGTCGTTCGCGGCGGGCAGCATGCCGAAAGTCCAGCCTGAGCCGGAGAGCACCAGCCAGAATGCGGTCATCGCGAGCGCGGCCTCGACCGGCCCCAGAAAGCCGTAGGCGCGCGCGATCAGCTTCCAGTCGATCAGCCGCTCCCCGAAGCGGCGCGGCGGGCGGTCCATGGTGCCCGGTGCGGGGCGCTCGGCGCCGAGCGCGAGCGCCGGCAGCAGGTCGGTGCCGAGGTCCACCGCGAGGATCTGGATCACCGTGAGTGCGAGCGGAAAATCGAACAGCACGAAGGCGAGGAACGGCACCAGTTCCGGAATGTTCGAGGTGAGGATGTAAGTCAGGAACTTGCGCAGGTTGTCGAACACCGCGCGGCCTTCCTCGATGGCGGCGACGATGGTGGCGAAGTTGTCGTCGAGCAGCACCAGGTCGGCGGCTTCCTTTGCGACGTCGGTGCCGGTGATGCCCATGGCGATGCCGACGTGCGCGGCCTTCAGCGCGGGCGCGTCGTTGACGCCGTCGCCGGTCACCGCGACGATTTCGCCCTTTTCTTTCAGCGCCTCGACGATGCGCATTTTCTGGTCGGCGCTGATGCGCGCGAAGATCAGCTCGGGCGCGTCGAGCGCCAGGTGCAGGGCGGCGCGGGGCAGGCGCGTCAGCTCGGTGCCGATGATCACGCGCGGCGCGGGGCCGGTGAGGCCGATCTCGCGCGCCACGCTGACCGCGGTGTGCGGGTGGTCGCCGGTCACCATGATGACGCGGATGCCGGCGCGTTTGCAGCGCGCGATTGCGTCCGGGACTTCGGCGCGCGGCGGATCGGCGAGGCCGACGAAGCCCGCGAGGGCGAGCCCCTGTTCTTCGATGGGCGCGCCGGCATCGATCCGGCGTTCGGCGAACGCCAGCACCCGATGGCCCGCCGCCGCCATGCGCTCCTGCGCGGCGAGCAGCGCGCGCCGGCGCGGCCCGTCGAGCGGCACCACCTCGCCGCCGGCCCGGACGCCGGTGCACAACGGCAGCACCGCCTCGAGCGCGCCCTTGGTGAACAGGGTGGGACCGGCCGCGGTCTGGTGCAGCACCGACATGCGGCGGCGGTCGGCGTCGAACGGGATCTCGTCCAGCCGTTTGCCGGCGCGCGCGCCGCCGAGCCCGCGCGCGAAGCGCAGCAGCGCGATTTCGAGCGGATCGCCCGCAAGCTTGCCGCCCTCCGCTTGCGCGCCGCCGATCTCGACCACGTCGTGGCAGGTGCGGGCGATCAGCGCCAGCCGTGCGAGCGCAGGACAGGTGGCAGCACGGCCCGGCGCGTCGCTCGCCGCAAATTCTGCGCCACCCGCATAGACGCTCACCACCTGCATGCGGTTTTCCGTCAGCGTCCCGGTCTTGTCGGTGCAGATGACCGTGGTCGAGCCGAGCGCCTCGACGGCGGGCATATGGCGCACGACCGCAGCCCGTTTCGCCATGCGCTGCGTCGCCATCGCGAGCGACAGCGTGATCGTCGGCAGCAAGCCCTCCGGCACCATCGCCACGATGACGCCGATGCTGAACAGCAGCGTGTTCCAGAAGCCGAGGCCTGCGCCGCGGCCGGCCGCGTAGAACAGCACGCCGAACGCGATCGCGAGCAGGGCGGTGATGCGCGACAGGCGGGCGATTTCGAGCTGCAGCGGCGTCGCCCCGGCCCGCGTTTCCTGGGCAAGGTGGGCGATGCGCCCGAACTCGGTATGCATGCCGGTGGCATAGACGACGGCGCGCGCGCGGCCGGCGATCAGCGTGGTTCCGGCGAGCAGCAGGTTGCGCGCGGCGAGCGGCGTCTCCGCCGGCGACGGTTCGGCGTTCCGGGATTTGGGCAGCGACTCGCCGGTGATGGTCGCATTGTTGACGCGCACGCCGAACGCCTCGATCAGCCGGCAGTCGGCGGGAACGCGTTCGCCTGACGCGAGCAGCACCACGTCGCCAGGCACCAGTGCCTCGGTCGGCAGCCCGGAGACGATGCCCGCCCGCACCACCATCACCTGTTGCGGCAGCAGGCGGGTGAGGGCGGCCACCGCCAGTTGCGCGCGGTACTCCTGCAGGAACGAAAACACCCCATTGACGAAGATCACGCCCACCACCGCCCAACCGAGCTTGTCGAGCCCGCCCTGCGGATCGTGCGCGCCGGCGAAGAACGCCAGCCCGGCGGCGACCCACAGGATCACCGCGAAGAAGTGGGTGAACTGGCGCGCAAACTCCGACCACAGCGGCGGCCCGCTGCTTTTCGCGATGCGATTCTCGCCGAAGGCGGTGCGGCGTATTGCGGCCTCGGCCTCGCTCAGCCCGTCCGCGCCGGAACGCAGGCTGGAAAGCGCTGCCCCGGCCGGAAGCAAGTGGATGTCTGCTGAGTGCATGTGGTCCAGCGGCGCCGGCGTGGTGGCTGGCGCAAGCTCATCCTAGGCGCGCTGGCCGGCAGGGCGTTGACGGGGGTCAAACGGAAACGCCGGCTGCTGGTCCCGCCACGGCAAATGGCCATCGTTTCACCGGACGGCCGCGACTATTCGGCACCCCGAATGCCGATTATTCACGTGTCATCGAACCCGCTTCCCGGCACTATCAAGCATCGGCCGGGGAGCGCAATGAAGGCCGTCGTGAAAGGACAAGGACATGGACGGCATCGAACTTCTCGGATATCTGGCGGCGGTCCTGTTGATCGCTTCGTTCTTTGAGCAGACGATGATGCAGCTTCGATGCCTGGCGATTGCCGGCAGCCTGGCCTTCATCGCCTGCGCGGCCCTCGCCGAGGTGTGGCCCATGGTTGCGCTTTGTAGCGTGGTGTTGTCGATCAACCTGTACCGGTTGTGGCAGGCGAAGCGGATACTGCGGGAGGTGAAGAGCGCGTCGCCGCTCGGACTGCGGCTCGATTTCATGATTCCCGGGATGGGCAGCGTCACTGCGCACCGCGGGCATGTCCTGTTCAACAAGGGCGACCACGCGAAGATGGTCTATTACATCCTGAGCGGCAGCGTCAGGGTCGCCGATCGCGGGATGGTGCTGGGCAAAGGGGAGATGCTGGGCGAGATGGCGATGTTTACGGCCGATGGCAAACGCACCGATACGGCGATTTGCGCGACCGACGTCGAACTGGCGGCAATCGACGAGTCGGCCATGTGGCGGGTGCTGCAGGACAGTCCCGAGTTCGGCCTTTACCTGATCCGGCGCTTGGTCGGGCGGTCCGTTTCAGCGAATGCGGCGGGATCCGCGAACCGGGGTGGCGTCGCGAGCTTGGCGGCATAGGCTGCCCGCCTGCGGCTTTTCTGAAGTTTTCGCAGAGCCTGTATGATGGCGGCGAATCATGGCTGCCGAATCCGCATCGACCCTTCGCACCCCGCCCGCCTCCGAACCATCCGCGAGCAGCGAGCGCCCCAAATCCAGGGACATTCGCCAGCTCGCGCGCATCGCCGGCTTTTTGGCGCCGTATCGCCGGCAGGCGGTATATGCGGCGATCGCGCTGGTGATCGCGTCGATGAGCGTGCTCGCGGTCGGGCAGGGCCTGAAGGCGGTCGTCGATCAGGGCTTCTCCGCGGACAACGCCGATACCCTCGACCAGGCACTGGTCATCCTGCTTGGCATCGTATTGGTGATGGCAACCGCGACCTTCACGCGCTTCTTTTACGTCTCGTGGATCGGCGAGCGCGTCACCGCCGATATCCGCCGCGCGGTATTCGGCCATGTGCTCACGCTGTCGCCGGGATTCTTCGAGGTGACGCGCACCGGCGAAGTGATCTCGCGGCTGACCAGCGACACCACCATCCTGGAAAACGTCATCGGTTCGTCGATTTCGATGTTCCTGCGCAGCGTGCTGAACGGCATCGGCGCGGTCATCATGCTGTGCGTGACCAGCCTCAAGCTCACCGCCCTGGTGCTGGTGGGCGTGCCGCTGGTGGTCGCGCCCATCGTGCTGTTCGGGCGGCGCGTGCGGACGCTTGCGCGCGCGAGCCAGGACCGTGTCGCCGACGTGAGTTCTTACGTGGACGAGGCGCTGCACGAGATCCGCATCGTGCAGGCCTATGGCCACGAGCGGCAGGACGCGAAACTGTTCGGCGATCGCGTGGAGCAGGTGTTCACCACCAGCGTGAGCCGGATCCGGGTCCGCGCTTCGCTGAGCGCCGCCGTGATGCTGCTGGTATTCATCCTGGTGGGGCTCATTTTCTGGATCGGCGGCCACGACGTCATGTCGGGGCGGATCACCAGCGGCGATCTTTCGGCCTTCGTGTTCTATTCCATGATGCTGGCGATGGCGGTCGGCACGATTTCCGAAGTCATCGGCGAACTGCAGCGCGCAGCGGGGGCGACGGAGCGGCTGATGGAGCTGCTGGCGACCAGGTCCGAGATTGCGGTGCCGGAGCATCCGCAAGCGCTGCCCGAGCCGCCGTCGCGCACCGTGTGTTTCGACCAGGTGACGTTCCATTATCCCTCGCGGCCCGATGCCGCGGCGCTGGAAGCGTTTTCGCTGGAGGTGCGGCCGAACGAGAAACTGGCGCTGGTCGGACCTTCGGGCGCGGGCAAGACCACGGTATTCCAGTTGCTGCTGCGTTACTACGATCCGCGGGCGGGCAGCGTCAAGGTCGATGGCGTGGACGTGCGCATGGCCGATCCCGCGGTAATCCGCGGGCGTTTCGCGCTGGTGCCGCAGGACCCGGTGATTTTCGCGGCGAGCGTCTGGGAGAACGTCCGTTACGGCAGGCGCGACGCCAGCGACGATGAAGTGCGGGCCGCCTGCGAGGCGGCTTATGCGACGGAGTTCCTCGCTCGATTGCCGCAGGGCCTGGAGACGTATCTCGGCGAGCGCGGGGTGCGCCTCTCCGGCGGCCAGCGCCAGCGCATTGCGATCGCGCGCGCGATCCTCGCCGACCGGCCGATCCTGCTGCTCGACGAAGCGACCAGCGCGCTCGATGCCGCCAGCGAGAAAATGGTGCAGCTTGCGCTGGAGCGGCTGATGGAGCATCGCACCACGCTGATCATCGCGCACCGGCTGTCGACGGTGCAGGGCGCCGACCGCATCGCGGTGATGGAACACGGCCGCATCGTCGGCCTGGGCACGCATGCGGAGTTGCTGCGCGACAACGCGTTGTATGCGAAGCTGGCGGCGCTGCAGTTCGAACGCGAATAGCAACGCTGCCCACGTGGAGAAAGCCGCAATGAGCAATTCGATTTCCATCGACGTCGTCTCCGACGTCGTCTGTCCCTGGTGCTTCATCGGCAAGCGGCATCTGCAGGAGGCACTGCGGCTGCTGCGCGACGAAAGCCCGGAGGTGGCGCCCAAAGTGCGCTGGCTGCCGTTCTTCCTCAATCCGGACACGCCTGAGGACGGCGAGCCGTATCTGGCGTTCATGGAGAAGAAATTCGGCGGACGCGAAAACGTGATGCGGGGCAGGGAGCGCCTGACCAAGGCGGGCGCGGCGTCGGGCGTCGAGTTCGCCTTCGACAAAATTGCGGTGAGGGCGAACACCATGCGGGCGCACCGGCTGCTGCACCGGACGCAGGTCGCGGGCGATGCGGACGCGCTCGCAGAGCGGCTGTTCATTGCGTTCTTTCAGCGCGGCGAGGATGTCGGCGACATCGATACGCTGGCGCGCATCGCCGCGGAATGCGGGCAGGACGAACAAGCGGTGCGAACCTATCTCGCCACCGACGAGGACAGGGAAGAGGTTCAGGAATTTGCGGATCGCGCGCCCAAGCTCGGCATCAGCGGCGTGCCGTTCTTCATCATCGACGGTGCGATCGGGCTCTCCGGCGCGCAGCCCGCGGAAGAAATCCTGGTTGCGATAAAGCAGGCGCTGCAGAAGAGAACGCAGGCGCAGAGCGGACCGGCGATTGACAAATTCCGTCCCGCCGCTTAAAGTCAGCGCCAATCGACCGGGAGAGCGCCGCAGTGTGCAGTGGCGGCCGCCGAAGGCGCAATACCCAAAAACTCTCAGGCAAAAGAACCGGTCGATCGGAAGCGATGCTTCCTTATCTCTGGAGAGCGCTGCCGTTTTGGCAGCCACCGAAGGGGCGCGCAGCCGGCAATGCCGGTTGTAATCTCTCAGGTATCAAGGACAGAGGGGTAACGTGGGCCGCGAGGCCGGCGTTGCCCCTTTTTCATTGCTGCCGGAGAAATGATGACCGCCCTGCGAACCACACCGCTGAATGCCGCGCACCGCGCCCTCGGCGCGCGCATGGTCGATTTCGGCGGCTGGGAGATGCCGGTGAATTACGGCTCGCAGCTCGAAGAACATCATGCCGTCCGGCGCGACGCGGGCATGTTCGACGTCTCGCACATGCAGGTGGTCGACCTTTTCGGATCGGATGCGCGCGAGTTCCTGCGGCGCGCCATCGCCAACGACGTCGGCAGGCTGGCGGACTCCGGCAAGGCGCTCTATTCGTGCCTGCTCAACGACGCGGGCGGCGTGATCGACGACCTCATCGTCATCTTTTTCCGCGACAACTGGTTCCGCATGGTGGTGAACGCCAGCACCGCCGCCAAGGACATCGCCTGGCTCGAATCGCTGAAAACGCGGTTTGGCCTGGCACTTGACCTCGAAGTGCGGACCGACCTCGCGATGCTCGCGGTGCAAGGCCCGAATGCGCGGGAACGCGTCGGACAGGCGCTGCCCGAGACCGTTGCAGCGAGCGTCCTGCGCCCGTTCAGCGCAACCAGGCCCGAAGGCGGCCCGCTTGAAATCATGGTCGCGCGCACCGGCTACACCGGCGAGGACGGCTACGAGCTGGTGTTTCCCGCAGCGCGCGCCGAACCGGTTTGGAACGCATTGTTCAAGGCGGGCGTCAGGCCGTGCGGCCTCGGCGCGCGCGACACGCTGCGCCTCGAAGCCGGCATGAATCTCTATGGGCAGGACATGGACGAGACCGTCTCGCCGCTGGATGCCGGCCTCGCATGGACCGTCGCGCTGGCGGGCAACCGGCGCGACTTCGTCGGCAGGGGGGCGCTGTGCGCGCGCGGACAGACCAGGCAGTTCGCCGGCCTCGTCCTCGCCGAAAAGGGCGGCGTGCTGCGCGGGCAGCAGAAAGTGCTTACCGCGCATGGCGAGGGCGAAATCACCAGCGGCAGCTTTTCGCCGACGCTCAACCGGTCGATTGCGCTGGCGCGCCTGCCCATGCAAGTCGAGGTGGGCAGCGAAGTGCGGGTGCAGGTGCGCGACCGGGAACTCGCGGCGAAGGTGGTGAAGCCGCCCTTCGTGCGCAATGGAAAAATTCTCGTTCAATGAAACAGCCGAATCAACTACCGAGGACCCACGCATGAAAACGCCGGAGCAACTTCGATATACCGAATCGCACGAGTGGGTGCGCAAGGACGCCGACGGCACGCTCGCCATCGGCATTACCGACCACGCGCAGGAAGTGCTAGGCGACATCGTGTTCCTCGATCTGCCGAAAGCGGGCAAGCGTTACGCGGCAGGGGAAAATTGCGCGGTGGTCGAGTCGGTCAAGGCCGCCTCCGACATCTACATGCCGGTCGCCGGCGAGGTGGTCGCGGTGAACCAGGAACTTGCCGATACGCCGGAGCAGGTCAATGCCGACGCCTATGCGGCGTGGCTGTTTCGCGTCAAGCCGGACAATCCGGCAGACGCCGACAAGCTGCTCGGCGCCGCGGCCTACGCCGCGCATGCCGGCAAGGCCGGGTGAGGTGATCATGCCGGACACCTCGGTTTTGATGGCAGGCACGGCGCCGCGCCGCACGCTCGCCGAACTCGAACAGCAGGACGCGTTCGCCGCACGCCATATCGGCCCCACCGGAGACGATCAGGCGCAGATGCTAGCGGTGCTCGGCTATGCGGACCGTGCCGCATTCATCGACGCCGTCGTCCCGGAAAACATCCGCAGCCGGAGTGCGCTGCCGCTGCCCGGGCCGATGACCGAAGCCGGGGCGCTTGCCGCGCTGCGCGCGATTGCCGCGAAGAATCGCGTGGTCCGCTCGTTCATCGGGCAGGGCTACTACAACACGCACACGCCGGGCGTGATCCTCCGGAATGTGCTCGAAAATCCTGCCTGGTACACGGCTTATACGCCATACCAGCCGGAAATTTCGCAGGGCCGCCTCGAAGCCCTGGTCAACTTCCAGACCATGGTCTGCGACTTGACCGGCATGCCGATCGCGAACGCGTCCATGCTCGACGAGGCGACCGCGGCTGCCGAAGCGATGACGCTGTGCCGGCGCGCCGGCAACCGCAGGAGCGCGGTGTTCTTCGTCGCCGACGATGTGTTTCCGCAGACCCTCGCCGTGGTGCGGACGCGCGCCGCGCCGCTCGGCATCGAGGTGAAGACGGGAGTGGCGGCGGACGCCGCAGGCATCGATTGTTTTGGCGTCCTGCTGCAGTTCCCGGCGGCCAATGGCGGCGTGGCAGATTATCGTTCTCTGGTCGAGGCGGTCCACGCGAAGGGCGGCTTGGTCGCCGTCGCCGCCGACCTGCTCGCGCTCACGCTGCTCGCGCCGCCGGGAGAGTGGGGCGCCGACGTGGTCGTCGGATCGAGCCAGCGCTTCGGCGTGCCGCCGGGATTCGGCGGCCCGCACGCCGCGTTTTTCGCGACGCGCGACGAACTCAAGCGCAATATGCCAGGGCGGCTGGTCGGCGCCACCGTGGATGGCCAGGGCAATCCGGCATACCGCCTCGCGCTGCAGACGCGCGAGCAACACATCCGGCGCGAGAAGGCGACCAGCAACATCTGCACTGCGCAGGTACTGCTCGCGGTAATGGCGGGCATGTATGCGGTGTATCACGGGCCGCAGGGCCTGCTACGGATCGCGCAGAGGACTCACCGGCTGACGACGGCGCTTGCCGCGGGCTTTGCCGAACTCGGCATGAAGCCCGTGAACGCATTGTGGTTCGATACGCTGACGATCATGACAGGCGCGCGCACCGCGGAACTGCACGCGAAGGCCGAAGCGCAGGGCGTCAACCTGCGCTTCATCGACAATGCGCGGGTTGGCATTTCGCTCGACGAGACGGCGACACGCGACGACGTCGTCCTGCTGTGGACTATATTCGCACCGGCTGGCGCGGCGGTTCCGGACTTCGACAGGATCGAGGCTGGTGTCGGCGACGCCTGTCCGCCGGCGCTTCGCCGCAGATCGGCGTTCCTGACGCATCCGGTGTTCAACCGGCATCATTCCGAGACGGGGATGCTGCGATATCTGCGGCAGCTCGCCGATCGCGACATCGCGCTCGACCGCGCGATGATTCCGCTTGGCTCCTGCACCATGAAGCTCAACGCGACCAGCGAAATGATTCCGGTGACCTGGCCGGAATTCACGCAGATCCATCCGTTCGCGCCTTCTGCACAGACATCGGGTTATCGCGAACTGATCGCGGGCCTCGAGCAGATGCTTTGCGCGGTGACCGGCTACGCGGCCGTGTCGCTGCAGCCCAACGCCGGATCGCAGGGCGAATATGCGGGCCTGCTGATGATTCGCGCGTACCACCGGTCGCGTGGCGAGCCGAAGCGCGACGTCTGCCTGATCCCGGGTTCGGCGCACGGCACCAACCCGGCGTCCGCGCACCTCGCCGGGATGCGGGTGGTGGTCGTCGCGTGCGACGCAAGCGGCAACGTGGATCTTGCGGACCTCTCCGCAAAATGCGCGCAATACAGCGGCGAACTCGCCGCCATCATGGTCACCTATCCTTCGACCCATGGCGTGTTCGAGGCGGGCATCCGCGAAATCTGCGATGTGGTGCATGCGCATGGCGGGCAGGTATACATCGACGGCGCCAACATGAACGCCATGGTGGGGCTATGCCTGCCGGGCCGGTTCGGCGGCGACGTGTCGCATCTCAACCTGCACAAGACCTTCTGCATTCCGCATGGCGGCGGCGGGCCGGGCGTCGGCCCGCTGGCGGTCGCGGCGCACCTCGCGCCGTTCCTGCCGTCGCGCGGCGCGGCGAATGAACGAGGGACGGGGGACGCGCATATCGGCCCGGTCGCGGCGGCGCCGTTCGGCAGTGCCGGCATTCTCCCGATCTCATGGATGTACGTGGCGATGATGGGCCGCGACGGCCTGCGCGCCGCGTCCGAGGTCGCGATCCTCAGCGCGAACTACATTGCGAAACGCCTCGCGCCGCACTATCCGGTGCTGTACCACGGACCGGGCGGGCTGGTCGCGCACGAATGCATCCTCGACCTGCGCCCGCTCAGGGAATCGAGCGGCATCGGCGCCGAGGACGTCGCCAAGCGCCTCATCGACTATGGCTTTCACGCGCCGACCATGTCGTTCCCGGTGCCGGGCACTTTGATGGTAGAGCCGACCGAGAGCGAACCCAAGGCGGAGCTCGACCGCTTCATCGAGGCGATGATCGCGATCCGCGGCGAAATCCGCGCGGTGGAGGAAGGGACGCTGGATCGCGAGGACAATCCGCTGAAACACGCGCCGCACACTGCGGCGATGTTGCTTGCCGATGTCTGGGAACACCGTTATGGGCGGGAGCTTGCGGCGTACCCGCTGGCGAGTCTACGCACAAACAAAATCTGGCCGCCGGTGGGCCGTGCCGACAACGCTTACGGCGACCGCAATCTGTTCTGCACCTGCGTCCCAATAGTTTCCGGAGTGTAGGAAACCTCGCCGGCGGATTCAGGCGGTTTGGACCCCGGCAGGGTCGCGCCTAGATTGCAGGCTGCGCCTGCAGCCCGCTCTTCGGTCCGGCGATCTGCTGGTGGCGGATCACGCCGTAGATCGTCGCCGGCAGCGCGAACGCGGCTGCGGCGATCGCCATGCTGCCGTCCGGGTGGAACATGGTCACGAAGGCCACGATACCGAGCGCAATGCGCAGCAGGATGTCTGCGGCCGGATTCTCAAGGAACCGCCCAAACATCGCGAAGGCAGTCGCACAGGTGCCGATCGTCACCAGCGCCGTAGCCGCGACCTGCAGCCAGCCGGGGTTCACCACCATATCGGATCGCGTGAATATGGCGAAGGTCATGAGCGTGATCGGCAGGCAGATCTTCAACGCCACCCACATGGTCTGCATGAAGGAGGCCTCGGCAATGCGCGCGGAGATGGCGGCCGTGAGCGAGGTCGGCGGCGACAGCTCGCCCCACACCGAAATCAGGAACACGAAGAAATGCGCGACCCACGGATTGACACCGAGCTCGCGCAGGGGCCCGACGATGACGATGGCGCCGATGATGTAAGTCGCCGTCGGCGGCAGGCCCATGCCGACCAGCCATCCGAAAACAAACGACATGAAAATCAGGGCGATGATGTGCCATGAGCCGAGATCGAGCAGCATGCCCCCCATGCGGTTGATGAAGCCGGTGACGGTGAACAGCCCGATCATGATGCCGAGGGTCGCCAGCAGCAGCGTCAGATAGGATGTCATGTCCGCGTGAGTCTCGATGGAAAGGCGCACGTTGCCGAGAAACGTCTCCTGCGCAACCGCCGGGTCCCTCAGCATGTATTTGAAGTAAAGGAAGTTGGCGAGAAGCAGCACGAACATGAAGGCCGCGGTATACAGCGCCGCGAGCAGCTCCCCCATGCCGAGCGCGCCCATCAACAGCATGAGAAACGCGACCGCGAGGAAGAAAATCGTGGTCTTGATCTGGTTGTAGCCGGACACCTTGAGCGCTTCGATCGGCTCGCGCGGCAGCAGGCGCACGCAGAGCAGATAGACGGCCAGGGCAAGCGACACGTAGTAGACGAACGCAAGCGCGAACCCGCGGACCACCACGTCCCAGTACGGCACGCCGAGGAACTCCGACATCAGGAACGCGCCGACCCCCATCATCGGCGGCATGATGAGGCCGCCCATCGAAGCCGCGGTCTCCACGGCGGCGGCGAAAACTCCCGGCACGCCGTAGCGCTTCATCAGCGGAATGGTGATGGTGCCGACCACCACCGCATTGGCCGAGCCGCTGCCGCTCACCATGCCGATCGCCATCGACCCCATCACCGCGGACTGCGGCACCATTTGCCGTGAGTTGCCGGCAATCCGCTGCATCACGAGGATCATCGCGCGCTGTGCGCCGAACCCGTTCGCAATGGCGGCGAGCAGCAGGAAGGCCGCGATCAGGGTCAATGCAATCTGGCCGTAGATCCCGTAGATGCCGTTCGACATTTCGACCGTGCTGGAGGTGACCACGCGATAGAAACTGGTGCCCGGATGCCAGAAAAAGTCGAACGGACTCAAATATCCGAACAGCGTGTAGATCACCAGCACGAAATTGACCCAGAACAGCACCGGATGGGCGAGCCGCGACAGTTCCATCACCAGCAGGAACATCAGCAGGCCGACGACGAAATCCTGTGTCGTATAGGAACCCTGCCGCCAGATGGCGATGTCCTCGTAGTACACACAGAAATAAACGAAGGCGTAGACGCAGATGCCGATGTAGACCACCACCAATACGTGGTTCGCGATCGCCGGCAACCACTTGTACAGAAGGTCCTTCTGGTAGACGAACAGGATCTGCAGGATCAGCGCGATCGGCAACAAGCGGGAGACCAGTTCCTGCGGGCCGCCGAAGCCGGTGTAGCAATACCAGATCACCCAGACGAACATGACCAGCGCAAAGGCAAAGGTCAGATTCCTGAGATTGGCGTGGCTTTTGAGCCAGTCACTCGGCATGGATGTCCCCCTGTTGGTGGAAGGCGGCCCGCGCCTTCCGGGCCGGCGCCCGGGCCTGCACCAGCTGCAGGCTCCCGGTTGCCGGCGATCTCACTGTGCGGTCATTTCGCGATCTTCCACTTGTCATTCCAGGCCTTGTGCTCTTTCAGGAACCTGGCCAGGCCCGGATGCACCGGGATATCCGGATTGGCGCTGATCCCCTGCACCTGCATGCCGACGAAATCGGCGGCCATGGGCGTGAAACCCGGATCGGACCTGGCCAGACTTTCGCGATTCTTGTAGAACGCGTTGACCATCTTGTAGACGACATCCTCCGGCATGTCCGGACGCACGTTGTAGGCGAACAGGATCGGCACGCCCTGTATCTGCTTGACCCCGACGTCCTTGCTGAACGCGACCTTCGGATCGATGTCCACGACGGCAAGGCCGGCGGCCTTCAGCTTGGCAACCTCGTCGGGGCATGGATTGATCACCTTCAAGTCCATCCGCACCTCGGTCTCCTTCCAGTAGGGCGCAAGCGAGCGGCCGGCGGTGGTGTAGGCGACCGAGCCGGCGATGGTGCCGGCCTGCATGGCGTCGGTCTGGGTCTTGGCGTCGATCTGGACATGCTTGAACTGGTAGCCGAGCGTCTTGTAGATGCGCATGAAGTTCAGCCAGTTCATGAAGCCGGCGGTGGTGTAGAACACCGGCTTGCCGCTGAAGTCGCCCCAGCACTTGTACTTGCCGGCCTCCTTGGCCGAGGTGGCCAGGAACGACTCCATCGGATACGCGTACCAGGCGTGCACCAGCTTTGCCTTGGCGGGCGTATAGTCCTTGAACCCGCCTTCGCCGGCATATAGCTGCGTCATGCCGACGTCGGCCGTGTAGCCGATCTCCCCGGTGCCGTCCATCGCCGCTTTCATGGCGCCGGTGGTCGAAGGGTAGGGATTGACGGTGACGGTGTATTTGCCGTCGAGGGCCTCCTCGACGATTTTCACCATCGAGGCGGCGACCTTGTAGCCGTAGGAATCCACGCTGGACGTGGCCCAGCGGATCGAATTGCGCTCCTGCGCGTGGGCCGGCCCGATCGCCGAAACAGCGAACACGGCGGCAACCGCGGCTGCGGACACCGCAAGCTTGTAACCCGGTCTTGTCTTGAACATCGGTCTTCTCCTTCGTGTGTGTTGCAGTGAAATGGGGAGCCGCGGCACCCAAACGCCCTGCCACATCCCTTATGACGCCAATTTGACCCCGCCAGCAACAATTCTGTCAATGACGGACGGAACATTGCGCGAGCTCGTCCGGCAGCTGCGATCGCCGCGCCTCAGCGTGGCTCCCGTTCGGATTTCCCGCGAAGCAGCTTTTTAACCGCGTGCGAGACGACGAGCGTGCCGCTGTGCGCGAACGCCTCGTGGTTGTCCTCGATCTGCGCTGGGTCGTAGACATAATTGACCATGAAGCCGAGTCCGCTCGCCATCCCCCTGGGAGAGACGTCACCCAGCCAGTTGATGCGGTCGAGGCGCGCGCCGTTGTCCAGATGAAACCGTGCCACCGGGTCGACCGGCTTTCCGGATGCGGCCTTCGTCAGCAGAAAATACTGGGCCACCGCCTGGTGCAGCAAGGGCTTCAGCAGCTTGA
>Ga0315281_10007568_pt1 | contig 15267 bp, 12 predicted proteins | sample YL17G07_0_MG_FD_204540 | JGI IMG/M metagenome (GOLD analysis project Ga0315281, IMG submission 204540) | Sediment microbial communities from Yellowstone Lake, YNP, Wyoming, USA - YL17G07_0 | ecosystem: Environmental > Aquatic > Freshwater > Lake > Sediment | place: USA: Wyoming | collected...
TCGTATCCAGGCCAAATTCGTCACACAACCAGTTGAGGCGGATGATGGCTTCCCGGCTGCCAATGGCACAATTGGAGCCGAGCGCATAGATGCTCTCATATTCCGGCCCCTCGATGACCTTGCCGTCTTCAAGGGGTGCAGTCCATTTTCCGCAACCGATCGGGCAGCCAAAACAGGCATATTCATTTTTCCAACTATGCTTGCGGAAGGAATCGCCTGAAATCTCATCCGATTTTTCAAATTGCCCCTTCTGGAAGTTGCGGGTGGGCAGCGCGCCCATCACATTGATCACTTCCAGGATGTTCGCCGTCCCTTCCCTGTGGAGCATGCTGACCTGGCTCGACATGCGCACCGCCCGGAACGCTAGCTGCAGGGCGCGCTCAAATTGCTTTTTATCGTGCACCTGCACGCCCCCCGTCCCCAGCACGGCAATGGCCTTGAGTTTCTTGGAACCCATCACTGCGCCAACCCCGCCGCGTGCCAGCGCCCGGCTCTCATTGAATATCCCGGCCAGGTTGCGCATCGCTTCGCCGGGAGGACCGATCACCAGGGATTGCCATTGCTGCCCCAGTTCCGCCTTGACCTTTTCCGTGGCCTCGGAGACCGTCTTGCCCCACAGGTCCTCTGCCGGGCGGATCTCGACCCGCTCCCCATCGATGACCAGCATGACCGGGGCTTTTGCAGCACCGGTGATCACCAGGGCATCATAACCGGCATATTTGAGCATGTTGCCCCAGTAACCGCCGCAGTAGGCGTCGAAATAGGTGCCGGTCGCCGGGCTCTTTGTGGTCAGCCCAAAGCGCCCGGCCGTGGGCGCCGTGGTACCGGTCAGCGGACCGGTGTGAAAGATCATCCTGTTATCCGGGGAGAGCGGATCCACGCCCGCGGGCTGTTCCGTATAGAGCAGCCAAGCTCCCAATCCCTTACCGCCCAGGATCAGTGGCATCACCTGCTCAGGCAGCAGTGTGACCTGCGTAGTCCCCGAGGTCAGGTCGACGCGCAGGATGCGGTTACAGTAAGCACGTTGGGTCAGGTCCATAGCGGTCACTTACTCCAGCACCGGGGTGAAATCCTTGCGGGGGGTAATAAAGATCGCCCCGGTCGGGCAGATGCGGGCACATTCCGGCGCACCTCCGCACAGGTCACAGATCACGGGGTGCCATTCCAGCGCATGTCCGTCCTCGAAGGAAATGCCGGTTTCCGAGCGCAAGATCACCTGCGTCGGGCAGATTTCAATACATTTACCACAATCATCGCATCGTTCGGGGATCAGTTCCACCGCGCCGTTCTTCAAGTGCCAGCGCAGAGCGTGGGTTGGGCATACGTCGATGCATTTCTTACAGGAGGTGCAAAACAGGACCCTGTGCTGCCCGGGTTGGCTGCCTGTCTCGATCCTCAGCCGCGCCTGGTGGATGCCATAGGCACCGCTGCCATGGCTTGCCACGCAGGCACCCACGCACAGGTCGCAGCCGGTGCACAGGGTCGGTTTGGCTTTCAAGCGCACGAAATCCCACATTTCCCCGCGCAGGGCTTCATCCACCGACCAGTCCTGATGACCAATGTGGCATAGTTGTTCGATCATCTTCCTGGGGTCTGGCGACTTGGTCACATTGCGGCCCATCAGGCAGCCCGAAGCCCCTGCCTCATGGGCTTCCGCGTACAGTTCCAGGGCATCGCGCTCGTTATCGGAACGGGCACCCCCCAGCACGAGGGTTGGCACAGCGCTGATATCGATCAGGTGCCTGAACGACTCCACATCCCCGGTGTAGGGGATCTTGAGAGCATCGGCGCCTATCTCCACGGCCATGCGCGCTCCCAGGGTGAGGATCTCAACAATATTGGCGCCGGTCACCTGCCCGCCATAGGCGAGTGGTTCGATGATGCACGGCAGACCAGCCCGGCGGCACTCATTGACAAACCGGGCGCACTTGTCGATGCTGATGGCTTCAATTTTGTCGCTGTAGCCGAGAAACAGGTAGATCGTGATGGCTGCGGCACCCAGGGAAAGTGCCTGGTCGGCAGTAATGACCTTCTCATTTACCAGCAGCCGCTGGGGTACCGCATTGCTGACATTGGAGGTGCCCAGGCGCGGCATGTTCATCCAGTCCGCGCGCACGATCAGAGCGGGGCCATCCCGGCCTTTGAAGAGGGGCGCCAGCCTCAATGCCTGCCCGGGTGATAGCAAAATACCGTCCACACCGCCGGCGATCACCGCCTCGACCGTTGCTCGCAAGTTCACCACGTTGGGGGTAACGTCGCTCATGTAGCCATGGTCCGCGGCCACGCAAATGGCGCGACCATCCCCGTGGCGGTTGAACAGGCTGTCCATGCGGTTCTGCAATCCGATCTTCATATCACCTGACCGCCTTGCCATGCACCAGGGTTCGAGAATTCTGCAGGCTGGCTGCAGGATCTTCCAGCGCAAATACATGCTCATCCAACCAGATGCCGGAAGCGCCCAGCAGAAGGGCTTCTTCCATCACGGCTGTATCCTTTTCCAGATTGAGGTCTCCCACCCACACCGGCAGATCTTTGCCCATTGCCAGGATGGTTTTAAACGATGCTGCTCCCGGCCAGGGCACAATGATGCCATCTGAACCGCCTTCAATGGCAAAGGAGGCTCCCAGTTCAATCGCTTTATCCCGCAGTACCACCCGCGGCCCCACGGGCTTCACCTCCACGAGCACCGGCATACCCAGGCTGAGCCCTTCCAGCGCCAGGTTCACCACCCGCTGCATGCAGCGGGCTTCTATCTCCTCTTCGTGCCCGAGGATGAAGTACATCACCAGGGCGTTCGCACCCAAGTCCAGCGCATCGACGGGATCCAGGAGGGGGAGATACTGGATGGTTTCAGCAGGAAGCACAAAGTCTTCGCCACGCAAGGCGTTGGTCCAGTCGGCGCGCACCAGCAGGGCGGCTTCTTTTCGGGTGCGCGGTTTCAACGCCCGCGCCTGTCCGGGGCTAGCGACGATAGCGTCCAATAACGGTAATAATGGCTTGACCGCATCCATAAAATGTTCCAAACCTGGAAGCACGCCCAGACCCAGGGCACGGCTGGTATCAACCACCAGGCTGCGCGCGTCGGCAGGATCGAGCAATTCACTCATCCGGTACTGTTTGCTGCTCATATTCCTCCTTGCAGGTATGGGATCGTCTGCGGGCCTTCCGGGATGACGCAGATGCGTGCCGCGGATCCGTTCTTTTCCAACAACCGTGCGAGGGTATCCTCCAGGTTGCGGCAGGGAATGAATAATGCCTGTTTGATCTGTCTGTCGGTCAATCCGTCGCTGTATACATACACCTCTGCGCGGCTTTGGATCTGCGCCTGGATCTGCACCTGCCATTGGTCCTGGGCGCTGAAGCCGGGTTTGGAGATCAGGTCGATCACGCCCTGGATCGAACCGGCTTCTCTCAACAGGGCTGCATACTGCCCGTGATCGGGTAAACCGTCCTCGCACGCCGCTGCGATGAGTATGCTCCCACCCTCCCTGACGATCTGGCTGGCGGCGCTCATGCCCTTCACCGACTGGTACAGGTTCTGGTCCAGGGGATAACCACTGTTGGTGGTAATCACGATATCGTAGGGCTGCGACACCGCGCACATGGCACTCTCTTTTACAAAAACGCAGCCTCTTGCATGAGCGGCGAGAAGTTCTCCGGCAAAGACGCCTGTGATCTCCCGGCGGACATTGAGAGCCACGTTCAACAGGAAGGTGGGATTCGTCTGCAGCGCCACCTCACGCATTTCCTCCCAGATGGGATTTCCCTCGGTGACTCCCCAGGTGGCACTGCGATGGGCGATCATCTCGATCCCGTGATTGGAAAAGACGCTCTCCATCCCGGCCAGCGAAGGAAGCACCGCCTTGGGTCCGCCGCTGAACCCGGCGAAAAAATGAGGCTCGATGAATCCGGTCAGGATGCGCACATCGGCTTCGAGATATTCCCGGTTGATGCGCACCGGGTGCCCCCGTGCGGTCACGCCCAGGGAAACCAGGTTTACTTCATCGCTGCAATTGTGCTGCTGGCAGCGGTAACCATCCACGATGCGGTCGCCGAGCATACTGCGCAGCTCGTTCTCGGTCTGCGCCCGGTGCGTTCCCAATCCGTTCAGCAGGGTGATGTTTTTCGGGGCGATACCCGCCTTTTCCAATTCGTCCAGAAGCACGGGCAGGATCAGGTCGTTGGGTGTGGCGCGGGTGATGTCGGTGTGGACGATCACAACGCTGTCACCGGGTTTGACCAGTTCAGCCAAAGGAGCCAAACCGATCGGATCGCGTAAAGCCTCCCGGATGGCTGCGCGCGCATCCCTCAACCCGGGGATGAATTTCGGCGTTAACACATCCGCTGGTTCAGGGATTCTTACATTCAGGCCGGTACGACCGTATGCCAGTTTGATTTCCATCGCGGTTAAAAAGACCCGGATCCTCGCAGGCAGCCAGCGGGAAATCCGGGTCCGGTCTTTCCAGGATTAGAGTGCCCGGTCGATGAACTCGCGGGTATGGACGCTCACCGGCACCTTCATCAATTCAAGCACGCCGCGGGCGGTGTGCTCCGAAAGGCGGCGGAAGGCTTCTTCGCCCTTGGCCTTGGTGGCGCGCAACGGGTTTCCGATCACTCCACTCTCGATGAATTCGTGGTGGTCCATTGGGAAGGCAAAGTATTTAAAGCCGTCAAATTCCACGTCCGGCATGCCGTCCTTCTTCTCAAAGGAACGCGGCAGGAATTCTGGAACGTGTGCCTTGGTGAAATTGGCCCGTTCCATGCGCACGAACTTCTCATTCCAAGCAAGGTCCTGCGATGTCTCCAGTTCGCTCGAATGCCAGCCGGGTGTCTCCTCGGGAGGATTCTCCATCAAACCAGCCAGGATGCCGACGTAATTCTCCATATACGGCTTAACAAAACCGATCAAGGCACCGGTCTCATAGCGCAGTTTCCGCAAGACGGGGTCCACCACTTTAACATTGGATCCGTGCCCGTTGACAAAGATGATACGGTTGAATCCGTGATGGATAAGGCTGCGCCCGACATCGTACAGCAGGTTCAACAGGGTGCTGCTGCGCAGGGTGATGGTGCCGCGCCCCATGCCGGGCCGGTGCATATGCTGCGGCGAGTAGCCGGTCCAGATGGGCGGGGAATGCAGTACACCGATCATCTCCGATACCCGGCAGGATATTTCGATGGCAGTGATGGTGTCGGTGTAAATCGGCAGGTGCTGACCATGCTGTTCGAAACTAGCCATGGGCACCAGGATGGTATCCTTTGTCTTGAGATACTCCTGGATATCCACGTAGGTCAGGTCGCCCAATTCCCAGGAGAGGAATTTCTTGCGGAATTCTTCATCGCCTTCGGTCAGGTGCGGGATATCCTTGTAATCACGTCCATTTCCAGTTAACATGTTTCACTCCTTACGCATCAGTTCGTTGAACAGGTCAGCGACCTCGACGCCAAATTGGGGATCATTGACGTGTCGTTCGTAGGTAAGAATGGGGATGTCTTTTCTGATCCCAGCGCGCAGGGTTTCCAGGAAGGCTGCGTCGGCTTCCGGATTCCAGAATGCGCCGCCGGGCACGTTGGGGATGGAGAGTCCCTGCGTTGGGACCGCGATTCGAATGGGTCCTTTGGCAAGGTTCAGGCGTTCAGCAAACAGGTGGCCCAACGAGATCATCTCCTCTTGGGTGGCGCGCACAAGTGTATATTCGGGATTGTGATCGTATACCGGTCGTCCCTTCAACGCCGGGGGAATTGCCCCGGCATGGAAAACACAAAAGTCAATGCAGCCCGGGACAACCACCTGGGGCAGCCCCAGTAAGCCGATCCGCTTGAGGCGATCAGGACCGCCATCGTGGATTCCGCCAGTCATGGGATCGAAAGTTTCATTGGTGGTGAAGTCGATCACGCCGATAAAATGACCGGTTTCGGCAAGCTCTTCCATGGCTTTGCCGCCGACGCCGTTCGAGTGAAAGATGACCGCCTCGAAGCCGTGTTCGGAAAGCCGGTCCTTGAGTGCCATCACTGCCCTGGTTGTGTTGCCCAGCATGGTCACGGCAACATACTTTTCACCGGCGACAGGTTTCGGCAGCCTGTGACCATGGTCAATCATCCCCTTCAGGGCTGCGGCAACATTGTCGAAGATCGTGGTCGCGATCGGGTTCAATCCAAGGATGTCCACAATGGAGTGAACCACCATGATGTCGCTCGTGCCAACCATGGGATCGAAGTAGTGTTTTCCTGAAGCGATCGGGGAAACCAGCACTTTGGGCACCCCGACAGGCAGCTGCATCATGGCAGCCGCACCCATCACCGCCCCCTCTGCGCCGCCCATGCTCACGATTGCATCCAGTTTACCCTGCGAGAATAACTCCAGGGTCAGTTTTTTCACCGCCGTGCGCATCCCTTCGACTGCCTTGCCACGGCTGCCGGCATTGCGCAGGGCATCGATCGTGGTACCGGCGTAACGGGCGGCCTCAGCACGGGTGATATCGCGACCGGCTTCCAGGATGATGCCTATCGGCTCGCCCAGGATGCCCGAATCGACCACGGCAGTTTCCAAGCCGAGGCCCTGCAAACGGTCGCGCAGGTAGGCAATCTCTGGACCCTTGGTATCCAGAGTGCCGATGATTACAACTCTTTTACCCATGGGAACCCTCCAAGAGGCAGGAAAGGCGGTTTGCCTCTCCTGTCTCCTGATTGTTATACCTATTTAACTAATGGAAGCAGAGTCTCCGAAGTCTTTTTGACCAGCCAGTCATAGAACTCTTCGGACAGCAGGTTGGAGCCGTGTTCCTTGATGAACTTTAATTGTTCGGGGCTGATATCGACCGGGTTCTTCTCGATGGCATTGGGGTACTGATTGGCGGGGGTGCGGTCGATCGGAGCAACGAACTCCACGGTCAGCGCGCCGTCATACCCGATGGTCTTCAGGGTGCCAACGAGTTTCAGCCAATCCCAGTGACCCATTCCCGGTGCCATGCGGTTGTTATCCGCAACATGGAAGTCGACCAGCCGGCCTTTTGCTGACCGGATGGCTTCGTAGGGATCCGCCTCTTCAATATTGAGATGGAAAGCATCCAGGCAGACGCCGCATTCCGGACCGACTGCTTTCGCCAGTGCAAGCGCCTGGGCAGCGCGTGACAGGAAGTATGTCTCGAAGCGGTTGAGAGGTTCAAGAGCCAGTTTCACGCCAGCCTTGGTGGCATGATCCTGAACTTCCTTGAGGCTCTCCACGGCCCACTTCCATTCTTCCTCGGGAGTGGCTTCAGGATTGATCTTGCCCACCGTGCAGGGGACGATGGTCAGTTCGTAGCCGTCCATGTCCTTCACCAGTGTCACGCAATCCTTCGTGTATTTCACCGAGTCCGCCCGCTGGGCTGGATCCCTGGCAAGCAGGTTGCGGTCTTTGAGCATCAAGGTTACCGCGCCCCAGCAGCGTATGCCGTTGTCTTTGAGGGTCTTGCGTAGTTCTTTGGCATTATAGATTTCCGGCTCACCGCTGATCTCGATACTCTCGTACCCATATTTCTTGAGCCTGCGGATGGTCACCTCGGGTGATTCAGCCCTCATCCAGTTGTGCATTGATAGATGCATTTCGTACCTCCTTGATTGATCTTTGAGTTTGGATAAGATGGACAAAACTCTGGTTTACGGTAAGAACATTTGGTAGTTTCTACCTCCTATCAATACAGAGTTTCTCGATTACATTCTATGCAAGTTGACCAGCCAATAATTCATACAGACCCTGTACCTGCAATCCAAATCGATCTGCATGCCGCTGGAGATGGCTCAAGCAGCCTGGATCTTCGCTGATGATCACCCGGGCGCCAGCCTGCTGCGCATCCGCCAGGCGTGAGTAGGTGAGGTGAGCGGAAATGTGCGGGCTGGTGAATTGGAGCGCGCCGTTCCCGGCAGGGTGGCTGCGTTCCTTGCGCCAGAACAACTCCCGACCAGCACCAGGCAGGATGCGGGTTAACAACTGGCGCGGTGCAGCATGACGCGCTGGAACGCGCAAGGAATGGGTGGGGTCAATATACGAGTAAGGTCGCTGGTCATCAGAGGGTTTTAAGTCCAACTTGCCGTCTGCTGACTTCTCCTCCAGCAGCGACAGCACTTCCCGGATCTCTATCCCCTTGGGCCATTCGATCCCCAACCGCTCGGTCAACAGACTGCTAAAGGCATACTGGTCACCCGGTGTGAGCACCAGCAGACACTTCGCGCCGCTGGATTTCAACTCGGTGAGGGTGGCTTGAGCCAATTTATGGGCGGTTTCGGGGAAACCCAGCGAGGAGGGCAGGTAACCGTTGCTGCGCCCGGCACCGATTCGGACAGGTTTCACGCCAACCGCTGCCAGCAGTTTCAGTGCGGCATCCAGCTCTTCCGGCCACAGATACCTGGCATCATCGCCAACGAATAGGGCAAATTCACCCTCTCCCCTGGCAGCTTCAGGCTTCTTCTTTTCGTAAGGGTTGCTCCACTCCTGTATCGCCTGGTGGATTTCCAGGGCAGCCGCCGGGGCAAGGCCGCGCCCGGCGACTTCGGCACGGGTGGCTGCGATCGCGTCCGGCAGGGCCTGGTCGGTGACGCAAAATGCCCTGCAGGTGCCGCAGTCCGCGCAGAAATAGAGAACATCCACCGTTTCGGGATTCCAGGTCAATAAGCCACGTTTGACTGAAGCAATGGTCAGTCCCCAGCCGTGGGGTGTCAGCGTTTCCTTGCGGGTGACATGACCCACCGGGCAGACGTGGCGACACATCAGGCAGTACCGGCAATTTTCGATGATCGCGTTCGTGTTTTGTTGTCCCATGTTAACTTCACTCAGCCTAGAAGCCAAAACCGGTCTTGCCGGGATTCATAATGCCGTTGGGGTCGATCGTCCGCTTGATCTTCAGCAGCAGCGGCCAGGCAGTGCCAAATTGCTTGCGCATATAGCGGGATAGTTTCAACCCGACGCCGTGATGCTCATTGATCATGCCACCGTTGGCGATCACTGCCTGCATGGCAGCATTCCAGACCCGGTTGTGCAGGCGCAGGGCTTCCTGGGCATCTTGAGGAGGTTCTTCGATGATGAAGCGCGAGTAAACCATCACGCCCCAATGGAACCAGTGTGAGAAATGGGCAATAAATTTCACCTTCCAATCGGCGAAGCCTTCCTCCACTGCTTTCTTTTCAGCCCAGTAGAGATCGGTAATCTTGTCGTAGGTGGTCACCGTCTCGGTGGTGCCGTACATCCACGGCAATTTAAGGCTCTTGGGCGGGTAATAAAAATCGTAGCGGTGTTCCCACCAGGCATCTCCCGGGTCGCGACCCAGGTCGCGCCCTCCCTGCTGGGCGCAATACTCCAGGGCCTTCTTTTCCTGCAGGGCCGCGATTTCCGGATCGCCGTCGAAACCCATCACCATGTAGGCTCCGTCGTATTCATAACCCAGAACCTTCTTGACCTGCGAGACGGTTGACTCGCGGTCGTACAGGCGGATGACAAGCGGGTTGAGGCGGTGGGTGTTGATGAGACGTCCGGCTTCCAGGGCCTTGTTTAGATCATCAAACAAGACCGCCCGCATCAGGCGCGCTTCCGGCAGGTAATCGAGCTGCATGGTGGCTTCCGTGATGATGCCGAAATTGCCTTCCGCGCCTAAAAATAAACGGAACCAATCCGGCCCGGCTGCATGTTTCGGGACCGGAGGGGTGCGAATGATCTCGCCGGTGGGCAGCACGATCTGCATGCTGAGCACCATGTCTTCCGCCTTGCCATACTTGGTGCTCAGGGTGCCCGTGCCGCGCGGCGCCAGTGCCCCCCCCAGGGTGGCGCAGTTGCTGGAAGCCGCATAGTGGGGAAACATGAATCCTTTTTCGTTCAATGCCCATTCAAGCTGGGCAATATTGATCCCCGCCTGTGCTGTCACCGTCAGCGATTTCTCATCGATGGTGATGATCTTGTCCATCCGCTTCGTATCGACCAGGATGCCCCCGAAAATGGGCAAAGCCCCGCCCTGCGTGCCCGACCCGCCGCCCCAGGGTATGACCGGGATGCGATACTTGTTGGCGATCTCCAGGATCTCGGATATCTCCTCGGCAGAAACCGGATGGACGATGTAATCGGGCGGTCGGAGCTGCATGCCTCGATCCAGCCACATCTGAGGCATCCAAGCCCAGTCGGTGGAGTAGATGAACTTATCGCTCTCCGCCACGGATACAAAATCCGGGCCAACGATCTCGCTCAGTTCACTGCGAATCATCTCTAACAGGAACAGGTTGTTTTCCATGATCACTTCTTGGCGCCCATCAGGCTCCCGAGGATGAACCAGTCAAGTTCCTCGTAATCGCGTGCGGCGATCAGTTCTTTCATCTTTGCCTGGTCAATGGAACGCACGAGCTCAACCAGGCGCAGGAAGACGAGCAGGCTGTTGCGTAGGTGCTTGGTGGCGGTGACGTCGGGCTGGGTGCGAATGGCTTTCACATCCATGCCGACCATGCCTTTTTCGTAATATCGGTTGGCATCCAGCACGCGGACTTCGTTGAAAGCACGTCTCAGGTCCACCGACCCGAAGGACCGATCCTCGTCAAATTTCAGGCCGTTCTGGTCATTCAAGTGAACACCCCACAACTTGCCAAATGCCAGCCCGAACGCCATTTCATCCGACGGGTCCAACCCTGCCAGGATCGCGTGCGCCGATTCAACCAGGCAGCCGACCCGTTCAGGATGGTCTGACTGGGAGCCGAGAGCCAGGGCATGGCCGATGGTGGGGAGGTAGGCCATATCCATGGGTTCATTTGGCTTGGTCTCGATTGCGATGCGCAATTTCTTGTCGTAGTTCAACAGGGTGTTCACCGCTTCCAGCAAATGGTGGGTGGCTTTGGCGGCATCCTTGGCCTCGCGCATGTAGGTGCCTTCGCGCGCCAGCCAGAGCACCATCAGGTCGCAGCCCACCTCCTGGGCGATATCTGCGGCCTTCTTGGAACGATCGATGGCATACTGCCGCATCTTGGGATCGTTGGCGGTATAAGCGCCGTCCACGGTGTTGGCAGATTCCCACAGGCGGGGCGCCACGAACTCGGCCACCAGGCCGTTATCCTCCAATTTTTTCCTTATTGTCTTGGCTTGCTTGCTGATCTCCGAGGCCGAAAGCTTGTCGAGACCGGGAACCACGTCATCATCATGAAATTGCATGGCATCGTACCCAAGGCTCTTAAGGATTTCCACTTTTTTATCGAAGACTACGGATGATCTGACGGTGGGTCCAAAGGGGTCTGCGCCCTCATGGATGTTCCAGGGTCCAAATGAGAAACGATATCCATATTTTTCCATATCAACTCCTTAATGTTGCAGTGTCCATGAAATTAATCGTCTCGATAAGCGATCGTACACCGCCCGCAGCGCCTACCCCGGTGACGCACAGGGCGCCGACCGCGTTCGCAAACCGGGCGGTCTTTTCCAGGGGCCAATCCTGCCACACCCCCGCAATGAAGCCGGCCGCGAAGGCATCGCCTGCGCCGGTGGCATCCACCACATCCACCTGGAATGCCGGTATCTGGATCTGGTCTTTGCCATTCACCACCAGGCAGCCGTCTGACCCCATTTTTAGTCCCACCGTGCCCACGCCGTGATCCAGCAACGCTTGTGCCGCTTCCCCGGGTGATTTCAACCCGGTCATTGCCTGGGCTTCAGGCAGGCTGGGAACGAAGTAGTCGATGTAGGGCAGGCAGGGCTTCAATACTTTCATCCAGCGACCGGTGTCATCCCAGACAACATCGAGAAAGGTGGTCACACCCGCCGCGCGGGCTTTGCGCAACAACTCGGCGGTGGGTTCACCGTCGATACCGGGCATCACCAGCGACCCGGCGATGTGCAGAATGGAAGCCCCCGCCACCATCTGAAAGTCGACATCCTCCAGTTTCATGCGGGCATTAGCGCCGATAAAATGCACGAAACGCCGTTCACCATCCGGCTCCACCATCACCATCGTGGCGGACGTGCCTACTTTGTCATCCCGTTTGACACCCCCGACACCGATGCCGCGCTCTTTCAATGCCACCAGCAAGAAGTCACCGAACGCATCGCTGCCGATCTTGCCGATCACTTCCACCGGCAGATTGAGCCGCGCCAGTGCGGTGGCCGCGTTAATGGCGCAGCCTCCAGTGTGCAGGCTCATCTCGTCCACTAAGACCAGCCGGCCGGGATCAGGAACGGCGCGCAGGGGTCGTCCGACAACATCTGCTACCATGATCCCCAGGCAAAGGATGGGTTTGGCTTTTGCCATTTTATTGAATCCTATAACTTCTAATGATGCCGGGAAAGGGATCTCCTCGCATTCACAACTCACCCAGCTTGAGAAACTCATCCTTTAAGGCTGGATACAGGGCACGATAGCGGGGGTAATATTGTTGATATTTTTCTGAGGCTGCCGTTGGAGCCATGCGCCCGGTGATCTGGATGGTTGCCTCACAGGCAGCCGGTACGCTTGCGTAGACGCCTGCTCCCACCCCGGCAAGCAGGGCGGCGCCAAACGCCGCGCCTTCCGTGGTGTTGACTGTGACCAGTTCGACCCCAAGCACATCCGCCATGATCTGCCGCCAGAGGGGGCTCTTGGCTCCCCCGCCGGAGATGCGCACCTGCTCGATGGCACCCAGCCCGGCGCTCTGGATGAGGGAAAAACTATCCTTGATGCCGAAAGCAACGCCTTCCAGCACGGCGCGTGTCATGTGTGCGCGGGTGTGGCGCACGGTTAATCCGACCCAGGCGGCGCGCGCCAGGGGGTCAGGATGCGGAGTCCGTTCGCCGGTCAGGTACGGCAGGAAGAGCAGTCCCTCGCTACCGGCTGGAAGGTCGCGCGCCTCATCGACCAGCTTGTCGAAACTCTCGCCCGGGGCAAGGGTATCCCGGTACCACTGCAGGCTGCCCGCAGCACTGAGCATGACGCCCATCAGGTTCCAGCGCCCCGGGACCGCATGGCAGAAGGCATGCAGGCGCCCTTCCGGCTCGATCAGCGGCGATTCGGTTGCCGCGAATACCACGCCGGAGGTACCCAGGGTGAGGGCGATGATTCCGGGTTGCACCACACCCACGCCCACCGCCTGGGCGCCCTGGTCGCCTCCCCCGCCGACGACGGGCGTGCCCTGCAGCAAGCCGGTTTCCGCAGCACCCTGCGCGCTGACCTCGCCGGTCACCTCCGGTCCTTCATAGGTGGGCGGCAGCCACTCGGACGGAATGCCGAGCGCTGATAATACTTCCTGGGACCAATTGCGGGCTTTCAGGTCGAAAAGGATCGTGCCGGAGCCATCAGCCTTGTCCATGGCGTATTTACCGGTCAATCGTAAACGGACGTAATCTTTGGGAAGCAGGACATGTCGCGCCCGGGAATAAATCTCCGGTTCATTCTGCGCCACCCACAGGATCTTGGGTGCTGTGAAGCCGGTCAATGCATCGTTGCCGGTAACCTGGATCAGGTGTTCCTTTCCCAGGCGGGCGCGGATCTCGTCACATTGTGCCTTGGTGCGTTGATCATTCCACAGGATGGATGGACGCAGCACTTCGCCGTCTTCATCCAGCAGCACCAACCCATGCATCTGCCCGGTGAGGCCCACTGCCAGGATGGATTTCGGAGAGATGCCCGTATCCTCCAGCACTTTCTTGATGCTCTGAGCGGTGCCGTTCCACCACAGGGATGGGGATTGCTCGCTCCACAACGGGCGCGGCGTTTCATAAGGATAGGTCGCAGAGGCAGTGCCTGCAACCCGGCCAGTTTCTTCCAGAAGCAGGGCCTTGGTGGCGGTGGTCGAAGTATCAATGCCGAGGAAGTATTTCATATTGGATTCGGGGCATGCCTTGAAAGTGTTGTCTCTTGGGCAAAAAGGGCAAAGGTTTCAACCAGGGTTTCACAGTGCCGGCGGGAACCAGCGGCACGCAAGCACCTGGAAAGCCGGGCCTTTGCTCCTTTTTGCTGGCGTGTTCGAAGATGATCCGTGTTTTTTAGCGCGCACCCAGGAGCAGGTCAACCGTTAATTGGTCAAGATGTTCATACGACAGACCGCGCGCGCCCAGGGCCTGGCGGTCGAATTTCTTTTCCTTGAGGGATTTCACCTTTTCGGGTTTAAATACACCGAGCAGGTCATTGGCTCCCTCGGGGTCGGAATTTACCTCGGTCAGCAGTGCCTGGATCTCTTTATCCTGGTTCCACTGCCTGGCTTTCTCCTTGAGGATCAGGTAGGTTCTCATGCAGCCGCGGGCAAAATGCCGGACGCCCTCGTAATCCTCAGAGCGGTAGGCGTGCGCGTCGAAGTGACGGCTGCCCGGGTAACCATGATCCTCCAGCAGTTTTACCAGGAAGAAGGCACTTTTCAAATTGACCGCCCCAAAGCGGAAATCCTGGTCGTAACGCCCGAAGGCCTGGTCATTGAGATCGATGTGGAAAAGTTTGCCCGCGTCCAGGGCCTGGGCCACTCCGTGAGTGAAATTCAAACCCGCCATTTGCTCATGGGCCACTTCAGGGTTCACGCCGATCATTTCGGGGTGATCCAGGGTTCCAATGAAAGCCAGCATGTGCCCGGTGGTGGCATTATACATATCGCCGCGCGGTTCGTTGGCTTTGGCTTCCAGGGCAAATTTCAGATCGTATCCCTGGTCGATCACATATTCACAAAGGAAATTCATCGCCTCGCGGCTGCGCTTGATGGCAGTGACGGGGTCCTTGGAGGCGTCTGTCTCGGTGCCTTCGCGCCCACCCCAGAACACATAGATCTTTGCACCCAATTCCACGCCCAGGTCGATGGCATTCATGGTCTTCTGCAGGGCGTATGCCCGCACGCGTGCATCGTTGGAGGTGAAGGCGCCGTCCTTGAAGGCCGGGTCATAGAACAGGTTCGTGGTTGCCATTGGGACGACCAGGCCGGTCTCCTTGAGGGCAGCCTTGAAATCCCGTACGATTCGATCGCGCTCGGCCGGCGTGGCATCGATCGGTACGAGGTCGTTGTCATGGAAATTGACCCCATAGGCTCCAACTTCCGCCAGCAGGTGAACCAGCTCAACGGGTGTTTTCGGCTCACGCACAGGAGCCCCGAATGGGTCGCGACCGGTGGAACCAACAGTCCACAAACCGAAGGTGAATTTATGTTCAGGCTTGGGTTGATAGAGGTCAGACATAGATATCCCTTTCAAAAGATATAGATTTGCGATTGGATACTGCGGAGATAGCAGCACACCAATTCTGGATCGGTCGCTGCCCTATGGTTCAAGTTTATTCGCTTCCTGGCTGGAGGAGGAGCCAACCTCTTTCTGCCTTC
>Ga0315281_10007569_pt1 | contig 15266 bp, 15 predicted proteins | sample YL17G07_0_MG_FD_204540 | JGI IMG/M metagenome (GOLD analysis project Ga0315281, IMG submission 204540) | Sediment microbial communities from Yellowstone Lake, YNP, Wyoming, USA - YL17G07_0 | ecosystem: Environmental > Aquatic > Freshwater > Lake > Sediment | place: USA: Wyoming | collected...
TTGCCGCCATCAGTTCTTCCGACCCCGGTATTATTTGTGCGGCACGGCGCGGTAGCCCGCTGGTGCTCGGCCTCGGAACAAAAAGGGATGAATTTTTTGTTGCTTCGGACCCATCGGCCATAATGTCTTATACTCGTGACGTCATATATTTAGATGACGACGAAGCTGCGATTGTTACGCGAGATGGTATAGAAACTTTTTCGTTGGCTCGAGCGCGAAAAGAAAAACAAGTGGAGACCGTCAGTTGGTCTATTCAGGAAATTGAACGAGGTCATTTTCCTCACTTCATGCTAAAGGAAATTTTTGAGCAGCCCGAAACCGTGCGCGCAGCAACTAGGGGTCGGCTGGATCTCGCCAACGGGCGTGCGGTGCTTGGCGGACTTCAAGATGTAGATGCGCGCCTGCGGGAAATTGAACGATTAACGATAATCGGCTGCGGCTCCGCAAGACTTTCAGGAATGATTGGAGAGTGCATGCTGGAAGAGTATGCCGATATTCCCACCGAAGTTGAGATCGCCTCTGAATACCGCTATCGGAAACCGGTCATAGATTCGCGGCACGAGGCGGTGATTGCCGTGTCGCAGAGCGGTGAAACTGCCGACACTATTGGCGCGTTGCGTGAAGCAAAAAATAAAGGCGCACTGTCGCTTGGAATTGTTAATGCAGTTGGCTCAACTATTGCGCGCGAAACGGATGCCGGAGTTTATATGCATGCTGGACCGGAAATCGCGGTGGCATCAACTAAGGCTTTTGTGGCGCAGAGCGTCGTATTTTCCCTACTGGCATTGCATTTTGGGAGGTCGCGCCGTATGTCCCTGGCTACTGGCCAGCGCATCGTAGAAGAGCTAATGGCCCTGCCAGAAAAGATTGAACGCGTATTAGCCGAGAACAATCGCATTAAGGTACTCGCTAAAAAATACGCGCAATATTCCAGTGCGTTGTATTTGGGCCGTAAATATAATGCGCCCTTGGCGTATGAAGGCGCATTAAAACTAAAAGAAGTTTCATACATTCATGCGGAGGGTTATGCCGCTGGCGAAATGAAACACGGACCGATTGCGCTTCTGGACAGCACTTTTCCGATAGTGGCGATTGTGACCAAAGACAGCGTGTACGAAAAGATGCGTTCTAATTTAGAGGAAGCCAAGGCTCGGCGTGCCCCAATTCTGGCAATCGCCAGCGAGGGGGATGAAGAAATTCTCCGTATCACCGAGGATGTGATTCGGGTACCGCGCACCATTGAGATGTTGTCGCCAATTCTAAATGTTATTCCGCTGCAATTATTTGCGTATCATGTAGCAGTGGCACGCGGCCTCGATCCGGATAAACCGAGAAATCTGGCAAAATCGGTTACAGTGGAATAAGATTACCTGCGATATGTGTGCTGTCGCGACTCCAACATTTATTGAAGAACGGGCCTTGCTAGCTCGCGGGTTTTCGCTCGTTGCCGGCACGGACGAAGCAGGCTGTGGTTGCTGGGCTGGGCCAGTTTACGCGGCAGCGGTCATTCTTCCGCTTGATTCACGTATCGGATTGATTCGTGATTCCAAGACACTATCATTGGCGCAGCGCACAACTGTGGCGGAACAAATCCGCAAAGTTGCAACATCCTGGGCGGTTGGCACGGCCAGTGCCGAGGAAATTGACGAGTTAAATATTCGTCGCGCCGGAGCACTGGCGATGCGTCGAGCCATTGAAGGGCTGCCCGTAAAACCTGATTTTGTATTAATAGATGCTTTTTTAATTCCAGGCCTGGGTATTCCATCCAAAGGAATTGTGCGTGGTGACAGCAAAGTAAAATCAATCGCCGCCGCATCGATTATCGCCAAGGTGGCGCGAGATTTGCACATGCATGAGATGGAGCAAGCGTACCCAGGATATGGCTTTGCGAACCATAAAGGCTATGGGACCAAGGAGCATCAGGAAGCACTCTCTCGGCTCGGGCCCTGCGCCGAGCACAGGAAGTCGTATGCACCAGTAAAAGCGGTGCTTTTAAGGGTAAAATAAGCCATCCGACTTTACCCCTAAGAATTACCCGATAACCTTTTCAAAAACTCCCGAAAGCACCGCGGCACTTTTTTCCCAGGTAAAATCTTTTGCCCGCGCCAATCCGCGCTCACGGAGAATCGCTCTGAGGTGTGTGTCTGACGCGACGGCGTCCATGGCGCGGGCTATTTCTGTGGCGTCGTAAGGGTCAGCGAGTAGCCCCGCATTGCCGATAACCTCACCAAGCGAAGTCGCTCGGCTGGCGACCACCGGAGTTCCGCAAGCCATCGCTTCTAAGGGCGGCATGCCGAAACCTTCGTAAAATGACGGATAGGTAAATGCGACAGCGCCAGTGTATAGCGCTGGTTTATCCGCTTCTGGCACGTAACCTATAAACCGAATTCGGTCTTTTTTTGGAGAGCGAGCGGCGCGACGAAAAATATCTTCGCACAGCCAGCCGCGACCGCCGGCAATCACCAAGTCAGCGTCGGTTTTAGAAATATCAAATGCATCAATTAGCCCCTCTAAATTTTTTCGCGGTTCAAGTACGGCCAAAAAAAGGAAGTATGGTTGTTGTAAGCCGTAAAAAGCACGAACACGATTGACTTCGGTTTCCGGCGCAGAAACATAGTTAGTTCCTGCCGCCGGGTAAACCACGGTAATGCGCGATTCGGGAATACCCATCGTCTCCATGATGTCAGACTTGGTGTGTTCGGAGACCGCAGTGATGGCGGAAGCCTTAGTAAGCAGGCGTCGGACGCCGACCAGGTTATGCCACAGCCGTTGTTTGGCGGTAAAGAAACGGGGATAACGTAAAAAAGACAAGTCGTGCACGGTAACGACAGTTGGCCGCTCCGTTGCCACGAAGTTCATGTTTGGCAGCCAGAGTGCATCAAAATCGCCCATCAGACGTTCTAGCTTAAGGAATCCAAGGCGAAATCCTGCGTTCAATAACCGGTTAGGATAATTAAAAAACCTACGCTGAACTTTATCGGACTCAACCGGTAAATCTGTGGGCAATCCGCGCTTCCAAGCATTCAAAAAAAGCGCATACCTGTGATCATTTCGAGCTATCAAGGCACGCGTCAGTTCGGCGGTATAGGTGGCAACACCACCGCGCCGCTCTTCAAGCAATGGACGGATGTCTATCGCGATGCGTTTCATGCAAGTATTGGTTCACGGCTTGTTTGCTGGGCTCGCCCTGTTGCCAGGAAGCGTAGGAGTCATCAACATACTGCTTCATGCGCTCCTTGAAAATCTCGATATCAAAAGTCTGCGCATGACGGCGGATAGCCTCCGGATCGAAGGACGCTGGTTCAAAACACAGCACGGCATTTGCCAGCTCTTCCCATGACTGTTCCTCCAGATGAATGCCGGTCTTTCCATTGATGACGGTTTCGGAGCCTCCGCCCTTGCCGTAGGCAATCACCGGACGGCCGGCTGCCATGGCTTCCACAGCGGTGATGCCGAAGTCTTCTTCTTGTGGATGCAGGTAGGCAATTGCATTCGCATACAAGTCCGGCTTGAGACTTTCGCGAACGCGTCCAAGGAATTCAATATTTGGACGAGCCATGGCGCGAAGCCTTCGGTCTTCCGGACCCACTCCAAAAATTTTTAGCGGAAGACCGAGTTTATTAAAGGCGTTGACGATAACATCAAAGCGCTTGTAGGCCACGAGCCTGCCGCCAGCCAGGTAATATCCGCCACTTCCGGTACCGGCACGAAACTTGGAAGTCTCTACCGGCGGATGTATCAAAATACTGTCCCGACCGTAATATTTACTGATCCGGCGCTGAACTGTTTTGGAGTTGGCGATAAACTTATCTACGCGGTCCGCGGCGATGCGGTCCCATGCGCGTAAACCGGTGAGAGCGAGAGGCAGAATTCGGCGCACAAGCGCTGGGACTCCGAGGTCGTGCACGAACGTGTGGGTATCGGACCACAAGTAACGCGTTGGCGTGTGGCAATAACAAATATGCAAAGTGTCAGCACGGGTTATAACGCCTTTTGCAAATGCCGAAGCGGATGACAAGACGACATCGTACGCGGAAAGATTGTGGCTTTCCGTGGCGGCCGGCATGAGCGGCAATAGCCATTTATACATGGTCGTGGCAAACGGAAAATTCTGAAGAAAAGAAGTGTGAATCACCTTGGTGCGAAAATGCGTACCCATTTTGGATGGTTCGTAGAGAAGGGTGTAGGTTGGCGCATCCGGCCAAATTTCATGAAACGCCTTAAGCACGCGCTCGGCGCCACCATCCTGAACCAGATAGTCATGAACCAGCGCAATCTTCATATTAATAGGCTCCTTTGCGCCCTAAAACGACCACCGGAGTACGCAAGAGTATCGCAAGGTCAAGCCAAGGTGACCAGGTTTCAACATAGTAAGTATCAAGGCGCACCTCGTCTTCAAAAGTAAGGTCAGCTCGGCCGGAAACTTGTGCCATACCAGTAATACCGGGCTTCACAGACAAAACTCGGCGATGTCTGGCATCGTAGCGTGCGACTTCTTCGGGTAAATGCGGCCGCGGACCAACCAGACTCATGTAGCCCGCGAGCACCAGGAAAAGTTCCGGTAATTCATCGATTGAAAAGCGGCGAATAAAAGTGCCGACGCGCGTTACGCGCGGGTCATCTTTTATTTTTACGAGCGGTCCTTCTCTGCGCGTGTCTTGGTCAGCAAGCTTTGTATAGCGCAGACCATGCGTGCCTGGTGTCATCGAACGAAACTTGAAATATGGGAAAGCCCGCCCACCCTCACCGACTCGGGTCACGACTGATCCGTCATCAAGTTTGCGGAACAAGATTGGTCCACGCGAGTCCAGCTTGATGGCAATCGCCGCTAAAATCATTACTGGCGAGAAAACGACTATCAAAAAAAGCGAAGCGATAATATCGAAAGACCTTTTAAATATTCTGCCCCAACCGTCGAGTCGGGTACCCTTCACTTCCACTATAGGGATCCCGGCCACTGCGCCAATTTCTATGTTGCGGGCATGGGTCGCCAGAAGGTCGGCAGAATACTTGAATGACAAGTGGTGTGCCTGCGCGAATCCAAGAATACGCGCGAGAGCTTCTCGGTCTGCTGCTGGGTCGGATACAACAATCTCATCAAGACCACCCTCTTTAGCTAGCAGTTCTAATCTTTTTTCGGCTGCGTCATCGAACGAGGTGAATGAAGCAACTACGGAATATCCGGCTGCTGGAGTTTTGCGGAACTCCTCCATTAGTCGGGCAGTTAATCGGTCTGCACCGATCATGGCGACCTTGCGTATACCGACTCCGAAGCGGACTAATTCGCGCTGTACTAGGCGTACCGCAATGCGACCAATGCTCACATAAATCACGGCGAAGAACCAGGCGGCCAGTACGATGAAGCGTGAAGAAAAATATTCGCCGCGGAAGAAAATCAACACGATGACGGCCATGATGGCAGTCGAAGACGCCAGCACGATTTTGCCAATCTCAATTTTGAGTCGGCGGGGCGCAGTGACGGCATATAGTCCCGCGATAGCGAAGCAGAGTATGAACATTGAGGCCGCGACCGCGGAGATTGTAGCAAATTCATGGAAGGGGATTTCAAATACCACCGGGCGAAGACCGGCAAAATAGCGGTAGCGTAGGGCGTAAGCAGTAACAGCGGCGGCAAATACGAGCAGGAAATCCACCGGTACGAGTAGGGCAGTAAAGGCGAGTTCGGCGCGTTTCATAGGCGTTGGAATTCAGATAGAACATCCTTATCTTATGGGGAAAACGCGGTTGAGGCAACCTAAAGGGGTCTAATTAAGAAAAACACCCCCAGAAGGGGTGTTTAAGGCTAGCTTATTGGTCGGGGCCCAAGGATGTCCAGCAGACCATCGGCATCAATTACGGCTCGTTTTTCAAGCTCTTGGGCCAGCGCCTGGATGGTGGCCCAGTTCCCTGCGACTTCGTTTGTTACCTGTCTGTAGGCTGTTTCGAGTACCTCGTCTCGACCCAAGCCGCTTCCTCGAGAGATTTCTGCGGCCCAGCATTCCGCTTTTAGAAAATCCGAGAGAGTACCCGCGCACGGACTGCCGTATATCTTTATTTCGGCAGCGATTCCCGCCAACAGCATGACGATATAAGACATCGTCGTCTCGTAATCATCACTCAGAAAAGACATGTCTTCATTTGAGTAGCTGGTCAAGCCTTCATATTTTCCAGCCATTACGCAATTGACTTCCGGAAGTAGCGGTTTTTTCCAGCTGATGACAGCATGCGCCGCTTCGTGAATGGCGACCCTTTGGATAAAGGTCTTTGATCTGTGCCACAAGGTGACGCCGGCACAGGATGCCACAAGCATAGTGGCGCTTGTAAATCCGTAATCGGGCAGAATTTTTTCTGCGACGATTACTGCCCCGATATAGAACAGACTCCACTTCAGAATCTCGAACCTGACTCGCAAGAAAATAGAAGCCTTAATTTTCCACATGGCCCACCTCCGCATTGATTGCAAAATGAACAACTGCGTCTATGATTATCAAGTTATTTAAGTTGGGTCAAGGAAATATTTAAGATGTTTTGGGCGGTCAGCTGTGCACGATAGTTTTCAAACTCGGGTTGACATTTCTGTGGATTCGGCTATACTCGTCTGGTTCCCGAAAGGGGATTATCGAGGTCTGCTGGATGTCCGCCCTTGCCTTAAAACGAGGGAGGAAAGTCCGAACACCCCCTGCCTGGTTTGTCGCAAGACAGGCGAAAACAGGGAAGTGGAGAGCCGTTAACGACGGCCGGGAGTACGAAATCGAGAGTCGTCTCGGGTACCGCAAGGTGACGAGTAGATACTTGATTTCCAAGCCCAGGGAAAGTGCAACAGAAAATACACCGCCCTAATCGTCGCGCAAGCGGCGGTGAGCCGGCCGACGCAAGTCGGGCCGAGGGTAAGGGTCAAATCGTGAGGTAAGAGCTCACGCGGGACTGCCTCGAGAGAGGCGCCGTGGAAAACCCTCTCCGGTGCAAGCGCAAGATTGGTAGCGTGCTAGAGGCGGCGAGCAATCGTCGTCCCAGAGAGATGGATATCGTGTGCGCGCAAGCGTGCATACAAAATTCGGCTTACAGGCATGCCTCGAATATGAAACATCCGCCCTCAACGGGCGGATGTTTCTTTATTTATGACCAGGATATTCTATTGCCAACAACCAGCGCTTCGACTTCGGACTAGTGGGCGTGTCGCGATCCCACCAAAGGTCCAGGAACTCACGACGAGGCATTCTGCGGAGACCCGTGCGCATGCTCGGGTCGTACATGTGGATGTAAGAATCAGAGATGAGGGAGATAACGGAGTAGTGATCCTTCGGCTTTTTACCGTCAGCGTGCAGTGTCAATCCCGGTAGGACAGGTGGCTGCCATCCGACGATTACTGGCAAGTGTTGCTCGTGCACAAACCGGCGGAGGTCCGCGATAGTTGCGTCCTTCATTTCATACACTGTCGCACCGACGGCTTTCGCTGCCTTGATGAGACCGGCATGGCTAGCGCCTTCCTCGGCTGTGGCGCTGCTCAAATCCGCCAAACGTTGCTCTGTCAGCTCCTTGCCGAAAAAAGCGCAGGCGATTTTCAGGCTGGCTGGTCCGCCCATGCCCTGGCTCTGCAGGAATATTTTGAGCCGGAGCTCTGTCAGGCTCGGTCGTGGCGGCAGCGGTTTTTGGAATCTTGAACCCATATCGGTATTTCAGCGTAAGCCGATGATAGTTCTAATTTCTTTCATGTTCGCTTGCGCAACTTTGCGCGCCTGCTTGGCTCCAGCTGCAAGTGCGCGTCGTACTTTGGCCGGGTCTTTGGCGAGCGTGGCTCGTTTCTTGCGGAAGTCAGCAAAGTGTTCGGCCACACGTGTGGCGACCAACGATTTTAAATCGCCGTAGCGGATTGGCTGGTTCATTACAGCACGCTCAGCTTCACCTTTTTTGCCGAAAATACGGAGCATCGCCACCAGGTTCCAGACGCCGGCCATTCCACGCAGGGTGTCGCTGCCTTCCGTTCCTGCAAGCTCGGAAATCTGTCGGTCGACTTCGGCCTCGGTCATGGAAAGATGGCCGGTGGTTTCCGTCACGGCACGCTTCATCTTTTCCAGTATTTCTTCGGGGGAGTCGGCCAGAGCGATGCAGGCCTTATCACCAAGTGACTTGGACATTTTTTTGAGAGGCTCGGTGAGCGCGCGGAGCTTGGGAGTTTCGGTAAGCAGGGGTTTAGTTTCCGGAAAAAACTCCACGCCGTATTTGTTGTTGAAGAACCGCGCGATGTCGCGGGTGAGTTCAATATGCTGGACCTGATCGGTTCCAACCGGAACTAGCGAACCTTTATAGAGCAAAACGTCGGCTGCTTGCAACACTGGATAATCGAACAGTCCCATGTTGATGTTGGTACTCTGTTGGCCCGACTTGTCCTTGAACTGGGTCATGCGCTCCAAAAGCGGTACTGGCGTGAGCGTGTTGAAGATCCAGCAGAGCTCGGTGTGCTCCGAAACTTCGGATTGCACGAACAGTGTGGACTTACGCGGGTCAATTCCAAGCGCCATGAGGTCCGTAGCGAGGTTCAAAATATCCTGGCGCTTTTCGGCCGGGTCGTAGTCGCCGGTAATAGAATGGTAGTCGGCGATGAAGAAATACGGCTTTAAGTCGCGCGCCTGCAGGTCCAGCCAGTTACGCACGGCACCCACGTAGTTGCCTATGTGCAGACGGCCGGAGGGCTGGATACCGGAGACTATGACGGGTTTTTTGGAGGCTGGCATAAGGTTGACAATTCCCGTAAATCATCCTATATTTTAGCGTTCCTTACAACCGCCCAAGAAGGAGAGTTCCATGAGGATTTGCGCAGGCCTATTCCTAATTGCCATTTCGGTCAACATGTTCATTTACGGCATCTCGAGCTACGGACACTCGAAGCCGCTTCGGCTTTGGAGCTTCAGGAGGATGTTCTATTTGTTCACCATTTGTTTATGGGCCACAGGCCTCGCATTATACGGCATGTCGATGGTGTTTGTTTATTTGCAACCCATCGCGAACGCCATCACGGGCGTGGCCGTCATTCTGATGATTTTTGCGCCGTGCTCAATGCCGGTATTCAATACGAATCGCCTGCTCTGGATGGTCCGTACAGTTTTCTTCGCCGCCACAGGCGCGTCCTATCTTCTCCGCATTCTATAGTGATGATCGAGTTTTAACCCCTGAACTGTTACTTAAAACGCCCTGCATCGATTGATGCGGGGCGTTTTTACGCTGTGGACCCCCGCCTTCGCGGGGGTGACATGTATGGGCGGGATTGCTTCGGACCGCTGAAGCGGTCCTCGCAATGACATTCTTAGACCTCGATTATCACTGGCAGAACCATCGGACGTCGCTTAGTAGCAGTGAACAGGAATTGGCCCACATCGTTGCGTATCTTGTTGCGCAGGGTCTCGTCGAAGGCTGGCGTCTTGGGGTCCTTGTCCTTCAGGAGGCCCTTCACGAAAGTACGCGCACGCTCAATCAGCTCTTTATTTTCGCGCATGTACACGAAACCGCGCGAGATAATATCGGGCGAACCAACAAGCCCACCAGTCTTGCGGTCGATGGTGGCAATCACTACGAACACGCCGTCTTCAGCTAGCGCCATGCGGTCGCGCAGCACTACTTCGGAAACATCGCCCACCCCGAGTCCGTCCACCATAATATATTCGGTCGGAACTCTTTCGGCGGTGAGACGCGCCCCCTTTTCGTCGAACTCCATGATCTGGCCATTTTCGGCCACAAAGATATTTTCCTTGGGGATGCCGACCTCTTCGCCGAGCACACGATGACCTTCAAGAAGGAAGCGGTTGCCGTGGATTGGAATCAGGTATTGCGGCTTGGTCAGGCGCATCATGAGCTTCAAGTCCTCCTGCTTGGCGTGCCCACCGGCGTGCACATCCAAGTTGGCATAGTGGTACACCTTGGCGCCCTGCTTCACCAGTGTGTCCTTCAGGGACTGCACAGTGCGCTCGTTGCCCGGAATTACCGAAGACGAGAACAGTACACCGTCACCGTCTTCAATTTTGAGCGAGCGGTGCTCGTTGGTGGCAATTTTCATCAGTGCAGCATTCTTTTCGCCCTGTGCACCGGTGCAGACAATCACCATCATCTCATTTGGAATATTTTTGGCATCGTTTTCTTCAACAATGGTGCCGGGCTTCATGTGCATGTAGCCCAATTGGTGCGCCAGCTCTACGTTGTTGATCATACTGCGACCTTCAATCTGCAGGCGGCGGCCGTATTTCTCGCACAGCCAGATAATCTGCTGGACACGGGTCAAAAGAGAGCTGAAAGTTCCGATAATCAAACGGCCTTTGTGGTTCTGGAAGATTCGCTCCATCTCTTCGCCAACTTTCTTTTCGGAAATCTGGTGGCCCGGCGATTCCGCGTTGGTGGAGTCGCTCATCAGCGCCAGTGTACCGCTCATACCGAAGGCGGCGATGTGGGTGAGGTCGGCTGGTTCGTCGTTCACCGGCGAGAAGTCGAACTTGAAGTCGCCAGTGTAAAGGATGGTTCCATACGGGGTGTGAAGAGCGGCTCCGAAAGCATCGGAGATATTGTGGTTCACATGGAATGGCTCAAATGTGAAATTTTTACCGAGCGTAATTTTAGAATTGGCATCCACCAGCTGGATCTTCAGATTCTGTGCGTTTCCAAATTCCTCCTGGCGCTTGCGGATGATGCCAGCGGTAAGAGGCGCAGTGAAAATGGTCGGAAAGCCCAGACGGCTAATAACCAGCGGAATTCCGCCGATGTGGTCCATGTGGCCGTGCGTCACGATGAGTCCGCGGATATTCTTTTCGCGCGCTTTAAGAGAAGCAATATTCGGGATGATGTAGTCGATGCCCGGCATGCCTTCTTCTGGGAACATCATGCCCATGTCGATGATTACGATGTCGTCGCCACACTCGAACACGGTGCAGTTACGGCCGATCTCTTCGAGGCCGCCCAGGGCGTAAACTTTTAGCGGCGGAGTGCCCGGCGGAATTGGTTGGCGCGCCCGAACGACGACCGGCGAGAGCCTGTCTGATGGGCGGGTGCTGGTGGCCGGCTCGCGGTGGCCTTGGGACATAGTGAAGCTCGGCGGTGCGCCGCGGCGGTGCTGCTGTGGGCGGCCTCCGCTGCTGGGTGGGCGTGGGGTGGAGTGTGTTGCTGGTTTTGTCTTATCGTCTGTCATATGGAAATAGTGCGCACTATTGGCGCGTGGCGGGCCACCCAGAGGGGTGCGTCCGCATGGTTAAATGATTTCTTTTTCCAACCGATTCTGAAAGCTAGCGATACACCGCCAGGCCGAGAAAGGGAAGTGGAAATTCGTGATAGTCCGAAATATTTCGGACCGTCGCGGTTTCCCACTTCGGGGGGACCGTTGAGTTGTGGTGCGGTCGGAGGGACTTGAACCCTCATGGAGTTGCCTCCGCTAGCTCCTGAAGCTAGTGCGTCTGCCATTTCGCCACGACCGCGTACCGTGTTTGATTGTAAACCTCACGGCAGGAACAGTCACCCCCTGCCTACTACGGGACTGGCGGATTAACGCCGCCAGACCCGTGTTGTCTTTTGGTACCATGCCGCCGCGTCTGTCAGGCGGTCGGCTGGGGTGAAAATCGCCTCGGTTCCGACACCCTTAATCTTCTTTCCGACCAGGTATGTGTAGTTGGGGCTGTAAAGGAAGATAGCCGGAATCTCGTCGGCCAGGATATCCTGGAACTCGCGATACATTGGCGCGCGAGCGTCTTGCTGGGTGGCACCACGTGCCTTTTCCAACAGCTCATCAACTCGACGGTTGGAGTATGATGCCAGGTTTAATCCGGAAGCGTCACCTTGCGATGAGTGCCAGAACGGATATGGATCGGGGTCGATTCCGAGAATTTCGCCGTAGATAATTGCATCGTAATCGCGCGTGCGAATCTTATCTTTTTGGATGCGCGCCGATGGCACCAAATCCATTTCCGTCTTTATGCCGATTGCTTCCCAACTTTTTTTCACGGCATTGGCAGCAGCGACGTATTCCTTGGCATCAACCGTCGTAATTGTGATTACCAGAGGTAACTCAACAGGCTTTTTCTTGTCGTCAATCGACTTTTTCTGTCGGAAACCATTTTCCCCCAGCATCCAGCCGGCTTTTTCCAGAAGCGCTGCAGCTGCACCGGGATTAAAATCAATTTTTTTAACATCCGGATGGAAACCTACGAAGCCGGATAAAATTGGTCCATTTACCAGCAAGCTGTCCGTTCGGCCGGTGCTAGTACGCACCGCCTCGCGGTCCGTGGCCATTGCCAGAGCCTGCCGCACCTCTTTGGAGCGTAAGGTGGAATTGTGTTTTTGGTTTAGGAAGACGGCGGTGTATTGGGGGAGGCGTAAAGCATAGGCATTGGAGGAACGAAGCTTCACGGCCGTGTCGTGATACTCCAAAGGAAGAAAGCTTAGCCCATCAACCTTATGGCTTGATAAAGCATCGAGCGCTGAACCGAAGTCTTCGTAGAAGCGGAAAGCAAAGGTGTCGAGGTGGGTCTTCTGTGCGTAGAAGTCCTGGTTGCGCGTGAGGATATAAGTATGGATGGCGCCCTTTTTGTCTTTGGTAAAGCTTTTGAATTTGAATGGTCCAGTACCAATCGGTTTGATGTTCAGTTCGGCACGAGCAGAATTGTCGGCGCGGACATCTGACCAGAGATGCTCCGGCAAAATACCGAAGGTTAGCAAGGATAAGAAGGGCGCGAACGGTTCATTCAGCACGAACTTAACTGTGCGGTCGTTTGGAGCTTCAACAGATACATTCTTGAGACTTGCCGCCAGCGGACTTTTCCAATCTGGATCCTTGATGTAACCAGCAGTGGCCACAACATCTTTAGAAGAAAAACTGCCACCGTCATGCCACTGAATATTTTCACGAAGATGAAAGGTGTAAGTTTTTCCATCCTCAGAAATTTCGTATGATGCCGCCAAATCCGGCACGATTGCCCCCTTTGAGTCGGTGCGCATCAGTCCTGAAAAAATCAGTTTGACCAAGTCTAGATCAGCGTCATTGGTCGAGGCGAGAACCGGATTCACAAAACGAGGGTTACCGACTGACGCTTCAATATATTCTCCACCGTCGGCTGGGACTGACTCCATGCGGTCATTCAAGAACTTGGCTCCGATACCGAACAAGCACACAAAAAGTATCGCGAGTAGCGAATGAACCGTGCGCTTTTCAGTAGGGGAAAGTAGCCTTGAAAGATGCTTGAGCTGTCGCATGGACGGTAAACGCTTATCGGAAAGCTGAAGCACCAGGCGCTTGTCGTTGGACATATGGGCATCTTCGGTTCCGCTATTGCGGCCCGTAAAGAAGTCCCTGATTCGTCCGAAAATATAGAGCACGAGGTTGCCGGCGGTTTCCGTTGCGCAATTCGCGCTAAGAGTCCGCGGTGGCTAAGAGAAAGCCCGGTTTACGCGGGCCGCTTTACTGTGGAAGGAGAACTGACGCCATGGCTAGGCCAATAAACGCAGCCGCCAAAACGATGGTGGAGCGGAAGAGTACCTTTTCAATGCCGCGTTTGGTGCGATAAACGTTGCCTTCTCCTCCATAGACGGAGCCGAGACCTGTTCCCCGAGCCTGAAGCAGGATGGAGGCCACAAGAAGTGCTGCAACTGCGATTTGGGCTATATTGAGATACGTTTTCATATCATTGATGCCGATAATACCTCCTGAAAAACTGCAGTCAAGGTATCACGGCGGCTAAGTGCGGTCAACCCCCTGTTTAAGAAAAAACGCACCCCTATCTAAGAAGGGTGCGTTGCTCAATGCGCAACTTTGGCTTTCGTAAGTGCGGCCACAATCAGCTGCGCGATGTTTTTATCGTCATGAACCTTAACTTGGGCTACGATGCGGCCTTTTTCGTCGCGGACACTGAAGCACTCGGCCCCAGAGTTTTCGGAGTACCACTCAAAAGTGTACTTACGCTCTTTGCGCTTGGGCATGGTGATCACCAATGCCCCGCGCGTTTGAAATAGGCGATTGCCCGATGCTTGTGCCGGAGTTGCTCAATCTCGTTTTTTGTAACAAAGATTGGCCGGAGATGTGGCAAGATGGTGCCATCCTTGTCGTATGCAATGTTGCCCATCCGCTTGACGCCCCAGCAGAAGAATCGGAAATCGTTCGGGTTCGCATTACTGACGAACACCTCATTTCTTCCCTGTTCAGGATGTCGCATCTACGCCTCCTTTCTTGGTGAAATCCATGCAAAGACCAGCTTGACCGTAGTTTAATTATGAAGCGTTGTCAACGGCCCCAATAGGGCGCTATACTTGATATATTAAGCTAGCTTGAGAGCTATAAAATAGTCCTCTCATACATATGCCAGACTACGGTACAGCAGAACCCAGACGCAGACTCGGCCTTTCTATTTTTGGATGGTTTGTTTTCATCATGCTTTTCGCCGGTTTGATTCTTGTGGGCTGGAAGACCGCCAAGTACTACGGCATGATCAAGCGCGGTGAAATCGTTTATCTGCCACAGTTTCGGGGGCAGCTTTCGACAACAAAAAAGCCGGTAATTTCGCGAGACTCCGTTGAGCGTTCAGTGATAGAAGTCGCCGATGAACCGGCAATTGGAGCAGATGCTGCGACGGCCAAACTTACTATTGTGGAGTTTGCAGACTTTGAGTGTCCGTTTTCCAAACAGGCCTCGTCGGGCATACGGTCGTTGGTAGCACGGTATGGCGACAAGGTGCGCGTTATTTACCGCGACTATCCGCTTGAAGACATTCATACTCATGCCAAGCAGGCTGCTTTGGCCGCACAGTGCGCCGGCGAGCAGAACAAGTTCTGGGCGTATCACGACAAAATTTACCTGTCTTCGTCGCTGGCCTCGGCCGATTTATTGAGCTATGCAAGTGAAATTGGACTTGATGAAAAACAATTTGAAAAATGTTTCGTGGAGGAAAGGTACAAGGACAAAGTTGAGGCCGACACCAAGCTGGCACAGACTTTGGGTGTTTCGGGAACCCCGGCATTCTTCTTTAATGGCCAAAAGGTTGAGGGCGCAATTCCGGACGACCAGCTAGATAAGATTGTTCAGCGAATGATCCAATAAAACGGGAAATGAGCTTAAGACGTGGGAACGACCCGCGTCTTTTCATTTCTTGGGGCTCAACCCTTGCACTAACCTTTAAGGCTTGCTACGCTGGATTACGATTTGTTTCATATATCAAAGACCTGATGTCGAACAATGATTTCATCATCATCAAAGGAGCTCGCGTGCATAACCTGCGCAACATTGACGCGCGGATTCCTAAGGGTAA
>Ga0315281_10007570_pt1 | contig 15265 bp, 17 predicted proteins | sample YL17G07_0_MG_FD_204540 | JGI IMG/M metagenome (GOLD analysis project Ga0315281, IMG submission 204540) | Sediment microbial communities from Yellowstone Lake, YNP, Wyoming, USA - YL17G07_0 | ecosystem: Environmental > Aquatic > Freshwater > Lake > Sediment | place: USA: Wyoming | collected...
GATCTCAGAGAAATTCGACCTTTCGGTCCTTGACAGGTACTTGGAGGCGGCGTAACATGACGCGCGGATTGGGCTATCGGACAGGGTCGCGCCGGTGCTCAATTTCCACCAACTTTGGGACGCGACCCGCTTTCACACGGAGCACAAGCTTCTTTTGATGTCCCACAGCCCGAAGCATTTGTCACTGATGGGGAAGCTTGTCGCGCAGAGCAGGCAGTTGTCTGCCGGGACCTTGGTCAACGACTATCAGCAACTGCTTTCAGAGGCGTTGCGCCTGACGGCGACGAAAAGCAAGAACACCAACGTGCTCCAACACGCAATGGGCTATTTCAAGAAAGACCTCGCCGCCGACGAGAAGCAGGAACTCCTGGGAAGCATCCAGCAATACTACGACGGAAATGTGCCAGTCATCGTACCCGTGACGCTGCTCAACCACTATGTGCGGAAATTCAATCAGCCCTACTTGCAAGAGCAGTGGTATCTGCACCCCCATCCCATCGAGCTGCAGTTGCGTAATCACGTCTGAGGGGTCGCCGTGATCGAATTCCCGCCATGCACCATGCTTCTCAGGGGACTCCTGTGCAGTGGAAGATCAGCGGCAACGCCACTTTTCACAAGGAGATGCCAAGGGAATTGGTTTTGCGCCTTCTGCACATCCTCAACCAACGGTCGAACGCGGTCAATCCGAAGGTGCGCCACGAATCGGGATGCGGCTTCGGCTCTGCACTCGGTGGGCAGAGGGCGTCGGCGAATGGCCTGTAACCAAGGTTGCAGCCGACCGAGACCGCCCGGCGAAGTCGTGGGGCAGATGAAGAAGGGTCGGCTATCCGAACTAGAATCCAACCTTGGTCAACGTCCCGCGCAGCACCTGCGCCGAATTGAGCAAGGCCATGCGCTCCTCGCCGGAAATACTCATCTCCAGCACACGCGTCGCTCCGCCGCTGCCGATGGCAACCGGCAGGCTGAGGCAGACGTCCGACAGGCCGTGTTGGCCCTGCATCAGCACGCTCGCGGTCATCACGGTGTTCTGATTGCGCAGGATGGCCTCCACCATGCGCGTGGCCCCAAGAGCGATGGCGAAGTATGTGGCGCCCTTGAGCTTGATGATCTCGTAGGCGGCGTTCTTGACCCGCTGAAACATTCGATCAAACTCCCCCGGCGGGCAGCCGCGGTGACAGGTCTCGCAGAAGCGCGGGAAGGGAATCCCGGCAATATTGGCCAGGCTCCAGATCGGCACTTCGCTGTCGCCGTGCTCGCCCAAGATGTAAGCGTGCACGTTGCGCGGGTCCACTTGGCAGTGCGCGCCCAGTTCGTAGCGGAACCGCGCCGTGTCCAGCACCGTGCCCGAACCGATCACGCGCTGCCACGGCAGGCCCGACAACTTGACGGCCGCGTAGGTCAGGATGTCCACCGGATTGGACACGATCAGGAGGATGGCGTTGGCGGCCACGTCGGTCAGGCGCGGAATGATGTCGCGGTAGATGTTGACGTTGCGCGCCAATAGGTCCAGGCGTGTTTCGCCGGGCTTTTGCGCCACGCCGGCGGTGATGACCACCACGTCGGAATGCCGGCAGTCGGCGTAATCGCCCGCCATGACGCGCGTGGGCGAGCTGAAAGGCACGGCATGGTTGATGTCGATGGCCTCGCCTTCGGCACGATTGCGGTTCACGTCCACCAGCACCACTTCGCCAGCCACGCGCTCCACGATCAGGCTGTACGCGAGCGCGGAGCCGACCATTCCCGCGCCGATGACGGAGACTTTGGGTGGGCGCCGGCTCTGCGGAGGCGTCAGAGGATTCGCCACGGGTGAAGCCTCCTTCCTGGTGGAGGTCACGGCGGCACCGCGACGCCGTGATGCGTGAGTGAATGGAGAGATCTCGGTCGTCTTCCGGCCCTTGGACGCACTGATATCTTCCATAGGTACCGAGCAGATATTGCTCTTGTCCTATGACTCGAAAACACACGAGCGGCGGAGGGTAGACATCTACGGGAACTCCTGACCATCGCCAACCAGCATGCGGACACGATCAACCCGAAAGTGCACGAGGTACCTGGATTCGCCCTCGATGCCGGACTCTGCGGGCAGGGGGCGTCGGCGAATGGCCTGTATCTTCTGAAGATCGGTATCTTCTGCTACCTTCGTCAGGTGCAGTCGCTTGCCCTTGTAGCCCCCGCCATGCTCGATGAACAGGTAAACGGCATGGGGATTCGACTGGAGGTTTCGGTGGCTTAGACGGTCGGCCATGATGAAGGCGACGGTCTGCTCGTCCAAGAAGTGCGGCCGGGCGTATATCGCTCCGTCGACCTCGCCCGAGGCATTCGCCGTCGCGAGCACGCCGATTCCTTTCGCTGACTTGAAATACTCGCTGAGTGTCATGATCTTGTCTCCTGTGTCCGCCGCCTACAGGTACACCTCGTGACCATTGCGTGTCCGCCTTCGAACCATTCAGGACCGTCGGCGCGTGTGAACGGAAACTGTCCATCCGTCGGAGCGATAGCTTTGCGCTTCGCTCCACCCGAGCTGACGACATCTCCCTCAACAACGAGCACTCTTCCGCAGACCTCTGAGGCCGACTTTGCCCCTAGCGGAGGTCTTGCGAAGGCTCCGAACTTTCACAAGCCCACCCATCGGACGTCTATTCCGCATAGTAGGGGGTCCGCATCTGTGTCGGCTCACACAGGTTGGAGGCCTTTGCCGCCGAGCGACCGCAGATGAAACAGATGTACTTCGCGCCATATGCCAGCGTGGCCGCCTGTTGCATCAACCGCTTCGACGCGAGTTGGCACATGTGCTTTTCGTGCCCGGCATGCTTGCTCGCCAGCTTCTGTCCCCGCGCTTTCGTCTTCTTCGCTGCCATGATTCTCTCCTCCTTATCAAGAAACGCGTTGCCTGGGAATTCCCGGATGACCGACGATTCGCCGACAAGGAAATTCAGCCATGCGGCGGGGTCGGGTTCCTATCCTTCCGCGTAATGCGGGCCATGGTCAGTGATCAGGTCTCCACGCAAGATCACTTCGCAGTCGCCTCGACTCGCGCTTGCTGCGACATGAAGGCCGGATGTTCCAATTCCTTCAGATCCAACTGCGAGCCAGCCGCCGCTCCGCGACCGTGAAGCTCTCAGGCGACCTACCGATCCAAGCCATTCGAGGCATAGGCCGCGATGATCATCGCTCACGACCATCGGGGGCAATTCAACGACTATTCCACCCGGTCACTTGAGCAAGACGGGCTTGCAGAGGTTCTGCTGGTTGTTGGCCACACGACCGCAGACCTTGCAGATGAACTTCGGAGCGTTGACCAGGGGTTTGATCGCTTTCAGATCGATCCCGCACGCGCAGCAGGTCAGCGCGCACATCTTCTCGGTCCCGCAGCATCCTGATGTCTTCGCCACGTTAGCCTCCCTTCGAAATGGACACTCACATGAAACGGAAGCACCGCACAACGAGTGCGGCGCCGGCCAACGAACACTCTAAGCCGCTCGGCCCGCCCGGTCCGGGGAGAAGATACGGCCTCAGCGCTGCGCCGGGAGCGACACGGGAACATGCACTTCAAAGCGTTTCATGAACCCCGGGACGTACGGACCGTTCCAGTAGACGGCGTACGGTTCCCCAGCGACGCCGTATGCCGGATGTTCATTCAGCCAACCCCGCAAGCGGGCAATCGCGGCCAGGTAGTTCTCGCGCGTGTAGGATCCGCGTACGCCATGGCTGGCGACGGTCCTTTCCGGAAGCTTCCTGACTTCAACACCTTCCGCGTCCGTAAGGCCCTTACCCTGGTCGCGACTCCCCACGTAGAAGTTCATCTGAGCGGGAGCATGATGACCTTCCACGGGCACTGTCATGGCGACATCATGTCTGTCAATGTACCGGAAGAGGGTCATGAAGAGCCCGTTGGCATTGTCAAAGTAATCGCCGCTCCCTGCCGCCACCAGCACGACTGCTGCCGGCAGGCTCTTGACTTCAAAGGCGCCGACGGCGGTCTTGTCAAAGCTTCTCTGATACGAGCACCCATATTGCGCGGCGGTCACGAGAATCGCTCCAAGGCCGATTATCGTTCGACGGAACACGCTCATGCAGAGCACCTGACCATGTCTTTGCTTTTTCGCTCTCATACGGTGACACCATGCCAGCGTAGCATACGATTTGCGGCCATGCAACATGCCCTGGACCAGAGGTCGCCTTCCTGCAACGCCCGATGGCCTTACACGACTTCCACACGCGCGGCTGGGTCAAACGGGTTCGTGCGCACAGCCAGCGAGAAGAGGTACGGGTAGTCCCTCTTCAGGTGCTTCATGTACTCGAGCCATTCAGCCACGATGCACTTGTAGGCGCGGTCAATGTCGCCGGACAAGTGCCGCACGTCGGTCTCAGGCAGCGACTTCAGGTCCTCGCGATGGACCAGTTCGTCGGTGAGGTGGAAGACGGCCCATAGGGTGTCGGTGAACGTGTCATGCTCAAGCAGATTGGGGTTCTCGAGGAGGCGCAGGAGGAAGTCCCGGCGGGCGAGAAGGAACCGGCGGAGTTCCTCCAGGCCGTCCCCGGGCACCTCGATCTTCGCGGCGTGACGCCGCGTCAGGTCAGTCGCGTCGGCGAACCGGCGAGGGGACCAGTCCCCCTGGACCAACAGCCCGGCGCCAATCGCGCTCGCGTTGGCGTCGAAGGAGATGAGGCGTTTGAGCAACGCCGTGGCGACTTCGGCATAGAAAGCGCCGATGACCATGTTCATCTTGTCCAGAATGGCCCGCTTCTCCCGGCGGTTTAACAGACGGTCGATCACCAACGTCACCAGCAGCACTTGAACGGGGAGGAAGGCGAGGTCCTGCAACAGATAGAATCCGGTGTCATCTCCGCGGTGGAAGATGGCAATCTGGAGGAAATAGAGCCCTGCCGAAAGGGCCAGCAGACCACCGCCCAACGTAATGGACCAAGTGATACGCTTCATTCGTTTTCTCCGCTGAGACAGGCTGCTCTGGAGACTATTTCCGACATGCGACAGCGGCCATCGCCTTGCTCTCTAGCTGGCGGCAAGTCCTGCACGGCATGGTTATTTCGCCCCATGCAGTCCTGCCTCGGCGGATGAGCCATCCAGCACGGAAGCGAGCTCCCTGCCGATCTAGTAGGCCTCATCCACGTATCTCGGATGCTTCAGAGCGTCCCCTTCAAAGTCCAGTCCTCTGCAAAGGAGAGTTCTCCAGAGTTCCGTATCCAGTACATCGAAGAAGTACCTCACCGTCAGCAGCGTGCCGTCGAAAAGCCTCTTGCCGTTGGTGGCTCCGACCCCTATGAAGACCCCCTTGCGCTTTGGATCCCACTTGCCGAATGGCACCTTGTCGATCCAGTATTTCTTGACCCAAAGCGACTGGAACCGATCCATGAAAATCTTCGTGTGCGCGCTGACGGTGTAGAAGAAGATTGGGGATCCCAGAATCAGCCCCTGCGAAGCCAGGATCTGGTCACAGACTCTCTGAAAATCGTCGTTGATGACGCAATGCCCAGTCTCCCTGCATTTGTAGATCTCCAGGCAGGGGGAAATCTTCAAGTCGCGCAAGATGACTCGTTCCACCTGAGCGCCGGCTTCCTCTGCCCCTCGGACGGCCCGGTCAACCAGCGTCGCGGTGTTCCCCGTACGGCGCGGGCTTCCATAGATGGCGATGATCTTCGGCATGGTTATACTCTAGCTGATCCCCGCAGACTCGGCAGTTCAGTTGGTCCCTCAAGACGTTAACGGCTGAGTGCTCAGTGCAGTCACCTGCTACGGAGTTCAAGGTCGGAACGGCCACTGAACCTCTTTGTGTACACGTGGCAATACGGCTGGGTGCCCTTGTGCTCGTAATAGCGCTGGTGGTAACCCTCGGCCGGCCAAAATTCTGTGGCGGCCAGGAGTTTCGTGGCCACGGCGTAGCCTCTGTTGCGCAGAATCTGGATCAGCTTCTCCGCCGTCTGCCTCTGCTCTTCGTCCAAGTAGAAGATCGCCGACCGGTATTGAGCGCCCATGTCCGGACCCTGACGGTCGACCTGGGTCGGGTCATGGATCTCAAAGAACAGCCTCGCCAGCTCCTCAAAGGAGGTCTTCGTCGGATCGAAGGTGATCTCCAGCGCCTCAGCGTGGCCGGTCTCTCCCGAACAGACTTCCTCGTAGGTCGGGTTCGGCTTGTGGCCTCCGGTGTAGCCTACACGGGTGGAGAGGACGCCCGAGGCGTGCTGGAAGTGATACTCTACTCCCCAGAAACATCCGCCGGCAAAGATGGCGCGGGCGCTCTTGACCCGCGCTGCCGGGGCCGCCGTGGTTGATGCTGCGGCGGGGACGAACTCCATGGAAATCGAATTGACGCAATGACGCGTGTCCTTAGGCGTCAGTCCTTCTCCAGTGAAGACGTGGCCGAGGTGCGCCCTGCAGTTCGCACAAACGATCTCCGTCCGTTCTCCGTCCGCGTCGGGAAGTCGCTTGACGGCGCCGGAAATTTCATCGTCGAAGCTGGGCCAGCCGCAATGCGCATCGAACTTGTCTTCCGCCCGGTAGAGCGGCGCGCCGCAACGTTTGCAGACGTACGTGCCCTTTTCGTCGAACTTTAGGTACTTGCCGGTGAACGGACGTTCAGTTTCCTTGTGGACAATGACCCGTTCCTCATCAGGCGACAAAGCACGGAATGGGGGCGTCCGATCTGCGTTCTGCTTTGAACAACTGCCAAGTGCACCCATGGCAAAAACTCCGGATAAGGCGAGGAAGATAGGGAGCTTACAGTTGTTCATGGCCCGACTTCCTCGTCGATGACAAGTTCCATCCACCGATGCTTGCGCAATCGGCGGACCGACATTGTGTCCTGCCCAGTTGTGCAACCGCACTCAAGCTAAGTCAGGAACGCTTTCACATTCTCCACGCTCGGGTTCTTTTCCAGTAAGGCGGAGCAATCGGTCTTGGTCTCGACCGCCTTCTTCACAGCGACCGTCAGAGACGCGTCCCCGAGAAGGATCGCACCGACCATGTGCTCGTCACGGAAGACAAAGCGGTAATAGCGATCGTCTACTTCCTGCTCCACAACCGTGAAGCTGCCGTCCTCGGGAGCAACCTGACCGATGCTGAAGAGCTCTAAGCCTAGCACCTTGAGGGTGTTGGAGCGGGGGATGCCTCCGAACTCCGCTTTGAGCCCGGCGGCGTTCATCCCTGCGATGCTTCCCTGGTACTGGGCCGGACCCCAGATTCCGTAGACTACGCCACGATGCTCCGCGACGTCGCCAGCCGCCAGAACGCTGGGATGGGAGGTGAAGAGGTGGTTGTCGACCAGGACTCCTTGATTTACCTCCAGACCCGCCGTGCGGGCGAGGTAGCTGTTGGTCCGGACGCCGGTGGTGACGATGACCAGGTCCGCAGGGATATTGTCCCCGCCTTCGAGGAGGACGCCGCGCGCGCGCTCGTCGCCGAGGATTTCAGCCGTGCGGGCCTTCATCCGGAAATTGATCCCTAGTCCGGAGGCGTGCCGCTGCAGCAGTTCGCCGGCCGTCCGGTTGAGTTGGCGCGGCATCAGCCAGTCGTACCCCTCGAGGAGTGTCACATGGGCCCCGCGACGAGCCAAAGCGCCGGCGGTTTCCAGTCCGAGGACTCCGCCGCCGATGCACACGCACTTCGCCCCTGCCTTGGCGGCCTCCAATATCCGATCGGCATCCTCCAGGGTCCTGAAGGTGGTTACGCCCTCCCGGTACGACCCCGGGAAAGGTGGAAGGAATGAATGCGCCCCCGCCGTCAGGATCAAGCGGTCGAACGGGAACTCCTCCCCGTTTCGCAGTTTGGCGACAGATCGGTCCAGAGAAATGGCCGACGTTTCTGCCTTGCGCAAGAGGCGAACTCCCTGCCCTTCGTACCACTCGTCCGGATGGATGGGGAGGTCTGCCGGACTGATCTCGCCCGCCAGGTAGCGCGTGAGGTTAAGACGGTAGTAGGGAAGTTCCGCCTCTTTGGAGACGAGGGTGATCTCCGCCTGGGGCGAGGCCACTCGCAAAGCCTCAACGGCGCTGATCCCGGCCACTCCAGCGCCGACCACGACAACCCTCACGCTTTTCTGCGCCGCCGCAACGATGTCCGGAGTCTCTTCCAGGGGTTCAAACCGGTCCGCCGGAGCAGCGCAGATGGGACACTCGGTCGATGGGGTGTTTCCGAGATGAATGTAGCCGCAGTTCAGGCACTTCCAGCGGCGCACCGCTGCCTTGGCGCTTGGAGCGGCGACGTCCACGTGCGGCTCAAAGGCATCGGCTGGTGAACCGCATACGGGACAGGACCTGGGGCGCTCGGCGTCCCGATGGACATATCCGCACACACTACAACGCCAGGCTTTTTCCGATGAAGCTGTCATGCCCACCCTCTCAAGAAGCCGGCACGACCGGCAGCAGGGAGCGAAGGAAATGGCGCGTTCAGCGGCTGTCAGTTGACTTCCGTGAATTTCACCTTGAGCGCGCCGCACACCGGGCAGTTATCAGGGGCTTGCCCCTTGACCGTGTTACCGCAGACGCCGCAGACGAAGATGGCCGTGTCGGGCAGGTCCTTTCCCTGCTTCAGTGACGTGAGGGCGTCCTGGTAGAGCTGGTGGTGGATCCGTTCTACCGCCAGCGCGTTCCGGAATGAGAAGGACGCCGCTTGGTTGCCCTCCTGACCCGACTCCGCAAGGAACTTCGGGTACATTTCCATGAATTCGTAGCCCTCGCCGGCGACGGCTGCCTGAAGATTCTGGACTGTGTCCTTCACCCCGCCCATGACCCGCAAGTGGGCATGGGCGTGCACGGTTTCCGCCGCCGCTGCCGCCCGGAACAGCTTTGCGACCGCCGGGTAGCCGTCGGCCTTGGCCTTCTCGGCGAACGCCAGATACTTCCGGTTGGCCTGACTCTCACCCGCGAACGCCGCCGCCAGATTGTCAGACGTAGACACGGTTGCTCCTTTCAGAAAATGATCTCAAGAGAGACATTCCCTTCGATGCAGCGCCATTCACGCGGCTACTCCCGCTTTCCCATCTGATGGTCGAGCATTAGCAGAGACCCCTTGGAGTCGCCGATCATGGTCAGGGTCTGGACGGCCTCCGAGGCGTTGGCCTCTTCCTCGACCTGCTCGGACACGAACCACTGCAGGAACACGGACGTGGCGTGGTCCTTCTCGCTTGCGGCCAGATTGACGAGGTCGTGGATCAGTGCCGTGACCTTCTGTTCATGGGCGTACGTGTCCTTGAAGGCCGCCAGGGCGGAGTCCCAATCCGTCTTGGGCTGCGCAATCGCCTGAAGGACCACTTTGCCGCCCCGTTCGATCACGTAGCCGTAAATCTTCATCGCATGGACGTTTTCTTCCCTTGCCTGCACCGACATCCACTTGGCGAACCCCTTGAGATTCTGCGCCATGAAGTTCGCGGACATTGAGAGGTACAGGTACGACGAGGCCAGTTCAGCGTTGATCTGGTTGTTCAACGCCTTTTCCATCTTCTTGCTCAGCATGGTCAGTTCCCTTTCCACAATCCGTGCATGTTGCAGTACTCCCGAACCGTGACGTTGGACGCCGACACCGCGAACAGCGCCTCTGGCGGCTGGCCCGGCTTCAGGAACTCGCGGTAGGCCTTGCCGTCGGCGATCAACTCGATCCATTCGATGTAGTGCTTCACCTCCATCGGGTGCGGAATGCTGCCGACCTTCACCTTGATCCCGCCCGGGACTTTCTCGATGACAGGCACGTGCTTCTCCTTCGAGGCGTCCACGGAGTTCTCGGTCAAGAGTTCCATGGGCTCACCACAGCAGACCAGCTCACCGGCTCCGCCATCCAGGACCTCCACGATGTTGCCGCACAGTGCGCATTTGTAGACCTCCAGTCGCTCTGCCATCACTCAGACTCCTCATTGAAAACACGATGGTCCAGCCTACAGCCTTGACTTCCGTCGCGTCTTGGCCAGACAGTCTCTGCACACCCCGCTGAACTGCACATGTCGTCGGTCAACCTCTCCCCACCCCTTGATCTTCTGAGGTGGCGCAACGCCTTCAAGTGCGGGCCAGCGGACGTCGTCGAGTTTTCCGCACTGACGGCAGATTACGTGATGGTGCTTTTCTGGATTGCCGTCGAAACGGGCGGAATCGGCATCGATAGGCAGCCGCACAACGAGACCCATCCGCTCGAATGTTTCGAGGTTACGATAGACCGTATTGCGCGAAAGGCCGGGCATCGCCTTCCGTAGTCCGTTCCACAGAGCATCCGCCGTCGGATGTCGTGTACTCCCGGTGATCGACTGGAAGATCTTCAGGCGCTGGGGCGTGAACCTGATTCCGGCCTCTCTGCACAACTCCCGCAAGCGCTGAACCCGATGCTCCGGGAGATCCTGGGCGGTTTGGCGCACGCGCATCGCCTCCAGTCGATCAAGCGTAATGGGACTCACTCCTATTAAGGAATCGTACACTTCTAGCTCGGTCCTGTCAAGCACAAGATATTGGATGGCGGCGCGGGCTGACGGCGGCTTGGTGCGCGTGTTCAATGGGGCGGTGCGCGACTGGAAAACACACCCGGCCACCAGCCTTGCCTTGCGACGGCCTTTGCCGGGAGACGAATTTCGGCGACGCCGATATCGTTCCGCCTCTCAAGCATCATCTGCTTGCGGACTGTCACGGCCAGCGTCACCGCACATGGTGTGGGCCACGTTAAGCAGGTGAAGAAGAATGCCAGGTCACAGTCTGGGCGGCAGGCGGCCTCACTCCGGGTAGTCGATGTAGCCTGTTTCGCCGGGGCTGTAGAACGTCGCCTGATCGGCTGGGAGCAGAGCCGATCCATTCCTCAACTTGGTCACGAGTTTCGGGTTCGAGATGAACGGCCGGCCAAAGGCGATCAGGTCGCCACTCTTCGCAACTAGGTCCGCCTCGGCCCGGGCCCGGTCGTATCCGCCTGACAGGATCAGCGTGCCGTGAAATGCCGCGCGGATCTTCCGCTTGATGCTCGGCCTCACTTCCGGCGCGCCCATCGAGCTGTGATCCACAAGGTGGATGTAGACGAGGCCAATCCTGTTGAGCTCGATGGCCAGCCGCTCGAATGTGTCCTCCATCGTGGGGTCAATTGCCATGTCGTTGAACACGCCGTAGGGGGAGAGCCGCATTCCGAGCCTTTCCCTGCCGATCTTTGCCGCCGCCTGTCGCCCTATCTCGACCGCAAAGCGTATTCGGTTCTCGATGCTGCCGCCCCAGCCGTCCTTGCGTTGGTTGGAGGCCGTGTTGAAGAACTGGTTGATGAGATAGCCGTTAGCCCCGTGGAGTTCCACTCCGTCGAAACCGGCATCGATCGCGAGTTCGGCGGATCGGACATACTCGGTGATGGTCGTCTGGATATCGACCTCCGTCATCTCCTCAGGCACGGGAAAAGGCTGCTCTCCCTGGGTATCGGTCCACATCTTGCCGGAGAGGGTGATCGGCGAGGGCGCGACGATGCGGCTTCCCGCGGGCATGTTGAGCGGGTGAGAAACCCGGCCCGTGTGCATGAGCTGTACGAAGATTCGGCCGCCGGCCTTGTGGACCGCATCCGTGACTTTTTGCCAGTCCTGTACTTGTCGGGGCGAGAACAGCCCGGGGATCCGTGCATAACCCAGCCCGTTGGGCGACGGTGATGTTCCCTCGGTGATGATCAGGCCTGCCTGTGAACGCTGGAAATAGTACGTGGCTACGATTTCACCGGGTGAGTTGCCCGGGCACCGACTACGTGTCATCGGGGCCATCGCGACCCGGTTCCTGATTTCCGTCTTCCCGAGTTGCCACGCCGAGAACAACATGTCCGACATCACGAACTCCTTGTTTGAACGAACCGGCTGCCCACGGCACTGTTGACCGACGCGCTTTCTGCTTCGCTGTAATATAGCAGGAAAACGCTGCTCTCATACAGTGGAATCGATTTGTCCGGCAAGACGCGGACATCACGGTACAAGGGTCGCTGCCGCACTAGTCACATGGTGTGATCATGTGCCGCCTGCCCGGCGATCCAGGCGTGGCTCGGGGGTTCGTTGCCACTGTCGGGCCGCTTTCCACGTTAGTAGGATTCTATGGCGCACCGCGACAGCGGCAAGGAAGCGCAGTGCCGAAAGGAGGGTGCATTGAGTCTTTTCGAAGACGGTCGTACCCATGCGTCTGCTCCTCAGTGCCCTACTGCTGCTTGGGTGCCGTCAGGTGAACCATGGCCATGATTCCCCCCTTGATTGCCTCTGGCAACCTCTCCCATTCCGACACGACGGTTGCGAGGTCTGGGTGTCGCGTGACGATTCTGTCCCAGCAAGTCACCCAGACAGGTTTTGCTATTGTCCTATCGTTCTGCTGAACAGTCACTTGCAGAATCTGGCCGTCTGTCTGGGGGTCTGGAGGTCGCGGGTTCAAGTCCCGCCGGTATTGAGTCGCGCGTCCCCGGAACACCTAAAACGGGCCTTCCGGCTGCTGCGCTACCCGTATCGCGGATTTAACAGTTTTTCGGCATCCGTCGGCATGAGCATTTTCTGTCACAACCTCGTGCTCTTGGCCGGGCCGCCAGGAAAGTAGTGCGTCTATCAGTGGCGTCGGGTAATGGTGATCGTCGCTGCCAGAAGGCAGGGGCAGCCGATCTCTCGACAAGTTCCGGGGCATATTCACCAGGTTTAACGATATCTTAACGCCGTTTCTTCCTGTCTTAACAGTATCTTAACCTCGAACGTGATAGGTTCATGATCCTTCAGACAGTTCAGAAGCCGTGCGTTCTTCGCGCTCACCGTCGTCGGCGTCAAGGCGCTGGATCGGATTTAGGGAGAGACCATAACCGCATTTACGTCGTCTGCGCCGCAGTCGCGCTGGGACTGCTCATCTACCTCTTCGTGGCACTCTTGAAGCCGCAAAAATTCTGATGGCTGCAAATCTGTGGTTTCAGATGGTTCTCTTTCTCGGGACATTAAGGCTAAAATGCTCAGATGATCGTTCCGTGCGACACAACGGCTCCTCTTTCGCTTTTTTGGCGCGAGTAGCCCGATGCCCACGACGCTGCAAAAAGTGAAACGAATCGTCATCGGGGGTCCGCGGGACTTTATGGACCCACACCTCTTTCAGAAGGTCTCCTTGATCGCCTTCTTCGCGTGGGTCGGGCTGGGCGCGGACGGGTTGAGCTCCTCGTCATATGGCCCGGATGAGGCGTATCGCGCGCTCGGCAGCCACACCGAGATGGCGATTTTCCTCGCCCTGGCGACGGCGATCACCGTCTTCGTCATCTCCTTCGCGTACAGCCGCATCGTCGAGCACTTCCCGTTCGGCGGCGGAGGATTCGTCGTCGCCACGAAGACGCTCGGACCTTCGTTCGGCGTCGTCTCCGGGTGCGCGCTCCTGGTGGACTACGTGCTTACGATCACCGTCTCGGTCACGTCCGGAATGGATCAGATCTTCAGCTTCATCCCGCCGGATTTACATGTATGGCATGGGATGCGGCTGGCGCCGGTGCTGGTGGGGCTGGCGATCATCGTGCTGCTCCTCTTGAACCTGCGCGGGGTCAAGGAGTCCATCGGGCTGCTAATGCCCATCTTCCTGTTCTTCGTGGTCACCCACATCGTGCTGCTGGCGGGTGCGTTCATCACGAGAGCGGGCCACGTTCCCGAGGTGGCGTCGAAGGTGGCGACGGACCTGCACACCGGCTGGACGACGCTGGGACTGGGCGGGCTGTTCATCATCTTTGCGCGGGGCTACTCGCGCGGTGCCGGAACGTACACGGGGATTGAGGCGGTGTCGAACGGCATGCCGATCATGCGCGAGCCGCAGGTCGCCACCGGGAAACGAACGATGGCGTACATGGCGCTCTCGCTGGCGGTGACAGCCGGCGGAATCCTCATCTGCTATCTGCTGGTCGGCGCGACGCCGGAACCGGGCAAGACGATGAATGCTGTGCTCGTCGAGCGCGTCGGCTTCGGGCAGTGGTTCGTGGTGGTGACGCTCGTGGCCGAGGCGGCACTGCTGTTCGTGGCCGCGCAGACCGGCTTCATTGACGGCCCGCGGGTCATGTCGAACATGGCCGTGGACAGTTGGCTCCCGCGGCGGTTCAGCGCGCTCTCGGAACGCTTGACCATGCACTACGGCGTGATTCTGATCGCGCTGGCCTCCATCGGCATCCTCGTCCTGACGGGCGGCAGGATCGAAACTCTCGTTACGATGTACTCGATCAACGTCTTCATCACCTTCTCGCTCTCGGAAATCGGCATGTGCCGGCTTTCGGTCAACGAGCGCGGGACGGACCCGAAATGGAAATTCAACCTCTCGCTGCACAGCGTCGGCTTGCTGATGTGCCTCTCGATCCTGACGCTGCTGGTGGTCGAGAAGTTCTTTCAGGGCGGCTGGGTGACGGTGGTGATCACCACCACGCTGATCGGACTGTGTTTCCTCATCCACCGGTATTATCGCTCGGTGCAGCAGCGGCTGGCGGATCTGGCTGTGCTGACGCGCGCGATGGAGCGGCAGGAGGTACAGACGGGCGGTCCGCCGGGCCGGATGGACCCCGCGAAGCCGACGGCAGTGCTGCTGGTGAACGATTACGGCGGCATCGGGCTGCATTCGCTGCTGATGATTTTCAAGCTCTTCCCGGATGTCTTCAAGCAGGTGGTGTTCGTCTCAGTCGGCGCGATAGACTCGCAGAGCTTCAAGGGCGCCGGGCAGGTCGAGCGGCTGAAGGCTTCGACTGAAGAGGTTGTGGAGAAGTACGCCGCGCTGGCGCGCCACATGGGCCTTGCGGCCGCCGGCGTGACGGCGGTCGGGACGGAAGTCGTCTCCGAGGCCGAGAAGCTCTGCATGCAGGTGGCGAAGGAGTACCCGCATGCGACTTTCTTCGCCGGCAAGCTGATCTTCGCGCGCGAGAAGTGGTATCACCGCTTCCTGCACAACGACACCGCGTTCGCCGTCGAGCGGCGCCTGCAATGGCAAGGGCTGCCGGTCGTCGTCGTGCCGGTACGGGTCTTTGCGCCGGGAAAGCGAAAGACGGTGGAAGCGAAAGCAGGTGCCGCGCCGGAGGGCAATGATCAATGAGGAATGGGTCAACCGCCAGACTGGTAGTCTGGGCGTTGAGCCTTCATCCCAGATCGGCAGCACCCAGACCGCGCACACATCTCGCAGCTATCTCATAAGTTAGGTATTGTAGATACCCCCAGTCAACGCTAGGAGCCTGTCCAAGAATTGCCGCTTGACACGTATGATAGAATGCGTGCGTCCATGAGTTGAGGAGCGCGAGCATGAGCAACGGATACAAGCCGTACAGCCGAGATCAGGCGTTCCTTCTGCC
>Ga0315281_10007571_pt1 | contig 15265 bp, 15 predicted proteins | sample YL17G07_0_MG_FD_204540 | JGI IMG/M metagenome (GOLD analysis project Ga0315281, IMG submission 204540) | Sediment microbial communities from Yellowstone Lake, YNP, Wyoming, USA - YL17G07_0 | ecosystem: Environmental > Aquatic > Freshwater > Lake > Sediment | place: USA: Wyoming | collected...
CCCGCCTCGATCATCCCGACGGGGTCATTGCCTCTGTCCGTCGCGGCTCACGTGCGCCCACCGCGCGAACGCGCGCACATGTAAGGCAAGCTGTGCCCTCTTCCGGATTGCCCCCCAACGCGTGGGCGCCTAGGCAAACCGCGCGTTGATGTCGCGCAGCGTCTCCTCGGCGGGGCGCATCTGTCCCGGGGTCAAGCGCGCTAGCGGCGTCATGCCCAGTCCGGAGATCTCCACAAACGTGGGCTGCGTCGGGTTGACGTAGATCAGCCCGGTGACGAAGGTGCCCTGCGTGCGCGACTCCTCGATCAGCGTGAGCGCCGCCAAGCGCGAGGTGGGGTCATGATCGACTTCGATCTTCTTCAGCCGCAGGCTCGACCCGTCGGCGAAGGCCACCGAGGTGATCTCGCCCGGCTCGTAGCTGACCACGATCTCGTCCCGCTCCGGCACGTAGGTCAAGTCGTGCAGCGGTTCCTCATGCTCACGGCCCCAGGCGTAGCTCTTGGGCGACTCATCCTTGTTGTTGAAGGTCACGCACGGGCTGATCACATCCAGCACCGCCGTCCCCTTGTGGGCCAGGGCCGCCTTAAGCAGCGTCGAGAGCTGGCGCGGGTCGCCGGCGAACGAACGCGCTACGAAGCTCGCTCCGCCGACCAATGCTTCCAGACAGATATCGATCGGCGGCAGTTTGTTCTGCAGCCCTTTCTTCAGCTCCAGGCCCTGATCGGCGGTGGCCGAGAACTGGCCCTTGGTGAGGCCGTACACCCCGTTGTTGGCCACGATGTAGACCATCGGCACGTTGCGCCGCACCAGGTGTTTGAATTGCCCCATGCCGATATTGGCTGTGTCGCCGTCGCCGCTCATGCCGATTGCCCGCATCGTATGGTTGGCGAGAATGGCGCCGGTCGCGGCCGAGGGCATGCGCCCGTGCAGCCCGTTGAACCCGTGAGCCCGGTTCATGAAGTAGGCCGGCGCTTTACTCGAGCAGCCGATGCCGCTGACCTTGATTAGTTGCTCGGGCGGGATCGAAAGCTCGAAACACACCGCGACAATCTGGCTGACTATCGAATTGTGGCCGCAGCCCTGGCACAGGGTTGTCTCCAGCCCGCGGTAGTCGGTCTTCTCCAGACCGATCATGTTCGTCGTGGCCTTCTTGGGTGCTGTCACCACGGTCATCGCGCACTCTCCTTCTCTCCGCGCACGGCCTGGACCACGCGCTGCGCTGTCAGCGGCAACCCGTCGTTGTGAGCCAGCGAGCGCATCGCGCCGCCGTGCTCGGCGAAGTCGATCTTGAGTAGGCTGTGCATCTGCCCGTCGCTGTTCAACTCAACCACCCAGTTCAGCGGGTGCTCTGCCAGGAAGGTGCCCACCTCATCGGCGAATGGAATGGCGCGCAGCCGCAGGTAGTCGCTCGGCATGCCTTGCTGGGCCAGGATATGTCGCGCCTCCTGAATCGCTGGGTCGGTCGAGCCGAAGGCCACCAGCCCGATGCGGGCACCGCTCGTGCGTTCCACCACCGGCAGCGGGACGAGCCCCTTGGCCGTCTGGTACTTGCGCGCCAGGCGCGCCATGTTGGCTTCCCACACCTGCGGATCTTCGCTATACACCGCGTTCTCGTCGTGCCCCGTGCCGCGGGTGAAGTATGCCGCGCGCGGGTGCGCTGTCCCGGGCAGCGTGCGCCAACCGATTCCATCCCCGTCGACATCCTTGTAGCGGGCAAACCCGCCCAGCCGCGTCAAATCCTCAGCGCTCAGCACTTTGCCTCGATCCATCGGCTGGTCGGGGTAGCGGAACTCAGGAACGCGCCACAGGTTCATGCCCAGGTCGAGATCGCTCAGGACGAAGATGGGCGCCTGCAATCGTTCCGCCAAGTCGAATGCCCGCCAGCCGAATTCGAAGCACTCACTCGGCCCAGGTAGAAGCACGACTTGTCGTCCGTCGCCGTGACCGATGAAATGCGCAAACAGGAGATCGCCCTGGGAGACGCGTGTTGGCAGCCCGGTCGAGGGACCCATGCGCTGCACATCCCAGATGACCACCGGCACCTCGGCAAAATGCGCCAGGCCGGAAAACTCCGCCATCAGCGAAAGGCCCGGGCCAGAGGTGGAGGTCATCGAACGCGCGCCCATCCACCCTGCCCCAATTGCCATGCCCAGCGCGCCCAGCTCATCCTCCGACTGGACGATGAGGAAGTGGTTCTCGCCGGTAGTCGGGTCGCGGCGCAACTGCGGCAGGTACTCCTGCAAGCCTTCCGCCAGCGACGAGGCGGGGGTGATCGGATACCAGGCCGCAAACGACACGCCGCCATAGATCGCGCCCAGCGCCGCAGCGGTGTTGCCGTCCACCAGGATCGTCCCTGCCGCGGCCGGCATGCGCTCGACGCGGAAACCGTCGGTCTTGGTCAGGTTCTCCGCCGCATGCTTGTGCGCCGCCTGAATCACACCGAAATTGAGCGCCACCGCCTTGGCCTTGCCGCGGAAGTGCGCCGCCAACGCGTTTTCAACTTCGCTCAGCTCGATCCCCAGCAGCCAGGCCACCCCGCCCACGTACGCCATATTGGCGACGTACGGTCGCAGCGAGGCCTCGGCCCCCGACTCGCGCGCCAGGCGCGTGGCCGGAATCGCATAGTAGTGCACGTCACTGCGCAGTTTCTCGAAGGCCAGGTCGTCCGCATACAGGCAAACCCCACCCGGGGCGAGCCCTTTCAAATCCTCGATCACCGTTGTGCGGTTCATCGCGATCAGGATTTCCGATTGGTCCGTGCGCGCCATGAACCCCGCGGCATTCGCCCGAATGGTGAACCAGGTCGGCAGCCCCTGGATGTTGGAGGGGAACAAGTTCTTGCCCGAGACCGGAATGCCCATCGTGAACAGCGAACGCAGGATCACGCCGTTGGCCGTCTGGCTGCCCGATCCGTTGACCGTCGCCACGACGATCGAAAAATCGTTGACCTTGTGTGTCACTACGCTCTTCTCCGCCACAGCGGGCTGAGATTGAACACTCATGGACCCTTCTCCTTAGGAATGGGAGACCGAGGAACGAATGGCGGCCTCCTGTCCCTCCGCTTCACGGTGACGCAGTAGCCGGGTGTGGTCGAGCAGCGCGGTCTCCGCCGCAACAAAATCTCCGCGACAAATGGCCTCCACGATGCGCTCGTGGTAGTCCCACACCTTCTGCAGGTAAGCCAAGTCGGCGTACAGGCTGAGCCCCACCGCCTCGTATGTATCCCAGTAGGCTTGCAGCAGGCCGATCACGAAGGGGTTGCCCAGCCGCGAGTAGATCGTGAGATGCAGCTGGCGATGCTCCTCATGCGGGATGCGCACCGGGTGGGTGGCCAGCTTTGCTCGGGCACGCGCGATCAACTCCGCGAGGCGGGCATGGTCCTCCGCCACGAGCAGCGCCGCGGCCTCATGCAGGAACGACATCTCCACCTTGATGCGCAGGTCCCCGTACAGGTCGAACAGTGAAGCATCGGTGGAGACCGCGTAGTTGAGGCTTTCGCGCACGGCCGGGGCAAAGCTATAGCCCGCGCGGCGGATGCCAGTATGCGGCCGCACCTCGACCAGCCCGAGGCAGCGCGCCACTTCCATCTGCTCGCGCAGCTTGCCCTTGCTGAGGCCGAGTTTTCCGCTCAGCACCTCCAGCGACGGCAGGTGCTCGCCCGGAGTGCTACGCGTGGCCAGGAAACGCACAAACTCGTTCATCGTTGCCCTCAGAATTCATCTCTAAATCGAATTCATCGGATTAATCTTACTATATTTTTGAGGGACGGTTGGAAATTGTCAACAACGCGTCGCGTGCGTGGGTTCCGGCTTCTTCTAGGCTGTCTTGGGGACTTGTCTACTGACGGATCAGTGCCGAAAGCTCGACAAGCGATTTCGCCAGGTGCGTGCCGTGCCAGAACAACAGCTTGCCGTCGACCGGGATGATACGTGGCTCGGTTTGCCCTCGTGCGGAGAAGATGCGGGCGAGCAACGCCTGGTCTGCTTCACCAAACGAGTAAGGCTCATTCGGCATGAGAATCACCTCGGGCTGCGCCGTGGCGATTTCGTCTGGCGTCACCCGCGGGTAGCGGTCATCGCGCCCAGCCGCCACCTCGGCGGCCGCCTCGTTCCACTCCGCTTCGAGTGGATAGCGCCGGCGCCGGTCCTCGAACACGTTGATCCCGCCGCACGCGGCCAGAACGTCGCTGGCGTAGGTCTCGCCGCAGAACGTCATCCACCAGCGCGGGTCGTCGCGTGAGGTGTCGCGCCAGATTGGGCAGAACACCCGACGCGAGCCCTCGCCGTTCGCGGCCCGTGCCCACTCCACGGAGCGCACCAGCCAATCGATTTGCATCGCCATCTGCCGCGAACCGAAGACCGCCGCCAGCACGTGGAGATCGGTCAGAGCCTGCTCGACTGAGTGCGGGAACGTGAGCCATACTGCAACACCGCGTTCTTGAAGTGCGTTGACGGGCGCCTCACCGTTCTCTTCCTGGTTGGCAATCACTAGCTCCGGGCCAAGCGCCACGATCTTCTCCACGTCGGGGTTCTTCGTCCCGCCCACGTGCGGTAAGCGCGCCGTGCCCTCGGCAGGTAAGACGCAGAAGTCGGTCACGCCAACGACTTTCCCGCCCAGGCCGAGATCGAACAGGCTCTCGGTCATCGAGGGAACGAGCGACACGATTCGTTCAGGCGCTGTCCCGGCGAGAGGGAAGGTGTTCATCGGGTCCAGGCTACTCCCAGGGTAACGGTCGGCGCGGGCTCCCCCCACACCTCCACCTGGCCCTGCGGTCCGAGCGCAAGTGCGACATGCTCGCCCAGGCCCAGGCGGTAAAGCGTGGGACGTTTGAGGATGGCCAGGCAGGCCATCCCTGGAGCATGGTGCGATTGAATGACGGCTTGGCGCAGCCAGCCGCATCCGGCGGCAAGATCTTCGGCTTCGATCACTTCGCCCAATGCCTCGCTGCTCCGCCCCTCAGAAAGGACCACCGCGCCGTCCTCCAGCGCCATCAGCAGGCTCTCGCCAACTCCGGATTCCTCAAACGTCTTGGCCAGCTCGGCCGCCGAACTGGTGTCGGGGATGACAATCATGGCCGCTTCGCCCAGGCGCTCGTCGCCGCCCGGGCTGCCAAGGATCACTATCTCTCCCGGCAGGCCGCACACCGCGCCGCACTCGGCCAACCGGGCTTCGGCCGCCTCGCGGGCTTCTGCAAAGGGTGCCAGCACCACCAGTTGGCCCGCCTGTTGCACAAGCGCCGCGGCACGCGCCGCAATGGCGTCATCGGCGGGTCCGCCACACAGGATCAGCCAGCCCCCACCCTGGGGTCGCATGAAGAAGGATTGCGGCGGGGTCATGGTCTCACATGCACAAATGGGAGCCGCGACGTCATCCGTCGGCATGCCGCGGCATATCGCCCGTGGCGGCGAGTGGCTCGGCCGGTGCCAGGGCCGGTTCCCTATTGCCGCGTCGGCGGCCCGCCCTGCGAGCTCGGCGGCTTGCCGGGGCCCTGGCTCTTCTCGCCGGAGGTGTTGCACGTGCAGCCGCCGCCTTCATGACGGTCGCATCCGTTACCGGATTTGGCTTCCAGCGCTTCAAGCTCATCCAGGGGCTGCAATTCGCTGCGCGCAAACTCCACCCGGCCGGTTTCTTCGCCTAGGTCCACCAGCACGCCCTCGCGCAGCGGGAACACGTCCACCACCTTGCCGTCGCCGCGCGGCGTGCGCACGCGCTTGCCTCGCTTGGGCAGCTCCGCTCGCGCCTGGACGTATTGCTCGTATTCGTAGATCAGGCAGCAGCGCAGGCGTCCGCACATGCCGGTAATCTCGCTCGGGTTGAGCGAGATGCCCTGCGCTTTGGCCATCTTGATCGAGATCGGGCTGAACTCGGTGAGGAATTTCGAGCAGCAGCGCGAGGTGAGGCCGCATGCGCCCAGCCCGCCGATCAGCCGCGCCACGTCGCGCGGTCCGATCTGACGCAGCTCCACCTGGGTTTTGCCGAACCGCTGCTGCATGTCGCCGCGCAGCGATTTCAGCTCGGGCTTGTCTTCGCCTTCCACCGAGAACAGGTAGGTCAAGTGGCTGCCGTCGTATCCGTACTCGGCGGCCACAATCTTCACCCCGCGCAACGCAAGCTGACCGGCACGCTCCCGGCACACCACCAGCGCCTCCGGCTCGCGTGACTTCCACGATTGCTGCAAGAGCATGTCCTGCGCCGAGGCTGGGCGCTCGATCGATCGCCAGCCGCCCTCGGGCTGTTGTGCTTCGTTGACGAACTGCACCACCTGTCCGATTTGCCGGCCGCGGGCCGTGCTGACCAGAACGTAGTCACCCTCGTGCACGCGCTCAGTGTGCGCTGTGGCATCGAAGTGATATATCTTGCCCAGCTTGTGAAAGCGAATACCGACAATTGTCGTCATCGCGCAACCTTCGCATGTCGTCCTAAGGTAAAACCAACGGGTGTGATCGAGTCGTCCATTCCATCGCACCAAGATCGAATATCGGCCGCAACCGCCACGGCTCTACTTGACCCACAAGGTCAACTCCTCGCCAACCTCTAACGGGTGGAAGGCGTGAGCCATTGCGTAGGCCACGAACTCCCCCTCCTCCTCTGCTTCCCTGCCGACCAGAATACCCGCCGGCGGCTTGGCCGTCAATACGGCCTCCAGTTCCGCCGGCGAGACCACGTGCAACGCCGCGCGCGCGGAGCCTGGCACGAGCGAGCTGACTCTCCAGGCAAAAGGTCCGCTGGCGAACTGTTCATAGATCGGCTCCCCGCCCTCCAGCACGTAGATCGGGCTGAGGGTAAGCACCGGCCCTGCGGCCTCCTGGGCGATTCTCTCGCCGACGGCACGCACTGCGGTGGGTGACCACGCCTCCGAGTGCAGCAGGCTGCGCACTGAAGTCACCTCACTGCGCGAAAACCACGTGGCCGCCAGCGCCGCCAGGATCACCCATGCGGCTCCGAGCGGCCATCTATGCCTGCCCAGGTAAACTCGCGCCGCCGAGAGCACGGTGGCCACAGCTGCAAATGGCACAAGCATGTAGAAGTACTGGAACCAGCTCGGGGTGGGCGCAAGGGCGCCCCACACGAGAAAGGGGAAAAGGATGACGATGGCCAATGCCACGCGCTGCCCCTCCGCGCGGAAACGAAGAACGCGGACGGCATCCGCAGCGAGGAATATGGCCAGGCTGATGAAGAGGAGCGCGCCGCGCGGCTCGAGCAGCACTTCGCCAAGAACGAACTTCAACTTGCCTGTCAGGTCCATGGCCGTGGTGAACCCCATGGCCAGGCGGTAGGCCGTGTTGAGTGCGGCATACTCAAAGTTGCCGAAGATGAAAGCGCGGGGCGCCGACCATGCCAGGGCCAACGTTGGCACCAGTCCGAGGGCGCCGCCAAGGGCGTATTGGGCTAATGCCCGTGTGCGCCGCGCAAGGCCCTCGCCCCTCGACCACAAGAGGATGACCAGCGCCAGGCCGACTGCCGCCGGGGCAAAGCTCAGGCGCGTACCCACGGCCAACCCGGCTGCAAGACCGGCGCCGACGAGATGCCATACCGACCCATGCCGTCCGGCCGCGCGGCTGAGCACGAGTGCGAGAAGGAACAGGGCTACGGCGGCGTCGTGATTCCACGCCCTGCCAACCGTGTAGAAGGAGAGTGGCGAGAAGGCCATGAGCACCACCGCCGAGCCCGCCATGCTCATGCGGAGCAAGGGCCCGGCCTTCTCCAGTTCGCTCCACACCAGCCAGTAGACCAAGCCCAGCGAAAGGAGTGCAAAGCCGAGCGATGCCAGTCGCGCCGCCAGCAAGGGAGACGTAGCCACAAGGTCGATCAGGCCGTAGAGGTACACCAAGTTCGGGAAGTGGAAATACGGGTAGTCGCGATAGGGGAGAAGGCCAAAACGCGCCAGCAATACGCCGCTCGCCACGAACTGGTGCTCATCGTGGTCCACCTCTCGCGGCAGGGCCACCCCGGCCAGCACTGCGCCCACCACCAGCAACAACAAAACTGCGCATGCCGCCGAGAGCGGTGTGAGCCTGCTTCGCCTTGAGCCCTCGCAATTCATGGGCCGCGTCGCATTTCGTTATGCCCTGAGGTCAATCCCTGACATGCATGACGGAGGGAGGTCCAGTCGCTCCGGTCGCGATCACCCACGCGCATGGGAAGCACGTGGCGAGCCAGGAACAGGCTCACCCGACGGTCTTGATCGAAATCGGTTGCCCGCCCGCTAGGGCCGCAACGCTCACGCGAGCCGCCAGGCGCTCGGCCAGTTCACGCAGGGCGATGCCCACCGGCGAATCCGGGTGGCTCAACACTACCGGCACGCCCCCATCGCCCCCCACCCGCACTGCCGGATCCATCGGGATCTCGCCGAGGAAGGGCACCTGCGCAGCTTCGGCCAGGCGCTTGCCGCCGCCACGCCCAAAGACATCCATCGTCTGGCCATCCGGCAGGAGCAGGTAGCTCATGTTCTCGACGACGCCCAGAATCGGCACCTCGAGGGTGCGGAACATCTCCAGCCCGCGCGAGGCGTCATCCAGCGACACCTGCTGGGGCAGCGTCACAATGACGCCGCCTGTGAGCGGGATGGACTGGCTCAGGCTGAGCTGTGCGTCGCCCGTTCCGGGGGGCAGGTCGATTACCAAATAGTCCAGCTCGCCCCACAGGACGTCTGCCAGGAACTGGCGGATGGCCGAGTGCAGCATCGGTCCGCGCCAGATGAGCGGCTGGCCCGGCCGCACCAGGAAGCCGATCGACATGACGCGCACCCCATGCGCTTCGGCCGGCACTAACTTCTTGCCCTCAGGCGAAGGCATCGAGCTGAGCCCCATCATGATCGGGACGTTCGGGCCGTAGATATCCGCGTCGAGCAGGCCCACCCGCGCCCCGGCCTTGGCCAGGGAGGCCGCCACGTTCACAGCCACGGTGGTCTTGCCCACACCGCCCTTGCCCGAGGCAATGGCGATGGCGTTGCGCACGGGCATTTCGATCAGGCCGCGGTCGCGCCCGTCGGAAGGCACAGTCGATTCGAGTTGGACCTCGACTTCGCGCACGCCCGGCAGGCTGCGTACGGCGTCGGCCGCTTCGCGTTGGATTCGATCGCGCAGCGGGCAAGCCGGCGTGGTGAGCACGATGGTGAATGCGACGCGCCCCTCGCGGATCTCGAGGTCGCGAATCATGTTCAGGGTGACCAGGTCCTTGTTCAACTCCGGTTCCTGAACGCGGCTCAGCGCGCGCAGGACTATTTCGGGGGTGAGTGATGGCGCCGATGTCAACGTTCACCTCGCTTTTCAATGCTTAGCCGGCTGCTTTCCAGGTAGGCCTGGATGTCCTTTCGCGCCCGTTCGAAGAGCTTGATCATCTCTTGATCGGTCCCGCGAAAACGCAGTACGGCCTGCCGTGCGCAAGCTGTACAGCCGCGCATGGCCCGGTACGAATCCGCCTGGCAGGTCAGGCACCCATCCAGCCGGACCATCATCAACGCGAAAGCCAGGGCGTCCGGGTGCTCCTCATCCAAGTGGCAGATGCGATCCACCAGCCGCCGCCACGCCAACCCGCGCAGGTCGCGCAGGGAAGGAGCGACCCGCAGCGGGAAGAGCATTTCGGCATCTTCGTGATACATCGCGTGTGCGTCCCTCGCGCCGGCTCAGGCAGCCGCCTGGGCCTTGGCCTTGCGTGCCTCTTTTTCTTTGCGCGCCTCTTCCTCGCTGGCGTAATTGCTGGGGCGGATGGCTGCGTAGTAGGAGACCGGCCGCGAGAGGCGCTGCTTGTCGAAGATGTGCGCCTGGCGCCGGTCGTAGGAGGCGATTTCGTAATCGTGGTCCATCTTGATCGCATCGAATGGACAATACTCGGCACACAACCCGCAATTCATGCAGATATCGATGTCGATGTAGAACTCAGCCGGGGCCGGCACCGGCCGTCCGGTCGCCGAGTCGGTGGTGCGGACAATCCAGATGCACTGCGGCGGACACACTTTGGCGCAAATACCACACGCAGTGCAGCGGTCTTGCTGCTCCCCGTTCGCACCTTCTTCGTGAATCAGGAAGGGGATGTAGCGGAATTCTTCCGGTACGGGAATCTTCTCTTCCGGGTACTGGATGGTGAACAGCCCGCGCACGTTCTTCGACGAACGGTGCTGAATACCTTGCGGCGTGCCGTAACGGCCCTTGCCCAGCCAGCGCAGGTCGTCGAGGTATGTCTCGAAGAAATGGCGCAGCGTGGTGGTCAGACCTTTGACGATGCCGAGACCATACATGAGTTCGTCCTTCCCGCGCTAGCGGTCCACTTCCCCCAAGGTGATGTCGATGCTGCCCAGGATGACCACGGCGTCGGCAATCTTCTGCCCGCGGCACATCTCGCCCAGCGGGGTCAGGCTGATGAACGACGGCGGGCGCACATGGTAGCGCCACGGGTTGGGCTTGCCGTTGGAGACAACGTAGAAGCCCAGCTCGCCCTTCGGGCCGTCGACACGCGCGTAAGATTCGCCGGCCGGCACCCGCACCTGATACATCGCTTTGCCGGTCTGGATCTCGCCCGCCGGAATGTCGCGCAGCGCCTGGTGCAGGATCTTCAGGCTTTCGCGCATCTCGTCCAAGCGAATCAAGTAGCGGTCATACACGTCACCGTGCGTGCGCACCGCCACATTGAAATCGAAGCGGTCGTAGATCCCGTACGGCTCGGCGCGGCGCACGTCATACGCCACTCCCGAGGCGCGCAACACCGGCCCGGCCGCGGCGTAGGCAATTGCCCGATCCGGCGGCAGGACCCCCACCCCAATCGCCCGCCCGCGAAGAATCTCGCTCCCGCTGAGGAATCCGTCGAGCTCGTCGATTTTGCGCGGCAGGCGCTCCTCGACCAGTTCGCGGATGCGCTGCAGGGTGCCTTCCGGGAAGTCGCGCGCCACCCCTCCGAAACGGAAATAGTTGCACATCATGCGCGAGCCGGTGATGGCTTCGAAGAGGTCCAGGATCAACTCGCGGTCCTGGATGGCGTAAAGCGCGGGCGTGAAGTAGGCTCCCAGGTCATTGAGCAGGAAGCCAATGAACCACAAGTGGTTGCTGATGCGGCCCAGCTCGGCCATGATGATGCGGATGTACTCGGCTCGCTCCGGTGGGCGGATGCCCATCAGCTTCTCGACCGCCAGCGCGTAGCCGAAGTTGTTGCTCAGTGAGTTGATGTAGTCGAGCCGGTCGGTGAAGGGCATGTTCATCAAGAAGGTGTTGCGTTCGCCGATCTTCTCGTGGTTGCGGTGCAGGTAGCCCACCACCGGCTTGATATCGATGATCGTCTCGCCTTCAAGCACGGCCACCATGCGGAAGATGCCGTGGGTGGAGGGGTGCTGCGGCCCAAGGTTGATCAGCATACGGTCCGTGCGCAATCCGCTGCCGTTGCCGCCGGGTTCGATGCGCCCGAACGAGGCATACAGCGCATCCTCCCCTTCTGGCACCCACCCCTCCAGCGTGAAGCCGGGGGGGTATTCGACGTTGCTGCCGAACGGGTTCTGGTCTTCGCTGCGCCGTGCGCGGCCGCCCGGCCAACGCGCATCGAAGGGTTTGCCCTCCTGCTCGTAGAATGCTTCTTTCCAGTCCTTGCGCATGGGCCAACCGGCGAAGCCTTCCCACATCAAGATGCGGCGCAGATCCGGGTGCCCGTCGAAGCGGATGCCGTACATGTCGTAGGCTTCGCGCTCCTGCAGCTCCGCACCGGGGAAGAGCGACACCAGCGAGGGCAGGTGAGGGTCGTCGCGCGGCAGGAGCGTGTGCAACACCAGAGCCCCCCCGCCTCGAGTGCGGAACAGATGGTAGACCACCTCCAGCTTGCCTTCCGGCAGTTGGTCCACTCCGGTCACGCAGGAAAGGTAGTCGTAGTGGAAATCATCTCGCAGCGTGCGGGCTGCCTCGATCAAGCGCGCGGCCTCCACGCGGTAGCCCGTGTAGCCCGGGCGCGTCTCATGCGCCAGCGCGTCGCCCAGACGCGCTTCGATCTCTTGCTCCAACGTTGTGGCGGGCGTAGATGTCATCGAGTGCCTCGGCAGCTAGGATGAGGGAAGGGTCGGAGATGCCGCGCCGCCCTGGGCGGATGCCTGCGCCGCGCGTTCGCGCAGGAGGCCGGCCTGGCCTGGGTTGATCAGGTCGGGCCCCAGCAGCGGCAGCGGCACTTCCGCTGCCGTCTCGCGCCGGTACCACGCCACTTCGCGCAGCGATTGGCCGTCGATCTTTTCTTGAAGGTGGATCAGCCCGTGCAGCAGCGCCTGGGGTGTGGGAGGGCAGCCGGGGACATAGACATCCACCGGAATGAATTGGTCGATACCCGGCACGACGTTGTAGCCTTCTTTGAATGGCCCGCCGCCCGAGGCGCACGCGCCCATGGCCAACACGTACTTGGGCTCGGCCATCTGGTCGTACAGGCGCACAATCTGCGGCGCCATCTTCTTGGTGACAGTCCCCGACACGATCAGCAGGTCCGCTTGGCGCGGGCTGGGGCGCATGATCTCCATACCGAATCGCGAGAGGTCAAAGCGGCTGGCCGCCGTACAGATCATCTCAATGGCGCAGCAGGCCAGCCCGAAGAACATCGGCCATATGGAATTGCGGCGGCCCCAGTTGTAGATCTTGTCGAGAGAGGTGATGGTCACTTTGCCTTGCAGCTCAGGGGGGATGGCAGTGCTGGAGACGTTGGGCCCTTCGCTCATCGACTGTCGCTCTCCTCATACCAGGCGCCAACAATGCTCAACAGTACAGCGTCGTTGGCCAGCGCCGGGTCGTCGGCGAATTCCGGCAGGGCCAAAACCCACCGGTGGATGGTCTCCAGTCCAAGTGAGGGCAGATTGGCATGCGGATGCTCGCGCGCCAGCGCCTGGGCCAACATGTATGTGTCATCCCAGGTGAGAGCGTCGGGCTTGGCAGATGAATCGTCTGCGGGATTTGCCAATGCAGGCCGGGCTCGGCGGGCCGGAGATCGCCGAGAATTATACCGCCCGGATAGGGAGTGTCAAGGAATGGGGTTATTTACGGTGTTGGTCTGAGTAATTCGGAGGAAGAAGCCGGAATTCGGACAAATGCACGCTAGTATGCAGATAATCATCACGACAGCTGCCCGCCAGGGGGAGGTGAACAACGGCAGCTAACCTTCGCCCACGGCCGTCTTGAGTTCGCGGCACACCGCATCCACCTGCCCCTCGGTCATCACGCTCGAGAAGGGTAGCGCCAGGCTCTGCTCCCCGAGCAGCTCGGTCACCGGAAAATCCCCGCGACGGTATCCGAATCGTTCCACGTAGAACGGCTGCAGGTGGATCGGCGAGAAGTAGTTGCGCGTCGGGATCTCCCGTTGGAGCATATGGCGTGCAACGTCGATACGGTTAGCGGGCGGCAAAATGCGAACGACATAAACGAACCACGAAATGCGCGTGGTCGTTGAAGCGATTTGCGGCGGGCGCACGCGCTCCAAACCGGCCAGACGCTGGGAGTACCACATCGCTACGCGGTGGCGGCGGTTGATGAGTTCTTCCAGGCGTCGCGCCTGAGCCACGCCGAGTGCGGCGCTGAGCTCGTCGAGGCGGTAGTTGTAACCCAGCCGAACGTGTTCGAGCCAGGTGGCGCCCGGCGCGCGGCCCTGATTGCGCAGCGATCGCGCCATGTCTGCCCACTCGTCGCGCCCGGTGACCAGCGCCCCGCCCTCGCCGGTCGTCATCTGCTTGTTGGGATAGTAGGCAAAGACGCCAACATCGCCCAGCCCGCCGGCCGGCCGTCCCTTGTAGCTCGAGCCAAGTGCCTCGCAGGCATCTTCGATGACCACTAGTTTGTTGGCGCGCGCGACCTCTCGCAACCGGTCCATTTCTGCCGGCTGGCCGAATACATCGACGGGCAACAGCCCGCGCAACCGAGAGGGGCGCAGCTTCATGCGCCGATGGCTGCGCGGTAAGAAGGCCTTGGCATTCGTGCGACCGCGGCGAATGGCGGAGACAGCCTCCTCGACCCGCCCCGGATCGATGTTGCCGGTGCTCTCATCCACATCCACGAATACGGGCAGCGCTCGCTCGTAGAGCAGGCAGTTGGCGGAGGCGACGAACGAGAAGGGTGTGGTCACGACCCAATCGTCTTCGCCCAGACCCGACGCAATGACAGCCAGATGCAGCCCTGCGGTGCCGGAGTTCACTCCCACCGCATTCTGCACGCCTGCCAGGCGCGCCATCTCGGCCTCGAAGGCTTCGATCTGCGGTCCCATGCTCAAGTGCGGCGTGCGCAAGACCTGCACGACCGCATCGATTTCAGATTGCGAAACATCGGGAGCCGACATCGGAATCTTCATTCGCTGCTACTCACCTCGGATGGATGATCTGGTCTGACACCCGGTCCCCGGGTCTTGCGCCTTATTGCGAGCCGTGCAGGAGGACTTGGGCAGCTTCGTCGAGATCGCGGACTTCCACGTCGGCCCCATCGCCCGGGGTTGGCGGCTCCTCACGCGCGTGAAGCCCCTCTGCGCGGCGCACGCGCATGGTGCGCATGCCCGTCTCGCGCGCACCGCGGAAATCCTTGGCCGGGTTGTCCCCAATATAGCAGGACTCCTCAGCGTGCACCTTCATCCGTTGTAGCCACTCTTCGAACGGCGCGCGGCTCGGTTTCCATCGCTCGCGGGCCTCTTCGCCGCCGATGACAACGACCTCGAAAGCATCGGCCAGCCCGAGTGCGCGCAGCTTGGACTCTTGCACGGTGCGGAACCCTTCGGTGATCACTCCCCGCCGCACCCCGCGAGATTCGAGCACCTCCAGCAACGCGGCGGCATCCGCGAACATCGAAATGTGGGGCGAGTGTTCGCGATAGACCGAAACCATGTCATGGACCCAACGTGCGGGATCGAGACCTCGCTCCTCAAGCCAGAGGTTAAACACCTCTCGCCGGAGGCCCGCGGCAAACAACGCGTCGAGCTCAGCTTGCACAATCGGCGCCCCAAGCCCGAGGTGTGCCTCGGCCCATTCGGCCACCGCCCGATATCCGCTGCGCACAAAATCGCGCTCCGGGTAGAGGGTGTCATCCAGGTCGAATGCGACGGCGGCTAATGCGCGCATGGGCTTCATCGTCGAGGAAGAACGAATCATCAAAGCGTGTCAAATATAGGCCAGTCCGGTAGGTGCCGATGGGCGGCGCAGCAACTGGCAGGCCGGCTGCCTCTTCGAGATACCAACGTGCGAAGGGCACGCCTGCCGCAAGAGCCAACGGCGCGCCTCCGGCAAAGCGCGCGTTGATCTCGGTGAACAGCGGAGTCTCGCCGCGCGTCATGCATTGCA
>Ga0315281_10007572_pt1 | contig 15263 bp, 19 predicted proteins | sample YL17G07_0_MG_FD_204540 | JGI IMG/M metagenome (GOLD analysis project Ga0315281, IMG submission 204540) | Sediment microbial communities from Yellowstone Lake, YNP, Wyoming, USA - YL17G07_0 | ecosystem: Environmental > Aquatic > Freshwater > Lake > Sediment | place: USA: Wyoming | collected...
CCCCGAGGCGGCGCCTGTTGTAGCACCCGAGACGGCCCCCGAGGCGGCGCCTGTTGAAGCACACGAGACGGCCCCCGAGGCGGCGCCTGATGTAGCACCCGACACGGCCCCCGAGGCGGCGTCCGTAGCAGCGGTGCCCTCGACTCACGCGACGGCCGCAGCCGCCGGTCGCGCCGCCGAGTCGTCCGTCCGGGTGACGGCCCTCGGGGTCGCCGGCGACGCACAGCCGCCCACTTCCGACTCCTCGCGCCAAGGCGGCCGCTCCGAGAGCCCCGCGGGTGAGCCGAGCGAGGCTCCATCTCCCACGCGGCAGGACGGCGCTCCGGCTCCGACCGTCTCGCCGCCCGCGCAGGCGACCGTTCCGCACGAGGCGCCCGTGGGCGGCTTCCAGGGTTCCGCCGCCGGTTCGCCGCAGGCCGACGCTCCCGTCCAGCCGGCTCCCGCTCCCGCTCCGGCGCGCCCGCACGTGCCCCTGTACGAGCTACCCGGCGTCGCCGGGTCGGTGCTCCGCATGGCGGCCCGTGACGGCGCCGGCTCGGCGCGCATCACGCTCCATCCAGCAGAGCTCGGCTCGGTAGAGATCCGGATCCGCTACCAGGCGTCCGGTGTCTCGGCCGAGCTGACAGCGGAGTCGCAGCAGGCGGCGCAGGCGCTCCAGCAGTCGGTCGGAGAGCTGCGGCGGGCGCTCGAGAGCCAGGGCCTGACGGTGCTCGACCTCGACGTGCGCTCGGCCGCCGACGACACCCAGCCCCGCTGGAAGCGGGACGGCTCGGAGGGCGAGGAGCGCTCGCAGGGCGGCTTCGCCGACGGCTCCGCCGAAGTTGTCCTCGACCCGCTCCACGTTCTCGTAGGCACGCACGTGAACGTGCTCGCCTAGAAAGGAGGAGGTATGAGCATCAATCCGATCTCCGGCTCGAGCGGCACGAGCGTCACGAGCAAGGCCGACGGGCAGACGCTCGGGAAGGACGACTTCCTGCGGCTGCTCGTGAGCCAGCTCCAGCACCAGGATCCGCTCAACCCGATGGATCAGAAGGACTTCATGGGCCAGATGGCGCAGTTCAGCTCGCTCGAGCAGCTGACGAACCTCGCAGCCGAGGTCAAGCAGATGGGCTTCGCCGGCCAGGTCTCCCAGTCGGTGGGCCTGCTCGGGAAGACGGTCGGCTACGAGCGTGCCGACGGCAGCCGCGCCGAGGGTGCGGCGACCGCGGTCGAGATCGCGGGCGGCCGGATTCTCGTCACGGTCGGCGGCGAGCAGATCTCCCCCGCCTCGATCACGAGCGTCGCCTGATGACCGACCCCATCGCCGGCGGCATCCGCGGCTCTGTCGGGCCGGCGGCGCCCGAGCCGCCCCGGTCTCGTCCCGGAACGCGGGCGGGCGGCGGCTCGTTCGGCGAGGCGCTCGAGGGCGCGCTCGCCGGTGGCCCGCTCCACTTCAGCGGTCACGCGCTCCAACGGCTCGAGCGGCGCGGAATCGACGTCGACGCGGCCTCGCTCGCGCGGCTGCACGGCGGCGTCGCCCGCGCGGCCGCGAAGGGGTCCCGCGACTCGCTCGTGCTCGTGGACGACACCGCCTTCGTCGTCTCCGTCCGCAACCGGACGGTCGTGACGGCCGTCGGCCGCGAGCACATGCACGACCAGGTCTTCACCGGCATCGACAGCGCAGTCATCGCTTAGCAACGACAACAACAGGGGCCGGCTGGACCTCCCATGAGGAGGCCGGAACCCGGAGAGGAACGGCACATACCATGATGAGGAGCATGTTCGCGGCAATCAGCGGCCTGCGGGTTCACCAGGCCATGCTCGATGTCGCCGCCAACGACATCGCGAACGTCAACACGCTCGGCTTCAAGGCCCAGCGGACGAGCTTCAAGGACGCTCTCTCGCAGCTCGCTCGCGGGTCGAGCGCGCCGGCGGCAACCGTCGGTGGCACGAACCCGGTCCAGATCGGTCTCGGCGTCCAGCTCGGCTCGATCGACAACATGATGCAGACCGGCGCGATCCAGTCCACCGGCAACGCCTTCGACCTGGCGGTCCAGGGCGACGGCTGGTTCAACGTCACCGACGACACCTCGACCTTCGCCAACATCCTCTATACGCGCGCGGGGAACTTCACGCGCGACAAGAACGGCGACCTCGTCACGCCCGAGGGCTACTACCTCGTCGGCTACGCGGGCAACCCCAGCGTGCAGACGAAGATCACGATCCCGTCGACGGTGGACTCGGTCACGATCGGCCAGGACGGCAACGTCACGACCGTGACGGCCGGCGTGCCGACCGTCGTCGCTCAGATCCGGCTGGCGAAGTTCGCGAACGACGCCGGCCTGCAGCGCATGTCCGGCAACAAGTTCGGCGCGTCGAGCAACTCCGGCGCGCCGACCGTGGCGGCGCCGGGCACGGGCGGCAACGGCCTGCTCGCCCCCGGGGCGGTCGAGATGTCGAACGTCGACCTCGCCCAGGAGTTCACGAGCATGATCATCGCGCAGCGCGGCTTCCAGGCGAACAGCCGGGTCATCACGGCGGCCGACGAGATGCTGCAGGAGCTCGTCAACCTGAAGCGCTAGTAGCGACGTCCGGGCGGGCGCGGCTTTCCCGCGCCCGCCTCCCCCTCCTGAGGAGAGACCATGATCGCCGTCCACCGGCTGACCCACCCCGAGCGCGAGGTCTATCTCAACGCCGACCTCATCCAGACCGTCGAGGCCACGCCGGACACCGTGATCACGCTCACGAACGGCGACAAGCTGCTCGTGATCGAGAGCCCACCCGAAGTCGCGGAGCTGGTCTACTCGTTTCGGGCCGAGATTCTCACCCGCGCGGGGCATTAGGTGTCAAGCCCCGCGCGGCCCCCGCCGATGCGAGGGGGGCGCGGAGAGTAGCGCGCGTCGAGCAGGCCACGGAGGGCCGCAAGCTTTGAACCGAAGGATCGGAACTCGATGAAGGCAACGACCTTGATCGGCATCGCGCTCGCCGGGGTTCTGCTGATGCTCGCCGTGTTGATGGAGGGAGGCAGTCCCGCCTCGTTCATCAGCATCCCCGCGTTTCTGATCGTCATCGGCGGCACGACCGGTGCGGTGATGGCCTCGGGGAGCATGCGCGACCTGCTGGCGATGCCGAAGCTGACGATACTCGCCTTCAAGGGCGGCGAGATCGACGCCAAGGCGACCTCGCGCACGCTCCTCCGCCTGGCCCAGAAGGCGCGCCGCGACGGGCTGCTCGCGCTCGAGCGCGACCTCGACGAGCTCGATGACGCGTTCGCCCGCAAGGGCCTGCAGCTCGTCATCGACGGCGCCGACTCGAACGTCGTCGACGCGATCCTGCGCTCGGAGATGGACTGGATGACCACCCGGCACGCCCGCAACGCGAAGCTGTTCGCGCAGGCGGGTGGGTTTGCGCCGACGCTCGGCATCCTCGGCACGGTGATGAGCCTCGTCCACGTGCTCGAGAACCTCGACTCGCCCGCGACGCTCGGCAAGTCGATCGCCGGCGCGTTCCTCGCGACGCTCTACGGCGTCGGCAGCGCCAACCTGCTCTTCCTGCCGATCGCCAACCGTCTCAAGGGGATGGCCGAGGAGGAGTCCGTCTACCGCGAGATGCTGATCGACGGCGTGCTCTCGATCCAGGCCGGCGACAACCCACGCCTCCTCGCCGAGAAGCTCGAGACGTTCATCGCGCCGATCCAGCGCGGCGAGGAGCCCGAGCCGGCTCCGAGCCCGGCGGCCATCAGAGTGGAAAGCGTGGAGCAGCCGGCATGAGCGCGAGCAGGCACAAGGGCCGCCGCCGCGGCGGCCACGGCGACGCGCACGAGGGCGGCGACGAGCGTTGGCTGCTGACGTACGCCGACTTGATCACGCTGCTGATGGCCCTCTTCGTCATCCTGTGGGCGGTGTCGTCGGTGAACACCTCGAAGTTCGACTCCCTCAAGGATTCGCTCCATCAGGCGTTTAAGGGGCAGATGGTCGATGGAAGTCAATCGCTGCTCTCCGGCGAGCGCTCGCTGCTGCAGGCACCGGGTGCCCCCGCCACGCCGGTCCCGCCGAGCTCGAGGCCTCTCGACGCGCAGATGCAGCGCCCGTCGGCGTCCGCCGCCGCCGCCGATCAGGCCGATGTCGAGAACCTGCAGCGGCTGCAGCAGGAGCTCAACCGCTACGCGCGCGCCCACCACCTCGAGGGCAAGCTGCGCACGTCGATCGATGAGCGCGGGCTCGTCATCCGGCTGCTGACCGACGACCTGCTCTTCGATAGCGGCCAGGCCGTGCTGCGCCACGAGGCGCTGCCCGTGCTCGGCCGGATCGCGACGCTGCTCGCGGGCAGCCGGATCCACAACCCGGTACGCGTCGAGGGCAACACCGACGACGTGCCGATCTCGACCGCCCAGTTCCGCAGCAACTGGGAGCTGTCCACGGGGCGCTCGACGGCTGTGCTCTTGTACATGCTCGCGCGCGGGCTGCCGCCGGAGCGCGCTTCGGTTGCGGGCTATGCCGATCAGCGCCCCGTGGTCTCGAACGAGACCGCGGCGGGACGGTCGGTCAACCGGCGCGTCGAGCTCGTCGTCGTCCGGCGCGCGGTCGCCCGGGCAGGGGAGCTGCGGCCGTGATGAAGGACAAGCGCAAGCTCATGCTCATGCTGACCGTGCCGCTCGTGCTGCTGCTCGTGGCCGGCGTCGCCTACAAGCTCGTGCTCGCGCCGAAGAAGCCGGTGCACGAGAAGAAGATCTCGGGGGCGCTCGTCCCACTCGCCAAGGAGTTCCTCGTCAACCTCGCGGGGGGCGGCTACGCGAAGGTCTCGGTCGCCCTCGAGGTCGGCGGCGCCGCGCCTGCCAAGGGCGGCCTCGCGCTCGAGCAGGAGGCGGCGGTGCGGGCCGTGATCACCGACGAGCTGACCGGGCTCGACTCGTCTCGGCTCATCGAGCGGGCCGCGCGCAAGAAGCTCGTCAAGCGGCTCATCAAATCCCTGCAGGCTCGCACCGACGAACACGTCATCGACGTCCTGCTGACCGACATCACCGTGCAATGACCCTAGGAGAGAGCATGACCGACACGCTCGTAGCGACGGAGTCCAGCGGCCCGATTCTGCCGCCGTTGGCCCAGCCGTCAAGCGCCACCGGTCCGAGCGACGTCACCGACGCCCTCCAGCTCGATCTCGCGCCCGTGCTCGACGTGCCCGTCGAGCTCATCGTCGAGATCGGCCGGACGACCATGACCATTCGCGAGACGCTCGAGATCGGGCCGGGCTCAGTCATCGCGCTCGACAAGCTCGCCGGCGAGCCCGTTGACCTGCTCGTCAACGGCAAGCGCATCGCCCGCGGCGAGGTGGTCGCGATCGACGAGGAGTTCGGACTCCGTGTGACCGAAGTGATCGCGGCCGACCGCCGCGCAGCTCTGGGGGTAGAAGCGTGACGGCCACCGCCAAGAAGCGGCGGCCGTCACGCATACGTGAAGCGTTCCCTGCCCGCCGAGAGCCCGGGCTCTAGTGCTTCGAGGCCGTCGCGTCGTACGCGGCCAGCTCCTCCTTCAGCCGTGAGCGGATGGAGGAGAGGATCTGCGAGACGCGCGACTCGCCGACGCCGAGCCGCCTGCCGACCTCGGCGCCGCCGAGCTGGCGCACGTGGACGAGCTCGAGCACCGTGCGCTCGCGCTCACTGAGCTCGGCGACGGCCTTGCGCAGCACTTCGAGACGCTCTTTCGAGAGGAGCGCTCGCTCCGGCTCGTGGTTGCCCGGCGCCGCCTCGAGCAGGTCGCCGATCTCGATAGCCAGCGTCTCGTGCCCGCGGCGCGTCTTGTTGTTGAGCGAGAGGAGCTCGGTCCGTTCGAGCGCCTGCAACTTCGTTCGCACCTCGGAGAGGTCGATGTCGAGCTCCTTCGCCAGCTCCTGGTCGGTCGGCGGGCGGCCCCCCGTTCGAGCGACCCAGCGGTCGCGCGCATCGTCCACCTCGCGGGCGAGGCTACGCACCGAACGCGGCGCCCAGTCCTGACGGCGCAGCTCGTCCATGATCGCGCCGGTGATCCGCGTCCACACGTACTGCTCGAACGTGACGCCGCGCGTCGGATCGAAGCGATCGACGGCTGCGACGAGCTCGACGAGGCCGGCCGAGATCAGGTCCTCGAGCTCACAGTGGCTGGGGAGCTCGCGCACCTTTCGGGTGGCGAGGTAGTTCACCATCGGTGCGTACGTGAGCACGAGCTGGTCGCGGGCGCGCACGTCGGCCCTCTGCTTCCAGCCGTGCCAGAGGGCCTCCACCTCCGCCGGGGTCGGCGGGGACGGGGCAACAGGAGCTTGTCTCACTTCGGGACCTCCGTTGGCACAGGGGGGACGCTGATCCGGTGGAGCGCGATCATCGGCGCTGCGGGCTGTGCCGAACATCCCCGATCAGCAGTCTCCGGCCTACTCCATTCCGGTGATGTCCGCTCCTTCTCCCGGGGGCCGCGCCGCCGCCCGCCCCGGCCGCCGCCGTGTCGGCTCAAGTCCGGAGGCCTCGACCCGATTAGGTCGTCGTCGTGCTGGGTCGTCCCTCCCCGTGGGCAGCCATCACCGTCGCGCTCGCTTGCGCTGCGGTGACGCTCGCCGGCGCGGTCGATTCGGCGCTCGCCTCCTCCTTCCAGAGGGATCGCACTCCTCTGCCCCCGTCGGTCTCCAGCGGGGGCGGAGGGGGAGCAGCGCACACGGCCCAAGCGAGTTCGGGCGGCAGCGCCATCGTGCGCATGGTCGTCGGCCTTGCCATCGTCGTGGCGGTCATCTACGGCGTCTACTGGCTGCTGCGGGCCTACGGCCGCTCGCGCGGGCTCGCGAGCGACGGCCGGCTGGCCGTCGTGGCGACGACAAGTCTCGCCCAGAACCGGGCCCTCCACCTCGTCCGCGTCGGCGACGAGCTCGTGCTCGTCGGCTCGGCCGAGCACGCCGTGACGCCGATTCGCGTCTACACCCCCGATGAGGTCAAGCGGCTCGAGTCGTTCTTCGGCGATCCGGAGCGCTCGCCCGCCTCCGACCGGCGCGACGGTCGCGCCAGCGCAGGGGGCGGCGCGGCCCGCTTCGTGGACCACCTGCGCCGGGCGTCGGCAAGGCAGTGACCCCGGTACAGCTCGATTTCGGCGCCGGCGCCGGTACCGCCTCGACGCCGCTGCAGCTCCTCGTCCTGCTGACACTCGTCGGGATCCTGCCGGGCATCCTGCTGACGGTCACGGGCTTCACGCGGATCCTGATCGTGCTCGGTTTCGTCCGCAACGCGCTCGGCACGCCGACGATCCCGCCCAACCAGATCCTCGTCGGCATCGCGTTCTTCCTCTCGCTCTTCGTCATGGGTCCGACGATCGACCAGGTCAAGAGCCAGGCGATCGATCCGCTGCTCGACAAGAAGATCTCGCAGCAGCAGGCACTCGAGCGCGGGCTCGAGCCCGTGCGCACGTTCATGTTCAAGCAGACGCGCGACTCCGACCTCTCGCTCTTCCTCAATCTCGCCAAGCTCGCGCGGCCGAAGACGCGTGTCGACGTGCCGACCCGCGTCCTGATCCCCGCATTCGTGCTCTCGGAGCTGAAGACGGCGTTCCAGATCGGCTTCCTCATCTTCCTGCCGTTCCTGATCATCGACATGGTCGTCTCGGCGACGCTGATGTCGATGGGGATGATGATGCTGCCACCCATGCTCATCTCTCTGCCGTTCAAGGTGCTGCTGTTCGTGCTCGTGGACGGCTGGCACCTCGTCGTCGAGGGCATCGTCAACTCCTTCCAGCAGTGAGGTCGCCGTGAACTCGGACGTCGCCACCCAGCTAGCCCTCGACGCGATCGTCGTCGCCATCAAGGTGGCGACGCCGTTCCTGCTCGCCGGGCTCGTGGTCGGTCTGCTCGTCTCGATCTTCCAGGCGGCGACGCAGATCCAGGAGATGACGCTCTCCTTCATTCCGAAGATCGTCGCCATCGGAGCCGTGCTGATCGTCGGCGGGCCATGGATGCTCGACACGCTCGTCGGCTACACGCGCGAGCTGCTGACGAGCATCCCGTCGCTCGTCGGGCCCTAGCAGCGGCATGCCGATCAAGCTGCCCGAGATCGCGAGCTCGCAGGTGATCGCGTTCGTGCTCGTGTTGACCCGGGTCGGCGGCCTCTTCGTGCTCGCGCCGATCTTCTCCGCCCGGGCGCTGCCGGTGAAGGCGAAGCTGATCGCCGCCGGCGCTATCTCGTTTGCGCTCGTGCCGGTGGCCACGCACGGCCGCGAGCTGCCCACCGATGCGTTTTCGACGACGACGGCGATCATGGGGGAGGCGGTCGTCGGTCTCGGGTTCGCCTTCTCCATCGGCGTGGTGCTCGGCGCCGTGCAGCTCGCGGCCTCGCTGCTCGACACGATGGTCGGCTTCTCGTTCGGCGGCGTGCTCGATCCGTTCTCCGGCCAGCAGCAGGGACCGCTCGGCCAGCTCTACGCGTTGTTCGCGACGACGGTGCTTCTGCTCACCGGCGGCGACGAGCTGATGGTGCGGGGGCTGGCGGAGAGCTACGCCACCGTCCCGCTTGGTGCGTCGCCGAGCGCGGCGGCGTTCTCGGCGCTCGCGCTCGACGGCTTCATGCGCGTCTTCGTGATCGGCCTCGAGATCGCGGCGCCCGTCCTGATAGCTCTCGTCGTCACCGACGCCGCCTTCGCGCTCGTCGGCCGCGCCGTGCCGCAGATGAACGTCTTCGTCGTCGAGCTGCCGGCGAAAGTACTCGTCGCTTTCGCCGTCGTCGGCGCCTCGCTCCCCTTCGTCGCCGGGCACCTCCAGCAGGAGCTCGCCCGCTCGGTGGACTTGGCGCTTCGGGGCCTTCGGGTCGGGTGAGTCGATGGCGTTGAGCGGCGAGGAACGGAGCGAGCGCGCAACCCCGAAGCGGCGCTCCGAGGCGCGCAAGCGCGGCGAGGTCGCCCGCTCGGCGGACGTCAATGCAGTCGCGTCTCTCGGCGCTTCGCTCGCGGCCCTCGTGATCTTCGGGCCGCGGATCCTCGGCGGGCTCGAGGAGGTCGTGCGCCACGGTCTGCTCCAAGCGGGCGATCCCCAGCTCGCCTCCCGCGACGCGCTCGTCCCCCTGGTCAAGTGGGTGTCCGGCGCTTTCGCCGCCGCCGCCGCGCCGGTCGTCCTCGCCGCCGCCGCCGGCGGCGTGCTGGCAAGCGCCGCCCAGGTGGGTCTGCGACTGACACCGAAAGCCATGCAGCCGTCGTTCAAGAAGCTGAACCCGCTCAAGGGTCTGAAGCGGGTGTTCGGGCCGTCCGGCCTGGTCGAGGCCGCGAAGGCGATGGCGAAGACGGCGGTTGTCGGCGCGGTCGCGATCCTCGCCGTCCAACCGGAGCTGCCGAAGCTCGCGTCTCTCGTCGGGCTGCCCCCGGAGGCGATTCTCGGGCAGCTCGCCTCGACGGTCCTCTCCGTCTCGCTGCGCACCGCGGCTGCGCTTGCGGTCGTGGCGGTGCTCGACTACGCCTGGCAGCGCCGCCGCCACGAGAAGTCGCTGCGGATGACCAAGGAGGAGGTCAGGCAGGAGTCGCGCCAGAGCGATGTCTCGCCCGAGCTGCGCAAGGCGATCCGGCGGCGCCAGTTCGAGAGCGCACGCACGCGCATGCTCGCCGACGTGCCGGGCGCCGACGTCGTCGTCGTCAACCCGACCCACTACGCGGTCGCGCTGCGCTACGACGGCAAGCTGCCGGCGCCGGAGGTCGTCGCCCGCGGCATCGACTTCGCCGCGGCGGCGATCCGCGCCGTCGCCGAGGAGCATGATGTGCCGATCATCACAAACCCGCCGCTCGCGCGCGCACTCTACCGCGATGTCGAGCTGGGGCGGGTTATCCCCGAAGAGCTCTTCGCAGCGGTGGCCGAGGTGCTCGCCTTCGTCTACCGGCGCTATGGGCGCCTGCGACGGGCGGGGTAGCAGCCCGAAAACGGCCCGGCCGCTCAACCCGGGCCTCCTGCGGACGATTGATGGGGGCGCAGTGCGAAGCGGCTGTCGTCCCGGCCCGTCTTCCCGCCCGGCATGCGATGCGGCGGGCGCCAGCGTGCGCGCGGAGGGAGGCCGCCGGTGAGCGGGATCCTGCAGCGGGTGCTCCGTCACGCCGACATGGCGGCGGCGCTGCTCACCGTGACGGTCGTCGTGATGATGGTGGTGCCACTGCCACCGTTCCTGCTCGACTTCCTGATCACGATCAACATCGCGACCGCACTCTCGATCCTGATCGCGACGATGTACGTGCCGAAGGCGCTCGACTTTGCGTCGTTTCCGTCGCTCCTGCTGATGGCGACGCTCTTCCGGCTTGCGATCAACGTCAGCGTGACGCGCCTCGTGTTGCTGCACGGGGATGCCGGCGGCGTCATCCACGCCTTCGGCTCTTTCGTCGTCGGCGGCAACCTCGTCGTCGGGCTCGTCATCTTCCTCATTCTCGTCGTCATCCAGTTCGCCGTGATCACGACCGGCGCCGGCCGCGTGGCCGAGGTCGCCGCCCGCTTCACCCTCGATGCGATGCCGGGCAAGCAGATGGCGATCGACGCGGACCTCAACGCCGGCCTCATCGACGAGGACGACGCGCGGGCGCGGCGGGCCGAGATCGCGCGCGAGGCCGACTTCTACGGCGCGATGGACGGCGCCTCGAAGTTCGTCAAGGGCGACGCGATCGCCGGCGTCGTGATCGTGCTCGTCAACCTGCTCGCCGGCATGGCGATCGGCGTCGTCCAGCAAGGGCTCTCGATCTCGGAGGCAGCGAGCACCTTCTCGCTCCTCACCGTCGGCGACGGTCTCGCGGCGCAGATCCCGGCACTGCTGATCTCGACCGCGACGGGCATCATCGTCACGCGCTCGGCGAGCTCCGGGCCGCTCGGGCGCGAGATCACGTACCAGCTGCTGCGGCAGCCGCGGGCGCCGGCCATCGCCGGCGCCGTCGTCGCGGGGATGGCGATCGTGCCCGGACTGCCCAAGGTGCCGTTCCTCGTCGTCGGCTCGATCGTCTTCCTGCTCGGACGCGCGATGCAGGCCCGCGTCGCCGAGGACGCGGGGCTCGAGCTCGAGCGCGAGAGCGAGGAGCGGGCGCTGCCCGCCCCGGTGGACGCGGGCTCGGCCGCCCTCGCGGTCGATCCGCTCGAGCTGGCGATCGGCTTCGGGCTCGTGCCGCTCGTGGACCAGGCCCAGGGCGGCTCGCTGCTCGCGCGCGTGGGCGTCGTCCGCCGCCAAATCGCCGCCGAGCTCGGGCTCGTCGTCGCGCCCGTGCGCATCCACGACGAGGCGACGCTCGACTCGCACGAGTACGTTCTGCGCCTGCGCGGCACCGAGGTCGCGCGCAGTCGTGTCGTCCCCGGCCACCGGCTCGCCATCGATCCCGGCGGCGCGACGCCCGGCCTCGCCGGCCTGCCGACTACCGAGCCGGCCTTCGGGCTGCCCGCTGTCTGGATCGAGGAGGGAGCCCGCGCTGAGGCCGAGGCGCTCGGCTATACGGTCGTCGACGCCGAGTCGGTCATCGTGACCCACCTGACGGAGACGATCCGGCGCCATGCCGACGAGCTGCTCTCCCGGCAGGAGACGCGCAAGCTGCTCGACACGCTCAAGGAGGAGAACAGCGCGGCTGTGGACGAGGTCGTGCCCGACCGGCTCTCGGTCGGAGAGGTGCAGCGCGTGCTCCAGTGCCTCCTGCGGGAGGGCGTCTCGATCCGCGACCTCGGAACCGTGCTCGAGGCGATCGGCGATCGCGCGGCGCTGACGCGCGACCCCGCGGCGCTCGCGGAGGTGGCCCGGCAGGCGCTCAGCCGCCAGATCACTGGCTGCTTCCTGGACGAGGAGCGGATCCTGCGCGCGATCTCGCTCGACCCCGTGCTCGAGCGGGAGGTGGCCGAGTCGTTGACGCAGACGATGGAGGGCGAGGTCGCCGCCCTCGATCCGGAACGGGCGCAGGCGCTTGTCGGCTCGCTGGCCGAGCTGGTCGAGGCCGTCACCGGGGCGGGCAACCGCCCGGTGCTCATCTGCTCGAGCCGCGTGCGCCGGCACGTGCGCCGACTCGTCGAGCACGCGTTCCCGCAGCTGCCCGTGCTGTCGTACACTGAGGTTCTTCCCGGGGTTCGCGTCGCCACGGCCGGGACGGTGAGCGGATGAGCGTCGATCCCGGCACACGAGTCTACCGTGGCCCTTCTCTGGAGGAGTTGCTTCCGCGCATCCGTGAGGAGCTCGGGCCCGACGCCCTGATCGTGCGCCAGCGCGAGGGGATCCTCGGCGGCTTTGCGGGTTTCTTCGGCAAGCGCTGCGTCGAGGTCGAGGTTCGGCAAGGGACCGCTCGGGTATCGCCCTCCCTGCCGCCGCGCGTGATCGCCGACGCCTACGCCGGCGCCGGCGCCGACGACGGGTGGGGCGTGACGGAGCAGAGCGACGACCGCTCGCTCGTCCAGACGCTGATCGCCCAGGCCTCTCCCTTCGTGGCGGAGCTCGCTCTCGCGGAGGAGCGGGCCGGTCGCGAGCCGGCGCTGCTCGACGACGAGGACGGCGAGCCCGAGGAGGAGAAGGCGCCGCTTCTCGCGCGCGTGCGCGCGACGCGCGCGGGCGCTGAGGAGACGGCCGCGGCACTGCGCGCCTCCGGCCTGCCGGAAGAGGTCGTCGTCGCGACGCTCGCGCTCGTCGGTCGCCATCTCCGGGCGCTCGAGCCCGACGCCGCCTACGCGGACCTCGCCCGCCGCGCGCTCGCACGGACGATTCGCGTCCGCCACGAGTGGCGCACGCGGAGGCGGACGATCGCGCTGATCGGGCCACCCGGCGCTGGCAAGACGCTCGTTGCGGCGAAGCTCTGCCTCGCCTACGCAGCAGGGCCGGGGCTGGCGACGGTGGCGCTCAGCCTCGAGGAGCCGCGCGGCGCGGTCCGGCTCGGCCTGCTCACCGAGGACGCCGACGTCGAGCTCGCGATCGCACCGACCCCTGCGGTCGCCAGGCGCGCGGCGGCCGCGTTGGGCGGGTACGACCTCGTCGTCGCCGACACGCCGGCGTTCGCGCCCGCCCGCCCGGCGAGCATCGAGCGGCTGGCCCAGCTGCTCGCCGCGCTGAAGCCCGACGAGGTGCACCTCGTCCTGCCGGCGGCAACGCCGCTCGCGGCAGCCCAACGCGCGCTCGCAGCGGCGCGGGGCCGTGTTTCCGTCGATCGCATCGCGCTCACGCATCTCGACCTCGGCGGCTCGCTGGGCGGCACGGTTGGGCTCGCGATCCGCGAGCGCCGCCCCCTCTCGTTCCTCTCCGGCGGCGACTTGCCCCGCGCGGGCCTGCGCGCCGCCGATCCGGCCGTCCTCGCCGAGCTGGTGCTGCCCTGATGGCGAAGAAGAAGGGCAAGGAAGGGAGCGGCGAGGTCACCGAGGCCGGCGCGACGCACCCGCGCGCCTCCGCGAGCATCCGCGTCTGGAAGGCGCGCGGTGCGCTCGGCGGCTTCGCGGTCACGGGCGGAGCGAGCCTGCTCAACGGCGCCGTTGTCTTCGACGCCGGCATGCGGGCGCTTGCAGGCGGCGTCGCCGGCTATCTCGCGGCCTGGTTTGTCGCCGTCACGGCGTGGCGTCACCTCGTTCGTGCGGAGGCGCGGACGGCCGTACGCCGGGCGATGGAGGTCCGTCGGCGACCTGACGCCGAGGTTTCGCCGTGAATCCGATCGAGCGTGTCGGCGGCGAGCGCATCCAACCACCCGAGCCGCCGCCGCGCGTCAAGCGCCGGCCGCAGGACCACGCCGAGGATGAGCGCCGCCGGCGCGAGCGGCGCGGCGGCGAACCGTCACCCGCTCCCGAGGAACCGGGCGAGCCCGGCCACCTGGACGTCCGCGTATAGGCCTGTTCCGTCACGGGCTCAAGATTCTCCGGGCCCGGTCGATCAACAGTCTGCGCCGCATTGCGCCTCGGTCACACGGAACGTGGCCGTGAGGGACATACCGTCGTTCTTCAAGGAGGAAGAGCATGGCCCTTCGGATCCAGAACAACATCGAGGCGTTCAACGCCCACCGCGCCCTCGTGAGCACGCAGGGCAAGTTGAGCAAGTCGATGGAGCGGTTGAGCTCCGGCTACCGGATCAACCGCGCCGCCGACGATGCCGCGGGCCTTGCGATCAGCGAGAAGCTGCGCGCGCAGGTCAGCGGGGTCGCCCAGGCCCGTCGTAACGCCTTCGACGCCGTCTCGCTCGTGCAGACGGGTGAAGGTGCCCTCGCCGAGGTGCACTCGATGCTCCAGCGCGTCCGCGAGCTGGCCGTGCAGTTCAACAACGGCACGCTGTCCGCCTCGGACCAGGCCGCGATCACGACCGAGGTCGTGGCCCTCTCGGGCGAGATCTCGCGCATCGGCTCGCAGACCAAGTTCAACGGGATCAGCCTGCTCGACGCGACCACGACGATCACCTTCCAGGTCGGCGCCGAGGACGCCCAGACGCTGACGGCGAGCAAGGTCCAGCTGTACGGCTCGGGCTCGTCTTACCAGATCGACTCGAGCGTCTTCGCCTTCTCGGGGACGGTCACGCTCGCCTCGATCGACACGGCGATCTCGAACGTCTCGACCGCGAGGGCAACCTTCGGGTCGGTGCAGAACCGGCTCGAGCACACGCTCAACAACCTGGCCTCCTACGAGGAGAACCTCTCCGCGTCGGAGAGCCGGATCCGGGACGTCGACATGGCCGCCGAGATGGTGCAGTTCACGAAGCTGCAGATCCTCTCTCAGGCCGGCGTCTCGATGCTCGCCCAGGCGAACCAGCAGGGGCAGGCGGTGTTGAGCCTCCTCCGCTAGCCGCGGGGACAGCAGCACAACAACACAGGGGACCGAGTACGGGCCGCCGAGAGGCGGCCCGTACTCGTTGTGTTGTGGTGTCAGAGACGGACGAAGCCGGTCGGCTCCGTGGGCGCGTGGACGGCGCGGCCGACGGCGTCGTCGTGGTTGCCCTCGACCGTCGTCAAGGTGCCGTCGGCGGCCACCGATTCGACGATGCCGACGTGCTCGCCGCCGAAGAGGACGAGGTCGCCGGGCGCGGGAGGCGTTCCGGTGGGGAGCAGGCGGCCTGTGCGGGCGGCCCAGGCGGAGATCTCCTCGACCGAGCCGAGGCCGGTCCCGGTCTCGCCGAGCGGCGCACCGGCCTGGGCGGCCGCCCAGGAGACGAAGTAGGCGCACCACGGCTGGCCCGGCTGGGCGCCGGCGACGGCTGTGCGGTAGGCGGTGATCCGGACGCCATCGTTCGAGCCGGGCGGCTCCTCGGCGACGCCGACCTCGGCCGTCGCGGCCGCAAGCGCGCTCGCCCCGGGTCCGGAGCCGCCGCCGGCCGTGGGCCAGGAGCCGGAGCTTGG
>Ga0315281_10007573_pt1 | contig 15263 bp, 13 predicted proteins | sample YL17G07_0_MG_FD_204540 | JGI IMG/M metagenome (GOLD analysis project Ga0315281, IMG submission 204540) | Sediment microbial communities from Yellowstone Lake, YNP, Wyoming, USA - YL17G07_0 | ecosystem: Environmental > Aquatic > Freshwater > Lake > Sediment | place: USA: Wyoming | collected...
AAATCCTCTCACCCAGGGTGATTTCTTCGAAGCGCTCTCCCCTGTCCTGTTTTTCCTTTATATACATAGTCCTATATTATAGCAAAAATCAGCCAAAAACTCAATGTATTACTAAATTTAGAGTACCATGATTAGATAAATTTGTCAATACTAGAATCCGAAATGCTAAACGCTTAAGGCCAACCTTGAATCTAACAGCCACGCACCCTGCCTTTGCCTTTTCATTTGCCTTATCGAGGCTTGAAACCAAGCTGAGATTTAGCCATCAATACGGGGAAATAGGATCCCTCCTTCGCCCAGGCCCACCCACTTACTCTCCCCTCCCCACTGCCGGGACGACCTTTCATCAACGATAGGCGGTAAGCCTATCTGAGCGCGGATTTTGGCAGAAGATTCAGGAATAAAAGGCGCTATCATCATGGTTACGTGGCGGAGTAGCTCCAGCTGGTTACAGAGCACGGCACGGCCCTTTTCCACATCTTCTTTTATAAGCGACCATGGCTTCTGGTCCTCCATCATCTTATTGGCATGGTCAATCAGCCGCCAGACATGAAATACAGCCTCGTGCAGGTTGTATCCGTCCATATCCGCCAAGTACTTCCTCCACGTATCTTCCACGCGCTTTTTATAGTCATCACTCCATTTATCAAAGGTAAAATTCCCGACCTGATAGCGCTGAATCAGGGTCGTCAGACGGTTCACAAAGTTTCCCAGGTTATTGGCCAGATCCGCGTTGTAGCGCTCGATAAACAGCTTGTCGCTGAAATCCCCATCGCGACCCACCGGGATCTCCCGAAGCAGGTAGTAACGAAGCGCATCGGTGCCATATTTATGCACGAAATCCACCGGATCCACGATGTTTCCGAGGGTCTTACTCATCTTATCGCCGTTGTGAGTCAAAAAGCCGTGGACCAGAATCGATTTTGGCAAAGGCAAACCTGCCGAAAGCAGCATACCGATCCAGATGCCTGCGTGAAAACGGACGATATCTTTGCCGATGACATGCATGTCGGCCGGCCAGTACTTTTTGAATTTATCGGTTTCCTTGGCGTATCCGATGGCCGAAATGTAGTTCGTCAGAGCATCACACCATACATACATCACCTGCTCAGGGTCGTTAGGCACATCCACACCCCATGGCAAAACCGATCGCGGGCGGGAGAAACTGACATCAAGTAATCCTTCCTTGGCCATATTCAGGAACTCGGTTTTGCGGACTTCAGGAACGATTTTAAGGGTATCGGATTCAATCAGCTGAACAATCTGTTCGGAATATTTAGAAAGCCGGAAGAAATAGTTTTTTTCCCTTAATGGGGTAGGCGCCTTTCGGTGTATCGGACACATGCCATCCACGAGTTCCGATTCCTTCATGAAAAGCTCACAGCCCTCACAGTAAAGGCCCTCATAATCCTGTTCATAGATATCGCCCTTATCCACCAGCTTCTGCCAGATCTTCTGGCAGGCAGGCCAGTGACGTTCCTTATTGGAAGTCTGAATAAAATCGTCGTATGAAAAGTTTAAGAGGGGTTTAAGACCGCGGAAGTGCAGCGCGTTTTCGTCGACCAGTGCCTGCGGTTCAATTCCCTTTTTCCGCGCGGTATTGTAAATCTTCACGCCGTGTTCATCGGTTCCAGTAAGCACATAAACATCGAAACCCTGAAGGCGCTTATGGCGCGCTATAGCATCGGTATCGACAAATTCCAGAGCATGACCCAGATGAGGCGCCGCGTTCACGTAAGCAATGGCGGTGGTGATGTAGAATTTGGGTTTGGAGGCCATGAAAATAACGTTATAACGTTATAACGTTGCAACGTTAAACGCGTACGGTAACACTACAGCATTGTAGACTCAGTAATCAAGGCTCAGCTAGGTCGTTGCTCTATAGATAAGACTGATAACATTCGTCACCGCCGCATAGGCCAGAATAACTGTGAAAAGTCCTATGAGGGCATACTGAATGATTTTCTTGGCCTTTTCAGCGTGCTCCTGATCTCCCAAAGAAGTCACATACATCACTCCGCCGATAACGAGCATTAAAACCGCAATACTTCCCGAAGCATAAAGCACCAGATTGATGAGGTAATTGACGATGTCATTCACCTTGGCCTCCGGCGGAATCCCGCTGGTATCCGCCCCAGGCAAATTGGCAGGGCGGTACACGGAATCACGAAAATCATTGAGACTCAAGCCCAAAGCATCAGACATATAAACAGGGAAAAGGAGGAGGATTCCGAAGATGTAAGTGATAGTAGAGCGCATGCAAATTTGATAGTAGATTGTAGAGTAAGCCTCGAGTTTCGAATTTAAGACTTCGAGTTTATTTAGATGAATCTAAAAAAGTCGATGTCGGTAATTCCTTTTACAATGGCAAAGGCCAGCGTCACAAAAGCAAAACCAATCAGGGAATAATAGATGATGTGCTTGGCCTTGGTCACCTTCTCCTCATTATCCATCGCTGTAATCCATAGGATTCCGGAAACCACGAGCGATATAAGAATGGCCAGATACGCAAAGCGGAAAAGCTGACGGATGAGCTGAGGGACAAAATCGGTCATCAGATCGCCTTCAGGAACGGCTCCCGGACGGGCGGGTGAAATTAAATAGAGGCTGGTATCGGCCATGGCTTTCTCCGCTTTTTCCTTCGCCAGATCAAAAGCGGAATCCGGAGAAATGCTCGGAGCAACTCCGGTGGCAGGGCTGGAGTAAACGGAAATATGTTCGACGGCCTTCAGTTTTTTAAAAGCCGTAACAGCCGATTTTGCTGTGCTCAGAAGTTTAAGTGCGGGATTCTTTTTAGGATCGGTAGCTCTTAAGCCCTGAACCCTACCATCGAGAGTGGAGAAGGTATTGTCGATTTCCTTCTGACTTCCTTCCATGAAGTTAATTAGGCCGTCCACCTGACTGGAGGCGGCGGCTTTAGGAAGCCCAGCAGCGGTTAGATACTGCCCGAATTGTTTCACAATGTCTGCCTTCGTCATGGCCGCAAAGACCGAGGAAAAAGGAATCAAGAACGCGAGAGCAATGAGAGGAAAAAGAAAACGTTTTTTCATTTAAGAAAGCTGAATGCTGGTTAAAATGGCTACGATTCCATAGGCAGTCATAGCGACAATAAGCCCTATCACCGCATAAGTGATGGTCTTTTGCGCGAGAGCATGTTTTTCGGTATCGCCGTAAGCCGTAATGAACTGATAGCCACCAATGATGAGGGCGCCAACGGCCAGAGCGATGGCCGCATTGATGGCATATTTGATAAGAAAAGGAATCACCTTACTAAAAATCGTACTGTCTTTAAAATCCTTTGCAATGCTTCCTCCTCCCGGTAAAACCGATCCGCCTATGGGCGGAGAAACCACGCTCCCCTGAGCATAAGAAGCGGCATTCAACAAAAAGAATAATAAAAGGCCGAATGATGCTTTGAGAGTTTTAGAACGCAAAGAAAGTGGGATTAATAGTGTATAAGATAAGCGAAGCCAGGAACCACAGCACCATTCCGCCCAACGCTTTCAGAATCAAGTCGCGTCCTCCGTGAAACTTTTCCGATTCTCCGCCTGCGGTTGTCATCATCACACCGCCAATAATAACAACGAGGATTACAAAACCAATGATGAGTCCAGTAAGATAATTGTAGGTAAGGGCGAGGTACCCATACAAAAGAGTGAAAGCCCCTTCTTTTTCAGCTCCGGGCTTGTAAGCCAGGATGGCCTGAACCACATACTCGTTTCCTATCAGGACTTCACCGCCGTATGGCAAATAAGCGCAATCATAAAGTCCTGTTTCCGGCTTAAGTCCACAACTCACCTTGTATAAATCATAGTTGTATTCCCCGCCAATCGGCTCCGAAAGGAAAACACAATTTACGGGTGGTTTACTCCTTGCGTCGGTTCCGCATTCAGAAACCTGAGTAGCACATTCGGCATATTTTGTATCAGGATTGCTAGCTATCGATTCACACATGCCTTTGAAGTCCACACTGGTTTTATTAGATCCTGAACCGATAGTATTTGGATTCAGATTTGGATCAATTTGAAGGTCACCTACGCCTAAACTAGGCGTTGTACTAGTAGTAGTTGATGATGAACTACTTTTAAGTGTTGTATCGGGAATAGCAGTGTCCAGAGTTGCAGACGGAGCAAGACTGTTATCAATGTGTAATTGATTATCCTCTGCAAGAGCTACGGGTGTTAACAGATTGCTACCCAGCAGGCAAATCACCAGTGTTCTAAGGAAAAACCTAGCCATAAATATTCGCAATTAATAACTGGACCGCGTTCACAATCACATAAGCTCCCAACGCAAAAACAAGCCCCATCGCAGAATACTGAATGAAGTTCTTCCCCTTATCCAGCTGATTCTGATCCCCTGCAGAGGTGAGCACCAGAAAACCGCCGATGCTCATAAAAAGCACCGCGAGTCCGCCGATGGTGGCTGCCATAAACGTGATGATGCGCTCAAAAAAGTAATTGATCCCTTTGCGGATAAAACTCTGCTTGGTGCCCCCTGTAATCTTTTCGTGAGTGATTGAACCCAAATCAAACATGAATCCTGCGGAATCCAGTTCACCCGAAGTCGCCGCATCCTGCGCCGCGGCATGCTCAAAACGCTGCATTGCAATCGGAGCGACCACAAGCACCACCAGGGCGGCAAAAACCATGAGAAGGAATTTTTTGAACATTTGGGTATTTATTTGATAAGAAAATAGCATAACCCGTACCGAATGTCACTCGCAATGTTTTTTGTTTTTAAACTCACCCCCACAATCTAATTCATCAACCTCCCCCTGTCTGCAAACGCAAAGAGGGGGCAAAGATGTACCGTCCAAAAAACCCAACCCCTCTTTAACTTCAGTTAGAGAGGGGTTAATGGATGAGAATGGATGGGGGGAGTCATTGTTCTACTCCACCTCCACCCCTCTTTTGCTCGCCGCCTTCAGTGTCACTTTCACATTCGACCCCATATCATCAAAACTAGCAGGCTTATCAATAGCCGCGATATCAGCCTCCATTCTGGCTTCGCCTTCGGTGATGCGGATCACGTCTTTATCAATCTTTCCGAATTCCTTGCCCGCGTTGTTGTAAGCGTTCACGGTGGTGGAAAGATGGGAACCGAGCTTGGTCATGTGGTCCTCGTAGGCCAAAAGATGTCGGGCAAGATCACCCACGTTCTTCTGAATTTCCACCGCCTTCTTCTCAATGGTAAGAGCCTTGAGCGCCTGCATCACAGTCTGCAAGTAGGCGTAAAAAGTCATCGGAGAAACCAATATCACCTTCTTTTTAAAGGCATATTCCACCAAGTCCACGGTGTTGATATCCAGCGTTCCGACCTTCTGACTGAGCAGATTGTAAAAGACTCCATCGGCGGGAATGAACATGAAAGCGAAGTCGGTGGTTCCTTCTTCGGGACGCACGTACTTGCTGGTTTCATCGATTCGCTTCTTTAAATCCGACTTGAATTCCTTTTCAAGTTTCTGCCTCTCGGATTCCACCTTTTCATCCATCATGGCATTGTAGTTTTCCAGAGAAAACTTGGCATCCACAGGAATCACCTTGTCGCGAACCAAGATAACCGCATCCACAGCCTCGCCGTTTTTAAACGCGTACTGCATTTTAAAGTGAGTGGGTGGAAGTTGCTGGGAAAGCATGTTCTCTAAAAAGAATTCACCCAGAATTCCGCGTTGTTTCGGATTCTTGAGGATGTTTTCGAGGGATTTCATCTGTTCCGCAAAGCCCACCACCTGCTGATTGGTCGTTTCCATACGGGTTAGACTCTCAGCGACCGCCTTACTCCCCTCCTGAACGTCCTTGATCATCTTCGCGGTCGTAGCAAACTGCTTCTGCAAACTTTCTACCAATACCTCGCGGGACTGATTCATCTGCGCATTGATGCTCTTATCCTGGGTCTGAAGGCCCTTCTGAATCTCAAAAAGGTGCTTCTGAAGCATCTCAAGCTCCCGCCCTTCTTTAGGACGCTGTAATTCGGTGAGTATCTAAAAACCGACGAACAAAATCGCCGCAATTCCTGCCAAAATTAAGATAGATTCAAGAGCCATATATTGGGATGAATGAGTAGATTTAATGGTATCGGGTTTGGCCGAAAATGTAAACTTGTATTAACGCGCGTTCGACGTACAGCTATAAATCGTAAACGTCAGGAATTTCTTTGATAAACGTCTGCGCCAGCGTGTAAGTGTAGGCTCCCTGATGGGGAACGAGAAGCACATCCCCTTCTTTCGGCTGGTCGGCGGTATATAGGTAGTAGCCCCAGATATCATCGGGCAGACAAAGCGAACCGTAAATCAAAAAAGGAATCTCACGGGTGGAAGAAAACTGGGAAAGATTGAAGATGGGCGCATAATTGATGAACTGGAATTTTTCCCAGCCCTGCATGCCAAGCCCGCCGTCCACAATTCCTATCTGAGGAGTCTTAATATCAATCAGCCGAAGCAGAAAATGCATGGCGCTATGGCAAATAAAGCGTCCCGGTTCACAGTAAAGCTCCGCGTTCGGAATCGCCTTGCAGATGTCGGAAAGAAACACCTTCGCAATGTCCTTGGCAAAACCTTCAATCGATTCGGTTTCCGTCGGAATCACCCGTGGGGTGTATTTGTCGCTGAGGATTTTGGAGAGGACTTCCGATTGATCCTGTCCCCACATCATCTGGTCAGGATTCCACGGATAAACACCGTCGAAAGATTCAGGAATAAACCCTCCGCCCATATCCAGATACTTGAATCCCGCTCGTTCTTCGTCGGAAAAATGGGCCATCAGATACTCAGCGATTTCCTTCATGGTTTCTACGTAACCGCTTGAATCCTTATTGAAGCTGATATGAAAATGAAGGCCGCTGAACTGGATGGCAGGAAATTCCTTAGAAAGATCATAAAAGGCACGCAGTTCCGTAAGCGGTAAGCCGAACTTCGTCCACCCTTTCTGATTCGAGGTGATGATGCGAAGCCCGCACTTGATCTTCTTCTTGGCCTCTGTAGCCATCATGCCAAGCAGGGTCAGTTCACGGAAGGTCTCCAGATTCACGGTGATTTTGTCCGCATGCTCCAGAATCTTTTCAAAATCCCTCTCGGTTTTAGCAGGGCCTGTGTAAATGATCCGCTTCGCCCCTGCCTTCAGGGCAAATCCCAGTTCGCGGTCACTCGAAACATCAATCCCCTCGCCTTCCTGAACGACTGTATTCAGAATTCCCTGATAATCGTTGCTTTTGACGGCATAAAAAATAGAAGGAGTGACGCCGGCATCGATAAACGCCTGTTTAAAACGACGGACATTCGCCTGAACCTCGGTTTTATCAAAAAGGTAGCGCGGGGTTCCCGCCTTATCTGCCAGAGAAAGATATTCAGAGATCTTCCTTTCAATGGCTTTCACCCGTTCATCAAAGTGATATAGCTTCATACACAGATTCTACACGTTCCGTTTGAATTCGTAGAGCATTTCACACTCAAAATTCCAGAGCTTCTTCCACGCATCGGCTCCTGCCATGAAATCGAGCTTCTGAAACTTATTTTTGAAAGCCGTTTCAATGTGCTGGTAAATCAGAAGCTTTCCCAGATTCGTAATCGTCGGGTCAGACCCACCAATCATCACGGTGTAAGTACCGTTATAAAGCACGCCGAATTCCGCGCCCACATCGACCCCGTTCTGTGTGATTCCAACCATATGAAGGCCGCCGCGTGCTTCCGCCCATCGCATCAGATTCTGAATCCCCTCCTTGTACCCGCGCTCCACAAACGAGGATTCCTTGGCAAAACGCTCAAGGTTGTATTTTTCAATCACGCCGAGCCAGCGCCCATCCGCGTCGTTTTCGGTCAGGACCACCTGCGCCCCTTCTGCTACCACTTTCTCAAGCCCCTTCCTTAAATTGTACCGATGTTTCTTACTAAAGGTCAGGAGGTAGTTTTCAATGGTTCCGATTTTAGGGACATCCAGAAAATAAGATTCGGAATAATCGATGAAAGGGAAGAATTCGCATTCGGATTTGGAATAACAGTAGATGTTCAGTTTCTCGGGCGCGTGATCTAAAAATTCCTGAAAACGAGATTTATCTTTCAGCAGAATCTTATTGAACTCAGGAAACTCATTGCCGATGGTGGAATAGTAACCTCGTTCTTCCGCAAAACAGAGTGGCAGAATGCCGACAACTTCGTCCCCTTCTCTCCCCACCACAAAATGAAGCTGATTGTTCATGTCCGTAATGAAGCATTTCCGGACGTCCCACAGATCCCACAGGGTCTCCACTTTGCTGAACTGTTCCCACAACTTTCCGCACTCCACTGGATCGGTTACCACCGTGAATGTTAGAGCCATTTTATCGATTTAAATTAAGATATTCCCCCACCCGCTTCGCCATGATATCAATGTGACGCTCCTTAACCAATAAAGTGAGTGGAAAAACAATGAACGAATCAAACATAGCATCATTCCGTACATTCTTAAACTCCTCGGGGAGCGTTGATGATTCCCACAGAACATCGGCAAAGATTTTATGACCGGCCAGAAACTGAATCAGTCCGAGGCGTTTGTCAGAACTGACAAAGAGCGGATAGTAATTGAACTCCCCTTTCTCGACCATTTCATTTGGCAGAGTGCTTATAAAGGGCGACTTAAGCTTTGAGAATGCCTGATTGTAATGAGTGGCCAGTTTTTTATGATGTTCCTTGATTCGCTTAAGGCTCAGGAAATTGTACTGAAAGTAATCCAGAGCACTCCCGCGGGTCGAACGCTCACTGGTGCCCGCAATATGATCGCTGGCTAAAAAAACTGATGTACTAAGGCCATACAGAAAGCGGGAAGAAAAAATGTAAGTCCAGAAATTCAGAAAGTTCTCGATAAACTGTAAAGCCAGCAGTTTGAACTTATACAGGTTCATCGAATCAGCCTCCACGTGACGTGACTTACCCCCTGAGCGGATCAGGTGACTGCCAAAGAAGGCAGAATGCTTTCGGCAGCTATCGATGTAAAAATGCCGGTCGCTGATAAAATGGATATCCGAATCCGTTAAAATCCTATGAGCACAGTCATCGATCACGATGATTTGATTTCCGCAGATCTCCTTCAGCTTCTTCCCTTCATCTCCCGTCAGGGAGAATCCTGAATAACCGTAATTGACGACCGCTTTAGGCTTTAGGGTACGCAGTTTCGTAAAGTAATCGGCCCGATCCACCGTAAAATCGGGACGGACGTGGTAGAACTTCACGGTTGCGCGCTTGCTGATGTTCTTGAGCGTGGAAGGGCAGTAAAAGTCGGGCATCAAAACCGTATCGGTCGGCTTGATTTGGAATTCGTCAAAAACCGAGTGAAGCGCATCGGTAAACGTCATGTAAAAATTCCCCAGCTTCTTGAATTTACCCGCACACGGAAACTTGAGAGGAGCAAGGACAAAGGGGCTGTAGAAAAAAGCAAACATGAATCAAGTTTAATTTAAAACAGGCCATCCGTCGACGGAAATGATTCCGTTATTAATCTGAGCCCCGCCCGTAACAGGATCGTCGGAAAAATCGAGATGACCGCTATCAAGGTCCACAAAATCAATGGGGAGTCCGAGGGCCAGATTCGCCCCCATTGTCATAGAAATGTGGGACTCATAGTTGCAGCCAATCATAATGATTTTATTGAGTCGCTTGGCCAAAGAAAAGATTTCAAGAAAATTCATCGGTCCGCCACATTTCATCAGCTTGATGTTTACACCTGTTACATAATCCCCCGTTAAAAGTTCATAGGCATCCTCCACCGAAATAACCGATTCATCAGCAATAATAGGAATGGAAAACAGCTGATGCAGTTCTTTGAGGGCGGTAAGATCCTTGGCGCGGGTCGGCTGTTCCATGAGATCGATGGGTGTTTTTTCCAGAGCTCTCAGGAGCTTCACAGAGTCGTGAAACGTGTACCCCTGATTCGCATCCAGGATTAGGCGACAGGTTTTAGGAATCGCGGCCCGTGCTGCCTTGATACGGTGTATATCCTGCTCCAAATCCAGACCCACTTTGAGCTTCAGCGTGGTGTAACCCTCCGCTAAATGTATTTTAATTTCCTCCAGCATCGCCGCTTCATCCTTGATGCCGATCGTCATCATGATGGGGCAGCTGGTACGGTAACCGCCGAAGAACTTGGATAAAGGGATGCGGTCTTGTTGGGTGAATAAGTTTAGAACCACTTCCTCAGCGCAGGACTGAGCCGAAGGAAAGCCCGCAAAAGAACTCTGAATCCTTTTGTGGTAGGAAAACCACGAATCAAAAGGCATATCAAAAAACGAAGGTGTGAGCACCGTCTGTAAAATCGAACAGACAGCTTCCACCGTTTCACCTGTCACTTCCGAATCAGGCGCTGCGTTACCAAGACCGATGAGCCCAGAGTCTGTCACCACTTTCACCATCACAACATCCGCTTCCTCCACCTTTTCATAGGCAATCTGAAAAGGAGCCCTGAAATGGAGTTTCTGCCGGAAAACGTCAATGGTCTTTATCATAGGGATGCCATAAATCGATCAAGCTCCTCCGTAAATATTTTAAGCATCTGAGGCTTCAGCGTATCAGGGATGTTTCCGCTCGAATTGAGCCCGAGGTACTGCTTGGCCCATTTGGAAAAGTTCTCAAGAAAGGTTGCGCTCAGTTCCTTATTAAAACGGTCGATGCTCGCCCCCTTATGGCCGCCTTTGGCTGCTATATAAAAGGCTAAGCCCAGTTCCTCCTGTGAACCATAGGCAGGGGCCATAGGGTCGTAGTTGAAGAAGTGGTCGTAAATGGCGGTATGCGTTGCATCAAAAAGATTCTCCGTGAATCCCACGCCCTTCAAATCGATGCCCGAAGCCGCAGCGCAGGCGTACATGTACCCGCATTTAACGCAATGCTGGCACCAGCGGTTCTTCGCTGCCTTGTCGGTGTCCGCCATGCAGGACATCTGGTACTTTCCATATTGCGGATAACGTGCGTGCAATATCCGTGTGATCGCAATTTCGTAAAGCGGTTCCATAAAACTGATGACATCCACCTTTCGCCCCGCCAGCATGGATGTGAGTAACCCCTGCTGCGTGGCCCAGTCGCCATGCTGATCGTAACCCGCTTTGTAGGTCAAAGTCCCCTCTTTATCGTAATACGTGTCGTTGCAAGATTGCTCGTTGCCCAGAATGATGTAATCCGCGTCGAAGTAATCCACAAACGGCAAACACAGGAAAGAATATTCGGTGGTCTGCAGTCCCCAGCCAAGTTCCGTGTGGAGTCCCCAGTGTCGCCCGTACCTTAACATACTCGGTGAATACTGAATGGTATAAACCCGAACCCCCGTTTCCTTTTCAAAGTCTTCAATCAATTGTTTTTTGTGCAGGTACTCAAAATCGTTCACCGATTCTATAAAATTCACGAGGATAGGGCGAATGCCAAGTTCCTGACACAATGCAAAACTCAGCATGCTTTCCTTGCCGAACGAGAATGGCACAATGGCCGTCTTCTGATCGCGCTTCACCTCGTTAAATTCCACCGCCTCCGGAACACGGATAGCATTATTCTTAAACAAATACTGGGTGTTGAAGAATTTCAGAACATAATCCTTCGAGGATTTATCGTCGCTGCTCGCGCACGTCGACATATCATAAATTCCGTTCTTAAAAAGAAACGTCTCGGCAATCGGGCGGTTGGTATTGTAGGTTATCGAGTTTAAGCCCAGCATCTGAGGCAGAAAAATCGTAGAGCTGTAGGCCACATTGTCCATCAGCCGCTTTTTGGATTCCTCCGCGTACCGTGGCCAGATGTCTTCGGGATACACAATGGGGAAGCTTTCTCCATTCACCAGAATGTCAACGCCCTTCAGGGTCAGCTTTGCATCTATCGTAATACTACGGGGAAGTTCAGTGTCTGTTTTAGTCATAAAATGGCGTTAGCTCTGCAGGTGATAAAACGGCGGCCTGCCCTTATAACGCTGTACTCCAAGCATGATGATTTCCTCCAGAAGTGCGTCGTAAGAATAGCCCGCCAGCTTGGCCGCTCCCGTGAAAAAGTCGTGAGCTTCCAAAGGCGGATTTGGATTGAGCTCTAGTACATAAGGATTTCCTTCCCTATCCACACGGATCTCGACCTTTCCGTAATCGTAACAGTTCAGAATGTTATAAACATCGAGCGCAATTTCACTCAAGAGATTATCGAGTTTCTTCGTGATGCGGGCAGGCCGCTCTATCTTGATGCTGTTCGCCGCCTTCTGGTCCTTTCCTTCCTTCAGGCTGGATGAATAGATATGCCAGTAGCCCTTTGGCATCTTATCGAACACGGAACGAATGAGAGGAAGCACCTCCACATCATCGCCGTTACCGATCAGACACACATCGTATTCATCTCCTTCGATGTATTCTTCAATCAAAGCTGGTCGCTGGTACTTTTCAATGATCTCGGACAACTGCCGTTGGAGCTCTTTGGGGTTTGTGACGACCGAATCATTCGTGATACCAAACGAGTTATCCGAATTTGACGGTTTCACAATCAGCGGGTACCGCAGAGCCGCAGTCAGCGGGTCATCCATCGTGTAAATATAATCCCACTTGGGTGTCGGAATCCCATGATAGGTGAGCAGTTTTTTAACGCTGATTTTATCGATACAAACCGATAGCGTGTAAGGATTCGAACCCGAATACGGAATCTGCAGAATATCGAACACGGCCGCTACATGGGGTTCCAGCAAGGCCGTTTCGTGGATCCGTTCCGCTGCATTGAAGATAAAATCGATTTCACCCTGCCCCAGCGTCGCAATCGTTTTCTGTAAATCATTTAAGTCAAAACGCGATACGCGGTACCCCTGCTTCTCCAGTCGCTTCATGATGTTATAAGCCGCGTCATGCACCTTTTCATTGTCATATCCGGCCTCCTGATCACAGGCAAGACCGATATGAAGCCCCCGCTGGTTCTTGTAAGAAATCGTCTTAAACTTTTCAATACGCGCCTTGCTCAGCAACGCCTTCTTGTTGGTCGAAGCCACCGAGAACTGATTCTTTCGCTCAATTTTACCGATGGAAGAAGCCGGATGGAATTTGCTGATCTCATAATGCGTGTGCTTGAGGATATCCTCCATATTGTTTCTGGCATCCGCCTGAGTTTCGCCCGATACAGTGATCCACCCCAGGGTTTCAAATCCTTCCGGCGGAACCAGCACCGCATCACCGATCTGCTTCTGGATATGAAGTTCCTCAATCACTTTCTTGTACCGAGGTTTCTTTAAGCATTCATCCATCGTCAGTTTGCTCAGGATTCCCGACTGTGTAGGCAGGAAATACTGACCAATGATGTATTTTTTAGGCTCATCAGGTCGCTTGATTTTAGGAATGTAGATTCCAAGCGCAATCTTCACAGCGTTTTCAATCAGATCCGTTCCCCACGTGGCCTTCACAATCGAATAAACTTCATCCCCACCCATTCGCAGATTGATTTCAATCGGTACAGGACCATGCTCGGTACTCTTGGCCTCAAAATGCACACACGCGTTTTGCACACGTAGCTTCTCAAGCGATTCCTCAGCAAGCTCAAACAAAGCATCCTGACGGTGCTGAGGAAGGCTTGATGGAATGGACTCCCCTGTTTCCACAAAGAAAGGTTCTTCCGTCTGGAAGTTATCCGTAATCGAATAGTATTTTATTTTACCGTTCTGAATCAGGATATCGATATCTACCTCATCGCCATCAATGTATTCCTCCACAAAGATATCAAAACCATCATGAAGCGCAGATTCCGTACGGATGGAAAGATTCTGCTTTATATACTCGTAAACACGCTCCAGATCCTCCTCCTCCACCTTCACGACATACGCACTGCTTGAACCATAAACCGGCTTCATGACCAAGGGAAAAGTGAACTCCTCCTTGATCCGCGCCAGATCCTTTTTACTGCGAATCAAAGAATGCTTCGGCGCACGGATGCCGTTCTGATCGCAGAACTTACGGAACTCAAACTTGTTTCTCACCTTCTTCACAATATCGTAAGGTGTCCCGATCCAGTTGAACTTGCTTGTGATACGGGATGTAAGTAAAACATCGTCTTCCCAGAACGTCAGCGCGCCATCAATTTTAATGTGCGGATGTTCCCGTAAAAAAGCAGCGACCGCGGTAAGCGCATCCTGATGATCATCCGTATTCGCCAGAATCCAGTGATCCACATAAGGCTGTGCCCAGTTCTTTTCCTTATTCAGCACCACAAGCCCGACCCCCATCTTGTTCAGTTTCTGCAAAATAAAGCGCTTTTTGTTCGAACCTGTGTTAACTAAAAGCAATGTCTTCTCCGCAAAATTTATCGACTCGTTCAATTTTGATTTGTTAAATATTCAGGAAAAAATCTGTGTTAATTTGATTATTATCTATTCATCAAAAAAATCAACCGATTCTTTCGAAAACCGCTACATAAAATTTAGAAGAAAGTGAAGTCCGCCGTAGTCTCGACGAAGGCGGGTAAAACACCGCTAGCTAATAAGTGGCATCGAAAGACATTTGCACGCCCCTCCCCCTTTTATGAATTCCGTCATGGGAATCGAATGGGTTGTGTAGCCCATTTTCTCCAAAATCACACATGTTTTTGGCGCACCCTCCGGAATCAGAATATCTTTGCCTACTTTTACCGCGTTGCAGGCAAAATGAATCGCCTCATCTTCGGGAACAGAAATCAGTTCCATGGTTTCACTCACCAGCTTCAACGCCTTAGGTGAAATCCCCGGCAAATAGCAAAGCGCCTGCGTCGCATTCAGCGGACAAAAAGTGGTATCCAAGTGGTAAAACCTCGCATCCGTTAACTCCACGGGTATCACTTCGACCTCGGGATCCAATTTCTTTAAAATCTCCGCAATCTTGTGCTGTGCCTCAATGGACGAACGGAATCCGTAACCAAAGAACAACTTTTTCCCAGACCACAGCGTGTCCCCATGACCCTCAAAATAAAACTCATCGGGAATCTGAACCACCTCATAACCATTCTGGGTAAACCATTCCACATTGAACTTCTTCTCGCCCTGCCTTTCGGGATAACGAAAGTTGCTAGGAATAAACGTTTTACCAAATAACACGCCGACATCCGTATAAACCATGTCGGGCCACTCCTTTTGCGGTGTCATAAGCGCGACTTCGACACCGATTTTCTGAAACGTGTTGTAAAGGGTATCCCACTGCTCCTTCTTATTCGCCCCCGCCTTCTTGGTAGGGTCCATCCACGGATTGATGGAATAGTTTATATCAAAGTAATCCGGCGGACACATGAGGTATTTGTATTTTGGCAACTTTATTGGGGGAAAGATTTGGAT
>Ga0315281_10007576_pt1 | contig 15260 bp, 13 predicted proteins | sample YL17G07_0_MG_FD_204540 | JGI IMG/M metagenome (GOLD analysis project Ga0315281, IMG submission 204540) | Sediment microbial communities from Yellowstone Lake, YNP, Wyoming, USA - YL17G07_0 | ecosystem: Environmental > Aquatic > Freshwater > Lake > Sediment | place: USA: Wyoming | collected...
AGAAGGCGGAAGCCGCGGCCACCCGCATCGAGCAGTACATCCGCGACATCGAGCACCAGTTCGGCTGGACTGCGCTGCCGCAGGTCGGCGCGGGCGGCAATCCGATCGACCAGCGCCGCTTCGAATACCTGAAACTGCTGCGCCAGGTGCCGGCGATCACCGAAGTGGCATGGGTCGACGCGAGCGGGCGCGAGCAGCTCAAGGTTTCGCGTCTGGCGATGGACGTGAGCGGCGCGGATACCGATCTGTCACGCGATCCCAAATTCCTCGAAGCCAAATCCGGCAAGACCTGGTACAGCCCGGTGTACTTCCGCAAGGAGACCGAACCCTACATGACCATCTCGCGCCCCGCCGGCAGCGGCGGCGTCACCATCGCCGAGGTCAACCTCAAATTCGTCTGGGAAGTGGTGTCGCGCATCAAGATCGGCCAGGCCGGGCTCGCCTTCGTGGTCAACTCTGCGGGCACGCTGATCGCGCACCCGGACATCAGCCTGGTGCTGCAGAAAACCGATATGACCAAGCTCGCCCAAGTGGCGGCACTGGGGCAGGGCACGGAGGCAGACATTACGGCGCCCGCCATCGCGCGCGACGTAAAGGGCGTGGAAGTCCTCACCGCCCATGCCCGCATCCCGACGCTCAACTGGACGGTGTTCGTCGAACTGCCGCTGGCCGAGGCGTTCAAGCCGGTGTACGCGTCGATCCAGCGCATGGGCCTGCTCCTGCTCGCGGGTCTGGTGCTGTCGATGCTGGCGAGCTTTTTCCTGGCGCGCCTGATGGTGCGCCCGATCCGCGCGCTGCAGGAGGGCGCGGCGCAGATCGGCGCCGGCAATCTCGATCAGAAAATCACGGTGATAACCGGCGACGAGCTCGAATCGCTGGCCGGGCAGTTCAACCAGATGGCGGCGCATCTCAAGGAGAGCTATGCCGGGCTCGAACGCAAGGTCGAGGTTCGCACGCGCGAGGTAACCGAGGCGCTGGAGCAACAGACCGCAACTGCGGAAATCCTGAGCGTCATTGCCCGCACGCCGACCGACACACAGCCGGTGTTCGACGCAATCGTCAAGAACTGCGGCAACCTGTTCGCCGGCAGCCGCGTCGTGCTCTGGCTGATCGACGCAGACCGGCTCCGTGCCCGAGCGAGCAACGGCGGCTTGCCTGGCGAGCCAATTCCGATCGATCACGAGAGCCCCGTTGGGGCGTGCGTGGCAGACGTGAGCGTGATCAATCTGCCGGACCTGGAGCAAGCAGCCGAGCAGTACCCGCTCCTGCGCCAACTCGGCCTGAAGAGCGGCTTTCACTCGGGAGTCTACGCGCCGCTTCTGCGCTTCGGCCGGGCGATCGGGGGCCTTGCCGTCCTGCGGCGCGAGTCGGGTGCCTTCGACGGCAAGGAGATCGCTCTACTCGGCACCTTCGCCGACCAGGCGGTAATTGCGATCGAAAACGTGCGCCTGTTCCATGAAATCCAGGAAAAAAACCTCCAGCTCGAGATCGCCGGCAAGCACAAGTCGGAGTTCCTCGCCAACATGTCGCATGAGTTGCGGACGCCGTTGAACGCGATTATCGGTTTCTCCGAGGTGCTGCTGGAGAGGATGTTCGGGGAAATGAACGAAAAGCAGGAGGACTACCTGAAGGACATCCATTCCTCGGGCCAGCACCTGCTGTCGCTGATCAATGACATCCTCGATCTCGCCAAGGTCGAGGCGGGGCGCATGGACCTCAACCTAAGCAAGTTCGATCTGCCCGCCGCCATCGACAATGCGCTCACCCTGATCCGCGAGCGCGCCCTGCGCCACAACATCGCCCTCGCGGCCGAGATCGAGCCGCAGTTGGGCGAGCTGAATGCGGATGAGCGCAAGCTGAAGCAGATCCTGCTCAATCTGCTCTCGAACGCGGTGAAGTTCACGCCCCAGGGCGGCAAGATCAAGGTCGGCGCGCGCATCAAAGGGGACATGGTCGAAATCGCGGTGACCGACACCGGCGTCGGTATTGCGCTCAAGGATCAAGCCATCGTATTCGAGGAATTCAAGCAGGTCGGCACGGACTACACGCGCAAGGCCGAGGGCACCGGACTGGGCCTCGCGCTGACGCGCAGGCTGGTGGAATTGCACGGCGGCGCGATGCGTCTGGAAAGCGAGCTCGGCAAGGGCTCGACCTTCGCTTTCACGCTGCCGTTGAACAGCGCGGCGCCAGGCGCGGCCGCGGCTTCCGCCTGACGACTGACGTAATCGAGGGCACGCACATCATGGCAAACGAACTCATCCTGATCGTCGAGGACAACGAGAAGAACCGCAAACTTGCGCGCGACGTGCTGCAGTTCAAGGGCTACCGCACGGTCGAGGCCGAAACGGGCGAAGACGGAGTGGTGCTCGCGGCGGAGCACAAGCCCGATCTGATCCTGATGGATTATCAGCTGCCCGGCATCGACGGCATCGAAGCGTTCCGGCGCATCCGCGCCGATGCCTCCACCGCGCACATCCCCATCGTGGCCGTCACCGCCTCGGCGATGCCGGAGGAGGCGAAGAAAATGAAGGACGCAGGCTTCGACGGCTTCCAGACCAAGCCGCTCAACGTGAAGGAATTCGTGCAAACCGTCGCGGCCGTGTTATCCGGGAAGACAGCAGAGAAATGAGCGCGAAAATCCTGGTGGTGGACGACACCCCGATGAACGTGAAGATGCTTGCCGACGTGCTCGCTTTCAAGGGGTATCAGGTGGTCACGGCGGCAGGCGGCAACGAGGGGCTGGCCAAGGTCGAGTTGGAGCAGCCCGACCTCGTGCTGCTCGACGTGATGATGCCCGACCTGGACGGCTACGCCGTGTGCCGCGCAATCCGCGCGAAACCGGAAACCGCCATCCTGCCGGTGGTGATGGTGACGGCGCTCGATCCGGCGCAGGAGCGCGTCAAGGGGCTGGATGCGGGCGCCGACGATTTCCTGTCCAAGCCGATCAACCAGCCGGAGTTGCTGGCGCGCGTGCGTTCACTCTTGCGCGTCAAGGCGTTCCACGACCGGGTGCAGGCGCAGGCGCGCGAACTGGCGGACTGGAACCGCACGCTGGAACAGCGCGTCGCCGAGGGCGTGCACCAGATCGAGCAGATGGGGCGGCTGAAGCGCTTCCTCTCGCCGCAGATCGCCGACCTGATTGTCGGCGGAACCGCAGGCAGCGGCGGCGACGATCCGCTGAAAAGCCACCGGCGCGAGATCACGGTGGTGTTTCTCGACCTGCGCGGTTTTACCGCCTTCATCGAAACCGCCGATCCCGAGGAGGTGATGGGCGTTCTGCACGAGTACCACGGAGAGATGGGCCGGGTTATCATCGAGCACAACGGCACGATCGAGCATTTTGCCGGCGACGGCATCATGATTTTCTTCAATGACCCGGTGGTGATCGCGAACCCGGCGGAACAGGCCGTGCGCATGGCGATCCGCATGCAGGCTGACTTCAGCGGGCTGTCTCAAGGCTGGAAGAAGCGCGGCTACGACCTGCACATGGGAATAGGCATCGCCCAGGGGTATGCGACGCTGGGAATGATAGGCTTCGAAGGCCGCCGCGATTACGGCGCGATCGGCCCGGTCACCAACCTCGCCAGCCGGCTATGCAGCGATGCCAAGGCGGGCCAGATTCTGGTGTCGCAAAAGGTATTTGGCTTCGTCGAGGAACTGGTAACCGCCGAACCGGTGGGCGAACTCAACGTCAAGGGATTTCACAAGCCGGTGCCCGCGTTCAACGTGACAGGGCTCAAGTAGGCCCGAAATCTCAAGGCGTGGCCGCGACTGCGCCGCGCGCGCTGTTGTCGCTAACGATACACCAGCACCGGCGTCTTGCAGTGCGTGAGCACCTTGTTGGTTTCACTGCCGATCAACAGTCCGGCGATTCCGCCGTGGCCATGGGATGCCATGAAGATCAGGTCGCATTTGAGCCCCTTCGCGGCCTTGATGATCGCCTCATAGGGTGAATCGCTGCTGGCGTACAACCCTATGCAAGGAACTGCGGCCACCGCCGCCAATTTCTTTACTTGACCGAGATACTTGTTCGCGGTCTTCTGAATCTGCGTTTCGAATACGGTGCGCGGCACGAAGTTCGGCGGCACGTAGTCGCCGGCAATATTGGGACGATATTCGGGCGCCGCGTAAAACGCGGTAATGCGCGCGCCGTGGACCTGCGCGAACCGGACCGCATTCTTTGCCGCGCGCAAGGACAAAGTCGAGCCATCGGTCGGGACCAGGATGTGCTTGAACATATGCGCTCCCTTACTCGCAAAACCCGCAACCGCGGCAGCGGTCGCGGCGCCGCAGCGAACCTGCGCTACACGGCGAGACGATCCTACGCCGCGGCGAGCTGCCGCCAGGCAAGCGCAGGCTCGAATCGTGGCCGCGGTTTCCTCGCCTGCTTGCCGTTGCCGCTTGCACATTCGGGCGAAACCGATCCGAGGTGCTGCGCGATGCGCGCCGCGACCTCCACCGCCGGGTCGATCACCCCGCGCAACGCGTCGGCGTCGACGATATCGATGCTTCTCTGATGCACCTGGATGACGCCGGAGAAATTCAGTGCCGAAAGCGCGCGGCTTACCGTTTCGAGCTTAAGACCGAGGTAGCTGCCGATCTCCTGGCGCGTCATGCGCAGATTGAAGGAGCAACGCGAATACCCCAACGCACCGAGACGGGCCGACAGTGCAAGCAGGAATGCCGCCACCCGGCCTTCCGCGCCGAGCGTGCCCAGGATCCAGGCCATGTTCTGCACGCGCACCAGTTCGCGGCTCAGCACGCGATACAGCAGGGCCTCCAGCCCCGGACATTCGTATGCCAGCCGCGCCAGGCCGGTGAGCGGCACGATCACCACTTCGCTGGTATCGAGAGAGATGGCGGTGGAGCTGTAGTGGCCGCTGTCGATGCCGTCGGCCCCCATCAAGTCTCCGCTCATGGGGAAGCCCAATACCTGCTCGCTGCCCGAAAAGTCCGTGTAGACGGTCTTGAAGCAGCCGGAGCGGACGACGTAGAGGGAATGAAATTTGTCGCCGGCGCGCAACAGCGACTCGCCTTCGCGCACCCGGCGCAGGGCGAACACGGTGCGCGCGAGCCAGGCTTCGTCCGGGCAGTCGATCTGCAGCAAGCGGGTCAGGTCACGCACCGACACATGGGCGCCTTCGTGCTCCTGCGCCGGCAGCGTGCCCCGGTCTATGCTGCCAAAATCGAGTGCATCATAGTATGACATTGCGGCGTTCATGTTCTGCTCCATGATTGTGGTGCGCGAGTTAGCATCCATCTAGCGGCCAGCGCCGTTGTCGTCAGGGTGGGTGATCCAACCGTTGACGATTTCCGGGATGCGCGGGAAATCCGAGGATTTGTCGAGAAAATATTCGGCGCCTGCGTTCATGCAGGCGCGGCGGTGCTGATCGGTTGCGTAATTCGTGAGCACCGCGACGTGCAGCGCGGGCGAAACGGGTTGCACCGCCTTGAGCACGTCGAGACCGCTGCCGTCCTCCAACTGCAGGTCCAGAATCACTGCGCGCGGACGGGTGGAGCGAATGCCGTCGATCGCCTCGCGCACCGTGCCCGCTTCGCCCACCAGCGCGGCGCCTTCAATCTCCCGGATGGTCGCCGCCAGGCGCGACCGGATCGCCGGAGAATCTTCGACCAGGAATACCATCAATGCTCCCGTTTGCCGCGTGGTATCCATGCGCTTCGATTGCTGAACAAGATGTCGCCTGTCTGTTGCCGCGCGGCCACCACTGCCCCCGCCGCGCGGCAATCGTGCAATAGGGTTAGTTGCTCTTGTTGAAGCAAGTATGGAATACGATAGTTGCCGCTCGCCATAGGCACAGGCCGAAACCAGGCATCGGAATTGGCGGAAGCGGTGTAGGGCGACGCCTACGCCGAGGGGGCGCGCCGGCTAGGCGTCGCGCGCGTCGACGAGCTTGTGCGCCACGGCGTAGCGCACCAGATCGGCCACGCTGTGCATGCCCATCTTTTCCAGGATGCGGGCCTTGTGGGTGCTCACGGTCTTGCCGCTCAAATGCAGGCGCGCGGCAATATCGGAGACGGTGCCGCCTGTCACCAGCAAGCCGAACACCTCGTATTCCCGGTCGGACAGCGTTTGATGGGGCAGGTCGGTCGCCTGCGGCCTGAGCGTGAACGCGAGCTGCTCGGCCACACCGGGGCTGATGTACAGCCCGCCATCGGCGACCTTGCGGATCGCCGCGACCAGCAGCGCCGAGGCACTTTCCTTGGTCACGTAGCCGGAGGCGCCGGCGCGGATCGCGCGCACCGCGTATTGCTCCTCCTGGTGCATCGACAGCACCAGAAGCGCAAGTTCCGGCCGCGTGGCCTTTACCCATTTGATCAGTTCGATGCCGTTCTTTCCCGGCATCGACATGTCGAGCAGCAGCAGGTCGAAGCCGCCCTCGCGCACCCGCACCATGACTTCGTCGCCGCTCACCGCCTCGCCCGCCACCTCGATTCCCGGCGCGCTTTGGAGAATGCGGCGCAGGCCGTCGCGGACGATAGCGTGGTCGTCGGCGATCAGGATGCGCGTCACGCGACGGCCTCCCGCGCATCGGCCGCGGCGAGCGGGATGCGCGCCCGCACCTCGCTGCCTCGCCCCGGCTCGCCGTTGATCGCGACTTCCCCGCCGAGCAGCGTGACGCGTTCGCGTATACCCAGCAGGCCGAACGTGCCGCGCTTGTTCTGATCGGCCGCCCCGATGCCGCGGCCGTTGTCGCGAACCAGGAGCTGGACCCAATCGCCGTCGCGCTCCAGGCGGATCTCGGCCGTGGTGGCCTGCGCATATTTCGCCACGTTGGTGAGCGATTCCTGAGTGATGCGGTACAAGGCCGAGGCGATCGGTTCGGGCACCTGGGCCACGCTGTCGTCGATGACCAAGTCGGTGGCGATGCCGGTGTGTTTCGAGAAGTTGCGCGTCAGCCAGTCAAGCGCCGCGGCAAGGCCCAGGTCGTCCAGCATCAGGGGGCGCAGATCGGCGGCGATGCGGCGCGTGGCCGCGATCGTGCCGTCGAGCAGCGTGTGCATCGCCCGCGCGCGTTCCTCCAGTTCCGGCTGGCCCGGCGGCAGGGCGAAGCGCAGAGACTCCAGGTCCATCTTGAGCGCGGTGAGCGATTGGCCCAACTCGTCGTGCAGCTCGCGTGCGGTGCGGCGGCGCTCGGCCTCGAGGGCTTCGTTGGCGGCCTTGGACAGTCCGCGCAACTCCTGCTGCGAGCGCTTGATCTCCTGCTCGGCGCGCCGGCGTTCCGTGATGTCGCGGTGAAATCCCAGCGCGTACGGTTTCCCGTCGATATCGATCGTGGACGCGGCAACGTCCAGCGGCACGATGTGGCGATCCTTGTGATATTGTTCCACTTCGAATCCAATGGTCTCCCCCGCCAGTATCCGCCCGATCCGCTCGGGGGCGAGCGCCAGTGTTTCCGGAGTATCCAGTTCGCGCAGGTTCATCTTCAGCAGTTCGTCGACGGTGTAACCGTGCATGCGCGCGAAAGCGTCATTTACGTCGACGATGTTGCCCTCCGCATCCAGCAATAGAATCCCATCCGTCGCCTTGCTGAACAGCGTGCGGTAGCGTTGCTCGTTGTCGCGCAGCGCCGCCTCTACCTGCTTGCGCTCGGTGACGTCGCGCAGAATCACGATGAACAGGTCCGCGCCGTGCAGCCGCACCTGCGACACCGAGGCGTCGATCGGAAATTCGGCGCCATCGGCGCGCACCCCGGTGAACGCGAGATGCTGGCCCATCTTGCGCATCGGCGCGCCGGCGGCGTCGAACTCAGCATCGTACTCGGGTTGCAGCTCCAGCAGGCGCCCGGGGATGAAACGACCGATGTCGGCACCTGTCGCTTCCGCGCTCGGACAGCGGAAGATCTGTTCCGCCGCGGCGTTGAACAGCACGATGCGCCGCCGCGCGTCTACGGTGATGATGGCGTCCATGGCCGACTGGATGATTGCCTGGAGCCGCTCTTCCGACTCCATTACGACGGATTTCAGCTCCTCCTCGACCCGCAACTGGTACGCGAGCGAAAAAGTGATGAGACTGAGAAAGGCGGCGATGGCCGCGGCGGCGGCCCCGAGCAGCGCCGCGCTCCGGTACCAGTCCCGCAGCGCGAAATTCATGGACAAAGTCGTGGTCACCGCCAGCGGGTAGCCTTCGATCCGGCGAATCGCGCTCACGCGTTCCCCTGCGACCGCGACGCCGCTGTGGTGAACCAGCTCGCGGCCGGCGACTATGCCCTGGGTAAACAGCGCGGAGTCACGGTAGTTCCTGGTCGCGGCGGCGATTTCCATGGGGTAGCCGGTCAACAGCGCGCCGTCGCTGCGCAGCAAGCGCACCGCGCCGTCGTGCCCGAGTTCATGCAAACCCTGCGGCGCGAGAAAGTAGGCCGGATCAACGACTGCGGTGATGACGCCGAGAAAGTTCCCGTCCGGGCTAGTCAGCCGCCGGCTCACGCTCAGATCCCGTTCGCCGTGCAGCTTGCCCACAACCGGCAGCGATGGCTCACCTTGCGCCCCACGGTGGTCGCGATGCGCGCGGTGGAATTCGCTGTCGCCGTAGTCGATCGGCGGCGGTGGAAACTGTGCCGTATGGACTACCAGCTTGCCGTTGGCGTCGGTCAGCATGACTGCGCGCACGAATGGCATGTGGGCAATGATCGCGCGCAAATGCCGATGCAGTTCTCTGGACGGCGTGAGCCGACCCCCCCCTGCCGCTGCCTGCGCGTGACCCGCGGCAGCCCGAAGAATGGCATCAACGGCATGCGTCGATCTCAGCGTTTGTTCGCCCAGGATCCGGGTCATGCCGAGGAGGTGCTCCTCGGTTCGCTGAATAACCTCGGCATGCATGCGCCACAGGCTCAGCGCCGTGCCGGCGAGGACTGACACCACCGCCAGGGCGCCAAGACCGAGCACCAGCAGGCGCAGGCGCCGGGCGCGCCTCGCCGGCGGTACAGCGCCTACGTGCGGGTCAGGCCGGGCCGGCTGTTGCTGCAAATGGAACCCCCCTCGTTGCCGCACCAGTATAAGAGAGATTGCCGGGCGACAAGTCGGATTATAGGCAAATCACGGCTATCGGACCGACTGCCGGCAAGTAGCATGATAAGCGGCATGATCTACCGGCCCGGTATGACCAATGTCAAAGACACAGACGCGAACGCGACCATACTCGCGCTATCGCTTATGCGGTCGCAAAAAGCATGGAGCAGGCGCAACCGCGATTCGCCGCGCGGTCTTCGCTGGTGTTCGAGCAAGCCGGCTGCGCCGAGCGGGTCGACCTTATGTGCAGGGGGTGGATATGAACGTCGGAGAAATCTGCAGCCGGATTGTGGTGGTCGCCGAGAGCAGCATGCCGGTGCAGCAGGCGGCCAAGCTGATGCGTGATCATCATGTTGGCGCGCTGGTGGTGACCGAGGGTGGGGCGGAGGCCCGCCGTCCGATCGGAATCGTCACCGACCGCGACCTGGTGGTCGAAGTGGTGGCGGCAGACCTGGACTACCGCTCGCTCACCGTCGGCGACATCATGTCGGAGCGCCCGGCGAACATCAGGGAAACCGCGGGTTTGTTCGAGACCGCTGTGCAAATGCGCAGCGGCGGCGTGCGCCGCCTGGTGGTCGTGGACGCATTCGAGCATCTGCTGGGCATCGTGGCCATGGATGACCTGATTCCGGTCCTGGCCGAGGAACTGTCGGCGCTTGCCCAGGCGGTCCGGATGGAGCAGCGGCGCGAGGCACAGCGGCGCCGTTAGGCGCGGCGCGGGGCGATCCGCCCAGGGGCGCCGGCCCTAAGCCTGCTTGTCGCTCTTCTCGAGCGTGATGCCGACCAGCTCCAGCACGGCGCCGGCGAGCACCAGTACGATCCCGCTGGCGAGGTCGTAAGGCAGCCAGATCAACAGCGCTCCCAGCAACACGAGCAGTGTGCCAAGGCTGCGGCGCAGCGGTTTGTTCCTGATCATCAGCGCGATTCCCCTGTTGCTTAAAACCTGTTTCGAAATGAGGGGATACCTCCCTCATGCTGCTCTAGATCGGTCCCTTGCAAAAATCTATTTTGCAAGCGATTCTTGGTGAACGGGCGCGGCCATTCGTGCGCGCCCTCACGCCATTATCAGGAAACCGCAAATCGCGGCCTCGCACTGTGACGCAGATCAAATAAAGTGCTGTCTCCGAGTTCGCCCGGTGCGCGGCGCTTTCGCTGTCATCAAGGGACAAGCGACGGGTTTATTGACCAATATCAACAGGGCCGCAGCGTTTGTGTTTACGATGAAATCCAATCCCCAGCAGGAGGACGCGATGAGTTCCAAATCGAAGTCCGCAACAGTCCGCAGCGCGGCGCGCGCGCGCGCCGCCAAACCGCCAGGCAGGCGGGCGCGCCGGGCGGCCACGGCAGCCGAGGCGTGGGAGCAAATCGCACAAACTCCCGACGACCGCGATGACGAGATCGATTGCCAGCGCATCGTACAGGGAGACGGCAGCCGCAGCTTGCCTCTGTATTACGACGATTACAACTGAGCAGTTATGGGCTGCGACGGGCGGGAGCAATGCAATATCCCGTAGAGGTCGTCCTGCGCGGCATTCCTCAGGCCGGCGCGCTGGAATCTTATGTCGGTGAACAGGCGCGCCAGCTGGATCTGGTTTGCGATCGCCTGTTGAGCTGCCACGTGGTCGTCGAGGCGCTGCATCGGCCAAAGCAGCAAGGGGCGCAGTTCTCGGTGCGGCTCAACATCACGCTTCCGGGGACGGAGGTCGTGGTCAACCGCGAACACGGCGAGGACGTCTATATCGCGCTGCGCGACGCGTTCGAGGCGGCCAAGCTCCAACTCAAGGATCATATGCGCCGCCAGGGCAACATCCAGCCGCGTTCCCGCAGCGGGGCGCGCCATCCGCGCGGCTAGCCGCTGCGCCGATAGCTAGGAGACACGCAGATGACAGCGAAACAGGTGATTTTCCACGACGACGCACACGCCAAAATCATGCGCGGCGTGGCGGTGCTCGCCAACGCCGTGAAAGTCACGCTCGGACCCAAAGCACGCACGGTGATGCTGGAGCGCGCGTACGGCGCGCCCACCATCATCAACTCCGGCGTGATCGTCGCGAAGGAAATCGAACTCAAGGACCGGTTCGAGAACATGGGCGTGCAAATGGTGCGCGAGGTCGCGGCCAAGACCTCGGAAGTGGCGGGAGACGGCACCACCACGGCCATGGTGCTGGCGCAGGCGATCGCGCTGGAGGGCATGAAATACGTCGCCGCGGGCATGAATCCGATGGATTTGAAGCGCGGCATCGACAAGGCGACCGAGGCGGTGGTGGCGGAGTTGAAGCGCCTTGCCCAGCCCTGCAGCGGGCGCAACGAGATCATGCAGGTGGCAAGCATATCCGCCAATTCCGACAGCAGCATCGGCGAGATTATCGCCAATGCGATGGAAAAAGTAGGCAAGGACGGCGTGATCACCGTCGAGGACGGCCGCGGCCTGGCGAGCGAACTGGAGCTGGTCGAGGGCATGCAGTTCGACCGCGGTTTCCTGTCGCCGTACTTCATCAACGTCGCGGACAAGCAGCGCTGCGTCCTGGAGGACGCGTACCTGCTGCTGTGCGACAAGAAGATTTCCGCGATCCAGGATCTGCTGCCCCTGCTGGAGAAAGTAGCCAAGGCGGCGAAGCCGCTGCTGATCGTCGCCGAAGACGTGGAGGGCGAGTCGCTGGCGATGCTGGTGGTCAACAGCCTGCGCGGCGTGCTCAAGGCCTGCGCCGTCAAGGCGCCCGGGTTCGGCGACCGGCGCAAGGCCATGCTCGAAGACATCGCGGTGCTCACCGGCGCCCGCGTGGTGGCGGAGGAGCTTGGACTCACGCTCGAGCGCGCGGGCCTCGATCATCTCGGCCGGGCGCGCCGCATCGAGGTGGACAAGGACGACACCACCATCATCGGCGGCATGGGCGAGACCAGTGCTATCGATGCGCGCATCGCCGCGATCCGGCGCGAGATCGAGCAGGCGACCAGTGATTACGACCGCGAGAAACTGCAGGAACGTGCGGCCAAGCTCTCCGGCGGCGTCGCCTTGGTCAAGGTCGGCGCCGCGACCGAGACGGAGATGAAGGAGCGCAAGTCGCGCGTCGAGGACGCGCTGCATGCCACCCACGCCGCAATCGAGGAGGGCGTGCTCCCAGGAGGCGGCGTCGCCCTGTTGCGTGCGCGGCAGGCCATCAGTGCGCTGCGCGGCGAAAACCCGGACCAGGACGCAGGCATAAAAATCGTGCTGCGCGCGCTGGAGGAGCCGCTGCGGCAGATCGTTGCCAACGCCGGCGACGAGCCGTCGGTCATCCTCAACCGCGTGGTCGAGGAATCGGGCGGCTTCGGCTACAACGCAGCCACCGGCGTGTTCGGCGACATGGTCGCGATGGGCGTGCTCGATCCGTGCAAGGTGACGCGCTCGGCGCTGCAGAACGCCGCCTCGATCGCAGGACTGATTCTGACCACCGACTGCATGGTGGCGGAACTGCACGAGGAGCCGCCGCCGGCGCATACTCCGGGTCAGGACATGGAGATGTGACGCGGTCGTCCGGATGGCCGACCGATGCGACAATGCGGGGCGCGATTTGAATCGCCACATAGCAAAAGGGGTCTATAAAAAGGAGCTTTTCACTCTGCCCCGCCAAGAGTAAAATCACACCCTTCTAGACGACCCCATGCCCGTTCCAATCTTGGCGGGTTTGGCAGGCGTCCCGAAGGAGCAGATTGATTGAAGCCGACCGATATTGGCGCGCCCGATTACTTCCACAAAATCGTAGACTGCCAATGGGCCTGCCCCGCCCATACCCCCGTTCCCGAATACATCCGCTTGATCGCTGCAGGCCGCTACGATGACGCCTACATGGTCAACTGGAAATCCAACGTCTTCCCCGGCATTCTGGGACGCACCTGCGACCGTCCGTGCGAACCGGCTTGCCGCCGCAGCCGCGTCGAGGATGCGCCGGCACAACAGGGGAAGGAGTCCGCGGTCAGGGAACCGGTCGCGATCTGCCGCCTGAAGCGCGTCGCCGCAGACAACAAGGACGACATCCGCGCGCGCCTGCCGGCGGTGCCGAAGAAGAAAAACGGCAAGCGCGTCGCCTGTGTCGGCGCCGGCCCGGCCTCGCTCACCGTGGCGCGCGATCTTGCCCCGCACGGCTATCATGTCGTCGTGTACGACGGGGACGCCAAGGCGGGCGGCATGATCCGCAGCCAGATCCCCAGATTTCGTCTGCCGGAGGAAGTGATCGACGAGGAGGTCGGCTACATCCTCGGCCTCGGCATCGAGTTTCGCGCCGGCAAGCGCGTGGACAGCATGAAGGCCCTGCTGGCCGAGGGGTATGACGCAATATTCGTCGGTTCGGGCGCGCCGCGCGGCCGCGACCTCGATATTCCGGGGCGCAAGGAAGCGGCCAGACACATCCATATCGGCATCGACTGGCTCTCCAGCGTCTCCTTCGGGCATATCGAAAAAATCGCCAAGCGTGTCATCGTGCTCGGCGGCGGCAACACCGCCATGGACTGCTGCCGCACGAGCAAGCGCCTGGGCGGCGAGGATGTGAAGGTGATCGTGCGCTCCGGCTTCGAGCAGATGAAGGCCTCGCCCTGGGAGAAAGAGGACGCCATGCACGAGGGCATTCCCATCCTCAACTACCTCGTGCCGAAGGAATTCACCCACCATAAGGGCAAGCTCAGCGGCGTCACCTTCGAGAAGGTCGCGGCGAAGTTCGACACAGATGGGCCAAACCCGGGCCGGCGCCGGCTCCTGCCCACGGGAGAGCCCGACCAGCACTTCGAGTGCGACGAGGTGCTCGTCGCCGTCGGCCAGGAAAACGCCTTTCCCTGGATCGAGAAGGGCTGCGGCATCGCGTTCGACGAATGGGGCATGCCGGTGGTCGACAAGATCACCCTGCAGTCGTCTTTGCCGCGCGTGTTTTTCGGCGGCGATGCCGCCTTCGGGCCGAAGAACATCATCTGGGCCGTCGCCCACGGCCACGAGGCCGCGGTCTCCATCGACAAGCTATGCCAGGGCGAGGATGTGTCCAGGCGCCCGCCGCCCATGGTGCATCTGATGTCGCAGAAAATGGGCATTCATGAGTGGAGCTACGACAACGAGATCGCGCTCGACCGCCGCTACAAAGTGCCCTGGCGCGACGCCAGCGAGACGCTGAAAAATATCAAGATCGAGGTCGAGATGGGTTTCGACCGCGCCACCGCATTCAAGGAGGCGGAGCGCTGCCTCAACTGCGACGTGCAGACCGTATTCAGCAACGCGAAGTGCATCGAGTGCGACGCCTGCGTCGACATCTGCCCGATGGATTGCATTAGCTTCACCGTCAACGGCGAGGAGGCGGAGCTGCGCACCCGGCTCAACGCGCCGGCGCAGAACCTGGCGCAGGAGTTGTATGTCTCCGCCACGCTCAAGACCGGCCGCATCATGGCCAAGGACGAGGACGTGTGCCTGCACTGCGGCCTGTGCGCCGAGCGCTGCCCCACCGGTGCCTGGGACATGCAGAAATTCCTGCTCGAGATGACGCCCGCGGGTCCCGGCTGCCGCATCCGCGCGCCCAAGAGGGAGCCGGTGCCGGCATGAGTACAAAACGCATCGAATCGGTTAACGACTTCGTGATCAAGTTCGCCAACGTCAACGGCTCGGGCTCGGCCTCGGCCAACGAACTGTTCGCCCGGTCCATCCTCAGGATGGGCGTGCCGGTGAGCCCGCGCAACATCTTCCCCTCCAACATCCAGGGCCTGCCCACCTGGTACGAGGTGCGGGTGACGGAGAAAGGCTGGCTCGGCCGCCGCGGCGGCGTGGACCTGATGGTGGCGATGAACCCGCAGACCTGGAACCAGGACCTGAACGAGATCGAGCCCGGCGGCTACCTCTTTTACGACAGCACCCGGCCGATGCCGCCCTCGAAGCTGCGCGACGACATCAACGTCATCGGCATGCCGCTCACCGATATCTGCAACGCCACCTACGACGACTCGCGCCAGCGGCAGCTGTTCAAGAACATCATTTACATCGGCGCGTTGTGCGCGCTGCTCGACATGGACGCCGGCGCGATCGCAGAGCTGATCGGCGAGCAGTACAAGGGCAAGGAAAAGCTGCTCAAGCCCAACCTGAACGCGATGCAGATGGGGCGCGACTACGCGCTCGCGCACCTCAAGTGCCCGATCGGCCTGCGGGTGAAGAAGGCCGACGCGGTCGGCAACAAGATCTTCATGGAAGGCAACAGCGCCGCGGCGCTGGGCGCGGTGTACGGCGG
>Ga0315281_10007577_pt1 | contig 15260 bp, 8 predicted proteins | sample YL17G07_0_MG_FD_204540 | JGI IMG/M metagenome (GOLD analysis project Ga0315281, IMG submission 204540) | Sediment microbial communities from Yellowstone Lake, YNP, Wyoming, USA - YL17G07_0 | ecosystem: Environmental > Aquatic > Freshwater > Lake > Sediment | place: USA: Wyoming | collected...
TTTGCTGATTGAACCACGCTGTTACCCGGGACCATAGAAGATCCCGTTAAAAACCAGAGCCTTGGGTATCTTCCTGTTGCGAAGTCTCTTACATGGTTTTCCAGGTTTGAATAATGCCCGCCGCAGCTAAAAGCCATGTCTCCTGCAAATGGCGTTTTCGTGGAGCCGCTGATTTCAAAGAATGGAGTGATTAGTACGCCACCATGGGTGCCAACAAATTGTCTATATGGGGATTCTACCGTGAAGAATGGCGGGACATAGAACTTTAAGTTTTGGAGACTCGTTGGAGCAGAGGCACTTAGTTCAAGAATTTCTGGGTTTGTCAAGTATTTGTTGTAGATCTTAACGTCGTGTATTTCGGCATTCAGGGGATGAGTGAAGTCAAATGTCCCTGGGATAGGCTCTGATACGCCAGGATCAAGTTCGATAAGTCCATCCCGCAGGGCTGCCTGGGAATTAAAGAACGGTTCCATGGAGATGGGTCCTTCATAAAAGTTTCCCACACACAAGACAGACGGAGAAAGATCCTTGCTTGCATCAAATAGGGCAAATCCGGGGTCATTAACAAAAAAGGTTCCCTGGTTCGTTCCATTTACTATAAATGAGCCCGTGCCGTTGTTATAGCTGCTGCCGCCATATCTCAGGGTTATGTGGTGCCATTGATTAAAATCAAGAACGTTGTCATTCGATACATAAACACCCATCGTGGAGTCCACGACTTCTTTGCTCGGGGGCAATCCGGAGCCAGAGCCCAGTTGAAGCATGAGCTTAAATTTGTTGGGTCTACCATTTTCATCTTTTGAGGAACCAGAATGAATAGAGATGGCGTAGGCAGAAGAAAGATGCAGGATTGTACCTGCCTTGTAATGAGTACCCTCGTTTACGGTATATTTTGGCTTTATCCAAAAGTCAAAAGAAAAGGGCTCTCCCTCTTTGAAACCATATTGTGAGTCATATATCCCCGGCGAGATTAGAGTTCCGCTGGAATTTGGATAAAGCAAAACGGCGTTGTCGGGAGTAGAAAAGACTCCGCCTGGGCCAACAGAACTCGCGCTGGAAAAGAAGTGCAGGCTGTTATAATTTGCATAGGAAAAATTATAGGACGGGCACGCGGGTCTGTAGAAGCGCATAAGATGATCTACAATTAAGTTTTTTCGTATTGTATTTGATGTAAAGTTCAGTGATGGAGTAAATCGGATAATCTCTAATTTCTGTTGTTTCCTGAGACTCTGGCTTGTTTGGTTTACCGTGGAAAGATAACCGTTTAGGCTTTCTTCGAAGTTACTTGCGGTGATATCTAGAATACTGCGACGAAGTTGTTCAAAATTTTGATCATCAAAGACCGCGCTGAAACCAAGTGGAACGGTTTCTTTTTCTATTGGAGAACGAATCGCAAAGAGGCTAACGGAGCCCGTATTATTCAATACTGGTTCTGGTCTGCCAAAGACTCCGGTGACGTAGATCTTGGCCCCGAATTCGTCTAGTCTTGGCCTGGAAGAATAAGACTTGGACGGATTGGTTTCTATTGTAAAGAACTCAACGTTGTCTGGAGTTATTCTCTGAATGCTCATCTATGATTATCCCAGATTAATATACTGGATATAAATAGCATGGCACTTTAAACTGAAAAAGTTTATGAAAAATTAATAATCGAGACGAACCTTGAGGGTTATGTCGCGGTCTGCGTCCTTTTGAACCGGGCGGGATACCTTGGCCACTGCCAACAGGTTGTCAGAGGCGTCATAAAGACCCAGGGATGTAATAAAGGTAAAGGACTTCTGGGTTTCTTCCTGGCCCTCGTCAATTACTCTTATTCTGCTGTCTGTATCGACGTATGTTGGGTTAGAAGAGTAGTTGAACTCGTCAGCCGTCAGCCGGGCAAAGAAAAGAGTAGAGTTAATATTTGTGATATTCTGAAAGGTGATTGCCGTTTCGTCTGAACCGGAGAATCTCGTGGACGCAAGATGGTCTACAATATCATCAATTGAGCCAGAGACCAGGAGGCTCTTTAGGCTGCCCGTAAAATTAGGGTCTACTCCCAGGCTTGTTATGGCGTCAATGACCCCAGAAAGGGGCTCAATCTGTCCAAAGGCCCGAGAAACGTCTAGGACTAATACACCCCGGTCTATGAACAGAACACCAATGGGGTTAGAAGAGGTCGCGCTGTCAACGACGGTCGAGACCTGGCCACCAAAGGTAAATAACTTATTTGTGCTGGAGTTTATGTCCGTGAGGATCTTGGTCGTTGGATTGCCCACCTTGGCAAGATTGCCGCCCGTGGGGCTGGCAGAGGCGCTCGGGTTGTATCTCAGGGCAAAGGTCTCCCTCTTGATCTGATCCCTGGCAAAGAGCCTCTTGAAGCAGATAAACACGGCTTCCTTTATGGGAAAGACGGTCGAGGCGTTGTTTACCGTAAATTCTTCGTTGGCATCTCCCAGAAGGTTCTGGGCCATTAACCTATAAATGTCCAGCTTCTCCCGCATCATCAGGGTGGTTGAACTAAAGAGATATTTCCCATTTGAGTCAATGGTCGGATTTTCATTGACAACCAGTTCGCTGCCCGTGGCGAAACCAACCGTCATGTCAAAAATGGCATTGGCAGTCTGGAGTGTGAAGTCCTGGTCGAACACGGTTTGAAACAGGGAAGAAGTTACTCCCGGTCCAAGACCTCCCGTTACGAATACTTGATATTTTCTACGCGAGGTAGAGGATGAAATATCCGTGGTTACAATGTCAATAAGCTGATTGAGGAAAGACTTGCTGGTCTTTATGTCGTCTGATCCGAACTCTTTGAAGATTGCCATTCTTTATAATCCTGTTTTATTATACCTGAGATATCTGTACTTCAAATTCTATCACGGCACCGCTTAATACGCCATAAACCTTGACGAAGGTGCTGATTACATTCTTGTTTGCAATGGAGCCATATATCGCAAATTGCGAGGGTGTGATTGCCTTGGAGGCAAGTGAGAAGGTCAGCTTGGAACCTCCAAGGTCGGTAGACTCCGCATTCCTTACCAGGATGTAAGAAGCCCTTTGTTGGCTGTCTATATTATCTGGGGCATTGGCACCAGGAATCTGAAGGAAGAGATTTGACATCTCAACAATAAAGGAGCTGTCTCTCAATTCCACGTCAATTGAATTCTCGTTTGTTATGGTCTGCGAAACCGTTAATTGTTTCTGCTTGTTCGTGGTAACGCCCATCTGAACCAACTTGTTCACGGAATCCACGCTTTCGCCCGTAAAGGTCAGGGTAGGCAGTCTTATAAGATTGGGATTAGAAACGCTTACTAGTCTGTACTTTTGGGATAGGTTGCCATTGGTCAGGGCCTCAAATATGGGGGTATTCTTTTCGATCTTTTCCTTGCCCACGGTTCTTCCGAACTTCTGGATTAAAGTATAATCCACCTCGTCGTCACCCGGGGCAAACTTTATCACGGAAAAGCTACCGTCGTTTCTGGATAGGAACTCTCGCCCCTTGTCCGTAAGAACGGCGTCTAAGATTAGGTTATTTGTGTCTCCCTGAAGAAATCCCACTTTTTTGTCCTTTTTAATAGCCCGTCTTGTGCCACTAGGCAAGAGGCGGGTGTATTTTAAGTATTCTATACTTTTAAATTACGGTTGTATCATTATACTATTTCACGGCCAACCTGTTTAGCTGCCTTCGAAGTCTGCCGAATGTGTCTGTTCTGTTTTGTAACAGCCTCTTTTCCACAACACTCTTCTCGTCCTGCTCGGCAGTGGTTCTTTTATCCAACAATTCAAGCATCACGTTGTTTTGTTCCTGAAGATCCACGTTGATTATGCTTAATTGGTAATTCGAGCCGGGTATGGCGTCTGTTTTCAACAATTCTAGGTCATGTCCCACAGAATCAGTAACCTTTAGATATTCGGGATTAAAAACAATACGCAGTTTCTTGTGCCCGGAATCCCTAATGGAGTCTACAAAGGTATCCTGGGCTAGGAAATAGTTTGGATAGGCCTTCGGGGCTCCCGACCTAGAAATCACTGTCTTTTTTAGTTTATTGCTAAACCTGTCAAAAGAAACCTCGAATTGCGTACTGTAGCCCGAGGAAAGCCCCCTGGCATCCACAGAACATACGGCGTAAATAACCCTGGCGTTTTTATCAAAATCCTTGTCTAAAAAGTAATTTTTTGGCGAGGTTAATTTCTCAATCAGGAACAGCTCGGGCTTTTCTGCTGAAGGGTCTTTGAGAATAATGGTGCTATCATCAAAATCGTACATCTTTATTAGTTCGAAGGGCTCTTCTATAGAATTTCTCTTTAAAATCTGCCAACCCTTTATGTCCCTCTGGGGGTTGACCGGGAAACTTCATTCCAGAAGAGCACCCTTATTAAAAGCTTCCCAACGCACACTAAAGTCATTTGGTGTGAACGGGGGTACTTCCTCTATGCACGGGACATCAATCCTGTGCGAAGGCTTGGAAGCAACCAGGTATCTTATGGCAACATCATGTGATTCTGGAATTGTCAAAGCTGATGCCTCTCCGACGACTTCTAACATGGCAATAGAACGAATAGTGTATGTATACGTTGAGCCATATTTGATTTTAAAATCTATCACAGAATTCACCGTAGGATTTTCTAAGATTATTGGGTCCTGCACTATTCGCTCCCCATCCGATGTGGTTTCTACTTTTTCTATAAAGTAACCAAGTACCTGGAAACGGGATTCCGGCGTGTTTCCAGAACCCAGCAACAGATAATCAACATAATCCGCGAGTTGAATTTCATAGTCCGCCGCGTCGATTACCTTGGAAGTATTTGAGGCCTTTGCAGAATCTTCTATGCTTTTTATTTGACTAATAAAGTTTTCCACCTCGTCACCAAATACCGTAAAGCTATGTTCCTTGAGAGTACCCAATACGCTTGTAAGGAATTTATTGTTTATCTGAGCAAAAAACTGAACGTCTTTAAGCCCTTCTAGGAGAGTATCGTTTTTTATTTTTCTTCCTTTTTTATCAGTAAAGAGAAAGCCGCTCTTGGTGCTGTCAACAAGTGCCTCGGTTAGTATGCCAGTGGCAACATTATCAGAGGTCGATACGTTTATTGCCTTGGCGGCATCCATTTGGGATTCTTGTTTGTTTGTGCTCTGTCTGGTTGCTGCCCGGTCTAGATTTCGCTGTTCCCTTGCCAGTCTCGTAACAAAATACTTCATTTTTTCATCTATACCCGTGTCCTGAAAGGTAACATTGGTAAAGAAATCCCCTATGAAATTTTGTTCTTCGTAAATTTTGTTTATGTTATCTCCTATTTTGAAGCCAGGAGAGACAAATGTAGTTTCTTTGATTACGGGCTTCCAACCAAACTTTACATACCTGGCAGTAAATCGATTAAATTTGTCGGACTCGATAAAAGAGGCGTCGAAGGCCTCTGTCGGCCTTTCTCTTACAAATTCTTTCGTGGTCAGGCCAGAATCGTTGACTCTTTCATCTGGTTGAAAAAAGTTATAAAAAAACTCTGCCTTAAAGCTCTTTACTTCCGGAATATCGGCTATAACCGTTCTTTGGGATGGTGCTGATTTTGCCATATTATGTCTTATTCTCTATAACCACAAAGAAGTCTTCGAAGATAATGTCTCTATCCGTTCTTGGCTTTAAGAAATATAGTGTCTTATCTCCTTCGACCCGGTGAATTAATTTATTCTGTATATGCCGCTGGTGCCAGGCTGCGTGACCTCCTAGTTTTTTTATTGAGGCCGCCTTATCAACCTCGAAATCATCAATGTTAAGAGGAATATGAAATATCCTATCAAAAACTTTAGGGCTCAGAATTCTGTCTCTGAGGGTATTGGGGTAGAAAGTTAGGTTGCCTGTTTTGAAATCACGAAGAATATCCTTTACTTCTTCCGTGACTTCTGGATTTACCAATAGCTCTTCGGTTGTTTGATTTGGCGGGATGTTTTCTTCTAAGATATCTCTGATGTAAGATAGTAGGATCTTCTCAATTTTTTTATCTATTCCGGGGTGGACTCTTTCCTTTTGATCAATAATAAAGGTATCTTCTGCGATTTTCATTCCCGTAGTTAGTTTTATGTAGTTTTCTAGTAGAAAACTTGTGAAGTGGTTGTCAAACATTTGTCTTTTTTCGTCGCGAGAAAGGAAATCGTATCTCTTTAAATTTATAATGTCCTCTCGATTAAAATTTTCCCTATTTTTCGGGTGGGCCAGATCGGTAAGAGCAGTCTTATTCTGCAACTTTCGTAAAGTTATATTGGTCTCGGTGGGGGCATTGGCAACAAAGTCTTTTTCTAGTTGGTAGAGACTCATGTCAAAAATAAACTTTTGGGGCTTAAACGCGAGATCATCTAGAAGAAAGTCTCTTTTATAAACTTGGAGGTGTACCACGTCTCGTTCCTTTTCCTGAAAAGAGCTTTTCTTTATGGCACTGGTCCTAAGCCTGTCGTACAGATTATTGGCGAATTCAGCCGGGATACCCACCGAAAGTATTTTTGTATTTACTTGGGAGTGATGCCTTCTAAAATTTTCATCGGCGGTTAAAGAATATACGGCCTCTCTAACCTTTTCATCAACAATGTTAAGAACAATGGCGTTGTCTAGTCTGTTGCCGCCAAGGGCGTCAAGTTCTGGATCGGCCTTGTCCAGGGAATTGTTAACCTTCCACTTCGCGTCCAATATGGCGGCATATGAATTTCTTACTTGGGAATAGTTCTTTATAATCCTCAAATCACGAACGCCATTTCCGTCCTGCAAGAAGGCCGCCAGAGTTGCCGGGTTATAAGTATTCAATGCAAGTGTCTTGGCTTGTTCTAGCCGCTGCTTTACAGATTCCAGAATAAACAGAATGTTTTGAATAATTGTAAATTCTGCTTGGACCTTAGACTTCAGATTTCTCATGGTTTCTTTTAGGCTTTTTTGTGTGCCGGTTAGTTTTGAGGATTTTTTCTGGGATGATTGCGCCCCAGGCGGGTCTGGCACGGCGTCAGGAGAAGAACCTCCACCGCCAAAATTAAAATTAAGACCAGAAAGTCTGTCGGTGGTATTTTCAACAACGGCTTCCTCCTCGCGGTGCAACTCGTCGTCCAGTGTTTCTGGTGGCTTTGGTGGTTTTTCACCATCAAAAGTTGCCCCAATCATGTCTTCTATTACGCCTCTTATAAATTTTACCTGGATGGCATTTGTGTGGACGACCAATTTTTCATGATTCTTACTCTGAAAATCAGAAAAGCCAAAAAGCTTAAGCATGCTGGAAAACACTTCAAAAATCATTAATATTTGGGTACTTGCGCTTAGGAAGTTGTATCTTGTTCTTCCCGTGTTGTCAGATAGCAGATAGTTGTTTTCGGAAATTTTCGAGGCGTCTTCCGTGATTTTATTAACAATATAAATGCATTCCTGTATGGCGTTTCCTTTATCGCCATCCGAACCCCGATCCAGGTTCCGAAGGGCAAGGTTTTCTAGTAAATTTATTAGTGAATTATCCTGCACCGCAAAAGCCTTTACAATTGTTTTAACTTGTTTATCTATTTTCCTAATAATTTGATTAACATGAGGCTTTAAGGCATTTGGGTCCTCTCGCAAATTAGTATTCCCGGTAAAGCCAGCGGGAACGGTTATACTCTGGAAGGCCTTGACTTCGCCAAATTCTACGGCAAGACTGGACCAGATAGAATTGGGATCTAGATCTCTATTTTGTAGAAGTCCGACACATAAAATATATTGAAACAATAATTTTTTAAGCACAATGTCTTCATTGGCCAGTCGGAAAAGGGCAACGGCGGCGGATTGTGTACCACCTGTGGCCGCCCCATAAAAGGTATCCGAGATCGTGTGATTCCCGCCGGAAGTAATATTCTCTGTTGCTTTTTTTATAGAATTCAAAAATCTGTTGCAGACCCGGCCAGGAAGAAGTCTAGGACTTCTATTAAAGAGAGCCTTATACGCAGAATCAAGCTTTATAAATCTGTCAGAGAAATCATTTACATATTGAATTAGAGGACCAGTATTAAAATCAGGTGCGGCTCCTGTTTCTTTGGTATCGAAAATAGAGTTGATGTAATAAGATTTTCCAGGGATAAAAGTTTTGTTTTTCTTCTCGTCGTCTATATATTTTTCTTCGAACGGCAATACAATCATTGTTGAGGTGTCAGGTATCTTATTCACGCCCCCGACGATAAGTTGATGTGCCAGGGCAGAAAAGGCCTTGTCTCCTTGCGCCCTCGTGAAAATATCCTCTTTTACTATGCCCAGTATGTTGTCAAAAGGATTTCCGCCAGATCCTTTACCTCCTCGTATGTCGAAATTTTCTGCAAGGATCTTTTGAACCATGTTTGTACCAAGTCCGGCAGAAACGCTGTATTCTTTCCAGAGAGCGGTGATAAGAACTTTGATTCTATCTTTGGGCCCCTTGGGAAGTAGATCTTGAAAGGGATTAAAATTTTGGCCCTGTGTCATATTGATTGGAGTCTCTAAGGAGCTTATTTTTCGTACCTTAAAATCTCCCGTAGTATAGGTAACGTCTATATTAACTGAACTTTTATCTCTAGATCTATCTGAGTCACGAAGGTCGAGAAGACCAAGCGAATAGTCTTCGGTAAGAGATTTGAAATCTGCCAAAAGCTGTAGGAGGATTTTACTTCCTGTAAATAAATTAAATTGGGGCACCGCGAAGCCCATGTGTTTTATATAAAAGCTCTTAAGAGGAACAAGGCCGTCAACTTTTATTTCATTTTCCGGAATCTTCTTTAAGTCGAAAAAATCGGTAAGAATCTGTGACTTTTCTAGTGCGTCACCATAAAAATTTGTCGTGTCTACTATCTTATCTAGATTTATTGCGAAATGTTTTTTTAGGTCGGAAAATACCTTTTGCGCTTCCTCGGGGTTTTTAGAAGTCTTTAGAAGGCTTTTATATAACTTGGCCATTCTATCTCTTCTTAACAGAGAAGCCTGATATGATACCTCCAAAAATTGACCATGGGAAGAGAGGTGCCCCAGCTTTGGATCACCAGAATACAGAGGATTAAAATTTAAAATGGAGATAATCTCCGGCCTGAAAACGGAAACATCTGGTAGGGCGTCCGGCTGGAAGTTCCCTGCAACTAGCTCGGCGCGGGAAAGAGTCAAAAAGTCCCGGGTAGAGGAATATTTCTCTTTTGTTCTATGCATGGGAAACAGCTTACGCAAGGTTTTGCCTCCGGGCCGTTTCGTGTCTTTTGGATCCTCTGGGACCGTATATGAACCGCTTTGCTGTTTGGCCATTTAAGTCTCTATAACTATTCTATCGCTTCTTTGTTCGGCCCCACGACTAAAATTGAAAAATACCGGCGTTATGATATATTCGAGGGGCCCGTGTTCCCCATTATCGAGCGTATCGATAAACTTGAATTCATTTGTATCTCCGATGGCATGGGCCTTGCCAACCACGGTTCTCATTCCGTTTATTTCCAACACGACCAAAAAATGGTCAACTTTTGAGGCTTCCCCAAGAAGCTTCCATCTGAGCAATACCATTTTATCATTAATTTCTTTTGCTACGACCGAGTACACGCTGGGTATAGTTCTTCCTAAGTTGGCCTCAACATATTGTCTATCTACTACCTTTCCGAGCGTGAACGATGAGTTTGCATGATTTCTTAAAAGAGAATTGTCCGTAACAAGAGTTCCATCTTTTAGAACAAGCGGGTGCAGATATTTCGACGGATTAAGCTCATAAGTAGAATTCGGACCCGTCTGTACAGTTCTTCTAAGAGTAGAAATAAGGGTCTCTACGGCACGGGCGTAGGCAGTAATTGCATACTTGTAAGACCTGCCAGATCTTAATGCGGACACGCTCCTGACTCTACCTAAATCCTGATCCGAGAAACTCAAACCGTCTATAGTACCAAAGCTTTCCGTTTCTCCCGTGGAAAGATCGGTTCTGGCAACCGAGACAAAGAATAGGTTTTGTAGTTTCTCTTTATTTGCTTCTATGTCCGCGTCGTATTCTGTGATTCCCTGTTCGGCAAGGAACGTTTTGATTATGTCGAATTCTTTTAAGATAACGTTTTTTTCTATGTCGAAAGTGATATTAAGATCATCGCTATTTTCAAAAACCACGAAATTATTAACCTTTATTTCAACGACGTTGGTCGTCACTGGTTCAAACCCTATAAGAACGCTGTTTCCTGCCTTGGCCCGGGTACCGCCCCTGTATATTACTTCGGTAATATATTCATAATTTCTATTTGGCTTTATGGCAGAATCTATAAAGCGTATCGGCCTTTCCGTAGTATCTCTGAGCAAGACAGTTTCTCCTATTTTCTCAAAGGCTTTCTGGTACGTGGTCAAATCTCTGCGGAACATCTCAAGAGCCACGGGGCCAGTTGCTATGTTGTTCACAAACAGAAATATGGAATCTCCATGAATTTCGTAGGAAAGAGTTAAGAAGTTTGGTCTTCTAAGAAAGTTCTCTTTTAAGGAATTTTTATACTTCCCTCCCTTTACGACAATTCCTGAAAATTCCCCGCACAACTCACCATCGGGACCGACCGAAACTGCCCTATAAATTGTAGGAGCCGTGCCTGTCCCGATATCTTCGATTATTCGTTCGCCATCCGTATTTCTGATGCCGATAGACCTGACCCGCTCATAGGGGGCATCAAAAACAAATCTGTCTGCGTAGACGGCTTTCTTATAGAGATTAATTTGAATTGCATTAGGATCTAGTTGCCTAATCCTCAATATATTTTTTCCTTGATTCTTAAGGGCATAGCCGGATAGGACTGGTGCCAGCCTTGGTGATTCAAATTCTGCAACCAGGGCAGCGTGGTCTACAATATGAGAAATTATTTGTTTGCTAGGCCCCTTTGATTGAATCAGATCGAATTGGACCAAGAAGGTTGTTTCTTTAATATCGTCTTCGGGGATTCTGATGATTTCTTCGACCTCTATAAATGTTTTATTTTCCCTGGTCGGAAGCTGCACAAATTCGGCACCGGGTAAATCGGCGTGTTTCTCGGCTGTGGTATTTTTCAAAAGAGACTTGACTAGAATATCGATTTTATTTGTATTTTTTGGATCGGACAGAATTTTGCAGGGCCTAGATATGGTACCGGCATATTGGTTATTCGCAGAAAGAAGAGTGTTGCTTTTTGATCCCACAAACTCGGCAGGGTCTATATTGTCAATGAAAATAAGATTCAGGGACTCCCTTTGTGTAGCAACCCCGTCCTGTACCGAAGACTCTTGATCCTCGTTGCCGTCTAATTGCCTGTTCAAGTTTGTTTCTAAAATTGGTGCCGTGCTCCCGGCGTCGTTTATTTGTTCTACCGGGACGGTTTTTATCCTGGTGTGTGAATCAATAATCAGACTACCCGGGCCAGAAAGAAAATTGGCTTTTTTTAGTTCTACCGCAAGATTATTCGGAATATTCTTTGTTATATCCGACATCAATGTTAAAATTTTAGATTTCTCGATATTGCGTCGGAGGTCTCTGGCGGCTGAACCCCGAGACAACAGACCGTCGATTATTTTATCTGGGTGAAATCCCTTGTCGAAAATTGCTATGGTATTTTTCTTTGGTATATTTTTATAGACCGAAATTCTAACCTGGGCCGTTAGAAGGCGATGCTCGTGAAGGAAGAGGCGTGCGACCTCGGCCCGATATTTTAACTTATAGACATAAACACGATGCTCTGAAGTTACCCCGAGTTGGGCCGAAGAAGATTCATGCACAATATCCTGAAGTGTTACCGCGTCCTCGGGCAGGGATATAACGTTCTCTTCTTGTTTGACTATTATTTTCATTAGTTCTCGAATATAAGCGTAAACATGTTAACAAATGTGGGCTGGTCAAGCCCGTCTATAAATACCTTGCCAACAAAAAATACGTGCTGGCCCATGTTGTCTTCCGGGGCATTGAACGTACCAAAGTCAATAACATCCAGCTTCTTTAAGGCACCATTGGAAGACTCAAAAAATTGACAAAGGAGATTGTTCTCGTTCGAAGTTTCTGTAAAGTTTACGTCAATAAACCCAAATCCTGATAATTCCTTGTCCAATTCTTCTTTGGTTTGTATTGGAGCCTGGCTCAAATTAGCATAATTCCCAAGTGGCGTTCTCTCCTCTGTTCCAACCCGGGACTTATTTACGGGCGGCAGAAATTTAAAATTTGGAATATGGCTTAATCTTTTATCGTGGAACAGACTTTCTATTTGATTAATGGCCGCCCTGCTAATTTCCCCCTTCTTAAAGGGCATGTCGTTGGTTATATTAAAGGCGTACTCTTTTGTTCCAATCGTAAACTCTCTAATTTTTTCATCTATGGGGTCTGGGCTCTTTAATATTAGCTGGTTCTTAAAGGCATCGATAGAACCGCTTAACAACACTCCGGCAAGGCTGTTAAAGGCAGACCCGGTAACTTGCACTCTCTGGAAGTCATTTGAGCCAGAAAATATTTGACCGGCACGGATTATGTATCTTTCTGAGCCCGAGACCGGGAAACCCACAAGCCTCCCGCTATCATCTGCCTCGAAAGTAATCTGATCCTGCGGCAGGCCGACCGCTTCCAACATTATTCTGTAGGTGCCATCCGACATACCCGGCCCAGTCTGGGCCACGTCAGAAGAACCAGACAGGCTGGCGCTGTATGGCACCAGGGTATCCTCTGTATAGATTGCGCCGCCGTCTGTAAACGAATAATACGCGGCCCGGAGACCTCCCTTGGCCAACTGGGCACGGCCCTCGGGGGTTATTACACTGTCGAGTACGCGGGTCTTGCTGTCAATAATTCCTGACATGTGTTTTAATCTATCCCGTCCCTGTCGTCAAAGGGCCTACCGGACTTGCCCTCGAAGTCATAAATACCGGAGTCAAGAGTATTAAGTGCCTGGTTAGAGGCCGTAACATAGGCATTGGTGCCAGAGAGAAAGGTTATTCTTACGGGAGCAGTAAGACCGACACCAGATTTCGTGTCATAGAATTTAGTAAACGGTCTCTGCTCTAGTCTGTCCCTGAATTGACCGTATCTCGAACGTCTCCAATAACAAAAAGAATTTGTCGGATCGCCACTGTATATTCCATATTTCCAACCATTGAGTCTGAGATAAAAAGAATTTGAATCTTCGACGGCAAACATCGCAGCTCTAACGCCGAACTGGGTTATAGTTCCGCGAATTGCCAATCCATCACATGACGGGTTAGACGGCCATCCTTCGTAATTTGTTAATCTGCCTGCCGGGTTAAATCGTCCAAAGCCGTCATGTGACATCGACGCATAGGCTACGGCCGTCAGGGGCGGGACCATCGTGTTGTTGTCAACCCCATTTCCGTATAGGCTGGTCTGGTATGTGGAACTCCCGTGATTTTTATACGTGCCATAAAATCCTTTATAAATAAAGGACAAATCCGGGTGCGACCAGGAACCCGTTGGTTTAAATAAAGATTTGGTAACAACTGTTGCCACCTTTTCTAGAGTTATATAACGATTTCGATTCGAGCCGGGGTGCGTCTCAGACACGTCCCCATATGGCGTCTCCACACCCGCCGTTTGAAATATGTGAGTTAGAGTATATTCTTTCGCCAAATACGGATTGTCTAAGAGGCCCGGATCTTGGTGTATACCGCCCGTTAAGAATAGACCAGCGCCATTGACGAAGGTGGCGATGCTCATAGAATAAGCAACTTGAACTGTTCTATTAAAACCGGGCTTTATATATTTTGGAAGTTGCGAGTATCTGTACTCAAAAGGATAGGATTTTGACCAGATAGTATCCGATACTATGGCGGGGCCGGCGATGACATACGCATTATTCGTGCCGACAAATAAATTAAAATGCTTCCCGGTTCTGGGTATGGGTCCGGAGACGTTCGTGACACTAAAGAGCGGCGCGAGGCCGGTGGTGCCCACATAAAAACCCCACGGATTAATGTACTTATAAATGCCATCAATAAAATATGATTGCCCGGTTTGCTCGTTTATGTTTATATCATAAATGTCTACCGGACTTGGCAATACCGTATCCGCGAATTGTTCTCCAACTGAAAATAATTTCACCAATGAGTTCTTGGAAGGAGAAGGTATGTTCTCTTGAGGTAGCGAGCAGGTGAACGAACTTGTTATGGTTTGTGAAGACGCTGAGACGACGAGATCCATAGAACCAAGTTTTAATCCCCTACCAAACAAAGGAACCAGTTGAGTTAAAGAATTTAGTCTAAAGCCTTGTTTCAAGCTGGAGGTTGCATCGGGATTCGCATTAGACATATACACTTTTCTGGTGCCGTCAAAAATACTTCCGGGCGTAAAGATCCCATCCGTGTAGGACCCAGAATACTGGTCCATCATCTCTACTTCAAACTGGTCTGATACAAATACCATAATCTTTTATTCCGGCGGCGGTGGCCCGGGCGACTCCCCTATACCGGTTCCCCCGGGACATGACGCCGGAGGAGAGTCTGCTCCCTCTATTGCCTCATGAACGCCTTCGCTTGTTAGGAGCTGGTTAAGTGTGTCGTGTTTTTCCCTGCCCTCACCCAGCATTGAACCATAAAGTATTAACTTGCTCGGGAACGGCGGGAATACGAGTTGCGGGCCTGCGCCCTTGTAAACGGCCCTTGTTTGTTGGCCGGCAAGACAAACACTGTGTAGGCCAATGTCAAGCGGAACCTGCCAACCAAGTATTAGACTATCCGTAGGCAATAGCAAGTATGGATTATTTTTTGAATGACTAACGGGAGTTGTTATGGTCCTGTTTGGAACAAGACGATCCGGAAAGCTAGAGCTTATTCCTACGTCTCCATAGACATTACTATAGTTCCTGCCATTTGCAACATCGAAGCCGTTCCTTCCAAAGGCATTTTCTCCTGTTCTTAAGATTAATCTTGCGCCCTGGGTTAGGAACCCGTTGGAATCTGCGGCAGAGTAGGCCTCGGCGCTGATATGCAGGGTGCTATAGTCCTCTGTTTTGTAAAGAGACTTTACGGGAGCCTCCAGGGCAAAGCTGCCTTTCCAGAAGGCAGTACCAGGGACAGAGTTGACATCGAGATAGGCCTGGGCCTCTCTATCTATCACCAATTCTTGAAAAACCTCTAATCCGTTGCCGGGGTCTATGGGGGGGTCATCAGAGTTTTGCATGGTGGAATTTACTGAAATGATTTGCATGTAAGTAATAAGATCCAGGGTATCTGTTCTTCTTCCTTCCCCTGCCCCGGCAGAATAACTAACCGGCAAGCTTAAATCTCGCGGCTCTTCTAGAGTGGCAAAATTATCTTCTATGACCGAAATATTCTGCCTTACTACTTTGC
>Ga0315281_10007578_pt1 | contig 15259 bp, 15 predicted proteins | sample YL17G07_0_MG_FD_204540 | JGI IMG/M metagenome (GOLD analysis project Ga0315281, IMG submission 204540) | Sediment microbial communities from Yellowstone Lake, YNP, Wyoming, USA - YL17G07_0 | ecosystem: Environmental > Aquatic > Freshwater > Lake > Sediment | place: USA: Wyoming | collected...
ACGCTAAAAAAAAGTAAAACTCCTCTCACTCTACCTCACTCTCGGGATCTCCTCGCCCGGCACCGTGGTTGCCTTGTCCTTGGTGAAGTACGCAAACGATGCAACCACTTTCTCGAAATCCTCCTTCTCGAACGGGTGGGACGCATCAGCAGTGAAAACGAGAACGCTGGCAAACCCGATATCATTGGCGCTGATCTTCCGGGCCACATACCCGACCTGCGTTTTCCCGTCCTTTGAGGACTCGAAGCGGTCAAAGGTGATGCCGTTTATGGTGACCGTGGACTCGACCGGCGCCGGATCCCATTTCCTGAACGTATCGCGGTATGCCTGGTCCTGATTGCGGGAGATGGGGTAGGTGCTGATAAAGAAGATATCGTTTGAGACGAGATCGGTCTGGTACTCGAGACCCTGCGATCCTTCCGGCAGGCTCAGCTGCCTTGTCTTTACCGTCCAGTCCTGCGGCGCTTCGAATGCCATACGGAGTTCTGTATCCTTCCACGCCTTCATCGGCACGATGTAATGGATCACGGTGACGGTCACCTGCGGGGCGCTGGTGGTTGCCACAGCCATGGGCGTTTCTGCCAGCGGTGACAGGGTAGTGGCAGGCTGGGGGGCCGCTGTTGTAACTGGCTGGGGTATGGGGGTAGGCGATGACTGCGTGCACCCGGCTGACAGGAGAAGAGCGAGGAGGAGAATCAGGATTCCGGTTCCGAAATGTTTCATAAAATGCATTGTATACGGCAGAGTGGTTATGTGTTGCGGTGGGGGGTTTTTCGCTCCTGCCGGGACTTCGGCTACCCGGTCCCGGTTGCGTCTAATCGATGGATCTGATACCGTCATCACCAGGAAGGCGGCTGCCATCCCGGATTGTGGCAGGGAGATCCTTACACGAATCTCCCCGGCGGGAGCATTATGGAAAGTACAGCAGATCGATATGAATTCCTACCCCTCTCTTCCCGTTTGGGGAAAAAGGAGATCATGAAACGTGTCGGGTCAGGACGTAACGAGCACTATTGTTGCCTCGCCATTATTTCTCATAAAACAGGCAAAGCAGGAATGAAAAATGCGAACGCAAGGGTCCCGGACCGTATAAAAAAGAAAATATGCATCAGGTGATGACATTCATTTTTCAAATATCATCTTCATCCTCTTCATTACAACCATAGTGTTCACTGGTGGCATCCAACTGGTCTGCATAAATGTCCATCACATCATCGTATGCATCATTGTACGGGTTCAGGGAATCCGACCGTTCATCGTTTCTGCTTCGTCTTCCCTGCTCCTGATGGTATCGACAGGTTTTTCCCATTCGTTCTCACATCCTCTCACGATTTTTCTGAGAAATAAAAGTCAATAATATTTCTGAAAAGAAAAAGTTTTTGTCTCAGCCGGACGGTTCTCCATTCACGAAATCATCTGGCATCACCGCAAAAAAGGTGCGTAAACGAACCAATCGGGATAGAGAGAATCATCAGGCAATGGTTTACCAGGGATGCCACTCTGGCAGATGGACGGCACGCTCTTTTATTATCACATCCCCTTATGCGCACTTCTCGTGATCTATGGAGTAATCCACAACTCTTATGCGCTACAACCCCCATCTCTTCAGGGATGGCAACTTTCGACCCCTCCATCCCCGGTATCTTTATCATCGGTGTGATGATCGTGATTATCGGGATCTATTTCCTGTACCTTGCGTTTGGATAAACCCGGTGTGCCTAAAAAGACAAGGCGGACAGGTACCATAAAACACCTTATCTGTTTTACCCGGGGAAAACCGCAGGGAAAAAACGGTGAGAACAGGATCGGTACTGTTCTCAAAACCCAATACACCGTGAACCGTTCAGATCTCGGCTTCAAACGTACCGAGCTTTGATTGGTAAGTCCCGTCAATGAAATCGATCTGCCGGGCCTTGGCATGCTCGCCATCGATCTGCACCGGGTAGCATCCTGTGAGACAGCCGGTACAGAGATCCCCGTGCCCGATCCCGATCGCTTCGATCAGGGCATTCAACGAGACGTGGTGAAGCGAAGTTGCCGTGATGTTGTGCCGGACCTCTTCTTCAATCCGGTTGCTTGCAATCAGCTCCTCGCGGGTGGGCATGTCCACCCCGAGATAGCACGGTGCCTTGATCGCCGGAGACCCGATACGCATGTGGATCTCCCGGGCCCCGGCTTCCCGCATCATCTCGATGATCCGTTTCGAGGTAGTACCCCGCACGATACTGTCGTCAATAAGGACGATGGACTTGTCCTTTAAGTGGGCAGGTATAGGGTTGAGCTTGATCCGGACTGCCTTCTCCCGTTCCTTCTGGGAGGGCATGATGAACGTGCGTCCCATGTACCGGTTCTTCATTAAGGACTCGACGAAGGGGATCTTTGACGCCTCGGCATACCCGATCGCGTACGCAGTCCCGGAGTCGGGGACCGAACAGACTGAATCTGCCTTTACGGGATCTTCTTCAAAGAGCTTCTGGCCGATCTGCCGGCGCACGGTATAGACCAGCACGCCGTCGATGATCGAATCCGCCCGGGAAAAATAGATGTATTCAAAGATGCAGTGCGCCCGTTTTGCGGCAACCGCGATCTGGGTGTACCGGATACTGTCTGCATCGATCCTGACCAGTTCACCAGGCTTCACATCCCGGATGAACTTTGCACTCAGGGCATCGACCGCCACGCTCTCTGAGGCAACCATGTAGCCATTCTCGGTCTTTCCTATGCAGAACGGCTTGATGCCCAGCGGGTCCCTGAAAGCATAGATGATCCCGTCGATCAGCATCACAATCGAATACGAACCCCGGAGTTTGCGCATGCAGAGGTGGACGGCGTCCTCCACGCATCCCGTGTTGCTGATCTCGTTGATTAAGATCTTTGCAATGATCTCGGTATCAGTGGTGGTGATGAAGAGCTGGCCGGTCTGCTCGAACTCTGCACGGAGTTCTGCGGTATTGACAAGGTTCCCGTTATGGGCGATCGAGATGAAATGATCCTTGAACTGAAAGTTGAGCGGCTGGATATTCTCAGGAAGATTTGCACCCGTTGTCGGGTACCGGACATGGCCGATTCCGGCCGAACCTTTCAGATCTGATAAAACAGTAGTGGAAAAAACGTCGGCGACAAGGCCCTGCCCCTTGAATTTGTGGAGGTTCAGGCCATCAAACGTAGAAATCCCGGCGCTCTCCTGCCCACGGTGCTGGAGAGCATACAGGGCATAATAGAGCTGGATGGCTGCACCGCCAGCATCCACGATGCCAACGATACCACACATAGTACAACCCTAATGCGTTGGGATTTTTGGTCTCTTGGTGTGCCACTTATAGCTGAGCATCTTGGTGCTTCTGCCAAAACCACAGGCAGAGCATTCTTTCTTCTGGGCGTGGAACGAGACGCGCCCACATCTCCGGCAGGTGACGTGGGTCTTCTTGTTCATCTTTCCCATTGATGGAGTGCCTTTTGACATGTTACTTCACCTTATTGTTCCAATGATGGGGATATATAGATCACATTATCGCCACGGACGATAAGCGTACCTACTTTCTGGACTTGTCCGTTCTCTGTCTCTTCGGCTTTGTCGAGCACGAGATTCATATGAACATCATATCCCTGGAGAACTCCACGGATTTCTCTCCCGCCTTTGAGAGACACGATAACGGGCTGACGGTTCAGCACCAGATCTAAAATATCCAACGGCCTTTTGGTCATAACAATACCTTGTTACCATCGCTCTGGAGTAATATATGTGTGTGAGCAGGTTACTTAAACATACCGTAAATTGGCATCATTCATAGCGTTTTTCCCTCCTGCCCTAAGGAAGAGAACGCACTGCAGACCAGACTGCAGTTCCCGCATGTTTCCCATGCAAATTATTTTTTAGCGGGAGGGTTGAATGTAGGAGCAGGACAATGAAAAAGATTGTTGTAAAAAAACGCCACTCCATCAGGAAAAGCCAGGGACAGGAGCTCCTCACCCGCCTCGCCGAGCAGATCGGAACTTCATCCGATCTCTTCCGGGCAGATATGATAGAGGTGCTCGAGACCAATGCAGATGTGTCCCTGTTTATGGTCAATAAAAAACCGCTCCTGATGGATACCGGCGACTGGACGTTTCCCACGCTCAAGGGGGCGGTGCAGTGCCCGTTTCCGGAGCGCAGGGTGACCGTCGACGCAGGAGCAATTCCCTATGTGGTGAACGGGGCAGATATCATGCGGCCCGGCATTGTTGCGGTCACTGACGACGTAAAGGCAAACGCCCCGGTCCAGATTGTGGATGAGCGGCACGGTAAGCCGCTTGCCATCGGAATTGCCCTGTTCGATGCGCCCGCTATGCGTGCCAGTACAGCAGGAAAGATGGTAAAAAAGTTTCATCACGTCGGAGATGAGATCTGGAACATGGAGATCTGACCGGAGAACCTGCAACCACAGCGTGCGGGAAACGGCCGATTTTCTCTTTTTTTCCGGGCAAAACCGTGATTATCGGGTTCAAAATAGATACTATTAAATAATTTTCACCATACAGTTTTTTTATGGTTAAGATCATAGACACGCTCCTTGGCAAGAGTTCCGGAAGTTCGGATGAAGATTATATGGAACTCGATTTAGCATCCTATGAAGAACATGGCGCAGGTTCTCCCGCACTGCTGGTAAAAATTGCCACCATCACCGACTTAAAAGACACTCCGCGGATCAAGGACGAGGTCTACAGCGGCAACATCGTCATCGTCGACATCTCCCGGCTCAAGATGGACAAGATCTCCTACGAGCGGGTATTAAAGGACTTAAAAGAAGTGGCAAAGGATGTCAATGGCGATATCATTGGTCTTGGCGACCAGCGCTATGTCGTACTCACCCCGATGTCCGTGAAGATTTCGCGCGACAAGATCGGCGGGGCATAACGTTGCGTACAGTTGTTCCGGGTCCGTGCCCAACGTGTAATACCGAGATAGAATACCTGTATACCACAGAAAATATTCCCTATTTTTCTGATATTCTCATCATTTCTGCGATCTGCCCTTCCTGCGGGTACAAGTTCATTGATACCCAGATGCTCAAACACGGTGAGCCGGTGCGGTACGTGTACCGGATCGCCACGCAGGAGGACCTCGCAGTCCGGGTGGTGCGAAGCATGAGTGCCTCGATCGAGATCCCGGAACTCGGGGTGCGGATCGATCCCGGCCCTACCTGCCAGGGTTTTGTGTCCAATATTGAAGGGGTGCTGGATCGCATTGTGCAGGCAGTGGGATCGGCGATAATCGATGGGGATGCAGAAGAGCGGGAGAACGCCCGCCTGCTGCTCGGGAAGATCGCACGGATAAAATGTGGGGAACTGCCGGTTACCATTATTCTTGAAGATCCCAATGGTAACAGTGCGATCGTCGCTGACAATGCAGAGAAGAGCACGTACACGGTTGAGCCGGAGCCGTACTGTTGAACCGGTCTCCTGTTTTTTTGGCTCATCGTCATTTCGTGTGGGTTAGATATGTCATTATATTTCTTTTTTGATGGGTCCATCCTATGATGGGATATCTCGGCCGCCTCGTTCAGGACTCCCCGGGTAAAGCTTTTTTTTGCGAATCCCGCTTATAAAAACTTCATTCGAACCGCCGCGGGGGCGGCGGCGTTCATCGTATTCGGGGGTATGGGGGCATCAGCCCCCATCTTTGTAATCCACTCAATACATGCCTTACCCTCTTAAAACAGACATGAGCCGCTTTTTTTTAGAATTGGAAATACCCCTAAAAAGAAAAATTTCTTTTTGAACTGTGGTATCTAAACGATCTCCAGATCACCCAGAAACGCACCGGGTTCCTTCACAACCTCACCGACAACCTGTGCACCGTTCACCATCTTCTGCACACAGGCGACACTCGTTTCCGGAACAACATAGGCAAATCCCATGCCCATGTTGAAAGTGCGGTACATCTCAGCTGCCGTGATGTCCCCGGCTTTTTGTATCCACGAGAAGATCTGCGGGGGTGTGATAGGGGTATCGAACCGGAACCCGTACTCGCTGAGCCGGTTGAAGTTGAGCAGTCCTCCCCCGGTCACATGGCACATGCCATGCACGGTACAGGCTGCTGCAACCTTCAGGCTCTCGTGGTAGATCCGGGTGGGGGTGAGCAGTTCCTCGCCGAATGTCTTACCACTCTTCATCTTTGCATCATAACCGGCATGCTTCTCCACCACACTCCGGGCGAGCGAGAGCCCGTTGCTGTGGACACCGGTTGACGGGACACCGATGATCCTATCGCCCGGCCGGATCTTATCGCCCGAGATTATTTTGTCCTTCTTCTGCATCCCAAGGCAGGTGCCGGCCAGATCAAGCCCGTTGACCAGCCCGCGGAGTGAGGCGGTTTCCCCGCCAACGATATCGATGTTTGCCAGCCTCGCGCCTTCATTGAGACCAATCCCGATCTGGGCCATCTTCTCGATTGAGAGTTTGTCGGTGGCAATGTAATCCACGAATGCGATGGGCTCTACGTTCATGACGTAGAGATCGTTGACGTTCATCGCCACGCAATCGATTCCCACAGTGCTCCAGTCCACCATCCGGTCGGCAACCAGCATCTTCGTGCCAACGCCGTCCGTGGTCAGGGCGAGCGCATGTTCACCGAAATCGATCAGGCCGGCAAAATGCCCTGTGCCGCCCATCATGGTGCAGGCGCCTTTTCTCCGGTAGGTGAGGTTCCTGATTAAGGACCTGATGGCGGTTGCCTCGAGATCGATGTCTACTCCTGCATCCCGGTATGCATGGTTACTCATCCGATTCCTCCGAGAGGCAGAACTCGTCGTGGAGCACCCGCACTGCACGCGGACCGTCGTTCTGGCTCACGACAAACGAGATGTTTGCTTCCGATGAACCCTGCGAGATCATCATCACGTTGACACCCGCAGCACCGAGGGAGGTGAAGATCCTGCCCCCCGTACCGGGTGCTCCTGCCATGCCGGCGCCGACAACAGCCACAGCGCAGACATCATGGTTGTGGGAGACTTCGCGCACTATGCCCTGCTTCACCAGATCAGAAAGAGCGTGAACTGCTGCTGCAAGATGGGACTCGTCGACGATCAATGAGATGTTCGCTTCCGATGAACCCTGCGAGATCATCATCACGTTCACCTCATGATCCGCTAAGATGGAAAAGATCGCCTTTGCTACCCCCGGCCGTCCGATCATCTGGGCGCCGTTGATGTTGATGGCTGCAACTTTGTCGATATAGGTGAGCGCCTTGACCACGCGGTTGTCCCGCTGGCCGTTTCTTACGATCACGGTGCCGGGATGCGAGGGATTGAAGGTGTTTTTTACCCGTACGAGAATGTTCTTGCGCATTGCCGGTTCGATCGAACGCGGGTGCATCACTTTTGCACCAAAGTAGGAGAGCTCCATCACCTCAAGGTAGGAGAGGGAGTGCATCACCCGTGCATCATTGATCACCCGGGGATCGCAGGTCATGATACCGTCCACATCGGTCCAGATCCAGATCTCATCTGCATCGATACCTGCACCGATGATGGATGCGGAATAGTCTGAACCGCTCCTCCCGAGAGTGGTGAGAGTTCCTTCACGGCTGCAGCCCATGAATCCCATGATCACCGGGATCTGTTTTCCCAGCATCGGCCCGATGGTTGTTTTTATCCGGTCATCGCTCTCGTGCAGTGCGGTGGATTCCCCGTGCTGGGGCGTGGTGAGGATCCCCGCTTCGCAGCCGTCCATTGCCGTTGAGGGGATGCCACGCTCGCGGATTGCGGCAGCGAGGATGGGCGCGAGCAGTCGCTCGCCGAAGGATATGATATAGTCCTTTGAACGGGGAGTGAGTTCCCGCAGGTTATAGATGGCAAAGAGAATATTCTGGAGGCTTATCAGCTGGTCGTCGATCGCTGCCCCCACTTCGGCGATATGTGCGGGTGCTGCGCCTTCAAGCGTGGTCATATGCCGCTTGCTGAGTGCCTGGATCAGCGGTGCGATTGCCGTATCATCCTTTGCAGTAGGAAGTTTTGAGGCAATCTCGATGAGCTGGTCAGTCACCCCGCGCTGGGCAGATACGACAACTGCCAGTTCGTCGCCGGCTTTATGGTGCTGCTCGAGGATATCCACTGCGCGCCTGATGCACTCGGCATCAGCAACGGATGTCCCGCCAAATTTCATTAAAAATCTCATTGTTCTCTCACGCTTTTGCTATGCTATTTATGTAACTATACGACGCACAGAATAATAAGATGCTTGCAGATGATGTGGTGGACTGCCATGTACTGGTGATCGGGAGCGGCGGAGCAGGTGCTCGGGCTGCCATAGAAGCTTCGCAGTACGGCGATACCGTGCTGGTGTCAAAGACCATCGTGGGCAAAGGCGGGTGCACCACGATGGCAGAAGGCGGGTATAATGCGGTCATGCGGGAGGCGGATTCCTGCGGGGTTCATATCGAGGATACCCTCAAGGGCGGGGCATACCTCAATGATCCCGAACTCGTACGGATCCTTGCGCACGAGGCACCGTTACGGATGGGAGATCTCGTCCGATGGGGGGCGGTATTCGATGTCACCGACACTGACGAGATCGCGCAGCGCCCGTTTGGGGGCCAGCGGTTCCCGCGCACCTGTTATGCAGGTGACCGGACCGGCCACGAGATGATGACCACCCTTGTCGAACGTCTTGACGGTACGAAGGTCTCGCTGATGCAGGAATATACGGTCATCGACCTGCTGTTGGACGGTGATGCGGTCTGCGGGGCAATGGCGCTGGATGAGAAGGGGAGATTTGTCCTGCTGACCGCAGACAGCACCATTCTCGCTACCGGAGGAGGGACGAAAGTCTATGACATCTCCACCAACTCATCGAGCGGTACCGGAGACGGGTATGCGATCGGGTACCGGGCGGGCGCTGAACTGATCGATATGGAGATGGTCCAGTTCCACCCGACCGGCGCAGTCTTCCCGTACGATGCCCGCGGGCGGCTCGTGACTGAGGCAGTCCGCGGCGAAGGCGGCGTACTCATAAACAGCATCGGTGAGCGGTTCATGCAGCAGTACGATCCCGAGCGCATGGAACTCTCCACCCGGGATGTTGTTGCACGGGCGATAGCCACTGAGGTCCAGAGCGGAAGGGGGACAAAGAACGGCGGCGTGTATCTTGATGTCACCCATCTCCCTAAAGAGCATATCGAGACCCGGCTGCCGGTGATGCTCGAACAGTTCCTCAAATTCGGGGTGGATATACGGATCCAGCCCATGGAAGTTGCACCCACCGCACACCACATTATGGGGGGACTGCGGATCACACCCGATTGTCAGACCACGCTGCCCGGGCTCTTTGCCTGCGGCGAGGTCTCGGGAGGAGTGCACGGGGCAAACCGGCTGGGGGGCAATGCTCTGGCTGAGACACAGGTATTTGGCCGTCGTGCCGGAGCGGCGGCAGGCAAGGCAGGAAAACGGGAGAAGACCATCGACCTGATGCAGGTGGAACAGCAGCAGGACCGGCTTGAGGCGTTCCTTGAAGGGGAGGAGAATCCGGCCAAAGTGCGGGTGCAGCTCCAGAAGGCGATGTGGAAAGGGGCAGGCATATTCCGCACTGCTCCCGACCTGAAGAATACCCTAAAGACCATCGCTCACCTCACCTCTGCGAAGATAAAGGCTGGTTCTGCCCAGAACGTTGGGGAGTGCTGTATCCTGCAGAATATGTGCCTGACCGCATCTCTGATCTGCCGTAGCGCACTCATCCGGGAGGAGTCCCGGGGGGCCCATGTACGCAGGGATGTGCAACAACCGTACGATGCCCGGCACTCGCCGTATGGCCACACGTATATCTCGCAGTCCCGCGAAGGTGTCGAGCACAGGGAGGTGGGTGCATGAAGGAACTGACCGTCCGGATCAAAAGGTTCGACCCGGATAAGGATGAGGCTGCACATATTGAGAGCTATACGGTGAAGGTCAATGACGGTGCCCGCGTCCTGAACGTGCTCCACGCCATTCACGATACACTCGATCCTTCCCTCTCGTTCCGCTACTCCTGCGCTTCAGGCCAGTGCGGGAGCTGTGCGGTCCGCATCAACGGGGAGCCGGTACTCGCCTGTATGGAAGAGGCAACGGACGGCATAACCGTTGAGCCCATTAACCTGCCGGTGAAAAAGGATCTCGTGGTCGATCTCCTGCCCACCCTGGAGGCGATCGCATTCCTGCAACCGGTTGAAGATGCGCAGCTCCCGAAGAAATCCGAGGTCGATGCAATCAAGCCGTTAAAGGACTGTATCGAATGCCTCGCCTGCGTTTCGGTCTGTCCTGCCGTGGACGTGACAAAGTTCCTCGGCCCCACGGCAATGCGGCAGCAGATGCGCCTTGCCCTTGACCCGCGGGATAGCGGGGACCGAATCGCAGATGCAGTCAGGGACGGGCTGTTCACCTGTACCACCTGCCAGGCCTGCTGGAAGGTCTGTCCAAAGGAGATTGAGATTCCCTCAAAGGCGATCGAGAAACTCCGGGCCCAGGCCAATACGCGGGGCTTCACGCTGCCCAAACACCAGGAGGTTGCGGTCCTTGTAAGGGATACCGGGCGATCAGTAGCCCGGACGGAACCAACGTTTGCAGAACTCCTTGATGCAGACGTGATCGAGCCGCTGGGCCCGGTAAAAGCAACAGTCGGTTTCTTTGTCGGCTGCATGTATACCATGCGCCTGCCCAGAACAGCACTGGATGCGATCGAAGTGCTGAAACGAAACGGCATAAAGGTAATCATCCCCCGGGAACAGGTCTGCTGTGGTTCCCCGCTCATACGAACAGGGCAGCTGGCATTTCTCGACACGCTGAAAAAACGAAATACGGACGCGTTCCGGTTCCGTGGTATCGACACTGTCCTGACCATGTGCGCAGGGTGTGGTTCAACTCTTAAAAACGATTATAAAACACCGTTCAAGGTCATGGACATATCGGAAGTCCTCACGAAGTACGGGATCGAGCCTCCTGCACACCTGCCCATCAAAGCTACGTATCATGATCCCTGCCATCTCATGAGGGGACAGGGAATAAAGGATCTGCCCCGGGACCTGATCCGGCAGGTTGTCGAGATCGTTGAGATGCCGTCCATCTGCTGCGGTTCCGGAGGAGGCGTCCGCTCCGGAAACCCGGAGGAGGCGGCAGCGCTCGGCAGCCGAAGGGGCGAAGAGATCAAAAAGACGGGGGCAGAAATCGTCATCACCTCCTGCCCGTTCTGCGAGTTCCACATTGCCGGGCATACCGATAAACCGGTGAAGAACATCTCAACGGTGCTGCTCGAGGGGTATAAGGAGAAGGACCGACAGAAGGGCACTCCACCGGCACCGTAATCGTCCGGAATCCTGCAGATTTTGGACGGGGCCGGATATTCCCTAAAAACGAATTTCTACTCGTTATTTCGTGTGGGTTGAATATGTTATCAAATTTCGGCTCTGGAGAAATTCTTTAAAAAAACTCAAAAGCTCACGGGGGGTTTCACCCCCCTGCCACTGTGGCTCCCCCAGAATATGATAAATCTCGAACAAGTAATACAGCACTATCCCTCAGTGCAGGGGCGGTGAGGGGGGACAGGCTTTTGTCCCCTCGGTCAATATGTATTTTGTCTTTTATTGAAAAAACAAGGATTTCTCCAGAACCAAAAAAAGAATTTTTATTGTTACGCAGAAGGTAATTTCAGGATATACTCAAACGCTTCGAGCGCCGCTTTTGCCCCATCTCCTGATGCAATGATGATCTGTTTGCTCTTTACCGAGGTCACATCACCTGCAGCATAGAGACCGGGGATGCTGGTGTGGGCGTTGATATCTACGATGATCTCTTTCTTCTCGTTGAGCTGTACCAGGTTCTCCACCATATCGGTGTTGGGCAGCCAGCCAATCTCGATAAAAACCCCGTCGAGGCTGATCGTCTGCTCCTTACCCTGCTCATCCTTGATCGTGATGCCCGAGAGGAACTTCTCACCATGCAGTTCAGAGACATGAGAGCCCATATGCACCGTGATGTTCTTTCGTTCTTTGAGCTTCTCGATGTAAACAGGATCGGCCCGTAGTGTGCTGCGTACGATGAGGGTGACGGACTGGGCGATATCGCTCATCTCCACTGCCGTCTGGAGTGCAGAGTTGCCCCCACCAACCACGGCAACCCGCTTTCCCTTGTAGAGAGGGCCATCACAGGTAGAGCAGACCGATAGCCCTCGCCCGAGATACTGCTCTTCATTTGCCACCCCCAGTTTTCTCGGGCGATTGCCCTGCGTGAGGATAACTGCCTTTGCCTTTAGGGTGTTTCCTGCTATCGTGCTGAGAATAAAAAGGCCATCATCTTTTGTGATCGCGGTCACCTTATCGAGCTCGAGCCGGATACTGAGCGTCCTGACCTGCTCTTCAAACTTTTTCATCAAGTCTTCACCGGCAATCATCCGGTAGCCCATGTAGTTCTCGATCGCCCACGATGCCAGCGCCTGACCGCCGATATTTTCGCTGATGATGATCGTATTGAGCATCTTTCTTGCGCAGTAGACTCCCGCAGTGAGCCCGGAGGGGCCGGCACCGACAATCACCACATCGTAACTGTCACCGGTCGGGGGTTCGCCGAAGAGCTCATTGAGGCGCTCTGAATCAAAGCCGACAATCACCTCGTCATCAACCATGATCACCGGCACACCGCGCTGGCCGGAGAGATCGGTCATCTTCTTTGCAGCCTCGATATCTGCACCGACATCGATGCTCTCGTACGGGACACCGTGCTTTTCGAGGAAAGCCTTGGCGATCCTGCAGTAGGGGCAGTTTTGCGTTGAGTAGACGGTGACTTTTTTCATCATTTCCGGAAACGTGTTGGCTTCATATAAATATATGGACAGGGTTAAGCCCGTCTTTAACCTGCTGATAGCAATATTCTTTTTCCATGAGCCCCATAAACCTCTGATCGAATACCATGAGCACCATGTGGAGCGGAAGGGGACTGCGTGTATTGGCATTTTTTTGCCTGTCCCTTCTGCTGATGGCAGGAGCTGCATTGGCTGCACCAGGGCTGACGGACATGACAGCAGATCCGTCGGTATACTTCAGTTTCAATGAGGGCAGCGGGACATTTGTTCTCGATGGTTCAGGGCACGGGAATGGCGGGACACTCTACAGCGCAGAGCGAATCGGGAGTGGCGGGTGCGGCGGTGCACTCCTGTTTAACGGGGTTAACAGCTACGTGGCCATTCCGTATACTTCCCTCAACCACCCGGAAAAGGCAATCACCGTTTCCACATGGTTTTATACCAACTCTTTACGCCCGCAGACATTGCTCTCATGCTACCGTGAAGGGGGTTACCAGCTGGGCATTGGCGACGGGGGGGACCTGTGGTGGACAGTAAATCTCGAAGGCTATGGGGATCTCGAGATCCCCATGCAGCACGAGGGCATCTCTTTGAACCAGTGGCACCAGGTTACGGGAACCTATGACGGGCAGAGCTCGAAGATCTATCTCGATGGTGTGCTGAGAAACCAGCAGAACGCATCGGGGTTGATCCATTACGCGTATCCCAATTACCTTATACTTGGTGCAAATGCAGGAACCGGGGATCGGCCGGATGCGGGATGTGCGGATTACCTGCAGGGTGGGCTTGATGAGGTGAGGATTTACCCGCGGGCACTGGCCTATGGGCAGGTGATGGACGACCGGTTCCGCTGCTCGCAGGAGCCGGCAGCACCCCAGAGCACGGGCAGAGCAGAAGAACCTGTGGCGATTTGCAATCCGACGTCGGGTGTTGTCTTTCTGGGGGAGGGTGAATCGGTCATCCGAATACTTTCCTTTTCCTCTACAACCGAGAACGGGACATGGAGGGTGGCACTGCCGGCGGGTTCAAAACTCGTCGTGAGCGCCAGGGATCTTTATGGAAAAGCCTATCCGGATGCGTGGTATATCGGGATTGGCGATGAACATGGAACGATCACCCGGACCATTGCATTCCCCAACACCAACAATGCACCGGCAGAAGGAGTGGTTCCCTCCGGAAATGCCACGGTCACCATCCGCTACTTTGACGGCAAAGAGCGGTTCCCTGCCCGGGTTGCCGTCCAGTTTGAGAGCGTCCCCGCACCACCCCGGCCGATACTGCCGCAGAACATGTTTGCCAACCCGATCATCATCATCTACTCCGCATCATGGGCTACCCTGGTCGCCCTGATCGTTGTTGTTGTGTGGCTTCACCAGCGCAAAAAAGGGAGGAGAAAAGAGCAAGATAGTGAAAAAGGGAACGACGAGAAAAAAATTATAGAGTAATTTCCCGGAACCGTTTTCCGAAAACACCGCAGATCGGACACTTGTCGGGGACTTTGCCAATCTCGATATTCCCGCAGACCGGGCAGAGGAAGATCTTTTCCCGTCCAAGGTCATTTCCCGCCTTTACCGCATCGAGTGCCTTCTTGTACAGGGTTGCATGCACCTGCTCGGCCTTCATCGCATGGGTGAACGCAAGCGCTGCATCGGTTCTCCCTTCCGCTTCAGCCAGCTTGACAAACTCAGGGTACATGTGGGTGAACTCGTGCGTTTCACCGGCAATGCTCGTCTCAAGGTTCTTTGCCGTCGGCTCGATTGCCGCGAGCACTTTTAAGAGCTTTTTTGCATGAATTGCTTCTGCTTCCGATGCTGCCTTGTACAGTGTTGCAATGTTTTTAAAGCCCTCGTCTGCGGCTTTTTCGGAAAAAGCGAGATATTTCCGGTTTGCCTGTGACTCACCGGCAAATGCCTCTTTTGCATTCTCTATGGTTGCCATAAGGATAGAGTATAGCGGGAATCTGACTTAAAGATTCTTCGTGGGGCAGAAAAAGGCATTTTTTCCCGGTACAAAAAAGAAAGGTTTTTGCGTTGCTAAAAAACACTCCTGACATACCACAGGAACACCGGTGTCTGCCGTTTCCTGCATGCCGGGTTTTTACAATGAAGAAGATGAAAGACGTCCCGATGCCGGACAGGCCACGCGAGAAGATTGCGAAGAAAGGAGTGGCATCGCTCACCGAACAGGAACTGATCGAATCGATCCTTGGCAGGGGCACACAGAGCAAGGATGTCCGTGAGATTGCAAAGGAGATCTGCGGGCTCATAAAGGACCGTGATGGGACAATCCAGTACGATGATCTCATCTCCATAATGGGGATCGGCCCGTCAAAGGCTGCCCAGATCATGGCATGCTTTGAGCTGGGAAGGCGCTACTGTGCACCAGCTGAGGGCAGTATCAAAGTGACAAAACCACAGGACATCCTCCTTCTCCCCCGTATAGCAGAAATGCGGGATAA